>Ga0335081_10022197_pt1 | contig 10267 bp, 14 predicted proteins | sample Lox_Sample_35_FD_206713 | JGI IMG/M metagenome (GOLD analysis project Ga0335081, IMG submission 206713) | Soil microbial communities from Loxahatchee National Wildlife Refuge, Florida, United States - Lox_Sample_3.5 | ecosystem: Environmental > Terrestrial > Soil > Wetlands | place: USA...
AGCGCTTCGCCCGCGCTCATCCCGAAAACACCGTGCTGCTGATCGACACCTATGACACCGAGGCCGCGGCTGCAAAGGTTGTTGAATTGGCGCGCAAGCTGGAACGCGACGGCATCAGTGTCCGCGCAGTACGCATCGACAGCGGCGACCTAGCCGGACACGCGCGTCGCGTGCGGCGAATCCTCGATGACGCCAATCTGCACGCGATCCGTATCTTTGCGAGCGGCGGTCTCGACGAACAACTTATTTCCCGCATCGTTTCGGATGGAGCGCCCATTGATGGATTCGGTGTCGGTACCAGCCTGGCCACCTCGGAGGACGCGCCGGCTCTGGACTGCGCGTACAAATTGCAGGAGTACGCAGGGCGCCCTCGCAGGAAACGCTCGGAGGGCAAGGCGACTTGGCCCGGACGAAAGCAGGTCTTTCGCAGCTTCGACGGGACCGGGCACGCGACGGGCGACGTCGTAACGATCGAAGGCGACGAACGCGAGGGTGTACCGCTGATCATCCCAGTAATGCGTGCTGGTCGGCGTGTTGCGCCCACACCGTCACTCGCCGCGGCGCGCACATATTGTGAGGCAGAGCTGAAACGCCTGCCCGCCGCATTGAAGACGCTAGACCGAAGTTCGCCGTACCCGGTCCAGATCAGCGACCGTTTAAATTCACTTACAGATGAAACCGATCGCACTGCGCGCGCTGCCACGTCGGCGTCGGTTCCCTAACAATGTCGGCCAAACTCCTGAGAATGCTATTTGCGGGAACGCGTTCGCGCGCAGTCGGGCGGCCGAAGCTAATTGCGAGTCTCTGCGACAAGCGCCTGCTTTTTCTCGAGGCTGATTGTCAGCAACAAAGGTAAAATAATATACACATTTAATGCCTGTCGAAAACACAATCGAAGTATCAATCTTTCTTTAATCTGATTTGTTTGAAAGTTTACGGTTATATTTTCGCGTTGCGAGATGCAAGTTTGATGCAGTTGCTGGACATCGAATTGGTGCCGGAGCCGGAGTCGAACCGGCACGGGCTGGTTAGAGCCCGAGGGATTTTAAGACGGGAAAAAAACAATACTCACAACAACGCGCAACGATGCTCAACTTAATAATTAAGGATTTACGGACAGCCGGCCAATTGTGAGGAGTTGTCATTGATGCCTAAATTTGCAAGCAACTGTGGCATAACTGTGGCACGGCACTGTGCTGACGTCAGTACAGTAGAATTGTTCGGGCTCTGAGTATTGTTTGAATCGACTTTTCTGAATTGTCACCGGCGATGAACCAAAAAAATCCATGAAGCAAGGCCTAGGCGGGCCGTGGTTGCATCGCCGGCGCTCGCTTGGTGCATAGCCGCCTGGCGTCGCCAATCACGCTGCGTGGCTTTCTTCTAAATCCGATTTCGCCAGCATGTCGCGATCTGGTGCCGGCTTCGCGGATTTGCCGGCGGAGCAAAGAGTCATCGCGCTATGAACCAAGATCGAAATCCCGGTATATTCCTTCCCGCCTTTTTTCCAAATAGAAACGCTCCCTGCGCCGGTGACGCAGCAGGAGTCCCCTTTCCGTAGAGCGAGCAATGCAGCGACAGCCTGGTCATCGAAGGAGATGAGCGTTGCGATCGTGGGTTCGAAATTTTGATTCAGAACGCGGATCATCGCGGTGCAGTACTCTTTGCGATTTCGCGCAACGTGCTTTTTGGGATTGCTCAGCAAGTGGCCCGATGCCAAAACGGTCAACATAACTATTGCTTCACCGCCCTGACGAATGCGCCGCCGCGGCGCATATTATCCAGGATCTCCGCTTTGGTGCGTTCATTGCTCGCATTGATGGCGGCAATGATCGCAGCCTGGTCGGTCCGAGAATCAATATAGTTCGTCTGGTGAATTACCACGCCCGCGTTTTGCCGATCTATGCTGACTCGCTCGCCAGGCGTCGCTCTGAATGCGACCAGTTGACTGTCGGGTCCGCCGGAGCCGCCGACGGTAAAACTGCCTCCGGATTGATAGCCGGTACTCATCCACGACGGAATCACGCTGCCGCCCGCCGGGCCGAAGGTCGTTGCAGTCGAAGTCGAGGACATTCCAGCCGGATTCGGGAAGAGCATTCCCAGTAGGCCGCCGAGGCCTCCGCCGCTTCCGGAACCAGATCCAAACAAAGTCGCCAAGGGCGCGATGACGCTTTGCTGAATCTGGATCCGGATGAGCTGCTTGATGATATATTCGGCCAGGTCGTGCCAATTTGCCTTCTGGTCGTAAACGAAATCGACGAGTTGGTCTTCCAACCCTTGAAACATTCCCTTGAACAGATCTTTCGCTTGGCTTGCCGCGTCCGTCGTCGATTCGACGACCTCATTCATTCCCGCTTGCCAGCCGATGGTCCACTGTCTCATGCGGGAATAATTTTCTTCGATGAGCGGATTGAGCCTCGTCTTGACGACGTCGGCTTCTTTTTCGAGAAGCGCAATCGCCTGCTCCTGGCGCGCGGGGTCATGGACTTCTTTGAGCACTCTCGCGCGCGCCTGCTGGACGTCGTTATCCACCGCCCAGGCCGCGGTCAATTTCTGCTGTTCGAGCGTGGTCTTCCCGATCATCAATCCGGCGACGGTGAAGCTGTGCGTCAATTCATCGGCCTGCTTCCAGAAATTGATGTTCGCATCCGTAGCCGCCTTCGTGTCGGCGATGTACGCATCCAACTCCGCGGCAAGATAATGCTGCTTGTCGATAAGCTTCGCGGTGGCCTCGATTTCCTGGATGTATGCTTTGGCGCGCGGATTGTTGTCCAGAAGGTACTTGTCGATCTGAGCGATCTGCGTTTCCACCGTGGAGAGCGCCGTGGATCCCACCGTCGTGCGGGCGAGCTCTACTTGGATGCCCTGGTACATCTTCTGCAGCCGATCGCCCTCGGAAACGCGATCCTTCATTATCTCCAACGAGGCCTTTTCGCCGATGGCGAGCTGCGCCTCCTCGGCGGCCTGTTGCCTCGCGGATTCCGCCTCTGCTTTCTTCCGCGCATCGACCTGCGCGGCCAACAGGTCGGCGCCGCCTATTTTGCCGGACGCGGTTGCGCCACCTGCGGCTGCCGGCATGCCAGAGGCCACGGCCAAAATTTCGCCGGGCGAGAGCGAGCCTTGGGCGAAAATGTCCGCAAGTGTTTTGACGGTCCTCGTTAAGCCTTCGACATATCCGCTGGCGACCGTGGTTTTTCCGATGGTTTGAAGAAGGTCTTCCCAAGCCTTGGCAAGATCGCGCGTTTCTTTCGTCAGGCCCTTGTTCATCGCGTCGGCGACGCCCTGGATCTTGCCGGCGATGACGTCGAGTATCACGCCTTGAGCCCCGACCTTGTCGTTCATCTCGGCGAAATCTTTTATCGCCTGCTGCTGCGCCGGCGTCAATTTTCCAATTTCGCGCTGCAGATTCCTGAGTCCGTTGGTGGGCGAGTCCAGAGCCTGGCCCACCGCTTGCGCGGCGCTCGCGAAATCGCGTCCGGTGACCGCGGCGTAATCCGCCGACAATTTTATCGCCCTCGTCAGGACGTCCTCCTGGATCGTTCCGAACTTTAAGAGCACACCTTCGCCGGATTCTATTTCCTGCTTGGTGAACTCCGTGCTCTTCGACATCTGCAACGCGATCGTTTCCAATTCCTGCTGCGTCACTCCCGCCGCGCCGCCGGCGGCGGTCATCAAAGCGCTCATCCGCGTCTGCGTCTGTTCCAGCTGCATCGCGGCGTCGCGCGATTGCTTGATCAATTCAACGAAGCCGCCGACGGAAGCCGCGACGCCCAGCGTTCCGAGCACGCCTTGCAGATCGGAGAGCGCCCGGCCCGCGTCCTGGACGTTGCGCTTGAAAGAATCGAAGGCGCTTTTGGTCTGATCTTCCGCCTTGATGTAAATCTGTTCCAGGTTGATCGCCATGGTTTTTGATCCTATTTTCTGCGTCGCAAAATCACCACAGCTGCCCACATAATTTCCGCCGTGGCGATCGCGGCGATGGCCGCAAAAATCATTTTAAATTTCCAAAAAATTTCGGAGTAAAACCCTAAACCGTAGGTCTCCCGATCCGAAATCAGCGCGTCAACAGACGCGCCCGGGTCCGCGCGCCTGCAGGCACCGGCAATCGACGCGCGGTTCTTAGACTGCCGGCATGGAACCATGATTTTTCATTGTGCAGACGTCTGCACTTCACAAATTTGAATTTTCTTTAACGCGGACAGCGACATCGCATCGTGGCGCTGCAGCTCGACCACCGACCCAACCTCGGCGGGCTTTCCGCCAATCATAACCGGCCGCAAAATTTTACATCTCACCAGCTGCAGCAATTCGGGAGGATTCGCCGCCGGCGGCGCAAGGAGAACTCGCAATTTCTCCCGCTCCGCCTCATCGGCCGTCTTCATTGTTTGCCAGTTTTGCAATTTCCTTTCAATGCTTGTCATGAGCCACCTCAAGTAATGGATGTCGCGACGCTGAAACTTGCGGGATGGCGGACGACCACGTCTGCGGTCAACATCGCGCGGATGCCGATGATTCCGGCTTGGAAGTTCGCGTAGCGGTTGACCTCGATGGCGAGCGTTCCCCATTCGGGGATCAAGATTTGTGAGAAATCCCCATAGATCATTGAGGCGCTCGGGATCTGCTTGGAGCTGATGGCGCGCACGCCTTCGATATTGCCGTCATGCAATGGGCCCGCCCACAATGGGCTATCAGTGCCGGTGAAACGCTGGCGATTCTTCAGCAGCTTCGCAATCGCAGGAGTCGTGCAATAGCCCAGCGTTGCGGGATTCAGCAGCGCGTTCGAATCCAAAATATCCGACTGCGCTTCGCTTAATCCGTCGAGGCCTAGCGTCGTCCCGCTGAAAGTGCCGACGCCAGCGGTATTGAGTATGCCTAACGGCTGATCGGTGCCGGAACCGTTTACCACCGCGAGATCGAGCGCCACGCCAACGACGGCGGCGAGGTCGGTCATGATGACTTGCTCCGCACTCGGATTGCTTTGCAGGACTAGCTGCCTGGAAAGCTCGGTGTAGCCCGCGACAGTTTTCGGAGAGGCGGCGACTTGTTGCAGCGTTTGTTGCGTAGGGCTTGCGGTGGTACTTTCGGTTGGCAACCACGCGGCGCTGGCGGATCCAGACAGCCGGGGGATCGTTAGGTTCGCAACCTGGCCCGGGAGCAGTTGCGCACCAAGGCGAAAAGCGGCCGAGCGATTACGCAACATCTCAATGTAGCTTCCGCCACTGGTAGTTCCCACCAAGTATCCGCCCGCCGATGCAGTCGCAGCGCTCAAGCTACGGTACAAAGTTTCCCACGGGACCAAAAAAGCAAGAGCAGACTCAGGCTGGCCGTATTTTTCCACGAGCGCGCGGTGGACTGCACCTTCGAGGCCCGGCAGTGGCCGTGGCTGCTTCTTCCGAGCCATGTCTTCCATTTCGCGGAGAGCGCGCGAGACGGAATAATTTTTTATTTCGGCCGCCGACAACCCGATGCCATCGACGGGTTTTTCATCAACGCGCGCGAGCACGGCGATCTCTCCGCTGAGTTCTGCGATGCGGCGCACTCGCATTTCTTCGTAAGTAAGCATTACAATTCCTTGGTCAAGTGACAACCCAATTATTGCAAAACGGTTAAAGCGTTACCGTTTCCCTTGCGAGCGCGACCAGTAATTTGCTCTCCGGCGTGTTCAGTTCGGCCCTAAAGATTCGCTCCGCCAAGTGTTCCAGAAAGAAACAAAGCAACGCCGCCGCGCGCGCATTGCTTATGCCGAGGATCCGCTGGCCCGGCACATCGGGCTCCATACCGCGCCGGTAGAAGTCCAGCGCTACGGATGCAATCGCGCGCAGCTGCCCCTCAGATGACGATGCTTTGCGATCACGCCAAACGCGCACTGCGGCGACGTTGACGCGGGAGCCCTTGCCACGACCGGGCCCACCGGGCAACGCGGGGCAGCCGGAGCGTATCCAGAGCCGCAACGTTTCTGGCGAAATCCCCAGCTCGCGCGCCGCCGCGCTAACGGGACGCGCATTCAGCTCAGGCGCTGCGCGATCCATCGGGCTCCGTGTTTCCATCTTCAGCGCCATCGCCGGCAGAATTTCCCGTAAATTTTTGCTGGCCGGCCTCGGCGCGGGCACCGTCGGCAAGTTCACTTAGCACCCGTTTTATTTCGTCCGTAAGCAGCTTATGGCAACGGGCAGGGTCGACCTCGGCCGCAATCACCGAAGCGACGCGTTCCGGGATATTCAGAAATTTATCGCGCAGCGCCCTGTAGCGCCTGAGCGCGACCTCGCGTACCTCGGCCACCGAGACGAGCTCGCCGATCTGCCTGAGATAGTCAAGCTGGGCTTGCTTGGAAAGAAAATGCTCCCGCCGCGCGCGAGACGCGAGAAGCAGTCCGTCCGAACCTCGCGGCTCTTCCGCATCGCTCGGGACTTCGCCTTCACTGGGCAGTCGGCCGTTGCCCACGAGCCCAAGATCAAGACCGAGGCGCGGATCGCGTTTTTTGATTTCGGAGACCAGGGCGTCGAAGCGCACAAGTTTTCCGCACCGTCCGTGCGATCCATAGCCGGTCGCCTGCAGAAAAGCTCGAACGTCGAGCAGATCGTAGGTGGGCGAAAGGCCTGGCGCGCCGGCGGTAATCTGCTTTAGGCCGCGCCGGCGCCAGAGAAACAGGGTGCTCCGGCCGACGTCGAGCAGCCGTCGCAATTCGCCTTCGGCGATGCACATGACGCTCATTTCATGTTCAGCACGTTAACCTTGCTCACTACCCCGAAACTGCCGTCGGGTGGGCCGTATTGCAATTCGGAAAACCAGTACCTTTTGGATCCGCAGATCATAGATTTATATCCAGTTTGTTTAACTCGCGCTTTGCCTTTCGAGCTGCCGCACGTTCGCGCTTCAATTGTTCAGCCTTAAGTTTCATACCATGCCACCACAGATCGACAAGCGGCATAGCGATGCGTTGCGACGTGCCGTGCATACGCAGCTCGATCACATCACCCGGGATCAGACTAGCGACGATTGCGCGCCGCTTGCCGCGATCCCTGATGCACTCATGCGTAACGCGGCGAATGGGTTTATGCAGCTTAATCATGTTTACGTTCTCCAAAGTCAAATTGTGAGATGCGAATCTCGCGCGCGCATTTGATAATCTTTCCTACAAGACGCAGTTGATTCTAATCATGGCTTCTGGCTTCTGGCTTCTGGATAGGTGTACCACAACCGCACCATAACCTCACCACGAACAGTAATTGCTGGTGGCAGTCTGGTGCACCACAACCTCACCATAAACAGTGGCTGCTGGTGGCAGTCTGGTGCACCACAACGTCACCATCCTTTATTCTTTCTTTGTTGGAACAGCCCGTAATTGGGCTATTCGCCGATTCGTCTCTGCGCGAGCGAGATACTGCTTAAGCTCGGCATCGCATCGCTTCTGGTGGAAGCCATCCATGCGCTTGCTAAAAAATTCCTTTAAGACCCGCTTGACCGCATCTCGTTGTTGCTTGTCAACGGCCCGCACCAAGCGATAAACCTCAGATAATTCCAAGGGGATCGGATTTTCACGCAAATAATAAATTCGAAGCAACCGGGAGTAGGCACAGTCTTCGAGCCAGTCAAGGTGCGCCGTGTGGCCGTTGAAATCTGAAATATAGTGTTTGTAGAAATTCATTTGGAAAGCTCGTAGATTTTTGCGCGCCGCGGACCGGGACGGTGTGCCGGCGTTGAGGAAAATCCGGCCAGCTTCAAAATTCCCACCCTGACATACCGGGCGATGTCATCCGAGATTTCGAATGGTTCGACTTGGAGGGCGTGCGCAATCTGGTAGCAAGTAAGCGGTCCGCGTTTCTGCAGGAGTTCGCGCACCTGGCGCTCCCGATCGCCGCGGTGGAAAATCGGCGGCGCCATTTATCGACCTGAATCTGCAGTGACCTGGGTTCGTTCCGCATGTGCGCGGACTTTGCCGTTCGCACCATGCGACGCCACCCATGCAATAAATTTTTCTTCGTCAATAAGTACGCGGCGGCCCAGACGAATGACCGCGCCGGACTCCTCCAGGCCGTTTTCTTTACCGGTGAAAATAAGCCAGCGAATGCCGGCTTGACTCAGGGCGGGGATCGCAGTCGATAACTGCGAGACCGTGACTAATTTTGGCATTTATAGCTCCGTATGGCAGTGATTGCATGATACGGAGTAAATTAAACATCAATTGGAAACGAGTTGTTGCGGAAATTACCTTTTTTTCTCCGCATACGTTTTTCGTTTTGCGAGGACGTCATCAATCGTTCGTTTTGAAACGCCAAACGTCTGACCGATGCGTTCTTTGATATTGCCTGCGCTTAAAAGAAAGCCGGGCGTGATTTCTTCTCGGAATTTTGGATCCATAAGCGATTTGTAGAGCTCGCGAATGTAAGAAACGGCAGAAGGCGACAAGAGGCGGACACGGCCACGGCGCTTTTTTATTGTCTTTTTTCCCGAGAGAAGATCCGCCGCCAACTCGCGCACTTCTTTCAGCGGCACCGGATCAACGCCGCGAAGCAATTCTATAAGTTCTTTTGGCCTGCCTTGCTCTGCTTCACTTAGAACCCAGGCCCATCGCAATTTCGGATCCGCAAGATCGATCGGCATTTGAGACGCTACTTTTGGATTATCATGCGGATCAAGTATGGCCGCCGGCGCCGGATCAGTGGCTAAGGCGCCGCGTCTTGAGGGCAGTTAAAAGGAATTGGCGTTCTTGGGTAGTGCAAACCGCCCATAGCTCGTGGATGGCATCCTGGAATTCACTCTCCGACGCAAGGCCCCAGTTGAAACGCTTGAGGACGTCGATCACCTGGCCGAGGACCGCATCCCGGAGTGCTTTTTTTTGAAGGCGGCGAGACTTAAAATTGGTATCAGCCATGATGCTAAGCTCCAGTTAGCTTGCGTTTTGGTCAGGTGCGGCGGCTGTTTCTGCAGCCGTCGCGCCGTTCTCCTATCCAGGGGGGTGTCCGACCTCGGACACCCCCCCATGTCTTACCCGAAAAACTCTTTCGCCATGCGCTCCACCACGACGCCGGTGTGTTGGTCGCTCAAATGCGCATAGCGCTTGACCATCGCCAGAGTCTTATGTCCGAGCACGGCCGCGATCTCGGCCGTCGTTGCCCCGCTCATCGCGAGGTAACTTGCTGCCGTGTGCCGGGTATCGTGGAATCTGAAATTCTCAATCTTCGCTGCACGCACCGCGTCTAGAAACGCATGGTCGAAGTCGATCGCTTGGTCCCGGTTATCGCGCGCGAATACGAGATCTGTGTGCAGCTGCCGCACTTGCGCATGCTTTCCAAGCAATACCAGCACGCCCGCCACGATCGGGACTGCACGCCTCTCGTTGTTCTTGGTCTTGTGCAAAACGATGCTGCGGCGCTCGAGGTCAACGTCCGGCCAGCGCAGCGCCAGAATCTCCCCGCGGCGCATGCCCGTGGTGAGCGCCAGCATAACAATCAGCTCGAGCTCCGGCAATGGCGATTTGGCGCATGCTGCGAGTAAGGCGCATTTTTCGTCCGGCGTTAGGTAACGTATGCGCCCGGCGCTCTCCCGTTCCTTCTGGACCCGCAGGACGGGATTATCCTGTAGCCAGTGCCATTCCCTCGTCGCGACGCTGCAGGCCTTGCTAAGCGCGGCCAAGTAGCGATTCGCAGTTGCAGGGTTACGATACTGCGGTTTCTTGACGGACCCGATGTTCTCGGAGAGCAAAGCATCGCGTTGTTCAGCAATCAACGCCGGCGTAAGATTTGATAACGCATACGCTCCGAGGCGTTTTTTCCAAAAACTCAGTAGTTGTTTTTGTTTCGCGTAGGCGTGCGGTTTTTTGAACTGGAGCGACTCGAGACGCCTGTTGACCAAATCTGCGACGGTATGACGCTTGGCCTCATTCGTCGCAATATGTTTCCCATCGCGAATTTTGGCTTCCATCTGGACGGCCCAGCGTTTCGCATCCGTTTTTCTCTTGAACGTGGCGTACTGAGGTGGATAACCAGCTAGCCGAATTTGAGCTCGGTAGCTGATTCGCCCTTCCCGATCTTTATAATTGCGGATGTTTGCCATTTGTTGGTGCCACTGTGGCACAGCTGTGGCAGGAAGTCAATCGCGAGCCCCGTCCCTACAAACGCATGTGCACTAACCTGTTGTTATACCTGTATTTGGTGCCCGGAGCCGGAGTCGAACCGGCACGGGCTGGTTAGAGCCCGAGGGATTTTAAGTCCCTTGTGTCTACCAATTCCACCATCCGGGCAACAGAACAATTCTACGAGAAATTTGCCAG
>Ga0335081_10022198_pt1 | contig 10267 bp, 9 predicted proteins | sample Lox_Sample_35_FD_206713 | JGI IMG/M metagenome (GOLD analysis project Ga0335081, IMG submission 206713) | Soil microbial communities from Loxahatchee National Wildlife Refuge, Florida, United States - Lox_Sample_3.5 | ecosystem: Environmental > Terrestrial > Soil > Wetlands | place: USA: Florida...
CGTTCTTGCCGACCAGCTGGGCGTAGCCCTCGATGTCGGGCGCCACCGCCCGCACGCCGGGCACCTTCTGCACCGTGGCCGCGAGGCTGGCGTCGATCAGCTGGCGCTGGTTGGAGAAGTTCGTGGGCGGGGTGAACGGCTGCGTAGCCCTGACCATCGCGGCGGTGCCCTGGTAGATCTGGGTGTACAGGCCGTTGAACGCGTTGTTCATCGTGTCGGTGAGCACGAACGTGCCTGCGATGAACGCGACCCCGAGCAGGACCGCGAGCGCGGTCAGCGCGTAGCGGAGGCGGTGCGCCACGACGCCTTTCAAGGTGACGCGCCACATGGCTACTCAGCCCCTAGCTCGCGAATCGCGTCGAGCACCAGGTCCGCCGTCGGCGCGAGCAGTTCGCGCACCACGCGGCCGTCGGCGAGGAACAGCACCCGGTCGGCGTACGCGGCGGCGCGCGGGTCGTGGGTGACCATGATGACCGTCTGCCGGTACTCGTCGACCGCGCGGCGGATCTGGGTGAGCAGTTCCGTAGCCGACCGGGAGTCGAGGTTGCCGGTCGGCTCGTCCGCGAAGATCAGCTCGGGGCGGGTGACCAGCGCCCGCGCCGTGGCCACCCGCTGCTGCTGGCCGCCGGACAGTTCGGCCGGCCGATGCTCGAGCCGGTCCGCGATGCCGAGCGTGCGGACCAGTTCGGCCAGCCACGCCTCGTCGGGATGCTTGCCGCCCAGGGTGAGCGGCAGCACCACGTTCTCGCCCGCGGTCAGCGTGGGAACCAGGTTGAACGCCTGGAAGACGAATCCGATCCGGTCACGGCGCAGCAGCGTCATGGCCTTGTCGGACAGATCCCCGAGCCTGACGTCCCCGATCAGCACCTGCCCGGAGGTGAGCCGGTCCAGCCACCGTCCGGGCGATGCTCCAGAACTTACGGAGTCGTGACACTTTTGCCCTGTTTACTGGCATCACTGACTGTTCACGCCTTACCGTGGAGGCGTAATCATCAGCCTTGTCACAGGAACGGGAACCCTTGGTGAGCAACCCCGATCCGCCGGGCCGGATCGTCGTCGTGGACGACGATCCCACCGTGGCGGATGTCGTCGGGCGTTACCTCGTGCGCGACGGCCACACGGTCGAGTGCGTGCACGACGGATACGAGGCGCTGCGCCGGGTGGCCGAGGAGCCGCCCGATCTCGTCGTCCTCGACCTCATGCTGCCCGGCATGGACGGCCTCGAGGTATGCCGCAGGCTGCGGGCCCGCTGGCCGATTCCGGTGGTCATGCTGACCGCCCTCGGCGACGAGACCGACCGCCTCGTGGGCTTCGAAACCGGCGCGGACGACTACGTCACCAAGCCGTTCAGCCCGCGTGAGCTGGCCCTCCGCGTGCGCTCGGTGCTGCGCAGGTCCCGCGGCGCCGGCCTGCCCGACAAGCTCGACCTCGGCGCCATCACCGATGGCGACCTGGTGGTGGACCTTTCCGCGCACGAAGTCAGGGCCAGCGGCAAGCTGATCCAGCTGACCTCGCGCGAATACGACCTGCTCGTGTTCCTGATGAGGAACCCGCGCAAGGCCTTCACCCGGGAGCAGCTCCTCACCGAGGTGTGGAGCTGGACGTTCGGCGACACGTCGACGGTCACCGTGCATGTCCGTCGGCTGCGCGAGAAGCTCGAGCCCGACCCGACCATGCCCAGGCGCATCGTGACCGTGTGGGGCGTCGGATACCGGTACGAGCCGGAGGCCGCGTGACTCCCGTCGCCGACATGGCTGGCACCAACAACTTGTTCGGCACCGGCATCGCGGTCTCGGATCTGGAGTTCATATCCGCTGTCACCCTGTTGTTCGCGCTGATGATCACCGCCATCGGGATCGTGGCGCTGCGGGTGCTCGCGGCGCGCTCGGTCTCGGTGATGGTCACCGTCATCGTGCTGGCTTCCGTGCTCACCTCGCTGGCCGGCGTCGGTGTCATCGCCCACCGCATGCTGAGCGGGGTGGACCAGCGAGTGGTGCTGGACCTGATGGTGATCGCCGGCCTGGCCAGCCTGGCGGTCGCGCTGTTCGTCGGCCGGCGGCTCACCAAGGCCAGCCGCGCGCTCGCCTCCGCGGTGCAGGGAGTAGGGGAGAACGGCGTCTACGTGGCGCCGTCGTCGACCCTGCCCACCGAACTCGCCGAGCTCTCCAGGGAGCTCACCGTCACGCACGAGCGGCTGGCCCAGGCCCGGTCCAGGGAGCGTGCCCTGGAGGCCAGCCGGCGCGAGCTCGTCGCCTGGGTCAGCCACGACCTGCGCACCCCGCTGGCCGGCCTGCGGGCCATGGCCGAGGCGCTGGAAGACCAGGTGGTGACCGATCCGCACGAGGTGTCCCAGTACCACTCGCAGATCCGCCGCGAGGTGGACCGGCTGACCGTGATGATCGACGACCTGTTCGAGCTGTCCCGGATCCACGCGGGCGCGCTGCGGCTGTCCAAGCGCATGGTCGGGCTCGAGGACCTGGTCGCCGAGGTCGTCGCCAGCGCCGAGCCGGTCGCGCGGGCCAAGGGCGTCAGGCTCACCGGGGCCGCGGTACGCGGCATGCCGGTCTACGTCGACTCCGCCGAGATGGGCCGGGCCCTGCGCAACCTGGTGACCAACGCGGTCAGGCACACGCCGTCCGACGGTGGCGTCGACGTGCTGGCCGAGGTGCAGGGCGGCCTGGCCTGCGTAACCGTGTCCGACGCCTGCGGCGGGATCCCGCCCGATGATCTGCCGCGGGTCTTCGACGTCGCATTCCGCGGCGAGTCGGCCCGCACCCCGGGACCGCAGTCGGGCGGCGGGCTGGGCCTTTCGATCGCGCGCGGCATCGTGGAGGCGCATTCCGGCCAGATCGCGGTGCGCAACGCCGGTCCCGGCTGCCAGTTCCTCATCCGCCTGCCGCTGGCCCGCCCGGGGGTGCCCGCCCTCAACCGCACCGTACCCCGCCGCCAGGCCGGCGCGCAGTCCCCGCCTGCAGGCCCCCCGGGCCCGGCGGGTCCGCCCAGCCCCGAGCCCCGCGCCATCGCCCGCTGACCACCTAACCGAACCCCCTGCGCCCCACGGGCCGCAGGGGTTTAGTCATGCCCCGGGCAGCGCCAGCGGGATCGGTCCTTGAACCACGTCTGAACAGCCCGGCCGGTTCTCGAACCGGAAATGGTGACTAAATCGTTTAATTCATTCGGGCTCTGTCGGATTATGCTGCATGGCTATGGGTTGTCATACCCGGGGGCGGTGACGTTGGGGGACTAGACCGGGAGGTCGAGGTGAAGATGCAGGGATTTCTGCGCCGCCGGGTCGGGCCCGTGCGGGCCTGGATGGTGGCCGCGGCCACGGTGACGCTGGCTGCCGGAGCGCTCGCGGCGGCCGGCGCCCAGAGCAGCTACGCCACCACGGCCGCTGCTCGCGGAGGCGGCCAGGGCCACGGCACCCGCCTCGACCATGTGTTCATCATCATGCTGGAGAACCACGCCGCCGACCACGTGATCGGGGACCCGGCCGCGCCGTACATCACCTCGCTGGCGAACACGTACGGGCAGGCCACCGACTACTTCGGCGTCACCCACACCAGCGAGCCCAACTACATCGCGGCCACCAGCGGCGACACGTGGTGGGTCAACAACGACAACGGCTGGTACCCCACCACGTCGAACAACTTCGGGGTGAACCAGTACGCGCACACCAACATCGTGGACGAGCTTCAGGCCGCGCACATCCCGTGGGACGCGTACATGCAGGCCATGCCCTCCGCGGGTTACCTGCCCGACTTCTGGCCGAGCAGCTCCAACGCGCTGTACGCGAGCAAGCACAACCCGTTCATCCTGTACAACGACGTCCGGCTGGACCCGGCCCGTGCCGCCCACATCAAGCCCTACACGAGCATGGCCGCCGACCTGAACGGCCCGAACCCGCCCCGCTACGTGTGGATCAGCCCCGACGAGTGCAGCAACATGCACGGCGGCATCTACACCGCGGTGCCCGGCTTCTCCGACACGCCGTGCCCGTACAACGACGTGCCCGGGGACGCCAACGACCAGGCCCTCAAGGCCAAGGCCGACGCCTTCGTCAAGGGCGCGGTCCAGACGATCATGTCCAGCCGGGCCTGGACCGGCAACAGCGTGATCTTCGTCGTCGCCGACGAGACCGACTATGACGGCTCGAACTCCAGCGACAACTACTACGCGTCCGTCGCGGGCTGCTGCGACTCCCCCGTCGCGCCGGCCGGGGACCCGCAGATCAGCGCCAGCTGGCCCGGCGGCGTGTACGGCGGCGGCTCGGCGCCGATGATCGTGGTCAGCCGGCTGGGACCGCGGCACGCCACCGACGCCACCCCGTCCAACCACTACTCGATGCTGCTCACCCTCGAGGAGGGATTCGGGCTGGGCAAGCTCGGCTACACCTCCGATTCCGCCCAGGTCCAACCCCTCTGGCCGCTCATCACCGGACACTGAGCGCAGTCGGCCCTGGCGAGTCATGCCCCGGCTGTGAGCGGCTGCGTTGTTTCGATCGAGGCGGCGTAGACGGCTGCTTCAGCGCGGCTGCGCAACCCGAGTTTGGCGAGGATCGCGCTGACGTGGTGCTCGATCGTGCGCACCGAGTTGTGCAGTTCGGCGGCGATCTCGGCGTTGGAGCTGCCGGTGCGCAGCCGCTGCAGCACTGCCTGCTCGCGGGGGCTGAGCGCGGCCGTCGCGTCGGCGGCGCGAGGCGTGCTCGTGGCCCGGAGCCCGAGCTGGTTCAGCAGCGCGGCGCTGCGCGCCGACTCGGGTGATCCGAGCCGTTCCCAGATCAGGTGAGCGGCCCGGGCTTCTGCGATGGCGGCGGGAGGGTCGGAGCCGGCCAGGACCTGGCCGAGTCGCAGCCGCAGCTCGGCGAGCAGCAGGGGCCAGTGGGCGCCGGCGAGGACGGCCAGGCCGTGCTCGAACGCCTCGCGGGCCGCGTCTGGCTGGCCGCGGTGCCGGGCGAGCATGCCCCGGGCGAGCGCGGCGCGGGCGGCGAGGACAGGCAGCGCGTGGCCGGCCGCGATCTGGTCCAGCCGCCTCACGGCCGCCTCGGCCGCCTCGGCGTCGGCGAGGGCGAGCTGGGCCTCGGTGAGCATGACGAGCAGCCGCGCCGCGCGGACGTGGTCATCACCCATGTTCCGCAGCGCCTGCCGGGCCAGGCCGGCCACGTCGCGGTGCTCACCGCGGGCCAGGTGCAACGACATCAGCGGCAGCGTCGTGTCCATATGACCGGGGCGGTCGTTCACCAGCCGTTCGGCGTCGGCGAGCCGGCCCTGCAGGACCCGCAGCTCAGCCAGTGCTGCCCGGGCCTTGCCGTCGACCCGGGGACCGCTGCGCGCGGCGAGCGTTCCGGCCAGGCGCAGCGTGACCTCGGCGTGCCGCCAGCGCCCGGCGTCACACAGGATCTGGCCCATCACCGAGCGGCACTGCGCGTAGATGTACGCCGGCCCGTCTTCGATGCCGAAGCCCAGCTGATCCTCGGCGACCCGGGTCCACTCGTCCGCCCGGGCGAGATCGCCGGCGCGCCCGCACGCGGTGATCAGGTTGCATACGACGTCACCGGAGACGAACGGGCTGCCGGCCTCGCCGGAGACGACCATCGCCATGGCCTCATCCAGCCGGGTCATGCCTTCTTCGACCGCGGCGAGTGAGACCAGCGCGGTACCGAGGTCGGACAGCGCCTTGGCCTCCAGGTTGCGCTCACCCAGCCGCCGGGCCAGCTCCAGGGACCGTTCGGCGTTTGCGCGCAGGGCGGTGACGTCGTCGATGTCACAGCCCGGCAGGGGCAAGGCGACCAGGACGTGCTCGACGCCATCTGGGCGGCCGGCGACAAGGGTGCGGGCGCGGGCAAACCACCCGTTCGCCACGTGCGGGTTGTCGTGCATCCAGTAATGCATGCGACCCAGGAAGACAGCGCTGACCGCGGCCCGGATCGACTGGTCCTGGCAGAACGCGCGGAAGCTGTGCAGCAGCGCCTCGGCGGCCAGGTCAGCCTGGTGAAACACCGACCGGCAGATCCCGATCACCAGCTGCCGCTCGGCGAGGTCGACCTCGGTGGCCTGCTCGGCCAGCCTGAGCGCGGCAGGCAGGTCACGCCGGGCGAGCGCGGCGTCAAGCCCGGGCCATGGCGGGCCGCCGAGGTATGCGGTCACAGTGCGATCCTGCCCCAGGTCGCCGCGACGCGCGAGAGGGTGCGTACCGAATTGGGCGGAACCACGGATGGCAGCAAGGCCCGCTCGCGCCGATGATCGTCGCCATCGGTCCCGCGCACAGGAGATGATCTCGATGACCAGCCAGCCAGCATGCAACACCTTCACCGCCCCGGCCGAGAGCTACGACCGGCTGATGGGCCGCTACCTGCCCAGCCTGGCGCCGGCGTTCGCCGACGCGGCCGGGATCCGCGGCGGCATGCGGCTGCTCGACGTCGGCTGCGGCCCCGGCGGCCTGACCCGCGAGCTCGCCGCCCGGGCCGGTGCCGGCCAGGTCGCGGCCATCGATCCGTCGCCGCCGTTCGTGGCTGCCTGCCGGGAACGCAACCCCGGGGTCGACGTGCGGCAAGGCGTCGCCGAAGACCTGCCCTTCGCCGGCGCCGCCTTCGACGCCGCGCTCGCCAGCCTGGTCGTCGGGTTCATGACCGACCCGGCGCGCGGGCTGGGCGAGATGGCCCGCGTCACCAAGCCCGGCGGTACCGTCGCCGCCTGCTTCTGGGACCCCGGGCGGATGCCGGCGCTCGGGATCTTCTGGGCCGCCGCCGCCTCCGTCGACCCTGCGGTCACCGGCGAGCTGCGACGCCCCGGCACCGCGCCCGGCGAGCTCGCCGCGCTGCTGACCGAAGCCGGGCTGCTGGAGGTCCGGCAGGACGTGATCGGCGCCCGCGCCGAGTACGCCGGCTTCGAGGACTGGTGGTCGCCCTACACCCTGGGCGTCGGCCCGGCCGGGATGTACTACCGATCGCTGGACGCCACCCAGCGCGAGGCCGTGCGCGCCGAATGCCGGCAGCTGCTCGGGCGCCCGATAGGCCAGTTCACCCTGGAGGCCGCGTGCTGGTTCGCCGCCGGAACGACGCCGCACCCGGACCGCTGACCACGCCGGACATCCGCTACAACCGCGCGGCGCCGGCCAGGGCGGGCTCGCGCAGGGGAGCCCGGGCGAATTCGGCGATGCCTTCGGCGAACCGCGTCCGGGCGCGGAAGCCGAGGTCGCGGGCGGCGCCGTCGGGGGAGGCCACGATGTGCCTGACGTCGCCGAGGCGGTACTCGCCGGTCACCACGGGCTCGATGTCGCCGAAGGCCGCGGCCAGGGCGCCGGCCATCTCGCCCACGGTGTGCGGCTCGCCGCTGGCGACGTTGCAGCACCGCAACCCGCCCGCTCCGGCCGCGGCCGGCCCGCCGGCGGCCATCGCGGCGCCCATCGCGGCAACCGACCGGTCGGCCTCCTCCAGGGCCAGCAGGTTGGCCCGGGCCACGTCGCGGACATGCACGAAGTCACGGCGCTGGCCGCCGTCCTCGAACACCCGCGGCGGCAGGCCGTTCTCCAGGCAGGAGCGGAAGATCGCGGCCACGCCCGAGTAGGGGGTATCGCGCGGCATCCGCGGGCCGTACACGTTGTGGTAGCGCAGCCCGATCGCCGTCCCGCCGGTCAGCCGCGCCCAGCTGGCCGCCAGGTGCTCCTGCGCCACCTTGCTGGCGGCGTAGGCGTTGCGCGGGTCGAGCGGCGCGTCCTCGCCCACCGTCGCCGTCACCAGCGGCGACCCGCACGACGGACAGCGCGGCTCGAAGCGGCCCGCGGCCAGGTCGCCCGGATCCCGCGGCGACGGCCGGACCCGACCGTGCGCCGCGCAGTCGTAGGCCCCCTCGCCGTACACGACCATCGACGACGCGAAGACCAGCCGCGGCACGCCGTGGCGGCCCATGGCCTCGAGCAGCACCGCGGTGCCGGTGACGTTGACGTCGGCGTAGGCGGGCAGGTCGGAAAGGTCCACGCCGAGCCCGACCAGGGCGGCCTGGTGGCATACCGCGTCCACCCCGGCCAGCGCCTCGTCCACCGCCGCCGGGTCGCGCACGTCGCCCACGACCAGCTCGCCGCGGACGTGGTCCGGTCGGCCGTTGTGCACGGCGGGGGTGAGCGAATCCAGGCCGCGGACCTCGTGGCCCGCCGCCTGCATGGTCTCGGCGATGTGCGATCCGATGAACCCGGCCGCACCCGTCACTAGTACGCGCATGATCGTAAGCCAACCACGCGATCAGCCCGGCCAGGACCGTGCAGGCCCGCGGGGCCAACACCGTCACAGCTTCGTAAGGGCCGATCAGCCATTTTCCGGTCTCGATTTGCCTAGCGCTTGAGTACTGTCTGTCGCCATGGAAATCGATGTCGTCCTGCCGTGCCTCAACGAGGCAGGCGCTCTGCCCTGGGTGCTGTCCCGGATGCCGTCCGGTTACCGGGCCATCGTCGCGGACAACGGCTCCACCGACGGCTCGGCCGTCATCGCCGCGGCCCACGGAGCACACGTCGTGCACGTCCCGCAGCGCGGGTTCGGCGCCGCGTGCCACGCCGGGCTGCTCGCGGCGAGCAGCGACATCGTCTGCGTCATGGATGCCGACGCCTCCTTCGACCCCGGTGACCTGCCCGCGGTGGCGGACCCGGTCGCGGCGGGCGGCGCCGACCTCATGCTGGGACGGCGGTCGGTCCGGGGCAAGGGCGCCTGGCCGCTGCACGCCCGGATAGGCAACCGGGTCCTGGCCGCCGAACTGCGCCGCCGCGTCGGCGTCCCGGTCCGGGACCTCGGCCCGATGCGGGCCGCCCGCCGGGAGGCCCTGCTCGGCCTCGGCCTGGAGGACCGGCGGTTCGGCTACCCGCTGGAGATGGTGGTGCGCGCCGCGGAGGCGGGCTGGCGGATCGCGGAGACCGACATCCCGTACTACCCACGGGAAGGCAAGTCGAAGGTCACCGGCACGCTCGGCGGCACGATGCGGACGGTCAAGGACATGCGCCGGGTGCTCGCCTCCATCACGGCGCCGGCCCCCGGCGCCGCACCGGCCTCCGGCCCGGCGCCGGCCCCTCTCGCAGCGCAGGCCTCGTCGTGACCGGCGACGGCTACACCGGCAGGCACCGGCGGGACGACGATCCCGGGTCACCTGACGCGGGCAAGCCGGACACGCCGGCCTGGGTCCGGGCCGGCCGGCTGATCCCGGCACAGGTCGTGGTGATCGCCAAGGAGCCCGTTCCCGGCCGGGTGAAGACCAGGCTCACGCCGCCGTTCACGCCCGAGGAGGCGGCCGCCCTGGCCGAGGCGGCCTTGACCGATACGCTGACGGCGGTGGCGGAGACCACCGTCGCCCGCCGGGTGCTGGCCCTGGACGGCATGCCCGGACCCTGGCTGCCGGCCGGATTCGACGTGATCGGGCAGCGCGGCGCGGGCCTGGACGAGCGGATCGCCTGGGCGCTGTGTGATGCCAGGGTGACGCTGCCGCTGCCCGTGGTCCTGATCGGCATGGACACCCCGCAGGTGACGCCTGCGCTGCTGGCGGCGGCCGCCGAGCCGCTGGTGGCCAAGACCGCGGACGCCACGTTCGGCCTGGCCGAGGACGGCGGCTTCTGGCTGCTCGGCTTGCGCGAGGTCGATCCCGGCCTCATCCTCGGCGTCCCGATGTCCAAGGACGACACCGGGGCGCGGCAGCTGGCCCGGCTGGAGCAGGCCGGGCTGCGGGTCCATATGCTGCCCGAACTCACCGACGTGGACACGGTAAGCGAAGCCGAGCGCATCGCCGCCGTGACCCGAGGATCCCGCTTCGCGGCCTGCATGGCCGGGCTGCGCGACCGTGCGGAGCAGGCGGTCGCGGCGGCCCGGTGAAGACATTTCGGCCGGCTGGGAACATGCCAGTAGCTGTGAGTGGTTAAATATTCCTGGTTGTACGAAGTTCGTGTACGTGTCACAGCGCCTGCGAAGTTCTGACCGCGGGTGGCCTGCATCCCGCAGCGCCCGGCCCGACAGGGCAGTCCGCGTGGGCAGCAGTCCACGCGGCCGGGGTCGCCGCAACCCGGGACACACGACCGTGGTTCCCGAAATCGTCATCAGTAGGAGAAGTACATGCCTCAGGGCACCGTGAAGTGGTTCAACTCGGACAAGGGCTACGGTTTCATCGCCCCGGACGACGGCTCGGCCGACGTCTTCGTCCACCACTCCACCATCAAGATGGACGGCTTCCGCGCCCTCCAGGAGAACCAGCGGGTCGAGTACACCGCTGGCCGCGGCCCCAAGGGCCCGCAGGCGGAG
>Ga0335081_10022199_pt1 | contig 10267 bp, 9 predicted proteins | sample Lox_Sample_35_FD_206713 | JGI IMG/M metagenome (GOLD analysis project Ga0335081, IMG submission 206713) | Soil microbial communities from Loxahatchee National Wildlife Refuge, Florida, United States - Lox_Sample_3.5 | ecosystem: Environmental > Terrestrial > Soil > Wetlands | place: USA: Florida...
AATCGACTTGTGTCTTGGTTACCACCTCACAACCCTCGCTGGCCTGCGAGGAACTCCGCTGCGCGCCCCAGCAGACCGCCGCCTACCCGGTGGCCCTCGCGGACCTGCTCCCGGTACGCCTTTAGTTGCTGCTGGAGCTCGGCAATGTTCCTCGTCACGATCTGGTCCACCAACGGCCGAAGTGTCTCCGGCAGGTGCCTCCGCAATTTCGCTGCGTGCTCCAGGCACAAGCTCCCGTGGCTTCCGAACCATTCGAGGATCCGGCTGCGTTCCATCTCCCGGGCGAGTTCGTCTAACCGCGCGCCTTCCTCGTTCTGCATTCGCGCGCAGATGCCGCAAGCACACGGTTCGTCGGACAAATGCGCTTCTATCGTCTGGAGAAATGCGCTCACCGCGGTCTCTGCCGGGGCGGCCTTAGCCAGTGCCCAGGTATGCGTCCTGCATACCTGGGTGGCTTGATCCGGCCCGAGTTTCTCGACCAGGTCATCAAGGAACTGCTTAAGAACACCACACACAGGACAGCTTCCCTTGGCCAGCGCCTGCGCAATCGTGAGTTTCGGCGTCATGGTTTCCAACTTCATGTCACCACCTTCCTAATCCCCATCGCATAGCGATCGCGACCGTTCCACCAGACCACCAGTGCCGCTGACAATCAGTACCGAGAGGCCCCCGGCTCCACAGGTTCCGCAAGCATCCCCAGCGAGCCCAACTCCTCGAGGTCACGCCGAATCGAGGTTTCGCTTTCCGCACTAGGCTCAGTCCCGCTGAGCGCACGCTCAAGTTGGGCGCGGTACGTTTCGGCATAAGTCTCGAACCGGCGGTGCATGGATGTCAGCACCATATTCGTCCAGTCTTTCACCATGTCGGAGTATCGCTGGAGCGCTCTTAATAGCTGAGGGCCGACCTCTTTCTCAATGCGGTGAGCCAGGATGCGTGCGGCAACTCGCTGGCCCAGCAACGATGCCAGCACAGGCCGGCTCATGGTGACTTGGAGATTCTTGATCTCGAGGACTGGCATTTCTCGAACCAGGGAAGTGAACTCGTCATCCGTCGGCGTGTCAGCGACCTCCAGAACGTTGCCGACCGCGTCCAGTTCTCGAGTTACGTCGCGGGAGAATGATTCGAGGAGGTCCCGCAAGGCGCCTGTCCACTTCCGAGCCAAAACCATTGCCGCTTCGCTTACGGCGTTGCGCCGAACGCAACCAGAGTTGTCCTCCGACATCTGCAAGCTCGTGGTTGCTTCTTGGATCGCCCGCTGTCCCAAGCCACGAATTTCCTGGGCCAGTCGGTCAGCGGTTCCACGTACCTCTTCGAAGCGCCCCGTAGTACGGCGCAACCCGGCCTCGACCTGGCGAAGCTCTGAAGCTCGAGTCTCAGATAGAGCCGTACTCCGCCGTATACGCGTCCGGAGTGCCGCTTCCACGGATTGTCGCAGCGCGCCCACCTTCCGCCGGATGGAGTTCGCCTTCAATTCCTGGCGCTGAGAGTACAGAGGCGCTATATCTTCCTCGAACCACCGCTCGAGCAAGTTCGAATAGCCCGACATGACGCTGACCGCGTGCACAGGCAGCTCGATCTGCAGCTCAGAGGCAATGTGGCTCTTGACGTACTCGACAACCCGAGCCAGGTCGTCGGGTTTGAGCAGGTCTGCCTTGCTCAAAAGCACGTTTGCGGGGATGGCCGCTTCGTAAACGGCTTCGATTGTACGCAGATCCTCAGGACTGAGAGTTGAAACCGCATCAATCAACACAACACCGAGATCACACCTGGGCAAGTAGGCCAAGGTTTCCGCAGCTCCACTGGTGGCCAGTGAACCGAGCCCGGGAGTGTCCACAAAAGCGATACCGTCACGCAATTGCGGCGCCGGCAGTTCAACTATGATCCGAGTCACGTGTTTGGTGTTGCCCGGGTTCTGCTGCTCGGCAACAAACTCCCCGAGGCGCGAAACCTCAAAGCGCTCCTCTGGTCTTTCCGGAAACCATACCCGCACGACGGGCTGCTCCCCGTGGACGATCCTGGTCGGCACCGCCGTTATCGGGGTAACGCCGACAGGCAGTACGTCGGTTCCTAGAATGGCGTTCAGGAGTGAGGACTTCCCGCAACTCACCCGCCCGAAAACAGCAATCTCAAAACTCTTGTCCTCGGCCCGATCCAGGATCGTCGAAATCGTCGCGCGGAACTCGACCAATCCATGCCTGGTGACCATCTCCTCGACCTTGCGGAGCAGTTCCATTTCGTTGCCGGTCGCCTCCAGACGCCGGAGGCGCTCCTTAAGATCGTGGCCACCTCCCTGAAGCAGGTATCGGTCGAGCTTGGAGAGTAAGCCCTGCAATTCGCCCACAATGCCGTTCAGCTCGATGACAGCCTCGGCAGGCACTTCTCCGTAACCGCGCATGTACATGGGCTTCAGTTCCTCGACCGAGACGTCGATGAACTGCAAGGAAACATGGACCGCGTGGGCGGCGGAAATGGATGGAGTCGGAGCCGCAATTTCTTGGCCTTCAAGGGCACGCTTCAATTGCGCACGGAGCCGGGCGATGTAGTCTTCGATGGTGCGTCGCTGTGCGGGAGGGATATCGGGCACATATTTCGAGAATGCAGCCTTCGAAGCGGACTGATTCAAGACCGCCTCGATCTCCGACAACATGCCATCAACGTGCCGGCACGTAACCACCAAACGGCGGCGCTGGTGCTCGTTGAGACTCTCTGCCGATCCGCCCGGATTGGCCATTCTACCCTCGATGAGCGAACCTCAGCGCTATCGCGCATTTATTCGCCACTCGAATGACAGAATCCTTGTGTTAAGGGAGGTCTCGCTTGTGGCAAACGACTCCCCTAACAGGAGTGATCCCTTGGTAGGAGTCATTTGCCCAGAGGGCAGTTAAGGGTGAACTCCAACACCCAGCCACATTATCTAGTCGGCGCCGGAGGCTAGTCAATGCCCGCCTCCGCCGGTTGCAGCTCCAGCGGCCGCATTCGTGCTTTTAGGCCCCAGCTCTTTTGTGACCTACAAGCAGCATAAGTCCCAGCTCGTGCGCCTGCCGCTCTTCGTCGCTGAAAAGGTCCCTTCGCCGCGCGTCTTGCCTTAGCACAAACCGCTGCATGTTCGCCGCGGTCTCCTCGTACGCACGGGCGTGGCAGTCGAAAAGCCTATTCGCAATCCCAACATCTCGAACGTTAACCAGTAATGAATGTAAGTGAGGCAGGCAGAGCAGTGGGATGGCCGCATCTGCCGTGCCCTGCAGTTCCGTCAGCAAGTCTGCAATGGCTCGCTCCTCTGCTGCAGCCCGAACCGCGCACGCGCTGCAATCAGTGTGATTGGGCGTCGCTTCGCTCACAGCCCGCGCCATTTCAGGAACCGACTGAGTCGTGCCCACCAGGCTTGCCAGGCGCCGGGCCACCGACTGCAATAGCAAGGGATAACTCGTGCAAACTCCCCTCGGAGAGGCGAGCTGTTCGTATTGCCATGTGTGCGCGACACAAAATCCGCCCCGCTTCGCGTGTGCCGCCTGCTCGTCGCGGCTGCGGCTCAAGTCGTACTGATAGCGGCTGAGGAAATTGAAAACCGCTTCCACAGTCCGGACGCACACTGGGCAGGGCTGGTTCAAACGGAGATGTCTTCCCGCGACGGTTGCAACTGACTGGCTCGCATTGAACTTAGAACCGTCGCGCAGTTGGCCCTGTACATTCTCAACCCGCGCAAGAAGTGACTCGGTTTCCTCCGTTCGCCCCGGCAACGTCATCACGTAGCGGATGCGCTCACAAATGCGAGCGAGGAAACTCCTGCTTTTTTCTGTCGTCAGGAAACGCACAAGCTCCTGCTCGAACTCGGGAAGACCACAACGTGCAAGCACTGCAGGGTCGCCCCCTAGCTTCGACAATAGGCCGTCACGCGCCGAGAGGATAAAAACGGGCAGGTCCGTCATTCCGACTTCGCGGAGCACCTCACCCGCGTACCGCGAGACCTCTGCCCTATCACGGTCCGATAAAAGGTCGATTTTGTTGATGACCAGGAAAACCTTGCGTGATTGCCGGTATGCACTCTTCAGAAACGCGACTTCGTCCTTCGAGAGCGGCCCCTCACAGCTAGTCACCAGAACCACAGCGTCCATCTCGGGCAAGAAGTTTTCCGTCGTGGCGGTATTCGCAGCGATGGCCGACCCGAGACCCGGCGTATCCACGAAGAAGAACCCGCGACGCAGAATATCCGCCGGCAACTGCACCTCGGCCAAGCGGATTCTTAGCCGGTTCTCGGGATTGCCGATCTGCGTCACATACTGGGGCAGGTCAGCGAGCGTTACCTTCCGAGCAAGCGCACTGTGTTCGTAGTGCAGCAAGACACACTCGCGCGTGCCATAGCGAACCGTGGTGATCACCGAGGTCAGCGGGACAACACCGGTGGGCAACCGGTCCACACCAAGGACGGCATTCATCAACGAGGTCTTCCCTCGGCTGAACTGACCGACAACAGCAAGGTTGAACTGATCTTCGGCGAGTCGCACCGCGAGTTCCTGGTACTCGCTCTGAACCTCTGCCGCCTTCGCCTCCCTGGCCAGAGTGCTTGCGTTGCGAATGACATCAGCCAGTTCGAACTTCAGTTGCTCGTACGCTTGGAGGCGCGTTTGCTGGTTTATCGTTGTCGGATCGCTCGGCATGCGAGTCACTCTTTCGGCTCGCCACTACCCGGTCCAGCCTCAGCCTGCCGCACGACGCTCAACAGCACCCGGAGTGCTACGTCTTTCACTTGCTCGGAGGTCGGGGCTTGGATGCGCCGATGAATTTCACGCGCGATAAGGAGACGGCCGGTCCGAAAATGCTCCAGCAAACAGCTCTCCACCTCGGACTGCAAGAACCAGTTGGCATGGGGAAGCACTTGTATCAGCCGCTGAATAGCGAACTTCTCGTCCGCGGTATCGCGGACTTTCAAGGCAATGGCTGCTGCGCTTATTACGATCTCGAAATCTTCGTCGTACAGCAACGGTTGAATTTTGGGCCAGGCTTCCGACGTGGGCCACAGCGACGTGAGGATGCGCAGCGCGCTTCGGCGCCGGGCAAGGCTCGAAGGACTCTCCTCTTTCCTCGAAGGATCTGGTGTGCGAGCCGCCTCGATCAACGCCGGCCTGGACTCCTCCCCCAAAGAGCGCAAGCTGTGCTCAGCGTCTCGGCGAGCGACATCATCGCCCAGGGCAATGATGAGGTAAGGGATGGCTTCGCTCCTGCCAAACCGGCCCAGTGCCTCAACGACCCCGGGCAGAACCCTCGAGCGTCCGACCTCCAGCAGCACTTCGAAGGCATCTCGTGTCTGCCAGTTGCCGAGCGCACGTGCTGCCGCATTCTCGACCGCTTCTTCGCCAAAGCGGACGGCCGCATCTGCAATCGGCTTCGGCATCCTGAGATAATCAACTAATACGTCCTTGGCACCCAGCTCCGCCAATGCCCGCACCGCACGCCGACGAGGTTCATGCACGACGCTGGGCCTGCCATGCAATAAGAATTCTCTCAGGGGCGGTATCGCCCTCTCGCCACACGCGACCAGGACGTACACGGCGAGTTCGCCCTCCCGCAGCGAGTTCAAAACCTCGACAAGCCGCCTGATCTCGGCTTCAGGAAGTTCGGTAAGGCCTGTCGCCAGTTTTCGGACTTGTTCTGCCTGCCTAGCCATTACCTGACCACGTCATCGATCCCAGCGGGCGTAAACTTCCCGGCCGGGGAACTTAGCAGACGACCCTAGCTCCCGTTCGATCTCAAGAAGCCGGTTGTACTTCTCCGTGCGCTCCGCCCGGCACACCGATCCCGTTTTGATTTGCCCTACGCCGGTGGCGACGGTAAAATCCGCGATGGTTGTGTCAGAAGTTTCTCCGGAACGATGGGACACAACCGCCGTGTAGCCATTCTTCTTCGCCAGTTCTATGCATTGCAGGGTTTCGGTCACAGTGCCGATCTGGTTCAGTTTGATCAGAACAGAATTGGCTACTCCTTGTTTGATCCCCTCGGCAAGAATGGAAGGGTTCGTAACGAAGATGTCGTCGCCTACCAACTGCACCTTCGACCCGAGTTGTTTTGTCAGCTCTTTCCATCCTGCCCAGTCGTCTTCCGCGAGCCCGTCTTCCAGCGAATAGATTTCGGGGTAGCGCTTGAGCCAGTCTGCCCAGAGCGCAACCATCTCGGCGGAGCTTTTACGGGAACCATCAGATTTGTGGAACACGTACATCCCATCGTCGTAGAACTCGCTTGCTGCGGGATCCAGGTTGATGGCGATGTCTCGGCCGGGCTCGTAGCCGGCCGTGCTGATGGCAAAATCCAGCAGCTCCATTGCCTCTTCGTTCGAACGCAGCCGTGGCGCAAATCCGCCTTCATCGCCGACGCTGGTCTCGTACCCCTTGCGTTTGAGAATCCCCTTGAGACTGTGGAACGTCTCCGATGCCGCGCGCAGTGCCTCAGCAAAACTGGGCGGACCGACAGGAACGATCATGTACTCCTGAAAATCCACGTTGTTGTCGGCATGTTTGCCGCCATTGAGCACGTTCATCTGCGGCACTGGCAAGAGATAAGTTTGCCGGTCAGCCAAGTAGCGATAGAGCGGAACCTTCCGTTCGGCTGCGCAGGCCTTCGCCGCTGCCAGCGACACACCCAGGATCGCATTAGCGCCGAGACGCGCCTTGTTCGGCGTCCCATCGAGGGCGATCAGCTTTCCATCGAGGGCCCTTTGGTCGCTAGCCTCGAAGCCGATAACCGCGGGTTGAATCACGTCGAGGACATTGGATATAGCCCTCAATACACCCTTGCCGCCATAGCGCTTCGGATCGCCATCACGGAGTTCCACCGCCTCCTTCTTACCCGTGGATGCGCCGGAGGGAATCTTTGCGATCCCCACTGCGCCGCTATCCAGCACCGCCGTCACCTGGGTGGTCGGGTTGCCGCGCGAATCCAATATTTCCAATGCGCCCAGAGTCTTGATCCTCGACATAGCTCCTCCTTAAGCGTTATACGGAACCCGTCTGTAGAACCGTGATCAGGTCCTGCTGCACTGGGATCGGAACAGGCATGGCCCGGATTTTTGCGACGGTCCCCTCGACGGCATAGGCATACGACTTCAACTCAATCCGACCGTCCTCCCACACGGCATAGCAGGCGTTCGGGTTGCCCGTTTTCGGCTGCCCAAGGCTACCGGGGTTTATCAAAGTGCGTTTTCCAATCTGGCGAACAAACGGAGTGTGCGTGTGGCCGACGAGGACGATCTCTGCAGGGACGTACTCCACCTCGCGAACCCATTCTTCCGAATCCCGGGGACAGTAGCCGTAGAGAGGATCGGAAGGCCGGGCATGTACCAAGTAAAACGCCGTCTTTGAGTGCTGGACCTGCCGTTCGAGCGGAAGGTATCTCAGGAACTGCTTTTGATCCGCGCTGAGAACAGAGTCGCTGTATCGGCGAGTGGCATCGGCCATGTCGTGGTAGCGCGGGGTGCAGCGCGGATCCTCGTTGTAACCAATTGAGTGGTCATGATTGCCACGCACGACGGCCGCCGCGTTCTTCTTCACGAAATCCACGACTTTTCCCGGCTCCGGTCCGTAGTTCACCAGATCTCCAAGGGTCCACAGTTCGTCAAAGTGCTCCGGCAGCGCTGAAAGGGCATCGTAGTTGCCGTGGATATCCGAAATGATCACGATCTTCACAGACGCGTACTCTTCCTTCCTCGGCGTCCCCTGAATCTCGTCCCGCTCCTGCCGGCTAACGAGGGGGCATGATTAACAGCCCAACGTGTGAACCAGGAGACCGCCGGTCGCGAATCGCTGATCGACTTTTTGTATGCCATCTCACTTGCATTCGTGCGGGGATGGCGCCTATGACCAGCTTCCAGCTTGCGGCATGCGCTTCAGTTACTGCCACAGTCGTCCAAATCTAGAGATACGAACACGAGGGCGGCCCAACGCACAGCTACAATAAACAACGACACTCGGAGAACAGAGCACCTAACGTCGGCTACCCGCAAAACCAACCGCAGACTTTCTTTATCAATGCTGCCATGTCCTTCCAGTCATCCTGCGACACGAGGTTCTTATTCTTGTGATGCCGAAGCCATTCTCGCAGAACCTTGCAGCACTCAGAGGCCGAAACCTCATCTCTCCCTGCCGTACTTCCCGCCGGAATCCGTTCTACTCGAAGCCCGTCGGGGTCCTTAACCCACTGCATACAAGCCGCAATCAGAGCAACAGATCTCTGAATCTCTTCGCCGTCACTATTGCGTACGACTCTGAAAATCTCAATCATGCGGGCGACTAATACCTCAGTGGACTACCATCACCGGACAGTGGGCATAGCTCATCTTCACAGCCGCGTTATCTTTCTTGCAGCCCGTGCCTGCTCATCATCCCCTCGTAAAGGGAGGAGAATGGAAAGCGCTCCTTATTATCATCCTCCGGCCAGACAGCAACTCCCAATCAAGACTTCCTGCTCTCGTCGCGAGTGTACTTAATCACATCGACGTTTGACACGGCGATCAGTCCTTCATCCACCATCTCGTCCAGCACTGGCAAGAGCCGCCGAATGTTTTCTTCACTATCGATCACGCTGACCATTATCGGCAGATCATTGAAGAATGAAAGCAGATGCGAACGCCGGATTAAGGTACTCGCTCCGTACCCTTCGAACCCTCGCAGCACAGTTGCGCCCGCCAGGTCCAGCTCGCGGCATTTTTCGACAATCGCCTGGTAAAGCGGCTTGCCTTGCCACTTATCGTCTTCGCCGAAATGGATGCGAAGCATCTTGGCTTTGCCCTCGAGCTTCATGAACGCACCTCGCGGCGCCGATTAGCACCTGGATAGTCATGCGTGTACTTGATCGCGTCCACGTCGGAGAGAACCACCAGCCCCTGCTGGATCATCTCGTCGAGCAGCGGCAACAGCACGCGCAGCTTCCCTTCTTTGTCAATGATCGACAGGAGGATGGGGGCGGCCATAGGATATCCCGAGCGCTGTCGCGGATGGTTGATTGACTTTCCCATGGCGTCCCTATGAACCTCTAGCTCCGACCGGAGACGCTCGCGCAATGCTGTTGCCCTCACGTCAACCGATAGAGAACAAGAATGAAAATCAGGAAGCCGACGACGTAACCGACATAGGCGTTCAGACGACCGTGGTGCATGCCTGCCAGCAACCGTGCCACAGAGTTCACCCCTGCTCCGACTGGCCGGAAAAACAGCCGTTCCACCAGATGAGTCTCATCGAGGCGCCGCCGGATTGCCGTCCGGAAGTGCACAGCCACGGTTTCGCGCGTATCCTCGATGATGCTGGGCCGGAAGACCGCTTGAAAAACCACACGCACCGGATTGGAAAAGCCGGTCGCCGTGTAGGTCATCTCCGGCAGCAGTCTGGGTATGCCACCCGCCCAAACTTCATTCTTCGCCAGGGAGCGACGCCGAGTGAGACGGCTGGTAAGAAGCCAGGCGACCAGCAGCAGAATCCCCAAAGCTACAACACTGTAGGACGTAGACATCGCAAAAACGACCGGATTCTGCTCTGAACCTCGCAGCAAGATGACGAGCCCACGGCCTGGGAGCACGCGGGCTCCGGTTTGCGCTCCCAGGTTATGAAAGTCATGCAGGAACGCAGTCGGAAGCTGCTGATTCGATTCCGTGGCTGTGAAAAATGCTGGAACCAGGGACGCGGTTGCGCTCGCGCCCGCCAAAGGCTCCACGGCGCGATCCAAGGCCGGAATGACATAGGTTGGCAGCAGTCCTAGCAAAACGCAAGCAACCGCGAGGAGAATCAAGGAAAAGCGACTTTTACGCACCCCTGCCAATCGATTCTGCTTCCACCCCCCACGGTGTATTCCCAGGAAAGTCATCGCATAGGCCTTCACGAAACAAGTGACGGCCAGCGCGGCCGTCAACGCGAGAATGGCGCCAGAGAGTGCGAACACGATCTTGACCAGAGCCGACGGGAGTATGGCGCTGCGCAGTAATGTCTGCAGGGTTAACCATTCACTGACAAACCCGTTGAAGGGAGGAACCGCGGAAATCGCCAGGCAGCCAACAAGAAAAACCACAGACAGAGCAGGCAGAAAGCGGACTAAGCCTCCCAGGCCGTTCATGTCTCTGGTGCCGGTTGCAGCTTCAATGTGGCCCACGCCCTGGTAGAGCAGCGTCTTATACAGGGAATGATTGACCATGTGATAAAGCGCGGCAGTGAGCGCAAGAGCCGCTGGGACTGCGTCTCCGGAATTACGGAACACTAGAAAAGCCCCAATGCCCGTCACAATGATCCCGGCA
>Ga0335081_10022200_pt1 | contig 10266 bp, 8 predicted proteins | sample Lox_Sample_35_FD_206713 | JGI IMG/M metagenome (GOLD analysis project Ga0335081, IMG submission 206713) | Soil microbial communities from Loxahatchee National Wildlife Refuge, Florida, United States - Lox_Sample_3.5 | ecosystem: Environmental > Terrestrial > Soil > Wetlands | place: USA: Florida...
CCCATCTCTACTTCTGGAAGAGCGCGAAGTGGGTGCGCGGGCTGACCCTCACACCAGACGACGAGCCGGGGTTCTGGGAGACCCACGGCTACCACAACCACGGCGACCCATGGCTCGAGCAGCGATACCAGGGCGACTGACCTGGCAGCTGGGACGCGTCGTCGAACTCATCGACGAGACGCCCCGGTGCAAGAGTCTGGTGCTCGAGTTGCCTGACTGGCGAGGTCACCGCGCCGGCCAGCACGTCGACGTCAGGCTGACCGCCGAGGATGGCTACCAGGCCGAGCGCAGTTACTCGATCGCCTCGGCCCCCGAGGATGAGCAGCTGGTGTTGACGGTGGAGCGACTCGAGGACGGCGAGGTCAGCCCATATTTGACCGACCAGCTCGGACCCGGCGATGAGCTCGAGCTCCGCGGCCCGATCGGGGGCTACTTCGTGTGGGAGTCCTCACAGGGTGGGCCGCTGCTGATGATCGCCGGCGGCTCCGGCGTGGTTCCTTTCCGGGCGATGCTCCGCGACTGGGCCGCGGGCGCGCGGGAGGTCCCGGCGCGGCTGCTGTACTCCTCGCGCACGCTGGAGGACGTTATCTACCGCAAGGAGTTCGAGCGTGTGGCCGAGGAGGGCGCCGATGTGCAGCTCACCCTCACCCGCCAGTGGCCCGCTGACTGGCTGGGTCACCGCGGGCGCGTCGACCGCGACCTCCTGGCCGAGGTCGCCTGGCCGCCGCACCAGCGGCCGCTCATCTACATATGCGGGCCGACCGCGTTCGTCGAGGCCGTGGCCGAGGCACTCGTTGAGGCCGGACACGAGCCCGGCCGGATCAAGACCGAGCGGTTCGGGCCCACGGCAACCTGAGACGAGGAGAAGCGCACCATGGAGCCACTCGACGGAAACGCGATCGCCGGACCGCTGTTCGAGCACTTCGGCACCGAGATGACCACCACAATCGGCGCGTGCGCCCACTGCGGGACACGCGCCCAGGTCGCCGAGCTCGTCGTGTACATGCGCGCTCCCGGGAGTGTAGTTCGCTGCCGCCACTGCGGAAACGTGGTCATGGTCCTCGTCCCGATTCGAGGAGCCCTGCGCGTCGACTCGAGCGCGTTCCGGATGGAGCAGGCGCCCGGCGAATCCTGATTGAGGGGCAGGGCGGCCACCAGGCGGTCGACCTCCGGCTCGTTCCCGGCGCGGTACAGCGCAACGGCCTCGTTCTCGCGTGCGGCTGTCGGCGGCTTCCACAGCCGGACGAGGGCAACGTCCGCCGACGCGGCCGCCTCGTCGCTGATGCGCTGTTCGATCTCGGCCTCCGGGATTCCCTCGGGAACACGGACGTCGAACTCAACCGGGAACTCCATGGCCTCCTCCGCCGCGCTGTCAGCCCACGAACTGCTGGCCGCCATCGATGTCGTATGTCGCCCCAGTGAGGGCGGTGTTGGTCATGATGTGAACCGCGAGCGCGGCGACGTCGGCTGGCCCGACCACGCGGCCGATCGGGAGCGTCGCGCGCAGCTCCTCACGCCGCGCTTCTAGCCCGTCTCCGAGCAGCGACGCCGACAACGGGGTGTCGACGAAGCCGGCGGCGATGAGATTGACGCGCACCGGGGCGAGCTCGAGCGCCAGCGCCGCGGTGAACGGCGGGAGCGCGGCCGTGGCCGCGGCCAGGATGCCGAGGCCGGGGCGGATGCGCCCGCCGCCGGTGCCGCTCATGAATAGCAGCGTGCCGCCGGCCCTCATCTTGCCGCGAGCGTGGCGCGCGACCTGGAGCTCCAGCATCAGGTGATCGGTGACCGCGTGGCGCACCTCATCGGCGTCCATCTCGAGCAGCGGTCCGTAATGCGGACCGCCGGCTGTGACCAGGACATGGTCGATCGGGTCGGGCAGGCTGTCGAAGAAACGCTCGAGCGAAGCTGAATCGTTCGCGTCGAAGGCGGCGGTGCTCAACGCACCGACCTCGCGCGCGGCTTCCGCCAGCCGTGCCGGATTGCGGGCGGTCAGGATGACCTCGGCGCCGGCGGCTCGTGCGCGCCGGCCGGTCTCGAGGCCGATGCCGGCGCTGCCGCCGATGATGACGACGGTCTGGCCCAGCAGCTGCGGCCCGTTGGTTCGGGGGAAGGCCGAGGTTGCGGTGGTCATGACGTGCACTCCTGTCGTTTGTGCGTGTACGTGGCTGTCTTGGCGAGCTCAGACAGCCGCGCGGTGGCGCTGAACCGAGCGTCGGTCGCGCCGACGGCCGCCGCCTGCGGGTCGGTGTAGGTATCGCGCGGAACCGCCTCGCAGTTCGCCTCACGGGGCTCGCCGAGGATGTTCGAGGCCACGATCTCGCCCTCGTACTCGCCGACGTGCGTCAGCTGCCAGATGCCTGTGACATCGCCGATCGCCCACAACCGCTCGCCCGCCTGCATGCGCGCATCGACCGGGATCCCCCGGGCGTCGGCGGCGATGCCAACGGTCTCGAGCCCCATCCCGTCGACACGCGGGCGCCGGCCGGTGGCGACGAGCAGCCGATCGCCGCGCAACTCGCGACCATCGGCGAGCTCGAGGACGAACTCGGCGCCCTCGCGCCGGACCGCCGTCGCGTGCACGCCCAGGACGAGCTCGATGCCCTCGCGGCGCAGGGCCTCGCCGAGCGCCTCCCCCAGCCGCGCCGGCTCGCGGGTGAGCACGTGATTCTCGCCCTCGACCAGCACGACCGCACCGCCGAGGCGGCGCACGACCTGCGCGAGCTCGAGTCCGGCCGGTCCACCGCCGAGCACAATCAGCCGTTCAGATACCGCCGTCATGCCGGTCGCCTCGCGCGTGCTCCAGACGCTGGCGAGCTCCCGCAGGCCCGAAATCGGTGGGACGATCGGATCTGCGCCATTGGCCAGCACCACCTGCTCGGCCGTGTACCGCGCGCCGTCGACCTCCACTACGCTGGTCCCGGCGAGGCGGCCCGTCCCGCGCAAGAGGGCGATGCCCCGGTCCGCGAACCACTGCGCCGCTCCGGCGTGCGAGTAGTCGGACACCATGAAGTCACGCCACGCGAGCGCGGCCTTCACGTCGACCTGGGCGTTCGCGCCCACCGCGAGCGCGCCGTACGGCCTCGCCAGGGCGCAGCAGCGCCTTCGACGGGATGCACGCCCAGTAGGAGCACTCACCGCCGACCAGCTCACGCTCGACGATCGCCACTCGAAGTGCGCCCTCGGCGAGCGCGCCGGCGGCGTGTTCGCCCGGGGCGCCGCCGCCGAGGATGATCACGTCGTAGTGGTTGTTTGCGCTCGTCATCCCGCTCGCCGTTCCTGGGCTTCGCGCGGCATCTGGGCCGCGTCGTCAACCCGCGCGGTCGGCGCCCGCGACGGCCGACCACTCACGGGCGCGGCGCCATCATAAGCCGTCGGCACTAGGGTCAGCCGCTCCGGGGCTCCCGCCTCGGGCGTAGCCTCGCGGATCGCCGCCAGGAGTGGTGGCGAGTCCCAGGCTGGTCCCTTTCCGGCAAGCCAGTTGTCGAACGCCGGGGTCGGCGGACGCACGCGGCCGAGTGCGTAGAGCCCGATCCCGAGAAGCGCGCCGGTGGCGGAGATCCCAAAACAGATCCATAGGGCGGTGGTCGTGCCCGAGCTCAGACTTCCCCCGACCGTGAGCGCAAAGTGCAGGAGAACTGGCGCGACCATGAACGCCGCAACCGCCCGCAGCAGCTCGACGATCGCGAACACGCGCTGCAGGTTGGTGTTGCGCAGCGAGTAGCCCACGAGGAACAGCGCGGGGGTCACAGCTGACCCCACGCCGACCCCGATCAGTCCCGAGCCGACCAGCACAGCCGCCGTACTCGGCGGGATCGTCCGCCCGATCACGACAACCCCGGCGGTGAGCAGGATCAGGCCCGCAAGGACGAAATAGTGCAGCGCACGCGTGCGGAACACGACGCCAAACACGAGCGCGCTGATGGCGGCGCCCCCAAACAGGGGCAGGTAGAGCAGCCCCACGTGCAGCGGCGAGTGGTGGGGCGCCAGCACCGCACCACTGAGCACGATCGCCGACACCGATGCGGCCGCCGCACAGATCGCGACCAGGATTCCCGTCGTCGGAAACGTGCTCGCCAGCGGCCGCACGTTCAAGAGCGCGCACCTACCGCGATACTCGGCCGCCAGAAGCGCCAAGATCAACAGCAGCCCGGCGATCAGCGGGAAGAACGTGACGGGATCCAGGAACCGGTGGGTGAGCAGCTCTGAGGCGCCGAAGAACGCGGCAACACAACCGCCGGTGGCAAGCCCGAGGGCAAGCGGATCCAGAGGCCTCCGGCGGTCGACCGGCGGGACGTCCTCGAAGGTCAGGAGCGAGAGCACCAGCGCCGCTAGTGCGATCCCCGCGATGACCCAGAACAGCGGGCGCCAGGCGTGCGCCGAAGCCTGGACGCCCCCGATGAACGGACCCAGCGCCACTGCGCCGAATATGCAGAGGTTCAAGATGATCGCCGTCCAGCGCGCCTTGGACACGGGATAGCCGATGATCAACGGCGGTAGCGCCGCGATCAGCAACAGGCTGGTGCACAGCCCCTGGAGAACGTGACCGGCGATGAACACGCCAGGTGTGGTCGCAGAGGCCGCGAGTACCGAGCCGGCGACTAGCAGCAAGCCGTAGGCGAGCAGCATCCGCCGCTGCGGCAGTCGCAACGCGAACTGGACCGCAAATACGGTGCCGATCGCGTAGGCGGCGTTGGCCATCCCCAGCGTAAGGCTCATCGCCTGCATGCTCATGTGGAGCTGCGTCGCGATGATCGGGCTGAGCGGCTGCAACGCAGCCGACAGGCACAGGTACGGAACCAGGGCGAATACCACCATCGCGGCCACCGCTGGATAACGGCCAGTCAAAGGACCCTGTCGCATCAGCTCATTCCTCCTATTCGTCGACGATCGCTTCAGGCGACAGCCACGGCGGGCGGGGCCGAGAGGTCCTGCTTGACGCTGCGGGTGATGTCGTCGGCGAGGATCTCGGTGAGGTCGGTCTCGATCCCGTCCAGCGCCAGCGCCGCGACGTCAGCCGGGTTGGCCTTGGCAACATCGAGGTGGGCCGTCATGTCGGTGTCCATGTAGGCGAGTTGGAGCGCGGCCACGTGGATGCCGTCGGGGGCGAGCTCCTGGCGGGCGGCATCCGTCATCGCCCACGCGGCGGCCTTCGCTGCGGCGTACGCGCCGGCACGGGGGAGGTGCAGCCACGAGATCACCGATAGGACGTTGAGGATCGTCCCGCCGCCGTTTGACGCCAGGATCGGCGCGAAGGCGCGCGTGACGCGGAGCGGGCCGTAGAAGTTCGTCTGCATCTCCAGCTCGATCTGGGCCAGGTCGCCGTCCATCAGACTCGTGCCGGTCGTGATGCCGGCGTTGTTGATGAGCACCGTGGCGTCGCCGGCAATCGCGGCCGCCCGGGCGACGGAGTCCGGGTCGGTGATGTCGAGGCCGAGCGGCGTCACGCCCGCAATCTGGACGCGCTCGGGGTTGCGCGCGGTGGCGTAAACCTTCTTGGCGCCGCGTTCGAGCAGCTGCGCGGCGAACTGACGTCCGAGCCCGCGGTTGGAGCCGGTGACCACTGCCACGGAATCATGCAAGTCCATGAGCTTGGTGTCCTTTCTTGATTGGGTTCAATGGACGCACGCATGGTCGTGCGATCGCGCATCGATCGCGCCCGGTGCCACCCCCGGTTGGACCCCTGGACCCCTGGGACCCCGGGGGCCCGTGACCGCTACACGGCAGCGATGACTGCGCCGACCTCGGATAGCGCGGCGCGGAGCTCCTTGCGGGAGCTGACCCCGAGCTTTCCGAACACCTTGCGCAGGTGCCACTCCACGGTGCGCGGGCTGAGGAACAGCTGGGCGCCGATCTCCGCGTTCGTCTGCCCGTCGGCGGCCAGGCGCGCGACCTGCACCTCCTGGCGTGTCAGCTCGTCGAGCGTCTTCACCGTGCGCTTTCGCACCGTCTCGCCCGTGGCCAGCAGTTCGCGGCGGGCGCGCTCGGCGAATGCCTCCATGCCGATATCGGCGAGCATCGCGTGAGCGACACGCAGCTGCTCGCGGGCGTCGACGCGGCGGTGCTCGCGCCGCAGCCACTCGCCGTACAGGAGGTGCGCGCGGGCGAGCTCTGGACGGAGCCGCGTGCGACTCAATCGATCGATCGCCTCGCGGTACAGCTCCTCGGCGGCGACGCCGCCGCTTACCAGCGCGCGAGAACGGGCCAGAACCCCGAGCGCCCAGTCTGTGGGGGCGACGGCAGTGGCCGCAACGATGCGCTCGAATGCGCGGTTGGCCGCCCCTGACTTATCGCTTCTGGTTGCCGCTTCGAGTAGCTCGATCGCCGCCCAGACGGCGACGAACAGCTCCGGGGTGTCTTCGCTTGCTTCCTCAGCGGCAGTCAGCGCCTCCGCATAACGGCCGAGGCCATTGAGGAGAAGTGACCTCGCCCAATGCGCGTATTGGACGGCCGTTCCTTGTCCTCCCGCAGTGAACGCCTGGATGGAGCCGTCGATCAACCCGGTAGCGTCGGACTCGCGGCCCTGAAGACCGCCAAGCACCAGGGCACCGTAGGGCGCGACTTGGGTGCCCGTGGCTTCGGTGACGCTGTCGGCCTCAGCGACCAGAAACGCCGCCTTGCCGAATTCTCCACCGAGCACGACCGCTTGGGCGAGCACGTTGACGCTGACCGCGAGCACGGTCAGCGCACCAACCTCGCGGGCAAGCTGAACTCCCCGGGTCGCAACTGCAAGGCAAGTCTCGTAATCCCACACCATCACGGCCGCGGCTGTCGCGAGCCACCCCCAGCGGAGGACCTCCTCGGTAGACGCGTCGCTGGTCGCAAAGCCTCTCGCCGCCCTTTCGAGAACGGGCGCCGCTGCGGAGCGCCCGTCGGTGAACGCCCGGGCAAATCCATCGAGCAGCAGATCGGACGGCCGCGGGGGACCGGCCGGGCGCGGCGCGGCCAGAGCTTCGCGGGAGACGTCGTGCAGGCCGCCCGTGCTGGCCAGCCGCCCGGCGAACAGAGCCGCGCTCCACGCGTCGAGGTAGGTCTCACGCGCGAGCTTCGGATCGAGCGTGTCGAGCGTCTTGGCGGCCCGAAGGAGCAGTGCAGGAGCTTCGCTGCCGCGGCTCTCGGAGTACGCCGCCTCGGCGCGCAGCAGGTCCAGGCGGGCGCGCTGCAGCTCGTCTAGCGGGCCGACCTTCGCCGCCGCCAACAGGTCACGTGCCACGTCAATCGCGCCTGCGCCCAAGCTGGCCTGGGCGGCGGCGAGCGCCCGCCCGGCCCGTCGCGTAGGGTCGTCGGTCAAGGCGACGGCGCGCTGAAGGAACGCGGCTCCAGCGGCGACCCCGCCACGCGCCTGCGCCCGGCCGGCCGAGCGCTCGAGCTCCGAGGCGACGTGCTCGTCGGGTCGGGCCGCGGCCGCCGCCAGATGCCACGCCCGACTGTCGGGGTCGACGTCCCGGTCGGTCGCCTCTGCAAGCGCCAGGTGGACCGCTCGGCGCTCATCCCCCGCCGCTGACCGGTAGATCGCCGAGCGCACGAGGGGATGCCGGAACGTCACTCGCTCGCCGATCGCCAGCAAACCTTGTGCCTCCGCGCCTTCCGCGGCCGCCGGCCCGATCCCGAGCCGCTCGGCCGCGCTCCAAAGCAGCAGCGGATCGCCACACGGCTCCGCCGCCGCGAGCAGCAACAGCCGCCGAGCGTCACCGGACAGCGTGCCGATTTGACGAACGAAGCTCTCCTCGATCCGCCCCCTGAGACCTTCCGCGCCAACCAGCCCGAACCCACCCGCCAGCTGCGTCGCCGTCAACCCGCGCGGCAACTCTAGTAACGCGAGTGGATTACCACGTGTCTCGGCGATGATCCGCTCGCGCACTCGCTCGTCCAACCTGAAGCGGACCGCCGAGCCCAGCAGCGCGCGGGCGTCCCGATCGCTTAGGCCGCGCACCTCCAGCTCAGGCACGTGTTGAAGCTCCTCGCCGGGCTCCCGCGCGGCGAACACGATCCCGACCGGCTCGGCCAACAGGCGACGGGCGACGAACGCCAGCGTCAGCGCAGATGCCTGATCAAGCCACTGCGCGTCATCGATCACGCACAACAGCGGACGCTCCTCGGACACCTCCGAGAACAAGCCCAAAACCCCCAACCCCACGAGAAACCGATCCGGAGCCGCGCCACCGCTGAGCCCGAACACCATCTCGAGCGCCTCCCGCTGCGGAGCCGGAAGCCTCGGGAGCCGATCGAGCATCGACCCGCAAAGCTGATGCAAGCTCGCATAGGCCAGCTCCATCTCCGACTCCACCCCCACCGCCCGCACGACCTTGAAACCCAGGGCCGACCCGATCAAGTACTGCAGCAGCGCGGTCTTCCCAATCCCCGCCTCCCCCCGCAAAACCAGCGACCGCGCCTCGCCCGCCCACACCGCCGCGACAAACCTGTCCAACGCCGCACACTCATTGACCCGCCCAAGCGGGCTCGTCCGCCCCCGAGGTCCAGGAGCCGGGTTCTCCATGAGCAGCCACCCATGCTAAGGCCACAGCGGCAGGCCATACAAGCGGTTGGCGGGGGCCCAAACCACGCCGCCTATGACGAACTCCGCCTACCGGGGTCACCGGCGCTTAGGTGTCAACAGGACGGCCGGATGGACGAGTCCGGAGGTTCAAGCCAGCATCACCTCGCCACCGGAGGCAGGCGGCGCGTCACGAAGTTCTTTGCGAGAGCTGAGCCCGAGTTTGGTGAACACGCTGGTCAGGTGCCACTCCACGGTCCGCGAGCTGAGAAAGAGCCGCTCACCAATCTCGGAGTTCGACAGCCCGTCGCCGGCGAGCCGCGCGATCTGTCGCTCCTGCGCGGTCAGATCATCCCGCGTCTCAAGCGTCCGTTTGCGCACCTTCTCGCCCGTCGCCAGCAACTCAATCCGAGCGCGTTCGGCGAACGCCTTCATGCCGATCGACATGAACTGGTCATACGCAGCACGGAGCTGGTCCCGCGCGTCGACACGGTGGTGCTCACGGCGCAGCCACTCGCCGTAGAGCAGATGCGCGCGGGCGAGCTCGGGCCGCAGTAGGGTGCGGCTCAGCCGCTCGATCGCTTCGTGATACAGGTCGTCTGCTGCGGCACCCTCGCCCAACAGCGCGCTGGAGCGCGCCTCGACGCCGAGCGCGAAGTCGGTTCCGCTGGGCTGGGTCACCTCCTCAAGCCGTTTGAGCGCATCGCGGGCGAGCTTGGCGTCGCATGCCCGTGCCGCCGCCTCGACGAGCTCGGGAAGTGCCCACATTGAGACCCACGGCTCGAACGTGTTCGCGGTGGCGAGGCGGGCCGCCGACGCCGCCTCCTCGTAACGGCCGAGACCGTTATAGAGAACCGCGGCATCCCAGCGCGCCCAGGCCGCCGCCAAACCCTGACCTCCGGCCGTGGCTTGCTCGAGCGCCCTCGCTATCAGTCTGGTGGCCTCGGCTTCGCTCCCTTGCAATGCGCGGAGCCGAAGCAGGGTGTAGGGCGCGATCGGACTACCGGTCGCCGCCGCCACGCTTTCGCTCTCCGCGATCAGCGATGCGGCACCGGCGAAGTCCCCGATCCACGCTTTTGCCAGGCCCAACGCGCTGAGGTGAATCGGCAACTCCGCAAGCGCGCCGGCGTCGCGAACGAGCTGGACGTGTCTCGCCGCGATCGCGAGCTTGCCCCGGTCGTCCCATACGGCGTCGCTCGCGGCAGTTGCGGCCCAGCCCCACCGCAGGACGTCCGCTACAGGGATGCGGGTAACCAACTCGGCTGCGTGCTGCAGGGTCGGAGCCGCAGCGGCGCGCCCCTCGGTGGTCAGCAGCGCGAGGCCGTCGAGCAGCACGTCAAGGGGACGCGGAGTTGCGCTCGTCGCGGGGAGGACTCGGACGGCGCGGCAGATCTCCTCCAGGACGCCGCCCTCCCCGGGATCGGCGAACACCGCCGCGCCCCAAGCGGTTAGGTAGGTCTCACGCGCGATCGTGAGGTCGAACGGCTCGAGTCGCTTCGCAGCTTCCAGCAACAGCGGAGGAGCATCGCTGCCGAAACCCGACGCGAACGCCACGTGGCCGCGCAGCAGGTGCGCACGTGCGCGCTGGAACTCACTGAGCGGCCCGGCCTCGGCGGTGGCCACCAGACGCAGGGCCGTGTCGAACTCACCGGCCTGGAGGCACGCCCCCGCGGCGGCGAGCGCCCGCCCGGCCCGTCGCGTAGGGTCGTCGGTCAAGGCGACGGCGCGCTGAAGGAACGCGGCTCCAGCGGCGACCCCGCCACGCGCCTGCGCCC
>Ga0335081_10022201_pt1 | contig 10266 bp, 15 predicted proteins | sample Lox_Sample_35_FD_206713 | JGI IMG/M metagenome (GOLD analysis project Ga0335081, IMG submission 206713) | Soil microbial communities from Loxahatchee National Wildlife Refuge, Florida, United States - Lox_Sample_3.5 | ecosystem: Environmental > Terrestrial > Soil > Wetlands | place: USA...
GCGATCACGGTCACGGGTTTCGCAGACCCGAGCATGCTGATCGAGATCCAGGGCATCGCCGTCGTCGGGTGATCCGTCCCCGGCGGCGTCGCACCGGCCGCCTGCGCGGACAAAATCTCGCGTTTCGGCCGCCCTGAGCGTAACATCGTCGCTGGGCGCAAAGCCCCAAAGCGATACAGGGAGGAGGCGTATGCTGACGAATTGGACCCGGCGGCACGGGCGGCTTCGCCTTGCCGCAGCACCAGTGGCGGCGCTGGCGATATCGATGGCGACGGTCGGCGCGGCGCGCGCGACCGAGCCGATCACGATCGGCTTCGGCATGGCCGAGACCGGAGGGTTGGCGGCAAACGGCAAGGCGGCGTTGGTCGCCATGCAAATCTGGGAGAAGGACACCAACGCTCATGGCGGCCTTTTGGGCCGGCCGGTCAAGCTCGTCTACTATGACGACCAGAGCAATCCGGCGATGGTCCCCGGGCTCTACTCGAAGCTGCTCGACGTCGATAAAGTCGACCTGGCGGTCAGCGGTTACGGCACCACCCAGATAGCGCCGGCGATGCCCATCGTCATCGCACATAAATTGGCGTTCCTCTCGCTGTTCGGCCTCGACGTCAACAAGGAGTTCCACTACGACCGTTACTTCTCGGTGGTGCCGACCGGCGGCGAGCATCCGTCGCAAAGCTTCTCCACCGGGTTCTTCGATCTGGCGGCGCAACAGACGCCGAAGCCGAAGACCGTCGCGATCATTGCGGCCAATAGCGAGTTCGCGATCCACGCGGCCGACGGCGCTCGCGAGCAGGCGAAGGCGAGAGGGCTCGAGATCGTTTACGACAAGACCTATCCGCCAAGCACGACCGATTTCAGTCCAATCGTCCAAGCGATCCAGGCCGCGCATCCCGACATCGTGTTCGTCGCCTCATATCCGCCCGACTCGGCCGGCATGGTGCGCGCCGCCCATGAGGCGGGGTTGCAGACCAAGATGTTCGGCGGCGGCATGGTCGGCCTGCAATTCACCACCTTCAAGACCCAGCTCGGGCCGGAGCTCAATGGCATCGTCAATTATGATTTTTGGCAGCCGGCGAAGACCATGCAGTTCCCGGGCGTTCTCAACTTCCTGAAAGTCTATCAGGCCGAAGCGGAAAAAGCCGGGGTCGATCCGCTCGGCTACTATCTGCCGCCTTACGCCTATGCCTATCTACAGGTGCTCGGCGACGCGGTGACCGCGACACACGGCCTCGACCAGGCGAAGCTCGCCGCCTATCTGCGCAGCCATACTTTCAGCACGGTGGTCGGCGACGTGAAGTTCGGGCCGAACGGCGAATGGGCGGAGCCTCGCGTGCTGGAAGTCCAGTTCCATGGGATCGGCGGGAACGGGCTCGATCAGTTCAAGACGGACGCCAGACAGACCATCCTCTGGCCCGGCAAATACGCGACCGGGAAGATGATTTATCCCTATACCGAGGCGTCGCAGGTCGCGAACGGTACTTCCGCGAAGTAAGAAGTCCGGGGATCATCACGGGGACATCGACTGTGGCCAAGGAGCCAGACCAATCGCGGGTGATGATCCGCTGCCCGGTTACCGGCCGCGCCATACCGACCGGCCTGACCGCCGACCCGGAGACTTGGCACGCGCGACCGATTGGCCTCAACCGGGTGTCTTGTCCCGAGTGCAAGCAGGTCCATGCCTGGAGCAAGGGCGACGCCCACCTTGAGGACTCGGGTGGGATTTAGCCCAGCGCTGCCTGTTCGCTGGCAACGTAAGGGTTGAGCCAATGCTCGCGCGGGGCGCCGCCGGCGTGCACTTGTAGACGATCGGGGCACGGAGCCAGCGAACCGTCCGCGATCCTAGCGAATGACGTCGGGCGAAATGCCGACACTTGCGAGGGCCATTCTACCGATCGGAGAAACCAAAAGGATCAATGAAACTTTTGTTAGTTGCCTTCGGCGCTACCATCGCTGCAAAGTTTGCTTCGGCCACTGGCGGCGAGCCGACCAGCAGGTAGGCACGGAGCAAAGTCATCACGGCGGATCGCAAGGGTGGCCATCCGAAGTCCGGAGAAAGCCGGTCGAGCAGACGCGGCACACGCGCCGACCGGCTGCGTCAAAGGAAACATCGATGCGTCAGAACTTGCTTGCGGTTGCGATTTTAGCGGCGCCGCTCTCCGCCTGCATGGTTCTCGGCGGCACAGACCATCCCGTCGCCGATGACGCGACGGCAAAGGCCTCGATCTCGGGATTGCCAGCGCCGGGATATGTTTGGCTGTATGCCCCTGAGAACACGCGTTCGAAGCTGCCGATCGCGGAAACGACCCGGTCTCCCTACGGACCGCCTCCTGCGGCGTCGTAGGTCGGTGGCGCTGTGACCCGCACGACGTATCCGGCTGCTGGACCGACCTGGACGTTGAGGTCGCATCGAATTTGGCTGGCTTTGGCCCTGATGCTTGCCGCGACCCCGGCGCTTGCGGCTGAGTACCCACTCGGCGTTGGCCAGATGGCCGTCGGCGGCGTCGGCGTCTACGTCACGCATGCGGGCGACGTCCTGCCTGATGTCGCGCGCACAAACGATCTCGGCTTTGTTCAGCTCATGGCCGCCAACCCTGGGGTGGACCCTTGGTTGCCGGGCACACGAAAGCGGATCACGCTGCCGACGCGGTACATCCTCCCCGATGCGCCTCACAACGGTATCGTCGTCAATCTCGCGGAATGGCGCCTGTTCTATTTTCCCCCGGCCGGTGGCCGGGTCGAAACCTATCCGATCGGCATCGGCGCAATCGGCGACACGACACCGCTGGGCATCACCTCCATCGTCCGAAAGGAAGCCGCTCCCACTTGGTATCCACCGCCGTCGATCCGCCGGACGGAACCCGATCTTCCCGTGGCCATTCCCCCCGGTCCCGACAATCCCCTAGGCGCCTTCGCGCTGCATCTGGGCTGGCCGGATTACTTGATCCACGGAACCAGCAAGCCCGACGGCGTCGGCCGCAACGTCAGCCATGGCTGTATCCGCCTCTACCCCGAGGACATTGAACGCTTGTTCCATGAGGTCAGGGTCGGCACCCCCGTGCGGGTGGTGCGGCAAGCGGTAGAAGCCGCGTGGATCGGCGACATCCTCTTCGTCGAAGTCCACCCGAGCAAATCGCAGGCTGAGGAAATCGACACGTCGGCCGCAGTCACACCGGAAATACCGCGCGATTTGGTTGCCCGCGTGAGCGCCACCGCGGGGGAGCATCTCAGCCTCGTCGATTGGGACACGGTTCGCCGAGCGGGCCTGCAGCGCACGGGCGTGCCCGTGGCGGTGGCGAGATTGCCGCCGCCCGAAACGGCCATGTCGGACACGGCAGGCGGCTTGCGTCAATAAAGACTGTTCCCGTGAGGGCACCGTGGACGAGGCGCTCGGCTTCGCGGGGTTCGAGCTCGAAGTTGGGCATGATCGCACGAGCAGCGCGCCCAGGGGTCGCCGCGGGCCCGCAAAAGGACCCCGCTCAGCTTGGTGCCAAGCGGGGACCAGGTAGTGACATCGCCGGCGCCACAAGCGCCAGCGAGCGGAAAACGTTGACATGTGCTAACAGTTCCGCGCGGCGCGGGCGCGGTCGGCAGCCCACGAAAGCCGGTCCACGCGGTCGGTCGGGAGCGCGCGCCGTCGCACCGCTGGTGTTCCGTAACGCATGGCGCGGGCGACGCCCATCTCGAGGATTCCAGCGGGATTTAGCCTAGCACTGCCGCGCCGCAACCATTTCGCTATTTGTTCGTTCATGGGCAACGTAATGGTTGAGGCAATGCTCGCGCGAGGCGCATGCGGCGCAGGACGAAGACGATCTATCTCGACGATGTCGCAGTCGGTACTGCCACCACCTGGGAGGAGGTGGCGGCGTATCTGACGAGGCGGTTGCGCCGTCCCGTGACGACCCGCGAGGCTCAGAAGATGGGCAGCGAGGGTCCGGACGGCTTCTACATCACGACCGTTTGGTAGCGCCAGGTTATTTGGCCCGTGGCAGGCGCAGTTTCTCGATCGCAGCGATGACCCGACGCCACATGGTGGCACCGTCCGTGATGCCGGATTCCTCGAGTTCGGTCACCATGTCGCGCGCCAGGTTCACGGCGTTGTCGCCGTGAGACTTGAGCCACCGTTTGGCTAAGCGCGATATCTCGGATGCCGGCATTCCCGCATCTTATCTGATCCGCGGCCCTGTCGGGTTGTGTGCTGTCGCACAATCGTAACGCGCGGTCTTTTGTTGCGGCTGTGATTGGGCAAGACAATCATAAGTTAATCCGGGACGCATAATGCTCGCGTCTCCGGTCCTTCGGTCTGGGACAGCAGCGCCAGCACTGTCCTGCCTTTGCCGCTTCCCAGGTAAATCACGGCGTGGAAAGAGCGCGTTATGGATATCCCCGAGTCCGCCAGCCCTCTCGACCAAGCGCTGCTTGCCGCCCCGCACGATCAGGCGAATCGCCGGTTCATCGCCGCTTGGCTGCACTGGCGCGCCCCGGGCCGTCTGCTGCCGAAGCGTTCGGCGGTCGAACTCGAAGATGTAAAGGGGCTGCTTGGCCGCGTGATCCTCTTCGAGCTCATCAGCGGCGACGAAATCCTGGTCAAGGTCGCAGGGAGCCAAATACGCGAGCACAGCAATTTTGAAGCGACTGGCAGGAACCTGCGCGACGTCACGCCGCGCGAACAATGGCCCGTGCGGCGCTGGCGCATGAACGCCGCGGCGACGCTCCCTTGTGGCGCGTGGATGGTCAGTATCGACACCAGGACGAACAGCGGTGAGGCAGTTACTTTCGAGACTGTGACGCTCCCCATCGAGGCCGATGGACCGGAAAAGCCCCGGCTGCTCATGAGCAATGTGGCCGTTCTGGGCGGTATTTACGAGCCGCCGGCCAAAGACCGGCCGCAGCTTGCTTGGCTGCCTGACGAATTTCGCTTCCTCGACCTTGGCGCTGGAGTTCCCAATCGAATCGAACCGTGAACCGAGACGGATATCACCATCGTGGAACGCGACAAAGAGCCTTTCCGGCGCTTCCATTCGACCATCTCTCGCGCCTAGGCGGGCATGGCGGCGGTGCTGGGCGATCGGCCACTGTAGCCAAGATGTGGCACGTCGCCCGCGGCTGGGACGCGGCGGCGTGCTCTGATAAAATTATTTCATGGTGATCACCGATTACGTCATTCACCGCACGGCGCAAAGTTACAACGATACTTATGGGCCAAATGCGCTCGACAAAGCCCGCGCGCGGATCTTGTATTTCCAGAAAAATGGCGACTCGATCGGGGCCGACATGTGGATCCGCGTGACGATCGCCCTCAAGGAGCTCGCCAATACCGGCCGCATCGCCCCTGCTTCGGACCAGCGCGCGCGGAGGTTACGTAAGGTCGGGGAGTGATCGCCGAGGCGATCCGCCGGCAACCATGCGCAGGCCAAGCAGACCGACGCCACCTAGAGATCCTTTAGGAGGAAAGCTCTGACCGATACCGACTGGAAGAAGGAGATGCTCGAAATCCGCGAGATGTGCCAAGCATTGGAAGACGCCCTCAGGGACAATGGTTGGGACGAGATCAGCATCCGCACCCAACATGGCAAAGTTATATGGAGGACGGATGACCGAGTGGCGCAGATCGAGGAGAACGAAGACGACGATGCGGCGGAGATCGAGGAGGAGGAAGACGATGAGAGTTAGTCATCCCGCCACATGACGGAGCGCAACATTGCGACACCTCCCGCTGAACTCGTTCACTCCTTGTTAGATCAAGGCCGTAGAAACTGACATCTGGCTGCATCCGTCGATCGCTGTGTCGTTCCGATCGGGCTGCAGCAGGACGCGGGTGCTTGCACCATGTCGGCGCGGAACAAAGCCCCGGGCGTGCGCGAGCTTGACGGCCTATTTCTGAAGACCCTGCATTACCACGCGCTCGCCAACTATGGTTTGCTCACCAGAGCCGCGATCGCGGAGCTGAGCGAGCGCGAGCTGTTGCGCATCCCGCGGCTGGGGCCGGCGGCGGTCGCGAGCATCAATCAGGAGCTCGCCCGCCATGGGCTGATGCTGCGTCGCGAGCAGCTTCCGCCCGTTTCGGCGGCGGCGCAGGGAGGCACTAGTTCGGAGGAACCGACATGACGGGGAGTGCGTCGCGAAGAGAGGACGCAGAACTCTTGCTCGATGCCATGGCTTATGTTGACGCGGTTCACCGTGACCTGGTGGCGGAAAACACCGGTCCGTCTCCCGGCGTTGCTGGACGCGTGGTCACCGCCATCGTGGCGGATCCTGGGCTGTCGGAATATGTGAGAACATGGGTGCGAGGAGCAAGTGGACGTGAGGCGAGTCTTGCTCCGATCTGGCCGCCGATCGATGCGAGCTACGAAAGGGTGCGCGCCTTGTTGCGGCGCACGGGCGACCACCGCCGCCGCGGAGGCGGTTGAGCCGTCCGACCCGCGACCGGCCAAGGGGTTTTGCGCGGTGTCGCCACACCGATTCGCCCCGACAGACCGGGCGTATCATCGTCGCCCGCATTCCTGCCAGTCAGTGACCGCGATCAGGGTTGTTTGGCGTATGGTCGCCCTGTAACCATCGCGCCAATTCTGAATGCGCGTCGGCGCGTCGCTGCGCCGCGATTGCCGCAGCGTTGTCGGGATCGGCGGTAAACTCCAGGCGGAGGCCGTCGGGGGTGGAAACGTAGAGCGAGCGGCAATAACCATGGTCGACTTGCCGCCGCGCAAGGCCGGCCGCCGCGAGTCGTCGATTGATCTCCGCATAGGTCTCGAGGTCGACCTTGAGTGCTATGTGGTGGAAACCGGGCGATTTGGGGAAGAGCGGTTTGGAGCGCTCGTAGAGCTCCTCGTCAGCGAACTGAAAAAACGCAAGCGCGCTGCCATCGGCAAGCGCGAAGAAGGTATGGCAGTAGTCGACTTCGCGCTGGACGTCGGCATTGAAAACGCGCTCGCACCACGTTGCGACCAGCGGCATGCCGAGGATGTCCTCGAAGAAGTGGCGATTGATCTCGTGGTCGCGCACGACGAAGGCATGATGGTGCAGCCTGAGCGGCAGAGGCTGCAGCAAGGTCGGATCCGGATGGCTGCTCATGGATTGGCCTCCTATCCTGCAATCTTCGATGCTGCGGCGCCGGATAGCAAGGATATCGCGGGACATGGCATGGCGTGCCCTACGCCTTACCGCTTGTCCTACGCGGAGCGCGCGCTTGCGCAAGGTGTCGCCGCTGCGTTAGCATTTTCCCCTGGAATGGGAGAGGCTCGTACGCGCCATCGGTCGGAACCGACCAAGCGTTCTCCGATCCCACGCAGATTGGCCGGCGACGTTCGAGCCCCCGAACAGTTTCACATATCTCGGCCCGCAAGACGGTTCTGGAGCCGAGGAGGCGGATGGTGCTGTGGTGGACGCAGTGAGCGCCGCGGGGCCCGGTGCGCCGGAGCTGCTGCGCGATATGAACAGAAGTCGCTCGCTCGCCATTTTGGGCGCCATGTGCGCCGTGGCGGAGACGGATGGTCCGGCGTCTGCCGCCGATCGCGTCGCTTTGGCGAGCGCTGATCGCTATCGTTTCGGGCAGAGCCTGCCGACCGTCTTCGACACCCTTGCGCCGGTGGAGCCCGAGGCGCTGGCGGCGGCGCTCGGGGATCGCGATCTCCGTGAAGAGGCGCTCAGATTTCTCGCGGTCATGGCTTTCGTGCCGGGTCGGCTCGACACGGCCAGGATCGATCATGTGCTGCGCTACGCCGCGGCGCTGGGCGTCGGCGAACGCTATCTCGACGAGATAAGGGATGCGGCGCATGAGCGGCTGCAATCGGCGCTGGCCGACATGATCCGCTGCAACATGGAGAGCGTCACCGGAAGGGCATGGAGCGGCGACGTCAACGCCTGGCTGCTGCCTTATGCCGGCACGGGCGCCGATCCCGATCTGGCGCAACGCTTCGAAGCGCTGCGCGACCTGCCCGAGGCGACCTTCGGCCATGCCTTCTGGCGCCACTTCAAGAGCAATCGCTATGCCTTCCCCGGTGATCCCCGCGGCGTGAACGCCGCCTTCATCGTGCCGCATGACTCGACGCATGTGCTGACGCGGTACCACACAGATCCGCGCGGCGAAATCCTCGTCTCGACTTTCACCGCGGCGATGCACCGCAAGTACCCGATGGCAGGACACGTTCTGCCGGTCATCTTCAGCTGGCATCTCGGCACGCAGATGAACGACGTCGCCGGCAGTGCCGCTGGGGCGCTCGATCCGAGCGAATTCTGGCACGCCTGGGCCGCTGGCCGCGCTGCTAGGGTCGATACCTTCGCGCCCGACTGGGATTTCTGGGCCTATGCCGACGCGCCGCTTGCCACGTTGCGGCGGCGCTGGGCGATTCCGGAACAGGGGCTAGAAGAGCCGCATGACCCAGCGTTGCCGGACGCAGCCGCAGCGGAACACGGCGGCGCGGCACCGGCGTCTGGTCCTGCCTGAGGCATCGCGGCGCGCGCTTCAGTGGCCCTGCACAGCGAAGCGGCGTGCTGATTGTGTGAGAGCAAATATCGCGATTCAGAACATCGAAAAGCGCTCCGCGACATGGCAGCGACTCCACGTCGCCGGAGTGCTGATATCCATCATCGGAACGGGCGGCCATCGCATCGCCGATTTGAGATGGCACTAAGCGGGATTCGTTTGTTGCTCGTTGCCCATCGATGACGGGCGCAGACACGAGCCTCGGAAAAGGGGGCTGCTGAACAATGGCGAAGTTCGATCGCTTTCGGGGGCTCTGGATTTGGTCGCGCGTCCAATTCTTTCGGCTCTGGACTGCCCTCGCGGTTTTGAGCGCGTACGCCTATCTTTGGGTCAACGATCCAGAGTATCTGACGTGGTGGAAGCGCGCGATCGACACGCTGATCGAGAGCGGGTGCGGTCTTCTGCCTTACCCCTGGGGAGATCGGATCGAGTCTACCATCGGTGACATCGGGCTCTGGATGCAGATCACTCTAGCTGTTCTGCTATTGCGGGCGGTTGTCGGCGCATTCATCGTCGCGTTCCGAAGGAATAGTCTTTACGGCTCTGCGCCGCGGCCAGCCGCTGCAGAGCCCACCACGACGCTGCGCCGCGACGCTTGACGCGTCCTAGCCCGACCGGGCCGCCCGGCGGGCCACTCTGTCGCCCAGCCGCCACGGCAACGCGCCCAGCAGCCACGCTCCCGCCGCCATCGGCCAGGGAAAGGCGATCCGGCCGTGGTTGCGGGCAAGGCCGCGGGCGATGATCTCGGCGGCGCGCTCCGCCGACATCAGGAACGGCATGGCGAAATTGTTCCGGGCGGTCATGCGCGTGGTGACGAAGCCGGGACAGATCACCGAAACGCCGATGCCGTCAGCCTCCAGCTGTCCCCGCCAGGCTTCGCCCAGCGACTTCACCGCCGCTTTCGATGCCGAATAGGCGGGCGCGGTCGGCAGGCCGCGAAAGCCGGCGAGCGAGCTCATCAGCGCGATCTGGCCGTGGCGCCGGGCGATGAAGCGCGGCAGCACCGGAAAGACCGTGTTGAGAACGCCGTCGATGTTGACGGCAAGGACGCGCCGCGCCACCGCTTCGCTCTCGCGCGCACGGCCGGTCGCGGCCGAGATCCCGGCATTGGCGATCACCAGGTCGAGTGGGTTGCCGTCATCCATCCGCTCGATCCAGGCGCCGAGTGCGGCGCGGTCGGTGACGTCGAGCACGGCGGACTCGACCGCGGCGCCTTGCGTCCGGCAGGTCCCGGCGACTGCGGCGAGGCGGTCTCTATCGCGCCCGGTGAGCGCCAGCGCCACGCCCGGCGCTGCATAATGGCGGGCGAGCGCTGCGCCGATGCCGCTCGAGGCGCCGGTGATGAGCAGGCTGCGCGGAGCCTCGGCCATGGCGGCTTGCGGGGTTTGTTGTTGCCGGATGCGGCGAAGGCTATAACCCCGGCGATGCTGCGGCGTCGAGGGGGTGTGTGCGCGTGACTGTCTCCAGCATGACCGGCTTTGCCCGCGCGGAGGGGCATGAGGACGGGGTCTCCTGGGTCTGGGAAGTGAAGAGCGTCAACAGCAAGTCGCTCGACCTGCGCGTGCGCGTGCCGCCGGGCCTCGACGCGCTGGAGCTGCCGCTGCGCGCCGCGCTGGCGCAGCGGCTGAAGCGCGGCGCCGTGTCGGTCAGCCTGACCCTGACCAAGGCGACCGGCTTCGGCGGCGTGCGCGTCAATCGCGAGGCGCTTGCCCAGGTGGTGGCGCTGGCGCAGGAGCTGGTCGCCGACCGCAAGGCCGCGGCACCGCGCGCCGACGGTCTCCTGG
>Ga0335081_10022203_pt1 | contig 10266 bp, 8 predicted proteins | sample Lox_Sample_35_FD_206713 | JGI IMG/M metagenome (GOLD analysis project Ga0335081, IMG submission 206713) | Soil microbial communities from Loxahatchee National Wildlife Refuge, Florida, United States - Lox_Sample_3.5 | ecosystem: Environmental > Terrestrial > Soil > Wetlands | place: USA: Florida...
CTCCAGCAGCCGCTCGAAATAATCAGCTTCAAAACTGAGGTCGCAATCCAGTTTCACGATGAAGTCGTAATTGAGACTTCGGACTGCTTCATATCCCTGGTTAAATGCGCGGACGACCGCCGAACCGGGCTGGCGGGCCTGCCCACGGGAGCGTTCGACCAGACAGATGAAACTATGATCCTTCAAATAGCTCCCGATGATCTCCCTGGTCCGATCACTGGATCCGTCATCCACGATGACCCACCGTATCGGCTTCACGGATTGGCAGACCATGGACTGCAACGTGAGTTGCACGTGCTTTTCCTCGTCTTTGACGGGCGATATTACAACGTATTTCACAAATCTATGAGCGTCCGGGTTTGTTATGCAATCGTGGATCAAGGTGTTCGACGCGCAGGTGCGGGGTCGAAATACGGGATGCTATCCCGACCCTGTCCGGTTGAAGAATTCTTTGATTTGGTCAGCCACATGCACAATCATGCCGTCCGACATTTCCGGAAAAATCGGCAGCGATAAAATGCGGGACTGGTTGGCGTACGCCACCGGGAAATCCTCCGGTTTATGCCCGAGGTAGGCATACGCCGGATAAAAGGGCAGCGCCTTGGGATAATTCAACACCGTCGCAACCCCCGCGTCGGCCAGATGTTTCTTCAATGCATCCCTTTTTCCGGTTCGAATCACGTAAAGGTGGTATACATGATCGCGGTCACGGGCAATTACAGGCGTCTCGATATCTCCAACTCCGCTCAGAAGCTCGTCGTAGCGGGCAGCGACTCTCCGTCGCGCCTCCGTCCAATCAGCCAGATGCGGCAACTTGACATTCAGGATGGCGGCCTGCAGCCCGTCGAGCCGGCTGTTCATTCCCTCCATGACGTGATCGCCTTTGCCTCCATGACGGGCGAAGGTCGCCGTCCAATCCGCCAGTGCATCGTCATGTGTCACAATGCATCCGGCGTCGCCATACGCCCCGAGGTTTTTGCCCGGATAAAAAGAGAACGTCGCCGCGTTTCCAAATGTGCCCACGAGCCGGCCTTGGAAACGCGCCAGGTGAGCCTGGGCGCAATCTTCGATCACCCACAGCTTGTGTTTCGCGGCGATGGCCATGATGGCGGCCAGGTCTGCGGACTGACCATAAAGGTGCACCGGAATGATGCCCACCGTGCGCGGTGTGATTTCGGCCTCAATCAAGGCGGGATTGATTGTGAACGTGTCCTGGTCGGTGTCACAAAACACAACCCGTCCGCCAGCCTGCGTGATCGTTTCGGACGTGGCAATCCAGGAGTGCGCAGTGGTGATGACCTCGTCTCCCGGTTTCAATCGCAGCCCACGCATAGTGATATAGAGTGCGTCGGTCCCGTTGGCGCAGGAAACGCAATGCCGCACGCCCATGGCCTTTGCCCACGCCTGCTCGAAACTTTCAACGTGCGGTCCGCGAACAAAGGCGGATTCGGCAATAACCGCGGCAATGGCCGCATCAATCTCCGAGCGGATGCTTTGATATTGAGCGCGGAGATCAACGAAGGGAACCTTCATGACGCGCACTGTGGCGGGCTTCATCATTTGAGCGGAAGTCATAGAAATAAAATTGTCGTTCGTGCCCGGTCCAACCGGAGGATTTTCCAATATTGCTTTTCGGCGTTCAGCAGTTCAGGACCGGGTTTCTGTTATCGGAGCGGCCGGTTGAAATTGTTTCGAGGGATTCGCCAGGCGCCGCAAGAGACGGGCCGGGTTGCCCGCGTAAATGCCAGCCTCCGAAATGTCACGCGTTACGACGGAGCCGGCGCCGATGACCACATGATCGCAGATGGTCACGGGCAGGATGGTCGCGTTGGTTCCGATGCTGACGTGACAGCCAATTCTGGTGGGCCGCCAAACCTCCCGGTTTCGCATGCCCGGACCTCCGATCGCGAAGGGATCGTTTATGAACATTGCTCCGTGCGAGATAAAGCAATCATCGTCAATGGTCACCATGTCACAGATGAAGGCGTGTGATTGAATCCGACAGCGTTTTCCAATCACCGCCCCACGTTGGATCTCGACGAACGGGCCGATGGAACTGCCGTCTCCAATCACACAGCCATAGAGGTTGACCGGCTCAACGATGACCACGTTTCGGCCGAACGTAACGTCCACGATGCCAGCCTGTCGGATTTTGGGTTGGGCCATACGGAAGTTTCACTTGAATGTTTTGGGAACAAGAACAACCAGTTCGCCGCCGATTCCTGTGACGCGGCTGATTAGAATGTGCAAGCGGCTCAATGAAAATGAAAAACGGCCCAGCAACGCATCAATACGAAGCGAAAAAAAGACCTCTGCGCCAGGATAATGCGAAAAATGTTTATGCGCCGAGGCCACTGAGTGATAGAGCCACGACGTACTCTTTTTACGTGCGCACAGGTTGGTGTAATAATCAAAGATTAAGACACCGCCGGGTTTGACGTATCGCAATAGAGCGTCGGAAACACTGTGGTCCTCCGCGAAATTATCCCGATTGTAGAGTGAACAAGAGCGGGAATAAACGCAATCAAATTGATTTTCATACGACAGATTGAGCACATCACCTACTGTAAATTCCGCCCTGGAACCATGTTTTTCCCTTGCCTGCCTAACGCCTTGTGCGCTGATGTCCACTCCCATCGCTTTCAAGCCGCATTCCGCAAAGAGCGAGGTAAAAAAACCCTGGCCGCAGCCGGCATCGAGCAACACATTCTTATTCTTTAGTCCGGCCTTTTTGACCAGCGCTTTAATAAATGGCCGGTAAATCCACACCCGATATTTGAAAAAATTAGGCTGCTTGTAACTGCTGTCGTAACTCGCGGCCAAATCCTTCAGTTTGCCAACTGAACAAGTGTCCCGTGCCTCTGCTGTAATGTCAATGGGAGTTGCCATGGCTCGCCTGCTCTAAAATGGAAATCACAGTACGCGCGTGGGCCAGGCCGGTCAACGGCGCGGTTTTGTTCCTGATACAATCGAGAAAATGTTCCGCCTCAACGCGCAGCGGCTCGCTGAATTTGATTTGCGGCATGAGGATATCGCCACTTCGATAATCGAATTGCAACCGGCGCGGATTATCGAAATCCATGTTCTCGCCCAGAATGGCCCGGCGATCAATGCCCTTGTCGTAAATCGCGATCTTGTCGTCTGCCACGTCGTCGTACACCACCATTTTGCGGGAGCCGACCACAATCATCTTGCGGACCTTCTGCGGATCCAGCCAACTCACATGAACGTTGGCCATGATCTTGCCGGGATAAATGAGGCTGAGAAAAACAACATCGTCAACCTCTTCTTGCATGTAGTCCATTCCCTGGCGAAAAACCGACAATGGCTCGGGATCCCCCAACCAGTACTGGATGATGCTGATGTCGTGCGGCGCAAAATTCCACAGTGCGTCAATGTCCGAGCGGATACGGCCCAGGTTGAGCCGTTGGCTGTAAATGTAGCGAATTTCACCCAGTTCGCAGTCGTCTAACAATTTTTTTACGTAACGGACCGCGGCATTATAAATGAATGTGTGCCCGACCATAACGACGAGTTTTTGCCCGTCAGCGCAGCGGGCCAACTCGTCCACTTCCGCCACCTTGGTGGCCAGAGGTTTTTCGACGAACACATGCTTGCCCGCCAGGAGCGCTTGTTTGGCGAGCGCAAAGTGGGTTCCGGCGGGAGTGGCTATGATTACTCCCTTGACTGCCGGGTCGGCCAGAACCATGTCGCTGGAAGCGGTGGCCTGCGTGCGCGGGAAATTGGCCTCGACATAAGTCCGGCGTTCAGGGCTTGCGTCCACCACGTATTTCACCTGACAATCGGGAAGGGCGGAGAAGTTCCGAAGCAGGTTAGGCCCCCAATAGCCGCAACCGAACTGCGCCAACGTCATTTTATCGCTGTTCATGTGCTGTGAATTCAGTGTGCGCCCGATTGAATGCTTCGGGCACAAAAGTCAGAGCTTGATTTCAATATCAATAGCTTCTTTGAGAGCGACGTCCACGAAAGCAGGTGACGATCGGGCAGGCGTTCCCTCCGTCTCTTCCCAGGTCCCGGGTTTGTGCACTCGAACCCTGAGTCCGGGCGACTGGCTGTCCGCTTTGACCGAGGCCTTGATTTTGATCTTTCCGTCTTCCACAAGTGCGGCCTCCATCACGGCTGAGCGGCGTTTCCTGAACCAGGAAACAGCTTGAGCCGCAGTGGCGAACCAGGCCGCTCTGTGCTTCAATTCCCGCAGCAACTTCAGATAGAAACCCTCCCACAATCGTTCCGGTGCTATGCTGCGGTCGTGCCAGTTAATCGTCAGGGCGCCTCCGAATTCCGCCGCATCATCAACCAGTTTCCCAACCATCTGTCCGGCGTCTTCTTCAGAGAGATTCAGGAAATCGGGAAAGAACAGGGCGGTGTCCATAATGTGGAGCGGTAATTCCAGCAGATGGCCGGCGGCCAGCGGTTTGTATGCCTGCACCGTTCCGGCCCGGTATCCCACCGTCTCATTGTAACCGACCGTCGAATCGTACGAAAAACCGGCCTGTTCCAAAACCGCAGGGGATTTCTCGTCGAAGAACAACCAATGCATCCGGACGCCGGCGACGGTCGTGCTCAACGTTTGTGCGACCCGTTCACGTTCCGCACGACCTTGGGTGCTGTCAGCCCAGGTATCGATTCCATGCAACCCGACCTCACAGCCCGACGAAATGACCTTTTGTAATTGGGGCCTGACATCGGTGACATCGTAGCGGGCCGCGCGTTTGGAAACGCCATTGCCGGCCAGCGGCCGCCCCGGGTAATTCCTTGTGGGAATGGCAAAGTAGGTTGAAGCCAGTCCGCTCTCCAACTCGACATAGCGATCAAAACCGCTCCAGACATCCTTCGCCATTCCCAAATAGACAAAAGGCAGCTTCAGCGCCGCCGCCCAATTGACGTACAAATCCCGGAGCGTCTTCCTTCTGCGACAGATACTGATGATGGTTCCCACCGTAGCGCGATACAAAAAGCCAACCATCGTATGATCCAAGCAATGATTCCGGATGGCCGGATGATCAATGTCGTGAGTCAAGCAAACAATGAAGTTATGCCCTTCGGGTACGGGGGGTATTTCAACTACTGGAATTCCCGATTTCACGATCAGGTCTCGCAACAGGGCGATGTGCAAGTCCAGCGTCGCGCTCCCGGCATTGGCCGCGGGTTGCCCGGCATTGAGTACGTGACGCGCCTCTTTGAATAAATCGTATCCGACCCGCAACACGTTGCCGTTGCCCGAACTTCGGGCGCAAGTTGCCGATTCCCCCGTGCCTTCCTCCGCCACCAGGGCAATCCGGCTGTCAGGAAACGTCGCCACGTCACCGTAGATTGGTATGTGCCTGCCCCGGTGAACCAGTCTCGTGCCGCCGCGCCGTAATTTCACGGAAAACCCGGCATCCGTGTCCGATCCCATTGCACCCACACCGTATAAGAGGATGAGCTTCGCCGCGTTTTGCGGAACCTGCTTGCGCGTACAAATCAGGACCTCGTACCGGCCGTCGTTGCGATGGAATTCCCACGGGGTTTTGAACAGTTCGAAGAACTCCGCCACTATATCCTGTTCTGTCGAGTGAACGGCGACTCCTATCATACGGGAAACCGGACGAATTTTGAACGGTGGACAAGCCGGACCGCTCCTGCTCTGGCCGGCGCAGGCTTTGGCGCTTCCGGAAAACGCGCAAAAACATTCGCTAGTTGCCGGCAGTCAGCAACACACCCGCCAGGTTGGTAAACTTTGCCCGCTCCGCGCTCCACCGGTGGTCACGATAGACCGCCCGCCCCAACTCCACCGTCTTTTCCACTTCTTCGGGATGGAGGCAAACGTATTCGAGCTTGTGCGCCAGATCGTTTGCATTGCCCAATTCAAAAAAGACCAGTTGGCCGTCAGAAAAATAGTCCTGAATTCCCGGCGCTGCCGGCGCGATGACCGGCTTGCCGCGCGACAAGTATTCAAAGATGCGCGTGGGCGTATTGATTTCGGTGAAAATGCTGCGGCGATTGGGAATGATGCCGACATCGCATTCATCAATGGCTTCCACAATTTGCTCGAGTGTCCGGGGACCAAGGTAGCGGACGGAATCCTGCAAACCGGAATTTTGCACCGAATTCAGAACCTGTTCCAGAAACGGCGTGCGTTGGCCGTAAATTCTGAGTTCAGCATGGGGAACCGCTTGTTTCATCATGCCCAAAGCACTGACGCCGATGTCTAAACCGTGCCGTTCGACCAATGAACCGTGGTACATAATCACAAACGGCTTCGTGCGGTTGCGTTCGGTCGGGTTTCGCTGCGTATCCCGGTATTTGAAAATGCGCTCGTCGGGCGAGTTCATCACCACGTGGACTTTTTCCGGCGGACAACCACGCGCCGTAAAAAGCTTCTTGCAGGCCTGATTGACCGTCAGCACCGCATCCGCGAAGTTGATGCTCCATCGCTCAAAGCGCTTCAGGAGGCGAACCCCGAAGCTTTCCGGCCTCAGACCGTAAATCGTCATCAGCAGTTCCGGCATGGGATCGTGGAGATCCAGAACGACTCGTGCGCCGAAAACCTTGGGAACCAACGCCGCAAAGACCAGAAAATCCGGCATGTTATGCACGTGGACAAGCGCATAGCGGCGGGTTAGCGAGCGAAATGCCAGTACCACGAACGAAATAAGAAGGAAGGCTGAGTATTGAAACACATACGAAAACTTGCCGCCCCGGCGGCGCTTTAATGCAATTCGCCAGATGCTGACCCCGTTGTAGATTTCGCGCCGGGGGTCATGTTCATCCTGCTTGAGGCACAACACCTCGACGTTCATGCCCAGTTGCACCAGGACCTCGGCTGCGCGGCGCGGTCGCGGGTCGGTGGGATAATGAGAGAAAACGACAACGGCGACGCGCTTGCCGCGGAGGTGGGCCGGACCCGGACTCTCAGGCGCCCGCGAAATCGAAGAGCTCGCATTCACCTCCGGAGAAATCATCTTCAAATCCCGCACACCTGAAATCGGCACCCGCTCCCGCTCGCATGGCCGCGCGAACTTACCGGATGGCCATCCGCGAGCACCTTCAGACGTTATCCAGAAATTCCTGGTGCAACCGTGACGGGATATAGTTACGGGTTTTATTCAGCACGGTGCTGACTTTTGCCTTGGATTCCGCCAGCAGTTGGTTGGCCCGCTTCACCACGTCTTGATTCGTTTTCTCCGACTCGATCACCAACAACACCATGTCCATCAGCCCGGAGAGCCGCGCCGTCACACTGGTCTGGCTGACGGGTGGCATGTCGAAAATGATGTAGTCAAACTCGCTGGTTTTCAGTCTGGGCATCAAGGTTGATATCTTCTTCGGCAGGTTGGCTGGCAGCAGGTCGCCGTCCGCTTGTTTCGTCATGGTGTAAAGGTTCGCCTTGACGAGGGCGCCCGCCTTTTTGTCGGTCGCCAGGGCTTCGTCCAGGCTGCAGCCGGGTTTGCCTTTGTAAAAATGTTGCGCGGCCCCCTGCTCGCCGCTGATGTTGACCAACAGCACGTTGCCATCGCCGGTCTCGGAAAGCGAAGCGGCCAATCCGGTGGCGATGCTGCTGACTCCGGCCCCGGCACCGCAACTGGTCACCGCCACCAGCTTCGGTTTATGGTTAAGATTCCTGGTTTCAAAATACACAATCAATCGGTCCCGCAACCCCTCGTAAAACCGGTGGAGCGGATGCGGACGGTTCGGCAACACCAGTCCCATTTCAGGATCCGGCGCGGCGGCTTCTGTAGATTCACGCTCGTAGTCAGCGGCATCTTTCAGGCGCAACCGGTTCTTGCCCGTAAAGAGAGGGAAGTGGCCGTTCCCCGCCAGGGCCGGAATTGAAATAAACAGGGGCAGTCGTAGTTTCGTCTCAATATCTGTCGGCCGCTTAATGGAACGATCCAAAAACAATTCGATAAGAAAGGCCAATGCCAACCCGCCAAAGACACCTCCGATGGCCACCATGGTTACCTTTTTTTTGAAACGCTTTGACCAGCCTTTCCCTGGAGGTGATGGGGCCTGGATGACACTGATGTTCGCGGCCTTATCCCCCCCCAAGGCCTCATCCGTGCGCGCCTCCTCCAAATGCCCCATGAAATACCTGAGATTGGCCTCTTCAACCTGCTTTTTTTGCTCCAATTCAGATATGACCGTCTCCACTTTCTGGAGATTCGTCACGGCGTTCCAGACCTGACCCAACTGCAAATTCAACGCCTGGATTCTTGCCTTGAGCCCCGTTATCAGCTCGGATTCCGTTTTGTAGTCAGTCGCAGCCTCTGCCGGTTGCCCCGGCCCGGGATTTGACAAGGGAATGTTCAGGGCCGCGAGGCTGGGGTACTGTTCTTCCAGATTCTTTTTCTGCGCCTCAATCTGTTCGATTTGTCCGTGGACCTCCTTGACCAACGCGTTTTCCGGCGTAAAACCCTGTTGAATCAGATAATTCTGTTCCTTCGCCTCAAGAAAGGCCAGCCGCCCACAAATTTGCCTGTAGTTGCCAAGCGATTCGGAAGGCGCCCCGATCGCCAGATCCACATTGGTCGCTTCCGGTTTTGCGCCCGATGATTTTGTCAGTTCTCGCAGCATCGCTTGGCGTTCCGACAATTCTGCCTCGGCAGTAAACAGGTCCCGGCGAATGTTTGAAATCTGCTCGGCATATCCCTTTTGTGTGTCCCCGATGGAAATCACTCCGGCTTCGCGTTTCAGTTTTCCGAGTTGATCATCGGTCTGCGCAAGTTCGGCGCGTAACCGGGCGGTCTCATTCGTCAGAAAATTGTCAGACGTACCCATGCCTTGATGCATTTGCACGTGCTTGGTAAAGTAAGCGTCAATAATTTCTCCCAAAACGGGTTGGACGAGCTCGGGGTCCGGGTTCTGATAGGTGATTCGAATCACGCTGGTTCCCAGCACCGGTTCCACGGTCAAACCTTTTTTTACCAGAGCCGCGGCTCCATTGGTGTCTGTGCCTCCCCCGGCTTTGGCCAGAATCTTTTCCGGCGTCACCGCTTGAACCACCTGCTCAGCCAAATCCCAGCTGTACAGGATTGCCACTTCTGTGTTAATAATGCTGTCGCTCCGCTCATTCAGCGACCGGGTATTCTGCTCATCTCCGGGCGGATTCAGGGATCTCCCTTCCACGATATAACGAATGGACAGCATGGCCTCGGATTGATATTGCGGCGGTTTCACGACAAAAAGCAGCAGTATGGCCGCAAGGATCCCGGCAAATGAAAAGAACAGAATCATCCACTTATGCCGGAACAGGATGAAATAAACGTCGCCCAACGACATCGCCACAGCCGGCGGGTCTTGACTCTTATCACTCATGCAGATCAGGGGTTATGACATTACCCGATGGGGTCCATTCAAACTTTGGACTGAAACGCGCGAACCATTCTTGCCGGGTTGCCAGCCACCACCGCACCCGGCGGCACGTCTTTGGTCACCACGCTGCCGGCCCCGACCATCGCCTGCTCGCCGATGGTAATACCGCAAAGCAGTGTGGTGCCGGAACCAATGGAGGCACCCCGTTTTATCACCGTGGGAATGCAGGCCCAATCCGCATCCGTTTGCAGCCGCCCGTCGCCATTGGTGGCGCGGGGATAACGATCATTGGTAAAGGTGACATTGTGACCAACAAATATATCATCTTCCAAGGTCACGCCTTCGCAAATGAAAGTGTGACTGGAGATCTTGCAGCGGTTGCCGATTTTAACGCCCTTTTGGATTTCGACAAAAGTGCCGATCTTGACATCATCTCCAATTTCACACCCATAGAGATTTGTGAAATCACGAATACAAACATTCTTTCCCAATTTCACGTCGGGCGAGATTCGTTGGCACGATGGCTGAAGCGACAAATCCATACGCGGCGTTTAATGCCCGTTCACACGCAATTTAATCTGCAATTTCCGGCCGTTCCTGGCCGGACGCTTGGAGGCGCCCTGCCGGGCCATCAGCACCGGAGCCCCCGGGCGCCGGGCAGAAATCCTGGCCGCCTCCACGCGAGGGTCTTCCGCTCGCACACCCGCAAGCTCGACCGGGGCGCCGCCTTTTGCCAACGATTTTGTGGAAGCCTCCAGAATCCGGACCAGTTCCAAACCTTGTTTGCCGTCGCTCAACGGGGCCGTGCCATTTTTGATGCATTCCAGAAAATGCAGGCATTCGGTTTTCAGTGGCTCCTCCTGCCGGATATAGGGCACATACATGTCCCCGTAATGGTACGCATATTGGAATTCGGCGAAAGTGTCATAATGGGGCGGGCTTTCAACCCGC
>Ga0335081_10022204_pt1 | contig 10266 bp, 10 predicted proteins | sample Lox_Sample_35_FD_206713 | JGI IMG/M metagenome (GOLD analysis project Ga0335081, IMG submission 206713) | Soil microbial communities from Loxahatchee National Wildlife Refuge, Florida, United States - Lox_Sample_3.5 | ecosystem: Environmental > Terrestrial > Soil > Wetlands | place: USA...
CGCCATGCCGGAGCCGGGCGCGAACGTCGAGGAGCAGCGGACGCAGCTGCGCGCCCTCCCGAACGTGACGGCCGTCGCCCGCACGGCGTTCGCGCCGGCTCTCATCCTGTCTTCACGGGCGCCCGACGGCGTGGACGCGCTCGTGAAGGCGCTCGAGCTGCCCGACGGCCTCGCCACGACGCGCCTCCTCGGCGCGGTCCCCGGCCTCGCGAAGTCCTTCGCGGACCTCGAAGCGCAGGGGAGGACCCCCGTCCTCCTCGGGGCCGGGCTCGCGAAGACGCTCGGCGCGACCAAGGGGATGGCGATCGTCCTCGAGACCTCATCCGCCGCGCTCGCGGCCGGCCTCGCGGTTCCGGCGCGAACGCCGCTGACGGTGGCCGGGGTCGTCGAGACCGGCTTCTCCGAGGTGGACGATGGCTGGGCGGTGGTCCCGCTGCCGGTCTTCGAGCGTCTCGCGCCCCCGGGGGCCCGACAGGGCGTCTGGGAGATGAAGCTGAGGCGGCCCGCCGACTCGGGAGAGACCGTGGCCGCCGCTCGAAAGCTCCTGGGAGAGAACGCGACCGTGCTCGACTGGAAGATCCTCAACCGGGACCTCTTCGAAGCGCTCGCCGTCCAGCAGACGCTGCTGTTCGTCGTTCTCACGCTCATCGTGGCCGTGGCGGCCGGGACGGTCGTCTCGTCGCTCGTCGTCCTTCTCGCGGAGAAGACGCGGGAAGTGGGCGTCCTCGCGGCGCTCGGCGCGCCGCCCGCGCTGGTCACGCGCGCGTTTCGCCTTTCGGGGATGCTGCTCGGCGGCGCGGGCCTGGCCCTGGGCGTTCTCTTCGGTCTTCTCGTGTGTTTCCTCCTCACGGCATTCCGTGCCGTGCGGTTCCCGCCCGAGATCGCGAAGGTCTACTACCTTTCGTGGATGCCGTTCGAGCCCGAACTCCTGCACGTTCTCGGGATCCTCGCGATCGGCTTCCTTCTCGTCCTCGCCGCCTCCGCGCTTCCCGCGCGCCGCGCCGCGCGGATGAATCCAGCGGACGCGCTGCGCTACGAGTGAGGGTAGACTTCGCGCCGTGAAAAGCAGGGTCGCGCGGCGACCGGCGCTCGCCCGGGAGCGACGGTAGGGGTGGCCGCGGCCGGACGGGTGGTCCTGGGCGCCGACCACGGCGGCTTCGCCCTGAAGGAAGCGATCAAACGGCACCTTCTGTCCCGGGGAGTCGACGTTCTCGACGTCGGGACGAGCTCGGCCGAGCCGGTCGACTATCCCGTGTTCGCGCGCGCCGCCGCCGAGGCCGTCGCGTCGGGACGGGCCGGACGGGGCATCGTCGTCGACGGCGCTGGCATCGGCTCGGCCATGGCCGCCAACAAGGTCCCCGGCGTCCGCGCCGGCATGGCATTCGACCTCGTCACGGCGAAGAACGCCCGGGAGCACAACGACGCGAACGTCCTGACGCTGGGAGCGGGTTATCTCGCCGAGGACCTGGCGCTCCAGATCGTGGACGTCTTTCTGTCCACCGAGTGCACCGCGGAGCGGCACAGGCGGCGAGTCGCTATGATCGACGCCATCGATACCAGCCGCGGGAACGCGCCGGACGGCCCGCACGGTCCGGAACGTTCGAGGAGCTCCCCGCCCATGACCTCACCTTCCTTCGATTCGCTCGTCGACCGGATCACACAGATCCTGGCGGCGAATCCGTCGCTCCTCGTCCCGCCCACGTGCGCGGGATGCGCGGCCGCGGGCGCCACGGAGTGCCCGGCGGGCGGGCATTGCGTGACGCGCTGCCCGGACACCGTCCGCTCGATGATCGCGTGTGTCGGGCCGGGCTGCCGCGTGTCGGCTGCTCCCGGCGTCGGCGAGGTGCCGAAGGACCTCGCGCGCTTCATCGACCACACGCTCCTCCGCGCGGACGCCACGTACGCGGACATCGACCGGCTCTGTGACGAGGCAGCCCAGTTCGGCTTCGCGTCGGTGTGCGTCAACCCCGTCTTCGTCAGGCGCTGCGCGGCCCGCCTGGCCGGCAGCTCCTCGGTCGTGTGCACGGTCGTCGGCTTCCCGCTCGGGGCGATACCCCGGGAAATGAAGGCTCTCGAGGCGCGGCGCGCCGTGCGCGAGGGCGCGAGCGAGATCGACATGGTCATCGCGATCGGGGCGCTCAAGTCGGGGGACCTCCCGGCCGTCGAGGAGGACATTCGGGCCGTGGCGGAAGCCGCTCACGACGGCGGCGCGATTCTCAAGGTCATCCTGGAGACGGCGCTTCTCACGGACGAGGAGAAAGTGGCCGGCTGCGTGGCCGCCCGGAAGGCGCGCGCGGAGTTCGTGAAGACCTCCACGGGGTTCTCCACCGGCGGCGCCACGGCACGCGACGTTGCGCTCATGGCGCAGGCCGTGGACCGGAAGCTCGGCGTGAAGGCGTCCGGAGGAATCAGGTCCGCCGAGGACGCGCAGAAGCTCATCGCCGCGGGCGCGACGCGGATCGGCGCCTCGGTCGGCGTGAAGATCGTCCAGGAAGCGCGAGGCCTCGCCGCGTCCCCGAAAGAGGCGAAGGGCGCGTACTGATGGCGGACCTCAGGAGCTTCGTCACGCTCGACGCGATGCAGCCGCAGGTCGCGGCCTACATCGGAACGGTCGCGCGCGGGTTTCTCCCCGTCGCCTTCGAGGCCTCCCTCATCGTGGAGATCTCACCCGGCATCGAGATCAACCGCGTCACGGACGTCGCGGTCAAGGCGACCGACGTACGCCCGGGCATGCAGGTCGTCGAGCGTCTCTACGGGATGCTCGAGGTCCACAGCCGCTCGCAGGCCGAGGTCCGGCAGGCCGGCGTCGCCATCCTCGCCGCGCTCTCCCTGAACGAGGCCGACCGGATCAAGCCGCGCGTCCTCTCCTCGCAGGTCATCCGCCGCGTCGACGCGCTCCAGGCGCAGCTCATCAACCGAGACCGGCAGGGGATGATGCTCGTGGCCGGCGAGTCTCTCTACATTCTCGAGGTCGAGCCCGCCGGCTACGCGGGCTTCGCCGCGAACGAGGCCGAGAAGGCGGCGGAGATCAACGTCGTGGACGTGAGGATGACCGGCGCCTTCGGGCGCGTCTACCTCGGAGGCGAGCAGCGCGACATCGACGTGGCGTCCGTCGCGGCCATCCGCGCGATCGAGTCGCTGACCGGACGCGAAGCGCAAACGGGCCGGAGGGACTGAGGGCGGTGATCGACCTCAGGAGCTACGTCTTCCTCGACTCGCTCCAGGAGCAGCACGCGGCCTTCCTCGGGACGGTGGCGAAGGGCTTTCTGCCCGTCGGCGGACAGGCATCCCTCTTCATCGAGGTCTCTCCCGGCATCGCGATCAACCGGCTCACCGACATAGCCGTCAAGGCGACGTCCGTCACGCCCGGCATGCAGATCGTCGAGCGGCTCTACGGTCTCCTCGAGGTCCATCACGACGATCAGGCGGAGGTGCGCCGCGCCGGAGAGGCGATTCTCCGGGAGGCCGGCAAGACGGAAGGCGACCGGATCAAGCCCGAGATCCTCTCCTCGACGGTGATCCGGGGTCTCGACGACCGGCAGACCCAGCTCATCAACCGGACCCGCCACGGCCACATGATCGTGGCGGGCCAGTCGCTCTACATCCTGGAATGCCAGCCGGCCGCGAACGCCGCGCTCGCGGCGAACGAGGCGGAGAAGGCGGCGCACATCAAGGTGCTGGAAATCGTCTCGTTCGGCTCGTTCGGCAGGGTGTACCTGGCGGGAGCCGATCGCGACATCGACGTGGCCCTGCCGGCGGCCGAGCAGGCGATCCGGGGCCTTTCCGGACGCGCCACAAAGTCGTAGAACACTCATGACGAGAAACGGACGACCCGAAAGAGGGGAGAGAAACAGGAGGATCGGATGGCCGAAGCACTGGGAATGATCGAGTGCCGCTCGTTCGCGGCGATGGTCGAGGCGGCCGACGCGATGGTGAAGGCCGCGAAGGTGGAGCTCGTGAGCTACGAGAAGACGGGGGGGGGCTACGTCACCGCCATCATCCGCGGCGACGTGGCGGCCGTGAAGGCGGCCGTGGACGCGGGGCAGAACGGGGCGTCCCGCGTCGGCGAGATCGTGACGGCCCACATCATCGCCCGCCCGCACGTGAACGTCGACCTCGTCCTTCCGCTCGGCCGCGCGGCCGAGGCCGGGAAGGAGACCGGCGCGCACGTCAAGAAATAGGCGGAGCGATGAACGGGAGGCGGTGAGGCCATGCTCCTGGCAAAGGTCGTGGGAACCGTGGTGGCGTCGCGGAAGGACCCGAAGATCGAGGGACTCAAGTTCCTCCTGCTCCGGCAGGTGAACCCCGAGAACCTCAAGGAGGGGGGCTTCGTGGTCGCCAACGACGCGGTCGGCTGCGGCGTCGGGGAGTATGTCCTCTACGCGTCCGGCTCCTCCGCCCGCCAGACCGAGGTCACGAAGGACCGCCCCTGCGACGCGGTCATCATGGCGATCGTGGATACGTGGGAGATCGGCGGCCAGACGCTCTTCGAGAAGAGCTCGTCCGAGCACGGGTACGGCGATGAGCGCCTCTAGCCCGGATCAGATCCGGCGCCTCGCCGAGCTGATCGCCCGCGAGCTGTCAGCAGAGAATGCGGGGTCCCCGCCGCCTTCGGCCGGTCCTGGTGCCGGCCTCGGAGGCGGTGTCTTCTCGAGACTCGACGACGCGGTTGCGGCGGCCTCGGCGGCGTTCCGGGGGCTCGACGCGCTCGGCCTCGAGAAGCGTCACGCGATCATCGAGTCGATGCGCGAAGCCATGCGCGAGAGCGCGCGTTCCCTCGCGGCGCTGGCCGTCGAGGAGACCGGCCTCGGCCGTGCGGAGGACAAGGTCCGGAAGAATCTCCTCGTCACGAACCGGACGCCGGGACCCGAGGAGCTCGTACCTCGGGCCACCACGGGGGATCACGGGCTCGTCCTGGTCGAGCCCGCTCCGTTCGGTGTCATCGGGGCGATCACGCCCGTCACGAACCCCTCCTCCACGATCATCTGCAACTCCATCGGCATGGTGGCCGCGGGGAACAGCGTCGTGTTCAACCCGCACCCCTCGGCGAAGAGGGTCTCCCGGGAGACCGTCCGCCTTCTCGATGCGGCGATCGTCCGGGCCGGAGGGCCGCCGAGCACGGTCACCTGCACAGCCGAGCCGACGATTCAGTCCGCGGGCGAGCTCATGAAGCACCCCCGGGTCCGGCTGCTGGTCGTGACGGGAGGCGGGGCCGTCGTGGCCGCAGCGATGAACTCCGGCAAGAGGGCCATCTGCGCCGGGCCCGGGAATCCCCCCGCCATCGTCGACGAGACCGCCGACATCGAGAAGGCGGGACGCGACATCGTCTTCGGGCACTCGTTCGACAACAACGTCATCTGCACCGACGAGAAAGAGGTCATCGCCGTCGACGCCATCGCCGACGCGCTGAAGGGAGCGATGCAGAGGGCCGGAGCCTTCGAGCTACCCGCCCGCGACCTCTCCCGCCTCGAGAACGTGATCTTCGAGAAGGGCGCCGGGCCGCGCGGCCACGCCGTGGTCAACAAGAAATTCATCGGCAAGGACGCGTCCGTGATTCTCAAGGAGCTCGGGATCACGGCCGGGCCCGAGGTGCGGACAGTGCTCGTGGACGTCCCGAACGAGCACCCTCTCGTCTGGACCGAGCAGATGATGCCCGTCCTGCCGCTGACGCGCGTGAAGACCGTGAACGACGCGATCGACCTCGCCGTCGCCGCCGAGGGGGCATGCTTCCATACCGCCGTCATGCACTCGCACGACATTGCGGCCCTTTCGGCGATGGCGCGCCGGTGCAACTGCTCGATCTTCGTGAAGAACGGATCGAACCTGGCCGGCCTCGGGTTCGGCGGCGAAGGCTACACCTCGTTCACGATCGCGTCGCCGACCGGCGAGGGGTTGACGAGCCCGCGTTCGTTCTCCCGGTGGCGCCGGTGCACGCTCGTCGACCAATTCCGGATCGTGTGACGTGACGATGAAGGACCTCAGTTCCGGCCCCGCGCTCGCGATGCTCCTTCTCGACGAGGTTCCGCCGGGCCTCGCCGTTCTGGACGCCCTCGCGAAGGAGGCGGACGTGGACGTGCTCCGGGCGGGCACGATCCACTCTGGCCGCTACCTGATCCTGTTCGGCGGTGAAGTCGGCCCCGTGGAACGCTCGTGGCGCCGGGCGCTGGACACGGGCGCGCACGTCGTCGACGAGATGCTCCTCGCACACGCCGAGCCGCGCCTCGTCCCCGCGATCGGAACGGGGGCGATCCGCTGGCCGGCGCCCGGCGACACGCTCGGGGTTCTCCAGGCTGCGACACCTCCGGCTCTCGTCCGCGCCGTTGACGCCGCCCTCAAGGGGGCGCTCGTCGACCTCGTCGAACTGCGCGTCGGGGACGGCCTCGGCGGGAAGGCCATCGCGAGCCTCTGGGGCGAAACCCACGACGTGGAGGCCGCGATCGCCCTGGCTCGGAGCTCGTTCGAGCGGGCGAACGCGAAGGGCACCTCGACGGCGGTCATCCCGAGGGCCGACGCGGCCGTGCGCGAGACGCTCGGCGCGCCGAGCAGGTTTTTCGGCGAGTTCCGGGGATGAGACTGGGACGGGTCATCGGGACGCTCGTCGCGACGGCAAAGCCGGACGCGATGAAGGGGCTGAAGCTCCTGATCGTCAGGCCGCTCACGGCGGACCTCGCGGACGACGGCGATCCGTTCGTCGCCACGGACGCCTCGGCGCAGGCCTCGTCCGGCGACCTCGTCACTTGGGAGGCGGCGCGCGAGGCCGCGCTCCTGCACGATCCCTGGTTCATCCCGGTCGACCACGCCGTCGTGGGGATCGTGGCCCAGCATGCTCTGGAGAATCCGGAGGGGACGCCGTGATCCTCGGGCGCGTCCTCGGAACGGTCGTCAGCACCGTCCAGCACCCGTACTACCGCGGGCGAAAGCAGCTCCTCGTGGGAGCCACCCTGCCGGACGGAACTCTCGACGGAACGCGATACATCCTCGCGCTCGACATGGTGGGGGCCGGCCCGGGCGAGACCGTCCTCGTGGAAGACGAGGGAAATTCCGCGCGCCAGATCCTTGCGGACGCGAAGGCGCCCGTGAGGTCGCTGATCGTGGCGATCGTGGACGACGTGGACGTGCCGGCGTCCGGTATTCGGGCCTCGCAGCGCCCTCCGGCCTGACGCCGCTCTCCGCGGAGCGTCACCGGAGCCCTTCGACGAGGTAGAGCTGGGAAAGGGCGCGGGCGGACATGTACGCGTATGTCTTCTCGTTCGCGGCGATGACGACCGGCCCGATGACGGTCACGCCGGCCGGATCCGAGGGAAGGAGCGTCTTCCAGAGGTCGAGGCGGCCGTCGCCGAGATGGACCCGGGAGATCCGCACCGGCAGCTCGCTCCGCCTGAAGACGTAGAGCGATCTCCCGTCTCCACTCCAGCGAACGGGCCAGAAGCCGGCCGGCAGGTCCGGAACGAGGTCGCCCTCCTCGCTTCGATCGACCGGATAGAGGCGGATCCTACCGTCGGGTCCGACCGCGGCCGCTTCGCGGCCGTCGGGGGAGACCGCGAGGCCACCGTGAAGAACGGCGATCCCCTCCGGTGAGATGGCTCGCGGGTCCCCGCCCGCGAGGTTCTGAACGTACAGCCGCGCGCCGTGGTCCGCCTCGTTTCCGGCGAAGAGAATGCGGGCGCCGCCCGCGAAGAAGACCGCCCAGTGGTACTCGACGATGGGCCCGCGGGGAAGCTCCACGACCTGGCCCGGACCTGTCGGCAGAAGGACGAGCCGGGATGGCGCTCCGTGCAGGATGGTGAGGGCGCGCATACCATCGGGCGACAGGGAAGTCGGCGTACCGTCGCCCAGCCGGAGAGCCGGCGACCCGTCGACCCGCCGCACGTACGCTGCCCCGAGGGCTCCGCCGGCCTCTCCGAGCTCTCCGATCAGGAGAGTCTGTCCGTCGGCCGACACGTCGGCGACGACCGATGTGTCGAGCCAGGAGAGATCGCGCTCGGGCCCTCTCTCCGCCGGGGAGGCGAGCAAGGACGCACGGTAGTCCTCCCGGATGATCAGCGCGCGGCCGGTCGACGAGATGTCGAGCAGCGTGAGCCCTCCCGGGGCTCGCTCGACGAGGCGTACTCGCCCGGACAGGTCGACCGCCCTCAGGTCCCGGAGAAACGTCGCGCTCGACGCGAACCAGACCTCATCCCCGCGGGGAGACCAGGCGAGCCCTTCGACGCTGCCCCACTCGGGCCCGAGCTTCGTCCGGCGTCCTTCGAGATCCACGAGGGCCACCCAGCCCAGGTCGTTTCCCTGCTGGGGATGCTCGAGGAACGCGATCCGGTCCCCCCGGGGCGAGAAGCGAGGATGGCTGATCCAACCGGCCGTCTCGTACAGGACCTTTCCCACCGGATACTCGAGTCGACTCCGGCCTTCCACCGTGCGGACGACGGCGGCACTCTTCCCGTCCGGAGCCCAGTCGGCGAAGAGCACGTTCTCGAGCGTCGGGCGCGGCTCGCCTCCCGAGAGAGGCGCATAGGCCAGTGTTCCCGAACTCAGAAAGGAGTTGACCCTCTGATTCGAGAGGGAGAGCGCCATCTCGCCTGAACGGGAGACCGCGAAGAGGCCGGCTCCGACGAGGCCGAGCGCCCGCGCCTCGGGAGAACCGGGCTGCTGGGAGTAGATCTCGACCGGCCGACCGTCCCATGCGGCGCTGTAGACGACGGTCTGCCCGTCCGGCGCGAAGCGCGCCGAGAAGACCGTTCCGCGGCGGTAGGTCATGGGCTGAAACGTTGCGGAGCCGGGGGCCGCGGGCCGCCTCCGGGCCACGAGCGCGCCGCCCACGAGCGCGCCGACAACGAGCCCGGCCGCGAGCAGGCCCGCGCGCCGCCACGCGCGTCCGGGCGACGACGGCGGGGCCGTCGGGGAGGCGGTGGGAACGTTCACGCACTCGAGAGCGAGGGCGAGATCGTGCGCCGAATGGAATCGCTGCTCGGGGTCCTTCTCGAGGCATCGGGTGACGACGCGCGCGAAACCGGGGCCGATCTCCCGGTTCGTGGCCGAGAGGTCGGGTGGATCCGCCGTGAGGATCGCCGACAGCGTGTCGGCGGTGGAGCCGCCGCGGAAGGCCTTGATCCCCGAGACCATCTCGTAGAGGACGGCTCCCAGGGAGAAGATGTCCGACCGGGGATCGGCCTGCCGTCCTCGCACCTGCTCGGGAGACATGTAGCCCGGCGTTCCCATCACGACATTCGGTTCCGTGAGCCGGCTCGCGGTGGGAAGGCTCGTGAGATCCGCCTCCTGATCCCTGTGCACCGCCTTGGCCAGGCCGAAGTCGAGGATCTTGATGCGGCCCCCCTTCGCGACGAAGACGTTCTCGGGCTTCAGGTCGCGATGGACGATCCCTTTCTCGTGCGCCGCGGCCAGGGCGTGAGCGATCTGGAGCGCGTAGTCGATGGCCTTGCGTGGAGAGAGCCTTCCGGCGGAGAGGGCGGAACGCAGGGATTCTCCCTCGAGCAGTTCCATGACGAGGATCGCCCGCACGGCGGATGACGAGGGAGAGAAGGAGGGGGAAACGGGGATTTCTTCGAATGAGAAGACCGACGCGACGTTCGGATGGTTCAGGGCGGCGAGCAGCTTCGCCTCCCGCTCGAAACGGTGCTTTCTCTCTTCATCCTCCAGGAAATCTTCCGGCAGTACCTTCAGCGCGATCATCCGCCCGAGTCGCGTATCGGTAGCCCGGTACACTTCTCCCATTCCACCCGCACCGAGCAGGCCGTGGATTTCGTACGAGCCGAGGCGGGTCCCCGGGGCCAGGTTCAGGAAGGCGACTCCAAACTGGACTCATTCTAGCCGCCGACCCGAAACGCGAGATGATGCTCAAACCGCCCGAAGAGGAGGTTCACATGCCGCTCGCCATCTCCCGCCGCATCTTTGCCGGAACCCTCGGCGCCGCCGCCGGAGCGGCCCTGCTGGACGTGCCGCTCGTTCGCCGAACCGCCGAAGCGGCCACGAGACGCCGGGAGCGGCCGGACGACGCCGTGCTCCTGAACGCGAACGAAAACCCCTACGGCCCTTCCGCGAGAGCGCTCGAGGCCGCGGCGAAGGCGCCCCCGAACCGGTATCCCGACGCCCTCGAGGAGGAAGTCCGCACGGCGATCGCGAAGCAGTACGGCGTGGGGCCGGAGCAGATCGTGCTCGGCTGCGGCTCCTCCGAGGTCCTCCGCATGGCGGATATGGCCTTCAGCGGGCCCGGTCGGCGTGTCGTCGCCGCCGAGCCGACGTTCGAGGCGGTCC
>Ga0335081_10022205_pt1 | contig 10265 bp, 16 predicted proteins | sample Lox_Sample_35_FD_206713 | JGI IMG/M metagenome (GOLD analysis project Ga0335081, IMG submission 206713) | Soil microbial communities from Loxahatchee National Wildlife Refuge, Florida, United States - Lox_Sample_3.5 | ecosystem: Environmental > Terrestrial > Soil > Wetlands | place: USA...
TCTCCTGAGATCATGTGAATTAGCATATATGAGCAACCTATTGCTCCAGAACCTTCAAATCATAGCCATACACTTGAGGTACTGGAATACTGGTCTTTTGGTGCACGCACTGCAGGGTAGCAATTTCATCTTCCATTATAACGGTACCGCTTTCCCGGCTGTCCTTTCGAAATCAGCCCTCGCATTTATAATAACGGAGATCGGTATTGTCGCGACGCGGAAATCTAATACTCGCTATCCAATTAATATCAATCGTTGAATATCAACTTGATGAAAAGATGTTGACAACCTTTAATGACTTTGCAGGACAGGTTGTTCCTGTGGAGTGTCCAGGGTGGAGTTGCAGGTCTCCTGTGGCTGAGCCAGGCTCGAGAAAGGTATCATTGGCATAGCCCTGGTGGACCGCGGCGACATTGATTCCATCGATTCAGGGTCGAACATGACGTGAAAATGAGATACAGAGAACGCTTTCAGACACCAAACGGGACTATTATCATCACTAGAAGCGAGTCTACTCAAAACTATAATCGTTGAAACCTAATCACTCCAGACCTCTGAGCGGTAGCCATCTTATCTGTGTCCTTTGCTCAAAGCCCCTTGACGAAAATTGATGAACTCTGCCCGCAATTCTAATCAGACAATTCTAATTTGGAAACTTCATGAGATATCTCATACCAAGCCCGCAACCCTGCCAAAACCCCCGCAACCCTTTAGAACCAATTGCCTCTGCGGGATCTCACATTATATCCATAGGACATTACCACCGGCATCTTCGATTTCATTGCATTGAGAAGAGCACTAACCTCCTTCTCTGATCCCCAAAACCTCCATCGTTTCCGGGCAGAGAAAAAGTGACTCCAAATTGAGGTATTAATACAATTTACCCCCGTCACGAGAAAGGATTGGCGACCGCACACCGCTGCCTCAGGCATCACATAACAATCTAGAAGTCGGAATGCTCGTACAGGGAGCATGCCATTTCGACCAACTTTAATAAGGTATCCACCATGTGTCACAACATATTGCCCCGAATCTCTCCGTGACTTGAATGACCAGGGAAACACTGGGTCAAGGAAGAGCCGAGCTTCGGCCATGGGCTTGGTCTTTGGATGGTCATCATTAGCAAAGCGGAGGTTTCTTGATTCAACGGATTCAACCGGGAGAGGCGGTACACAGAGATGTTGCGAAAGAAAATATTTCCATTCTTCATCTTCGTCGAATGGGGATTTGTCAATAGAAAGAACAGCATTGATGGTGTTATTGTGGGCTTCTGTAGTTGTGGTATATTCGAGTATAACAGATTGAAGGGTTTGGATAATGGTTGTCTCACATGTTTTGCACTCTTGTAGATGGACTTGTGCAGTTGACTGGAGTGTGTTCGAGTTGTGCAAGTATCGATCACGGAGGGATTGATATTCCATGTGGCAAAAGTTAGGGTCATTCTTTAGTTCCGGAGTAAAGGAGTCTCTGTTGACTTTGTACTTTTCTGATGTCTTCACAAGGTTTTCATAGGCTGAGATAACTCGGGTTTTCAACTGTTGCAACTCCTCATATTTCACCTTCCAATCGTTTATCTTGATCATTTGTTCGTCCACAGGTCCCTCCTTCAAAGCATTTAATTTAGTAAGGATTTCCGAGAGGATAAATTTGCGATGTTTCTCTTCCAACAAGGCCATCTGTTCAAGTTCATCATTTATCCTCGCGAGATTCATCATAACACCACCCTCCTTCAAATATTCAAAGCAATATTTTTGTTTGCAGAGCCCAGCCAACCTGTCCTTCCACCAAGTTGCACATTTCTTGCTATTTGGCTGTAGTTGTGACACAGAGGAACTTGAGGGCGTGAGAAATTTGATGACTGGGTTCCTAGACCGACCCTCACGAAGGGATTTGGCAGCGTCACTATAAGCATTGCAAAGGGTATTGCTTGCATCTTGTTTGGTGTGGAAGTATGCTCTGAGATTTGTGATAAGGGCAAGCCAGTCGTTAAAGCGGTCGATGAGGGGGAACATAACGTGTTTGAAGGATTCGTTAAAGAGGGGTGGGATTTCGATGACGAGGGTTTCTTCCATTATGGAACAGTTAGGTCGAGGTGGTGTGAAATCAGAAATGTGGTGGGTGAGATACAATAGAGAGACATAAAAAATATGGACGTGACCGCGGATCTTTCGGGGAGATCGTGATGTGCATGGATCGGAGTGCTGTTCTTCAAGTATATCAACAAAATGAGTAACCAACTCCGCGCCAACGGCCAAAGAGGGGTATATTGGGCCTGCAATTCGGGGCAGGAGGTCTACGAGAGAAGGTATTTTCTCAGATATTATTGACGGAAAGATGGGGCGGCTCGATAAGATTCAGAGGTTGATTGCTGTCAAGTCAGTCGTTGTCGCTAATACTGGCGTCGATTGCTAGGTACCCGGCAAGATCCAGTGACGGCAACGATGACCTGGTATCAACGGGATTGTAGCAAAAGATAGGATCGTTGCATAAAAGGAGCAGCAGATGGAACGGAAATGAGAGTCTCAGGATTGTAGAAGCCGAACTCTAGATACAATGCCAACTCATAAATACAAGCGCATGATGTTGTTATAAATACTAAAAAGTTAGCTGCCGGGCTGTATAAAGGCTATACCAATGATGGGGCAAAGACGATATCCCTCTTGATGGCAGTTATTGCAGCAGCAAACTTATTTTCCAATTCTGTATTGCCGATCGCTTTCGATGCCTGCACCATCTGCCTCAAAACCTCAACAAGAAGCCTAAAGGCTCGAATTAAACTTCCCTCATACATTTCCGTCTTCTTACTGCACGTGGTCAGCATTCCACCCAAACTTCAAGAGAGAGGGCACCAGATCTCATGAAACGTTGCTCCCTTGGCCCAGGCGTAAACGACCTCCATGAGTTCAGGTCTGAAAGAATCGACGTAATCCTCCTCCACGACTGGCATTTTACTCTCTTGACTGACCTTGGCGATTCTCCGCGCGATGGCGTTCATGATTTTCAGAGGGTTCGTCAGGGCCTCATCCTTCATGGGTTGTTTCACGTCAATCTTTTCTTGTAGGACGAAGCAGGAGAGAAGCGCAGCGCACTGTTCAGGCGTTAAATCGCTGAACGCTCCTTGGAAAATCATCTCCGTCAAAAGGAGTTCATCGGCAGAACTAATTTCACATGCGACTCTGTAAAAGATCAGAAGCCGATTGTTAGGAGTGTTTACCGTCCTTTCATCTCGATAACGTCGGATGATGACGTGAATCCTAACCTTCGGAGGACACGCTTCCGGTTCTTGAGTTCATCGAGCTGCATGATTGCATTTGCCCCTTGAACTTTCTTCTTGAGCGCTTTGATCTTGATCGACACATCGACTTTGGCCTGATATTGATTATATATCCGTTCGAGGTCCGGAGAATGAAACAACGGATTGGCAATTAAACGGCCCTCCATCACTTCGATTTTCTACTGAGTCAGAGAATTCCTTGTTATACAATACCTTGACGAGCCTCCGGAATGATTCATCGGTGATAGACATATTCTTTATTGGATCAAGAGAGGGTAATCCATCCGGGAATCGACGTTTGATTTCTTCAACCGCCTTACGGAGATCGAGTCGTTGCTCCGTTGATTTGAGATCACTAGGTAATTGTATTCGAATTTGGCTTATAGCGTCGATGGTCGCCATGGTCACAGGCACAACCTCCATTCTCCCAGTTTTGGAATTGATTCCAACGGGGCCGGGTATGATGGCCGGCAAGTCCTTTTGTTTTAGGCGAGCGCCGGGTGAGACCGACGACCCATCGATCCACATAGCCACATCGACGATATAACTCTCCTGAGGCTTGAAGTCATCTTCCTGGCTCTGTTCAATTAGAATGCTGTCGCAATAGGGGATATACGAATGGTTTTAGTCGCTTACTGAAGTTGATGACGACTCCCCAATCGAATAACCGTTTCTCGTGCTTGATCCGTATTAGTCGACCTGGCTGAATGAACGGAAGGCAATAATTAGGATGGTTCATGACATCCTTCATATCTTGTTCGTAGACAGCAATCTTCTCCTTGAGATCATAGTACTCGGCAATCGTACTCTCCTGCTCCACCACGGATTTTTCTCGCTCCTTCTCCATCTCCCTAAGCTCTGATCGTTAGGGCTCTTGTTTGAAAATCTGATACCTTGCTCCATCTGAGGAATCTCCGCATTATTTTGAAACTGAAAGAAACACCGCTCCAACATAAACTCTGGCGGAATCCCCTCCAACCTCATCAGATTCAATAGCATATTATAACTCAAATGAAACGCACTATTCAAGCGATCCGCCTCCCCCATTAACATTGTCTTGGCAACATCAGGCTGTAAATCCGACCCAGTCATCAACATCACGACTCCTCTCTCATCGAGTCCCCGTCGCCCCGCCCTTCCGGACATCTGAATATACTCGCCCGATGTAAGATTCCGCATCTCCTTGCCATCATATTTTTGCACGGCGGTGAAGACAACGGTTTTAGCGGGCATATTGAGACCCATGGCAAAAGTTTCCGTGGCAAATAGGACCTTGACGAGGCCCTCGCCAAAGAGGATTTCGATGACCTCTTTGAGGATATTGAGCAAGCCGGCGTGATGGATGCCGATCCCACGTAAGAGGAGAGGGAGGATTTCTTGGACTTGAGGGAGGTTTCTGTCGTTTTCGGAAAGGGAGTTGAGAGCGTTTGAGTAGATATTTCGAATTAGATCCTTTTCGTCCTCTGATTGTTAGCAGGATTGAAGGGAGGGCAGACTATCATTGAAATCAAGTTTGCTTAGGGTGAGGGCCAGATGTTCGCATTCTCGTTTACTAAAGGAAAAGACGATGACAGGATTGTAATTCTTTAGCATGATCATTTTAATAATCCTGTAGAGGTCGGTTTGTACTAGCACCATTAGCATCGCGGAAGTATCGATTGAGGATCGCACCTTCATCGTCCCCACTCGCTCCACCCTTGTACGACTTTCCCTTCTTTCCTTTGGTATCAAAGATTGCGTTCGCTCGATCCCCCTTCTTCATCTCGAGAACCGCCATCGCCTTTTGAAAATTCTCCTCTCGGAACTTGCCACGATCATCGACAACAAGATATATCCCATCCCCTCCACGCGGGAAGAGATAATGCTGCAGAGGTGTAGGACGAAAGTCGGTATATACTACGTGGCAAGGTTGCATGTGGATTTTTGAGACCCATTGTGCGAATTGCAGGGCGTTGGGGATAGTAGCGGAAAGGAAGACGTAATGAACTTTATCGGGGAGAAGGATAATTGTTTCTTCCCATACAACACCTCGTTCTTGTTCACGTTAATACGAGATGCTGACAATGGCGGCATACCTTTGTCGCGCATGTAGTGGATTTCATCGAATATTACCCAACCGACTTCTCGCATGACTTCGGAGCCGCGATACAACATATGCCGCAGAATCTCAGTCGTCATTACGATGCAGCTTGCCGACGGGTTAATGGTGACATCTCCAGTCATCAATCCGACGTCGTTGAATTCGGCGGACAGTTCTCGATACTTTTGATTACTCAGAGCCTACGCCATAAGCTCTCTGTATTAGGGCAACCAAACCTTGATAGGACTGGTGTATATAACTCTCCGTTTTTCCATTAGACTCTGGGCAATGGCATACTCGGCAACAACTGTTTTACCAGCCGACGTATGAGCACTGACCAAAACACTCTCATTTCGTTCGATAGCGGCAATCGACATTTTCTGGAACGGGTCAAGTTCGAACGGATATATTCTTGCCGGTGGGTCTCGAAACTGGTGAGATTCGAGAGGAGTGTATTTCCAATCTCGGGTGGGGAATACAGCTGCGTGCCGATACTTTACACCGGTCAGATCGGCAGATCAAAATGTAGCATTCCGTACCCTCTTTTTAATGACGATATTTTCGTCGATGACGGGGGCACCTTGTAGACCTTGTGTGGCGCGCACAATCTGATCGCTCTCCTTTTCAAACGAATCTAGGACGATAGGATTTGCTTCTTCTGTTCTTGACTTTTTGGAGTGCCGTGGGGATTCCTCTGGAAGCCCTTCATCTCCATTATCATCACTGCTGATCTCAATAACATCGTCATGAGATCGTTTCGCCTTTGAACCATTTGTCGGGGATGTTGCCTCCTCGAGCGCCGACTCGTCCTTAAGCACTTGTTGCTTGTCCTTTTTCAATTTTTTCTTCTTTGCCTGTTGTTGAATATGAGTTGTTTCGCTGGCGATTGTCTTCCGCGGCGGCTCCGGGTTGTTATCTATGGTGAAGACATCAAACAAGTCTGCGTCATCCATCCTCGCTGCCTGACCGATGCACGAACCTCAGGTAATTTTTTCCCGTCCAGAGTTTTTGCGCGACCCGCGGCAACCACTGACCCTAACCCGGGGCGGTCCTTCGATCACCGGATAGCAACACTCGGCCATTGCTTCGATTGATTGGAGTGACCAGGGTGAGCAGAGCCAGGCGCATCCATCTTTCCCATCATTCAATTGCATCATGACTCCCGCACTCCGAGCCGGCCTTACGGCCCAGCGCATCTCCACACGAGCATTCCACACCTCCCGCCCTCGATTGTCGGGACATGGACCCCATTACCCGGAGGGACCACGACACAACATCCCGTGGACGCCAAAGGGGAAATGGAATATCCGAATGAAATTGTTTAGTTTCTATGGTATGCGCGCATCCATCGAGTGTCATGCGCGGGCCTGATGATCATCTAGGAGTTGGATTCGCTTTGCCCTTAGTTGCCGCTTGGTGGCAGTTGTACCGCTCCCCAATTGCGTTGAATGTGACTGACGGGGTTGTAGACATAAGTCAGGGAAGCACTTTGGGGATCCGGCGGAGGTCTGAAGGAATATGGGTCTTGGGATTTATCAAGTGAGTTGTGGAAACTGCACTATGTCTCCATCACAATTTAGAAAAGAAACATGATGACAAGGCAATTACCATTACCTTCCATGACCCAGGTTCCACCACTACGTACTTTTATGTCGTTCGACATTCTATCATGCCACTTTCTTCTCCTCTTTACAAGCAATGAGATTTTTAATGCTCTCCACTCCATTAATGTCCGTGACAACATTTCCATCCTCCTTCCGCTGCTTCAAGACATTCTCAATAAACGCCTCCCCCGCTTTATAACTGCTTCTTACCAATGGACCCGAAGCAACGTACAGGAAACCCATCCTCTCCGCAACCCGTTTCCATGCATCAAATTTCTCCGGCGTGACATACTCGTAGACTTTCATATGTCTTTTTGTGGGACGCATATACTGTCCGAACGTGACGACATCAACATCGATGCCCCGCAGGTCTCTCTATTAAAATACATTCAAGGGACAGGGGCCGAGAGGTACCTCTCAGTGTCTGTTCGACTTGAGCGTCTGTTTCACCCAAGCCTAGCATGATACTGGTTTTTGTGATGAGACGGGGTTTTCCTGTTTTCTTGGCGTGTTGGAGGACTCGAAGGGATTGTCGGTATCCGGCTCTTCGATCTCGGACCATTGGCGTTAATTCCTCCACTGTCTCGACATTATGTGCATAGACATCTAATCCTGAATTCGCAAGCTGTTCCGTATACTGCAATTCTCCCTGAAAATCCCCAGCCAGACATTCGACAAGGATATGTGGTGCCCTAAATCAACATCAGTCATTCGCCTCGTTGACTTTAGTACCTCTCCTTTATCTTTTGCACGGTAAGGGCAAAATGTGCTGCTCCCCCGTCCACGAGATCATCCCGATCCACCGTCGTCAAAACCACATATCCCAATCCCCACCGCTTAATTGCCTCCGCTGTGTTCTCCGGCTCATTGACGTCGAGAGGAGGTGGGGTCCTACTCGTTTTGACACTACAAAATCGACAGCCACGCGTACACGTATCCCCCATCAACATAATTGTCGCCGTCGCCCGCGTTTTATCTGATCCCCCCCAACAATCGCCAATATTCGGGCATCGTGCACTCTCACATACTAACCGAATCAACATCCTCTCCTGGGGTGTGGCTGCTACCGGTGTGTAACTTCAACCCTCGAAGATCCTGTTTTATTTTTGCAAAGCTTCCTCCAGCCGGAATGGGCCGTTTCAGCCATTCTGGCAGATGGCTCGTGCCTGGTATTGAGAGGGGTTCCTCAGGTGGGGAGGTCAGGAAGTCAGAGAGGGTTGGGCCTGCGTCCAGGGCATCGGAGAAGGCTGTGCTGGTCTGGAGATGGCGGGGGGGAGACGGGGAGACCGTCGCAAGGCTACGAACTGTCGCAGTGGAACCAGCGGACTTTGCCTTTGTGTTCAGGAGTGGTTTTGCTGTCTTTCCCAGGACTCGAAGGCATTGGCTTAAGGGCCGCATTGCTTGGTGTGGTCCTCTGGTAATGTTGGGAAATGGCTGATACAGTGGGACTTTTTCAGGGTGAGAACCCTAAGATAACAATCACTTTCGTTTCCGGTCAAAAGCTTCCTTCGAACCGATGGTTTGTTTGCTACCTCAAGGGTCACTCGCGGTTTGTGAGTATTCACGCTTGATTCCTGAGTTATGTCGGTGCTGTAGGCCCCAATTACGTTTGCAGATGGCTGGGATCCTTTGAGAGGACTTGTCTGCGTTGAGATCGGCACGTGCCGCCTTCCGTCGCCGTGATTGAAATACGAACTTTTCCATCGTCAATTGAACAGCCATTGTTGTCCCTCGCCGTCGACAATGTGTGCAGAACGCGAGCCCCAGGCAAAACCAGAGATCTATCAATCCACCACAACAGCGCCCGTCAATATCGCGGTACTTTCTCCCCTCCGAAGCTAATTCTTACCCAGCAGGTCATCAAATACTGGGGCAAACGATCCACCAAGCTCAACCTCCCCACAAACTCGTCCCTCTCCGTGACCCTGTCCCAACGTGACCTCTGTGCCCTCACTACGGCCTCCTGCTCCCCCTCCTTCGACGAGACAAGGCTCTGGCTAAACGGCAATCCCCAACCCGTCGACACAAACGCCCGCCTCGTCGCCTGTCTAACCGCCCTCCGCGCCCTCCGAGCCAACATGGAATCAGCCGACCTGTCCCTCCCCAAACTCTCGCACTGGCCCTTGCACATCGTCTCGGAAAATAATTTTCCCACGGCAGCGGGACTCGCGTCCTCTGCCGCCGGATTCGCAGCTCTCGTCCGTGCCATTGCCGATCTTTACGTTCTTCCGCACGATCCCTCGTTCCTCTCGCGTATTGCGAGGCAGGGCTCGGGATCAGCATGTCGGTCTATGTTTGGTGGGTACGTCTCGTGGGAAATGGGTGTAGAGGAAGATGGTTCGGATTCGCTGGCTCAGCAAGTTGCTCCAGCAAGTCACTGGCCGGAAATGCGAGCGGCCATCCTCGTTGTCTCCGCGGCAAAGAAGGGCGTCAGCTCGACTGCGGGTATGCAGGCGACCGTCGCTACTTCAGAACTCTTTAGTCAACGGGCTGCCCATGTAGTCCCTCTACGCGTGACGAGAATGAAGGCGGCTATCCGGGAACGTGATTTCGCCACGTTCGCCGAGATTACGATGAAGGATTCAAATCAGTTTCATGCGGTTTGCCTCGATACTTCGCCTCCTATTTTCTACTTGAATGACATATCAAGGGGGCTTATTCGTCTGGTTGAGGAATTGAATAGAGTTGCTGGAAAGCTGGTTGCGGCATACACCTTTGACGCTGGACCAAATGCCGTTATCTATTATCTGGAGGACAATAAAGAGTGGGTTATGGCATTACTGAAGACATGTTTTGAGGGTGTCCCTGGGTTGGAGGACGTGCAGGGTAAAGGATTGGGAGAGGAGTTTAATATTTGGCTTGTGAAGGCTGTTTTTGGTGGGGTGAGTAGAGTCATTCTTACCGGTGTAGGAGATGGTCCCGAGAAGGTGGAGGACAAGAGTTTGATTGATGAATTTGGGAATCCCAAATCTGTGGCATTGTAAGAGTATGGAGCCCGTAAAACGCATCTAATAGTGAAATAATAACATTCTTGTATCTGCCATAACGCGAGTTGCAAACCATAGCGCCGATCAACGGATTGCTGATGAGGGAACAACATTTTCTGAAACTAGCTCGGCATGGAGTTCTTCAGAATCGGTTAGCTGCATTATATTTTGAGACGTATTCACTAGGACGACTCATGAACTAGTTCGAAAAAAATCGCAAGATGTGCCGACATGCTAACCGCGGAACGCTTTGCGCTGGGGTCGTTTCTAAGGAGCTTTGACTGGGGTTCTCCCACGCAAAAACGCACTGCCGACATCGT
>Ga0335081_10022208_pt1 | contig 10264 bp, 8 predicted proteins | sample Lox_Sample_35_FD_206713 | JGI IMG/M metagenome (GOLD analysis project Ga0335081, IMG submission 206713) | Soil microbial communities from Loxahatchee National Wildlife Refuge, Florida, United States - Lox_Sample_3.5 | ecosystem: Environmental > Terrestrial > Soil > Wetlands | place: USA: Florida...
GGCCCCTGCGGCCGCCTCCACCTCCGCCGCCGCCCGTTGGCGCGCGCGCGCGGCGATTTCAAAGCGTTTCAGTTTCCGGGTGGTGGTGCGGGGCAGGTCCTCGGTCCAGACTTCGAAGCTCAGGACGCGTTTGTGGCTGGGGAGAGCCACGCCCATGCTTTCGATTGCGAAGCGCAGGACCTCGCGCATGTTGACCACTTTCCTCTCGCGCATGACCTCCTGATTCGGGACCACCACGGCGTGCAGGCGCTCGGCAGCAGGCTCTCCCGGGCGTTCGCGGCCCATGACGCACAGTTCTTTAATGCAGGGAGAGTGGAGGTAGTGGGCCTCGATTTCTTCCGGGTAAATATTTTTGCCGGAACTGAGGACGATGATTTCTTTCTTGCGCCCGGTGATGCGCACGCGGCCGCGGGCGTCGATGACGCCGAGATCGCCGGTCATGAGCCAGCCGTCGCGGAGGGTCTCGGAAGTGGCGTCGGGGCGGTTGAAGTAGCCCTGCATGACGACGGGGCCTCGAATCATTACTTCACCATCGTTTGCCGCGATGGTCTCCCCGCCGCTTGCCGCGCCCGCTCCGCTTTCGCGTGCGAGGTCGCCGCGCGGGCCGATTTTCACTTCCACGCCGTAGATGGGCTGGCCCACGGTGTCCACGGCAGGATCGCCCGGACGAGTGACCGTGGCGCCGCCGGTGCACTCGGTCAGTCCATAGGCCTGGAGGATGTTGAATCCCATGGAGTAGAGTTCGCGGCCGATGGCGGGATCGAAGCGCGAGCCTCCGGTGACCAGCAGGCGCATCTGCGGGCCGAGGACGCGATGCACGCGGGCAAACAGGCGCGGCCCCAGGTTGATTCCCATGCGGCGGAGGACCGCGTTCATTCCCAGCATCAGCCGGAACAGGGCGCGCTTCGCGCCTCCGGCGGCGGCCACCTGCTGACGGACGCGCTCGTGAATCAGGTAGAAGAATTGCGGCACGCAGCAGAGCGCCGTGATGCCGCGCTCCTCGAGCGCGCGGAGGAGCTCCGAGCTGTTCAGCGTTTCCAGGTACACCACGCGGGCGCCGATGGAGAGCGGCAGGATCAGATTGGCGACAAGCGCGAGCGCGTGGTAGAGCGGGAGCACCCCCAGAAGCACGTCGCGCTCATCCAGCCACACGGTCCGGACAATGCCTTCCAGTTCCGCCAGCAGATTGCCGTGCGTCAGGACGACGCCCTTCGGATCGCTGGTGGTTCCGGACGTGTACAGGATGACCGCGGGATCCTGGCGACGAGCGGGACTGGCCGCGGGGGGCGCCGCGGAGTCCTGTTCGCCGCCGCCCAGGGGGAGGACGGTGCAGCCCGTGGCGGCCAGCGAAGCGGCCTGACGCGCCACGGCCTCCGTGCGCGCGGAGGCGAGGAGGAGGCGCGCGCCGGAGTCTTCGAGCAGGCGCGCAATCTGCTTTGCGGCGTAATTCGTGTCGAGCGGGACGGCCACGGCGCCGGTCTGGAGAATTCCAAGCAGTGCGGAGCACCAGCGGGCGTCGTTTTCCGCGAGGAGGACGCAGCGATCGCCGGGGGCCAGGCCTTTCGCGGCCAGGCGCGCGCGGGCCTGCGCGGCCAGGCGCGCCAGTTCGGCGTAAGAGACGGATTCGACCGAATCGCGCCGCTGCACCTCCACCGCGATGCGCGCGGCGTGGCGTTCGGCGGCCGCGGCGAAGGCTTCGCAGAAATTATGGCGAGCCGAAACTCCGGCTGCCTCCTGCGCTTCGCGGCGCTTCCCAGCGAGCGGGGGAGTCGCGGCGGCACCGTTGTGCGTGGTTGCGGGAGCGCTCATGGTTTTGCGGGAGGCGGCGCCGAATCCGCGGCCGCCGCCTCCCGCGCGAACTTCCGCGTGTGGTTCAGCAGGGCCACCAGGGATTCGCGGGGCACGCTGGTGATGAATGGCTCGATGAGCCATTTGAGCGCTGCCGGAATGCTGCGCGTCAGAGTGATGGATTCGCACTGCACGTAGGTGCCGCCGTCCTTCTCCTCAAACTTCCAGTAGGTGTTCATGCGCCAGAGGAAGCCGCGGTCGTGTCCCTCGGGGAGCAGGGTTTCGTCCGGCTGGCCCTCGTTTTCCACTTCCTGCGCGTGGGTGGTGTGGGAGCGGCTGACCTCCCGCGTGGGACTGAGGGTGCGGTACCAGGCTTCCATCCAGGTGTCCACCGTTACGGAGAGGATATGCTTGGCATGAAAGCGAAGATAGACCAGAAAGTGGCCGTCGTCGCGGGAAATGAGTTTCGAGCGGGCGACCTCGGGCGCGTAGTACCTGGAATGATGGTCGTAGTCTTCGACCATGCGCACGACGGTGCCGATGTGCACGCCGGGAATGAAGACGAGGGCCACCCAGTGGTGGACCATGGCGTCAGGGACTTCGAATTTCCTGCCGTCGATGGTCTGGCCCAGACGCTCGATGACCATGCCCTGAGCGCGCAACTGGCGGTAGTACTCGTCCCGTTTCGGCGGCGGCTGCACATCGACCCACAGAAAGGCGTCGTGCTGCACTTCCGCGTCAAACTGGGCGTCGCGCGCGGCGGCAAAACGGTTGAAGGCGGCGAGCGTTTCCGGCTTCAGATCCGTGGCGCGAGCCTGCGGACAGAGGCCCAGAAGGAGCGCGGGGAGCGCGGCGGCGGCGAGAGCCGGACGGACAAATTTCATTTCCGCGCGAGTCTGCGCCGCCCGCAATGGCCTGTCAACCGCCCGGCAGCGGGCGTCCCGTTCAGCCCTTGAACTGGAGAGCTTCCACCATGCGGTTCAGCTCCGCCTGTGCCGCGGTGAGCTTTGCCTGGAGATCGGCCGACTCCTTGCGGATGGCGGCGAGGCGGTCCTCCTCGTCGTTCAGCTCGCGGGTGTAGCGTTCCACCAGGGCTTTTTCCTCGGCGCTGCCCTTGAGGGCCTTCATGTTTTCGCGGAGGCGCTGCTGGTCGTCGAAAATGCGCTTGGTTTCGTCGCGGCGGATGTTCAGTTCGTGTTCGAGGGCGGCGATGGCCGCTTTCTGCGCCAGGATTTTTCGCAGCGCTTCCTCCACCTCCGGGCTGATGACGCGCTGCCGCGCGATGACGGCGACCTGATCGTCGGTCAGATTGGTCACCGCGTAGCGCGTCTCGACCGGCTTTTCTTCCGGCACGGTGAGCGTGGCCGTCTTCTTGGGCTCGACGGGGACGCGGAAGCGGTACGTGGTGGCGGTGGTTTCCGCCGGCTCGAGGCCGCCCACGAGCTTGTATCCCGGCCGCCGGGGATGCTCAATCACCACGGTGCGCGGGTGGGTGTCTTCATTGCGGACGGTGTAGGTTTTCTGCTCGCGGATGCCGCTGACTTCGACGAGCACGCCACGGGCGATCCAGACGCGGGTGGTGGGCTTCGACACCACGTCATTTTTCGCGTCCACGCGTACGCCGAGATCGGCGGCGTAGGAGAGCAGGCGCTTTTCGCCGGGCTTGATCGGGTCCACCAGGCCCTCACCGGCGAAGGCTTCGTCCTCCAGCACGGTGAAGCTGCCGCCGTCGAGCGTGAGGCCGCTCGAATTGGTGAGCCAGATGGCTTCGAGCGGCTGCGGGCGGCCGGCCGATTCATTCCACAGCGAGACTTTTTCCGCGGTGACTTCGGATTGCAGGATGGGGACGAGCGCCGACTGGTTCTTGCGGATGGTGACGGGCTGCTTGAGCTTGTATTCGAACAGGTCGCCGAGCTCGCGCGCCTGGGCGGCGGCCTGCTGTGACGCGCGCGTTTGATTCAGCACACCGGGAGAGAGCATCGCGCGATTCGACGTCTCGGATGTTGGGGCCGGCGCGCGATGGAAGTAGCCGCCGCCGACGCCACCGCCGGACCCCGGGGCCGGCGCCGGTGTGGCCATTACCGTCACCGTTTCGGAGGTGGAACCGACTCGCAGGGTCGCGTCTTGAGAGGTGTCTTCTCCGCCCGTCACCGCGACGTTGCTCGCGGAGTAGGTATTGAATCCAGCCGACGCGATCTCAACCCGATAAGTTCCGTCGGGCAGGCCGTTCACTTCGTAATCACCGGAGTCGTCCGTAACGGCGGAGGCGACAACGTTGTTGCTGGCGTCGAAAACGCGCACCGTGGCGTTTACCACGCTCGCGCCGCTCTGGTCCGTTACATTCCCGGAAAGCTTGCCGTTGCCGGGAATCAGCGTCTCCGCATGCGTCTGCGGCTCGAGCTGCACACTTTCCGGCAGAGGCACCACCGGCCGGCGCGAGTAATACGGCTGGGAGAGCTGCTGGATGAACGACTGCGGCGCTCCGGCCACGAGCGAGAGTTCCACGTTCTCCCAGTCCTCGCCCACGGTGTTGTCCACAATGGCCCAGCCCTGGAGCAGGGGCTTCGCGCCGGGCTTGGACGGCAGGACGATCCGGTAGGTGGTCTTCCAGAGCGGCACTTCGCTGATGTAGCTGACGTACACCTGGCGGTCGCCTGTGCCCGCGGACGAAATGGTCATGCGGCGCAAGTCCTGCGAACGGGTGGAGGCGATGAGGTTCAGGTAGCGGCCGACTTCCTGGTTCAGGTCGCGCTCGGCCAGGCGAACGCTGGTGGCGGGGCCGAGCTCGGCGGTGCGCACCTCGCCCGCATCGGTGACCAGCGACACCTCGTCGTAGGGAATCACCTGGCCTTCCTTGGTCGTGCGCGTTTTGCGCTCCACGGAGAGCAGGCGGCCGCTGATGGCCGCGCCGGGGGAATGCACTTCGAGGCGCGCGCCGCGCACGGCGTTGAGGAACTGGCTGAGGGTGGTCTGTTCGCCGAGCGGCAGGCGCAGCGCGCCCAGGCGTTTGGCCAGAGGAGCTTCTGAGTTGTAGTTGACCGCGGTGATTTTTCCGCCGCCGAGATCGAGAACGGTGAGCGAGCTGAGCACGTCGTTCAACTGGCCGCTGGTGAAGTCGATGGTGAGCGACTGATTGCCGCGCACGCGGCCCAGGTGCTCGAAGTAGCCCACGCCGCTCTTGTAGAGCACCACGCGGCGCACAGGCAGCTTTGCGGCGGCGGCTTCCCCGCCGGACGCGGATTCGACCTCGCGCGCCGCGGCGGCCGGCGCCGCGCCCGGCTTGGTGGACGTCTTTGCGGCCGGCTTGTCCTGTGCGGACAAACTCCAGGCCAGAAGTACGCAGAAAGATGCGCAGAGAACGGTTCTCATGGCAGGGCGCCTCCCTTCGAGCGCGGTTACAATACCATTTAGACACCGGAGCGGCGTCTCGTGCCGCCCGGCGCCAGGGGGAATTCATGCCACGCTATCTCACGTTTCACACGCTGGCCTGTCTAACACGGCAGGGCGCGGCGCAACTGGTGGAACGATTCCGCCAGGCGCCTGGAGTGCGCCCGGTGCGGGTGCAGGTGAACCTGCAGGACGGCAAGATGCTGGTGGAATGGGAGTCGGCGGAGCGCGAGCCGCTGGAGCGGTGGCTGGACGGCGAGCGGATGCATCGGGACTGGCTGATGCGTGTGGAGCTGGAAGCGCGCGATGGGCTTCTTGAGCCAGCGGTTTGATTGTCACGCATGCTTCGCGTCGCCGGGGATTTCTGGATGAAGGAGAACCCATGCCGCAGGTGACCGGGGTTTTGGAGTCGGCGCTCTTCGTCGGCAATCTCGAGCGCGCCCGCGATTTCTACGGGCGAGTTTTCGGGTTCGAAGAGCTGGAGGTCAGCGAGGATGGCTGCGTACTCATGGTCGGGAAGGTGCAAGTATTCCTGCTCGTAACCGCAGCGAAGGCCCTGATCGCCAGCCGGACGCCAGGCGGCACGGTCCCGCCTTGCCTCGCCGCTCCACGCGAGGCCGTCGGCGCCGGCCACATGGCTTTTGCCGTGACGGCCGCCGATCTGGATGCCTGGCGCGCTCACCTGGAGCGTGAAGGCGTACAGGTGGAAAGCGAAGTGGCATGGCAAGGCGGCGCTCGCAGTCTCTATTTTCGCGACCCCGATGGTCATCTGCTGGAACTGGCCACGCCCGGAATTTGGGGCATCCACTGGTGAGCTCGGGCAGCGGTTCCTTTGGAACCTCTACCGTCCGCGGCGCATCTGAACAAAATCAGCAGTTCTGGCAAGCGATCCCGGCTCCCCGCGGGACGCAGGGCCGCAAAGGAGCCGTGCGATGAACGATTACGCGAACTCCGAGGTACTCGTTTCCACCACCTGGGTAGCCGAGCACAGCCGCGATCCCGGCATCCGCGTGGTGGAAGTGGACGTGGACACCTCCGCCTACGGGCATGGGCACGTGGACGGCGCGATCGGCTGGAACTGGCAGACGGAACTCCAGGATCCGGTGCGGCGCGACATCCTGGATCCGAAGGGATTTGCCGCGCTCATGCGGCGCTCGGGCATCGCGAACGATACGACCGTGGTGCTCTACGGCGACAACAACAACTGGTTTGCCTGCTGGGCGCTGTGGCTGCTCAGCTATTACGGGCACGCGAAGGTGCGGCTGATGAACGGCGGGCGGAAGAAGTGGGTGGAGGAGAAGCGGCCGGTTTCCACGAAGCAGGAACCGGTGACCGCCGTCTCCAATTATGCCGTGCCCACGCCGAACCTGGACCTGCGCGCGCGGCGCGATCACATCTTTGCGGTGCTGGAAGGCCAGCGGCCCGCGCAGCTCGTGGACGTGCGTTCGCCCGACGAATTCAGCGGCCGCATCATCGCGCCGCCGGGTATGACGGAAACGGCGCAGCGCGGCGGGCACATTCCCGGAGCGGCGAGCATTCCCTGGGCGCAGGCCGTGCTGGAGGACGGCACGTTCAAATCGGCCGAGGCGCTGCGGCAGCTCTACACCGGAAAGGGCGTCGCCGGCGACAAGGAAGTGATCGCCTACTGCCGCATCGGCGAACGGAGCGCGCACACCTGGTTCGTGCTGCGCTACCTGCTGGGCTACAGCCGCGTGCGGAATTACGACGGCTCGTGGACGGAGTGGGGCAACATCGTGGGCGCCCCCATCGAGAAGGAAGCCGCGGCCACGGCGGCCGGCTGACGCCGGGTAGCGCTGATGTCCGTCCGCCGCAGGCAAGTCCCGCGGCGGCCTTCGTGATCATGCGCGCGTGGGTCGCCGGCCGATCCGAGGGAGATTTTTTGCCACATCCGTTCTGGCGCGCTTTTCGGGAGGATCTCAGCTATTCCTGCGCCTGACCAGGCGGGACGAAATACAGAACCGCAAACCTAGTTCGGGCATGGCACACGTGTTGCTGCTACCTTGAAACCCCATTGATTCTGGCCCGAGAGCGTTCGCCTATCCGCAGACATTTCGACCTGGTCGATTGGGAAGTGAGTCCAGCTAACTCTGAATGTTTGCCCGCCGAGCGCGGTCCATTTCCCATTGAGCGGCCCCGCCGTAACACTCCCGTCCTCGCTTACCGTGACCGCGATGACGGCCAAGCCGTTGTTCCATTGCCATAAGCCCGGGAAACCCTGCGGCCCGCCGGAAAGGCGCTGTGCGGAAATGGGCGCGCCGCCATATATGTCACTGCCAGTGAGCGATCTGCCGTCCTGGGAGAGCTTTACCGTATCGACGAATTTCGGCCAGGTGACCAGGTATTGATTGCTGTTCCCGTGGCTCCAGCGCCCACCGTTGAGAAACCCCGTGACTTGCCCGTCGGGGAATATCCGAAGACTAAGAGTGTTGTACAGCCAGCAACCAACAAGACCGTCCTCCACGGGCGAAGCCGCAACCTTGACAGGCGACGCGGGAATATTTTGCGGAGTGCTCGCTGCGGACTTTGGTCCCGGCATCTCTGCGGTTTGGACCTTGCCTCTCGTTGAGGTCTTCTCCCCTCTTTTGGGTTGCTCGGGCGGGGGAGCTGCATCGTTTTGGGCGCTTACGGGACTCGCGGTGGGCTTTGTGGTAGCGGGAGTTGCCTCTCCGGTGCTTTTCGAGCGAAGGAACCAAATTCCCACGGCCAGCACAACCACCCCGGCGCCAATCCCTGCCAGTAAGACCGTTCGCTTCGCACTTGCCACCGGAGCGACAGCGGGCGATCCCGGCTGGCGCGCCGGAGCAGACGGCGAAGCAGGCCGGGGGCTTCCCGGCAAAATCCTGAGTATGGTATTCGCCAGGGTTTCCAGATGCTTTTCCAAGGGCGGGGTGATGGCGTCAAGCCAATGCACAGAACCGATGAAATAGTCCAACGATTTTGAGGGTTGTACAACCTCGGTTCGGAGGGGAATTACCGGAATTCCATGGCTGACGGCGCGCTCGATCTCCTTCGGAATGTGCAAGGAAGCGTTTGCATTGGAGGAAAAGACGAGCACCATCGCGGTGCAGGTTTCAATGGCGAGGATGATCTCCTCCGCATAGGGACGGCCCGGATTCACATCGCGGGGCGCAATCCAGCACCGGATACCTTGAGCTTCCAGGCGCGCGCACACTGCGTCGGCGATAATCTTGTCCTTCGATGAATAACTGATGAAGACATCATGAGCCATTGTGCTGTTTCCTTGGGATGGAAAGGGCCTCTTATAACCCGCTGGATGTTCAAATGGAAGCCAAATTTGAGGCACGACTCGACCGGCGGCGCCTTCAACGGGATGAAAGATATCTCCTGAAAGAGCACAATCCCGGCTACAACCGCTGATCACGGGAACGTTTGCAATTCGTCCTCTTCGTGGCCGGAGATATGGGGTAACACCGCACCCGTACCGCGCATCGAATTCGGGCTGCCGTCCGCAGGCGCGGGGGGCAGACATTCCAGCGAGGTGAGGCATGACCTACGGCGGCAAAGAAATGGCGGCATCGTTTCGCACCGTGCGCAAGAACACGATTCAGGTGGCGGAAGACATTCCGGAGCCGAAATACAGCCACGCGCCCGCTCCGGACACGCGCACGGTGGCGCAGATGGTGGCGCACATCGCGCTCGCCACGCGCATCTGGGTCGAGCTGAACAAACTGAATCTCAAGACGCTCGTGGGATTCGACTTCTACGGTTTTGTCGAGCCGTTCCGCGCGGAAGAGGCGAAGCCGCGGACGAAAGCGGAACTCATCGAACTGCTGCGCACGGAGGGGGAGAAGTTTGCGGCGTGGCTTGAGACGCGGACGCCTGAATTTCTGGCCGAAACGATCACGGAGCCCGACGGCAAAACGCAGAAAACACGCTTCGAGCGCATCCTGGGCGCGAAGGAGCACGAGATGCATCACCGCGGGCAGTTGATGCTGATCGAGCGGCAGTTGGGGATCGTGCCGCACCTGACGCGGCAATTCAACGAGCGCATGGCCCAGGCGCGCGCCGCCGCCCGCTCCTGAGCAGCCGTTTAATTCACTGTGAGTGCAACGGTGGTGCTATTCAATCCGCTGGCGGATTTTCCTGCAATCGTGAGCGTATAGTTTCCAGCAGGAGTCCCCACGGCTCCCCCTCCGCTCGAACCGGCACGACTGGGCGTGGAGACCAGAGCGAACAGCAGGACGAATGCAATGCCCATCTGCGCAAGCCGTTGATTCCCCCGACGCGAGGCTGTGTTGGCCAGCGCCGCCGCTGCCAGGATCAGCAGGGCGAGCAGCCAACCGACGCGGAACTCGAGGCGGGGCCGGAATCCCGGGCCGCTTGGCGGCGGGGCAACGAACGAACGCGCCGTGGTCGTTACGGTCACCGTGCCCAGTCTTGGATTGCCGTTACTGAGCGTAAAGTCTAACGGTGTGCAGGTGGCCGAGCTCGGCAGGCCGGCGCAGCTCACGGACACATCACCCACATTGGCGATAAGGGGAGTCACGGTGACAGTGTAACTGGCCGATTCCCCCGCGCTGACCGTCGCCATGCTGGGAGAAGCCGAGATCGTGAAGTCTTGCCCTGCTGCCAGCCCGGATCCGGTGAGCGCCACGGACTGCGGGCTGCTCGCAGCATCGTCCAAGAAAGTGATTGCAGCGATCTTCTTTACTTCTCGATCGTCGCTCGCAGCTGTGTGCCAAAGTCATAGAGGGCCTGTCGAAACAGAATTTTAGAAGGCGAGACAATATACAAAATCCAATTCATCGGTGGCCCCGCCGGTGGCGTTGTCGTCAAGGTTCCGCGTCCACTCGCATCGATCGCGTAGGCGCCGCTGAACGTACTGCCCATGCCGAATCCGTTCCCATCAATGGAATCCACGGTCCCGCTCAGGCTGCCGTCGCCATCCGCCGTCAAGATGCCGCTGCTCGACCCTCCCATAAACACCCCATACGCATTCAGAACATAACTTCCTGAGATCGAAGCATTGGTGAACGGCCCTCCCGATTGGGATTCCAACGTTCCGAGGCCAAGCACGAACGCTTTCCCCGGCGCCACAAAATAAAAT
>Ga0335081_10022209_pt1 | contig 10264 bp, 8 predicted proteins | sample Lox_Sample_35_FD_206713 | JGI IMG/M metagenome (GOLD analysis project Ga0335081, IMG submission 206713) | Soil microbial communities from Loxahatchee National Wildlife Refuge, Florida, United States - Lox_Sample_3.5 | ecosystem: Environmental > Terrestrial > Soil > Wetlands | place: USA: Florida...
TGTCCTCCAATCGCCGAGGCGGGGCGCTGCGCAACCCCGACCAGCTCCGCGCCCCGCCTCGGCTCGTGATTCGCCGTGGGGACCAGGACACCATCTGTCAGATTAAGTTTTAGCTAATGCACATGAATCTTGGTCGTTGCGGCGGCACGGTCGGGGCTTGCGCCGCGCATGGTACCAATCGCTTCCATAGGTCGACGCTGGGCTACCCCGAGGCTCATTGCTACAGTAGCACGCCAAACTCGGTGGCGGACAGGAATACCGGGCGGCGACAGGACGCCGGCGAGGGGAAACACTACCTGTCAAACGGTTGGCGCTGGCCTTTGTGCATCACAGCAAATCGCACCGCTCAATGTCTGTTCAGGGTCACGAACGCCCGATTCCGCCGTCTACGCCATGTCGGTTCACCCCCCAATCGCGACTGCGATAGCGACCAGCCCGAACTCGGCGGCAGGAATGAATCCCCACCGATATTCGCTATGCGCTCAACTTCGACCAATTCGAGCTGCGCTTGAAATGACGGGACGTGCCAATATCGACCAAAGTGCATTGCACCAAATTGGTCAACTAGTTCGATCACCTCGTCGGCTGGCGGTCGAAAGGACTCACGGACGGCAGGTCTGCCCGGAGCAGAACTCGCAAGCGGTCGTACCTTGAAGAACTACCAGCCGATGTCTGCTTTTTACGCCCTCGCATGCCGGCGACGGAGGTTCACCGCTTCTCGAAATGCTCCACAGTGTGACGACACCGACTGCATCTAAAAGTCTAGACCTCCAACCCGTCCTTAAGGTCATCCGGCGAGCGCCACACTAGCACGGCTTCACCGCCGCATTTTTCACAACGGATCGGCCGAATCTCATTGCTGGGAGTGTAATGCGCACGTTCATTCATGACACGACTATAATAATAGGCCTGTGCTTCCCGCCATTAGTGTGGGGCACGCTTCCCTGGAGCTAAAGGACCTTTAGCCGTAAGGGCGCGGAGGCAGGTTTGACCTAAATCAACTTCCAACGTTGGTCAGTCAACCAGGCTCTTGGCGGGCTCATCGAAGGGCGACTGCCCTCCGGAATGATGCGCTGCTGCCGACGATCATGCTCGCGCCCACGAGCTTCGGCAATCAAGCCGTTGAACTGTACGGTCGAAAGACAGGCGGCAAACTCGCGCCGTCGTCGCTCGTTATGACCATAAAGACCAGCAATTTTTTCTCTAGTGTATTCGAATATTTTTTGGCGCACGGGCACTGGAAGCCGCGGTGAAGCCAAAATGCGATTGATCGTGCGGGCTGAAAGACCAGAACTTTTATGATTTGGCTTCAGGACGCTCCAGGCCGTGCTTCGAGATAAGCCGAGCACCTTGGCTTGTTGGTCCAACGTCAAGAAGCCCGTGCGCATGAGAGCGCTCCGGATTTCTTGGATTTTATTGCGCTGTTGCGCCTTCATTCCTGTAAGGTTGCGGGGAGAGCTAACGGACAACGGCAACAGTGGGCGTAGGCGGACAGCTGACGTAAATTTGCCCTGTTGTCGCTCGGAATCGATTCGGCTAACGAGACCGGATAATGTCACGTTTTGAACGCTCGCGATTTGCTTCGAGCTATCCCGAAACTCGTTTTCAAGACTGATACTTGTCTTGTGATCTGCTACTATGATCGAGCGCTTTGCGCCTGTGGAATTCATCTGTTTCTCCCAGACATCACCATAGAGATGCTACAAGCTTATCGGCCAATGCCGCGGTACGTCGATTTGGATCAATTCAGTTGGCCCGCTCTCTTCCTGTCCGTCACACGTTCCATCACAGCAAAAAAGAGCCCCAAGCAGGTACGCGCTTGGGGCCCTGAGTCGTTGCCTCAGTTTAGCTCAGCCGGACAGTGGGGTGTCGGGGGATGGGGGGCCATCCGGTCGAGCCATGGTCGGCAACGTGCAATACGACCTAGTGCGCACAATTGATGCATTTCAATTCAGTCCGTGGTCTTTTGCTGCCCGGGGGCTTGCGTCAAAATACGCTTCTAAGCCGCACGCTGTTCCCTTTTGGAAATGCGCTGCAGGTCCGCCTGCTCTTCAGCAAGCCGTTGTTCAACAAATTGGCGTTCGTTATCGGCCAAGTAGGTCTTAAGAAGCCTTTGGTATCGCTCGATATTGGCTCGATGCGCATACTCCAAAGCAGTACTAAAGTCTGAGGACATCGACGACACTCCCTTTTATGGCTCGCGAGGCACCGCGGTCATCATTCGTCACTCATTAAATCGCAAACGAAGTCATTGGAATGCGTAGTAATACTGACGCCACGCCATTCGACGACTGGTGCAATGGCCGAAGCGGCTCTTGCCAAGCGGATTCGACAGCCTGCGGCATTTTGGTCAAACGTTGAGTTCTCGCGGAAACCTTCGCCTCTCGACGGGGCCAACATTGAACATGGGCGCAGGCCGCGCTCGTATTCACACGAAGAACCGGCGGTATTGCTCCAATTGATCCAAATCAAGGACCGTCAAATGGCTATCCGGAAGGGTCCGTTACGCACTGCATGGTTTGACATGACCAGGGCTGCCAGTCCGGAATTTGTCGTGACCCCCTCTTATGGCATCGCTGACGGATTAAGTGATGAGCCGGACGATGCCGCTTTAGGTCTTATTCATCTGCCACCGAATTTCAGGCAGAAACGGTCGGCATTCCTCGTGGTCGCAGTGCTGGTGGCGGCGCTGGGGATGGTCGCTCCGTTCGCCGCAACGCCGCTGCCGCGTTTTGCCGCCTTCATACCGTTCCTCAATGCCATGATCCTGGTCACTGACCTGATTACGGCACTTCTTCTTCTCGTGCAGTTTTCGATTCACCGTTCACGAGCGCTCTTGATGCTCGCCGGCGGCTACCTTTTCACCACCCTGATCGTCATTCCGCATGCCCTGACCTATCCCGGCGCTTTCTCGCCAACAGGCCTGTTGGGTGCCGGCCTGCAATCGACGGCATGGCTCTATATGTTTTGGCATTTCGGATTCCCTGTCGCTCTGTTGCTTTATGCTTGGCTCAAGGATGACAAGAAAAGGATGACAGGCTCTATTGGGTGGAGCATTGGCCTCACCGTAGCGATAATAGCTGCGCTTGTATGTGGACTGGTATTGTTAGCAACTGTGGGGGATCCGTTTCTACCGCGGCTCTTCCTTGATGCGACCAACCTCACTCCGCTGGGAATCCACGGCCCCAAATTCGATTTATTGATCTGCGCGACAGCGTTGACTCTGTTGTGGGCACGCCGACGGTCGGTACTTGATTTATGGCTTATGGTTGTCGCCTGTTCGCTGATCGGCGAACTGGCGCTTACCGTCATTCGCTTCAGCCTCGGATTTTATTCCAGCCGCATGTTCTCTCTCGCCACCTCGACAATTGTCTTGATCATATTGCTTGGCGAAACAGCGAGCTTGTATACGAGCCTTTCCCACTCCAACGTAATGCTGCAACGGGAGCGCGATAATAAGCTGATGAACTTGGACGCCATCGTAACGGCGATTTCGCATGAGCTTAAACAACCCCTGTCAACAATTTCGCTGAGTGCCAGCACTGCGCTGCTATGTCTGGGACGAACGCCAGTCAACGTCGAACGTGCAGGAGTGGCACTCAACCAGGTCATAGCCGACAGTCATCGGGCACGCGAAATATTCAACAACATTCGAGAATTGTTCGATGCCACTCAAGCCGGTAGAGCTCCGATTAATGTGAATGATATCGCTTTGAGCACCCTGAATCTGCTGCGGGATGATTTGAAAAAACATCGCATTACGACACGCACCGAGCTGATGACCGCACCTCGGCTCATCCTCGGTCATGGCGGACAACTGCAAGAGGTGTTTCTTAATTTGATCCGTAATGCAATTGAATCGATGGACACCATCGAGAATCGACCGCGGGAGCTGCGAATTCGAACGGAAAATTATGACGACGATGCAATCGCAGTCACGGTGGAAGACACCGGGCCGGGTATCGATCCGAAGCAACTAAACGTAATTTTTGAGGCCTTCGTCACTACAAAACCGCAGGGAACGGGCTTGGGGTTAGCGATCTGTAGAATGATTGTCGAACGTCACGGCGGACAACTACTTGCATCACCCTCGAAAAACGGGGGAGTGTTCCAAATTGTTCTACCGATCGATCCGACCGCGGAAGCATCAAAGCGGCCAGCCGATTCGGGTCAGCTCGTCGAACACAATGTCTCGCTCCACGCTGGTTGAAGTCAGAGGAGCGGTCGCCCGCCTCAGTCGGATGGCGTCGCTGTTTCGGGAGACGGCGTATGGCTAGGGAACCTTGCATCCATGTCATTGAAGACGACAAGCCGATGCGGGATTCGCTCGTCATGTTACTCGAAGAGTCGGGGTATAGGGTCAATTCCTATGCCGCAGCAGAGGACTTTTTGGCCCTTGGCCCTGCTGCAGAGCCGGGCTGCGTGATAAGCGATGTGCGCATGCCTGGGATGGACGGCCTAACCCTATTGCGGCGACTTCGATCCAATTTATCTCCGTCGCCGCTGATACTCATTACGGGTCACGGCGACATAGCGATGGCTGTTGCCGCTATGAAGGCGGGCGCCGTCGATTTTCTCGAAAAGCCGCTTGAAGCTCAAAGTCTTCTGGAGTCGATAAGAACAGCCTTGCGCGGCCGCGGGACTCATGCTGACGCGGGAGAGGCAAAATCCGCAAGGCAGCGGATAGCAGAGTTGACTTCGCGCGAGTACGAAGTTCTGCATCATCTCGTTGGCGGCAGATCCAACAAGGAAACTGCAGCCAGCCTCGGAATAAGCCCGCGGACCGTTGAGACTCACCGCGCCCGCATCATAGAAAAAACTGGCGCGAAGGGCTTGCCGGAGCTTGTCCGACTTTGGTTGATGATAGGGGGTAGTCCGTGACACGAAATTGCGCGGTGGCTCGCAGGATATTGGCAAGAACTTTTTGACTTGGTGCAGCATTGGTCGGATGCGATTAAGCAGTCATTTTGCGTAGCAGCAATTCAGCGGGCCTGCGTGTCGCTTTGGGTCACCTTCTACCGAATCCGCCCTTCCGCCCCATGTCCGTTCCTCCACCGATTGCGACCCGGATAGCGACTGCCCGCAACTCGCCGGCAGGAACGAATCCCCATCGATGTCGGCTTCGGGTTCAACTTCGACCAACTTGAGTCGCGCTTGAGATGACGCGACGTGCCAATCGCGACCAAAGTGCAACGCAGCAATTTTGTCAGGATCGGGCGAAGAGGATCAGCCTACGCCACGACTGGCAACCGCAGCAGCGCGCGGCAAGATGATCTTGATTTCAGTAAACTCGCCCGGTTTGGTATCGACCTCGATTGAGCCGGCATGCTGCTTGACGATTATGTCGTGGCTGATTGAGAGGCCAAGCCCGGTGCCTTCTCCCGTTGGCTTAGTCGTGAAGAAGGGGTTGAACATCTTCTCCCTTACGTCGGGAGGGATACCAGTACCGTTGTCTCGTATCCTGATCTCCACGTGCTCGCCCAGATTTCTGGTAGCGGCCGTAATTGTGGGTTCATAGGCGTCGTCAGCGGATGTCGACCTCCGCTTTGTCGCCGCATAGAAGCCATTTGAGATCAGGTTCAGCAGCACCCGCGTAATATCTTGCGGGAAAACATCGGCGTCTCCGGCAGCTGGATCAAAGGAGCGTTCCAAGGTGATGGTGAAGCCTTGCTTCTCGGCGCGGGCACCGTGGTAGGCCAGATTGAGGCTCTCCTCGACCAGGGTATTGATATCGACCGGTCGATGCTCGACCGAACCTTCCCGCGAATGCAGCAGCATGTTTTTGACGATGGAATCGGCGCGTTTGCCGTGCTGCGCGATCTTGTCGAGGTTAGCGCGCAGGGTGTCGGCCAGTTCGGGCGATTTCAGTACGCGTCTCGTCGTCCCCCTCCATCCGCCCAAGGGCTTTTTGCAACTCGTCGATCAGCTCGACCGAGACGCCGGAGAAGTTGTTCACGAAATTGAGTGGGTTTTTGATCTCGTGGGCAATGCCAGCGGTAAGCTGCCCGAGCGAGGCCAGCTTCTGGGTCTGCACCAGACGATCCTGCGCCGTGCGCAAATCCTCTAACGACTTCACCAGTTCTCGGGTGCGCTGCTGTTCAGCCTCGAACAGCCGTACATTCTCGATCGCGATGACTGCTTGGTCGGCGAACGTCTTCACCAGCTCGATTTCGCGCTGTGCAAATGGGTCCACGCGGTAGCGGGCGAGCCCGAGGGCGCCGATCGCTTCACCCTCGCGCATCAGCGGCACGCCTATCATCGAATGACTACCTGCCATTTTGACCGCCGCTTTTTGCTCATAAAGTGGATCGGTCCAGGCATCTTCGATCTGAACGACTTGTCGGCTCATCGCGGCACGGCCGATGATCGTCCCTCGCCCCGGAGAGATCGGAGTTTGGCGCTCATGTTCTAAATACGCCGGAACTAAGCTGTAGCCAGCCGCAAAGCGGTAGACCCCACCTTCCAGTCGAAAGATCACAGAAGTGTCCGCGCGACAAAGCTGCGACGCAGTGTCCACAACGCTCTGCAGAATCGACTGAAGTTCGAACCTCGATCGACTGATTGCGCCAAGAATTTCGGCCGTCGCTCTCTGCCGTTCCAGTGCCTCGTCCCGCTCACTAGTGAGTCGCGCGACCTTTGCTTCCAGGCTGGCAGTCGAGGAACTGCGGCGGTGCGTCTTCGGCCGATTGCGGCGCTTAAGCGGTGCCGTCTTGCGGCGTCGCCCCTTTTCCTCGCGTGTTCTGAAACGTCTTCTCATCGCCTAACCCCGGCGCGGGACACGGCATCGTAGCGGATCAAGCTAGCCTCCCGGAAGTAGCCTCATCGCTTTAGCAAACCCGGTCGAAATTCGTCGATCGCGATTGTTTTCGGTGCGTTGGCGATATCCGGGTTCCCGATTGCGGCCATCAAGGCGGAGATTCCCACAGAGACAGATTGTGCCCCGTAGCCGCTGCGCCAGCACAACGCCCGGGCTTGGGATCGCCCATCGCGGTGGGATCATGGGTACTTCGCACCGGCGCTTCAAGCGGGTAACGTCGGTAGTGTGAAATGCCTGTGGCAGTGTCACTTAACGGGAGGCAACATGCCAACTACGAGCCAGAATGCGGAAACCATCGTCTTGCACGCGGGCTACCGTTCCGATCCTGCAACTACTGCTGTAGCCGTTCCCATCTATCAAACGACCTCATATCAATTTAACTCGACTGAGCACGCGGCCAATCTGTTCGCGCTCAAAGAATTCGGCAACATCTACACCCGCATCATGAACCCTACCCAGGCTGTGCTGGAGGAGCGTGTAGCTGCACTTGAGGGTGGAGTGGCCGCGCTCGCTTTGGCATCTGGCCAAGCCGCGTCGCTATTTGCCGTGCAGAACATCTGTCACGCCGGCGACAACTTCCTCTGCTCGACTGACATTTATGGCGGCACCTGGAACCTATTCCAGAACACCATGAGCACCATGGGAATTGAATGTCGCTTCATCGATCCGTCCGACCCGGAGAATTTCCGTCGAGCCAGTGATGCGCGCACACGCTGCTATTATGGCGAGACGCTGCCCAATCCGAAGCTGGCTGTGTTTCCCATCGCGGAGGTGGCAAAGATCGGTCGTGACCTCGGCATCCCGCTGATCATGGACAATACCGCCTGTCCTGTACTCTGCCAGCCGATCAAGCATGGTGCCGCCATTACGATGCACTCCACGACGAAGTACATCGGTGGACACGGCACCTCGATCGGCGGAATCATTGTCGACGGCGGCAACTTTGATTGGGAGAAGCACGCCGACCGCTTTCCCATGCTCAACAAGCCGGACCCGAGTTATCACGGCGCGATTTGGACGCAGGCGGTCAAACCGTTCGGCCCGATCGCCTACATCATCAAAGCTCGGGTGACACTATTGCGCGACATCGGTGCGGCGATGTCGCCATTCAATGCCTTCATGTTCATTCAAGGGCTTGAAACGGTGGCACTGCGCATGCGCCAGCACTGCGCTAATGCGACCGCGGTCGCGCAGTATCTGGTAAAGCACCCGAAGGTCACGAAAGTCATCTTCCCGGGAGCCATGACCGGCGAACCGAAGCGCCGCGCAGATACTTACCTTAAGGGAGGCTATGGCGGATTGGTCGGGTTCGAGCTCACAGGCGGTCACGAGGCTGGCCGAAAATTCATCGACAGCCTCAAGATGTTTTATCATGTGGCCAATATCGGCGACGCGCGGTCACTCGCCATACATCCGGCGAGCACAACGCACTCCCAACTTACGCCCGAGGAACAAGCTCGAACCGGCGTAACAGACGGCTATGTGCGATTATCGGTTGGAATTGAGCACATCGACGACATCATCGCCGATTTGGATCAGGCGCTGTTGGCAGTGTAAGTATCAATGGGAGGAGGCTAAAGCCGATGTGTCCCAATGCGATGAGCTGACCCCGCTCGCTGTGCGGCGCAGCGGTATGGGTTAACTCGTCGTTTTGAGCAAAGACCGCGCCTCAGCGGTGCCTAATTGAAGCTGGCTGCCTGATCGGATGACCACCGCGGTGCCGTGATGTCGAACATATCACAACGAATTCAACTGGCTGATAAGGCGTTTGCGCCCATCAGGGATTTTTATCTTTCATCTCGGTATTCGAGTCATCGGGCCGATTCCGATATCTGCGATTTTACTTTTGGCAATCCCCACGAGATGCCCCTCGACGGCCTTGTGAGCGCGATCCGCGCGAGAGCCTTGCCGAAAAATAATGATTGGTTTGCTTACAAAACAAGTGAAAAGGAGCCTCAGGCGTATCTGGCTGAGAAAGTTGGACGAGAACTCCACCTTGGGTTTGAGCCCGCCGACATCGCGCTGACCGCCGGTGCCTTCGGAGCCATTATGGTAGCGTTCCGATTGGTGCTTGACGCCGGCGACGAGGCCGTTTTTTCGGTCCCAGCTTGGTTCTGTTACGAACCGATGTTGCTGGCCGCCAACGCGGTGCCGCGAAAGGTTGCCTTAAGAGGCTCGCGATTCGACTTAGATCTTGATGCTCTCGACGCAGCTATCGGGCCGAAGACAAGGCTGGTGATCGTCAACTCGCCACACAACCCGACCGGACGCATTTACGGCCGTGAAATGTTGAAGTGCTTGTCTGATTTGCTTGATCGCGCCTCAGCAAGGATAGGGAGGCGCATCTTCCTCTTGTCGGATGAACCTTATAGGCGCCTGAGATTTGATGGCCGCGACTTCACGAGTCCCGCCGCAATCTACCCTTGGACCCTTATCTCATATAGCTATGGGAAAGTCTTGCTCGCACCTGGCCAGCGCCTCGGATACCTAGCGTTTTCACCCCTCATGCCGCCAAACGAACGCCGGTCGCTGCAGGAGGTGATGTTCTCAGCGCAGATGGCGCTTGGCTGGTGTTTTCCCAACGCCGTGATGCAATACGCGGTGCAAGACCTAGAGAGTTTGTCGATTGATCAAGAAGCACTCACGCGGCGGCGCAATCGACTGACACCCGCGTTGTCCCGCGCGGGATTTGATGTTTTGGCGCCAGAAGGAACATTCTATCTATGGAGCAAGTGGCCATCAGGCGACCCTGAGCGGCATTGGAACGCGTTGGCCGATAGCAAGGTGTTCGTCCTGCCCGGAGCGACCATGGACTCGCCCGAAAATATACGTATTAGCTTAACAGCCTCTGATCAAATGATCGAACGAGCTTTGCCGGCCTTTGCTCAATTCGAACAGTCGTGAGCGCTACTATTATTTTCTCACATAATATTTTGTCAGCGCATTCGCGTCTTCGAATAACTTGATGTTCTTCGCCAAATCGTAGCCCGTCTCTTCCAGGCTTTCCCGGTCCCATTCACTTCGTTCAGCAGCACGACCGGCCCTAACTCGGCGCCAGGAATGAATCCCCGTCGATGTCGGCTATGGGTTCGACTTTGACCAATCTGCCTTGCGCGCAAAATTACGCTTTGTGCCAATCGCGACCAAAGTGCATCGCAACAAAAAGTGACCTATCCGATCACCTTGTCAGCGCGTATCAGCAGGCTGTCGGGGACGGACAGGCCGATATCGTCTGCGGTGCGCTTGTTGATGACCAGTTCGAAGCGGGTGGGCTGCTCGATCGGCAGTGCGCCGGGGGGCGTCCCATGCAGCAGCTTCGCGGCGAATCCGGCCAGCTGTCGATAGACTTCGTCGATGTCCGGTCCGTACGACATGAGACCGCCGGCCTCGACGTATTCGCGGGCGTCGAAGACCGCGGGCAGCCGGTGCTGCCGCGACAGGCCGGCA
>Ga0335081_10022210_pt1 | contig 10264 bp, 10 predicted proteins | sample Lox_Sample_35_FD_206713 | JGI IMG/M metagenome (GOLD analysis project Ga0335081, IMG submission 206713) | Soil microbial communities from Loxahatchee National Wildlife Refuge, Florida, United States - Lox_Sample_3.5 | ecosystem: Environmental > Terrestrial > Soil > Wetlands | place: USA...
ATGGAATCGCGGTCGGCATCCTGGGACCGATTGCCCTATTCCGTGCTTTAGCGCGGGCATAGTGTTTGCCCATTGGCTGCTAATACGACTTTGCCGGCAGGAACGAGAAAGCCTTGCAGAGCCTACCGTTATCCTGCCAGACTGAATGTAACTCCCGTCTTTTCTCGGTGCCTCTGAGTTTCGACGACAAACCAGTACGTTTTTTTCTAAGCGCCGACTTTCAGTCGTCCTGACCCTGGTTCCCGTCCTTCTGACCCATTTCGATCAGCGCCGCGAGAGTGCGACGGGTGCGCTTAACATTCTCGTGGCCAACGCGCGCAAACAGTTCGGCGTCGATTTTTTCGCGTGCTGCGCCTTGCGTTCTGGCCGCGGCCCGGCCACGTTCGGTAAGGGCGACGGTCAGTTTGCGACGGTCCACCGGGTCCTCCGCGCGTTGCAAATAGCCGCGTTCTACGAGCGTGTCAACCAACTGACCGGCGGCCTGCTTCGAAATTCGCAACTCCTTGATGAGTTGTCCCAGCGGAATTGGGTACCCATCCATTGCCATACCGCCGATGATGTAGAGACCGTTTTTCGGAATATCGTCATATCCGGCTTGGGCCAGTGCCTGGCGCATTGCCACGCCATATGTGTAGCGCGCGTGCCGGAGTAGGGCAGGTATTACAACATCTTCAAGCCGAGGTTTTGAATCGGTCATGCCAAGAGAATAATGACAATGATATTGACTGTCAATATAAAAGACAATATGTATAAACTACTGTCTATAAATAGGACTAGTATTATCTCTCTCCGGCGTCCTCTTTGTCTCGGCAGCGAAAAGCAGTCGTTGTGATCCTCGTCACATGCCTTTGTGATGTCGCCCGTTTCCCCGCACCTGCCCTGACGTGCACACTATAATCACCTCAGAACGGGGTGGGGAGGCATCCACTCCCTGTGGGGAGTACGTATTCAAGTTATGGCTCTCATCTGGCTGCGCGTCGCGTTGATCGGTTACGGCGTCGGATTGCTCTACGCCCTCGTCGCGCTCACTCGCACCTCCGAGACCCTCAACAAAATCGCCCTCCATGCCGCCTATCTCGGCATGGTCTTTCATTTCGTTTCGCTCACTGAAGCCATCGTTGAGACCGGACTGCCGCTCGCCTCGGTGCACAATTCCGAGTCGCTACTGGCATTTTTCATCATGGTCATCTTCATGCTGGTCTACATGATTTATAAGACCACGACCACCGGCATCGTTGTGTTTCCCCTTGTCTTCCTGCTCACCTTCATCGCCGCTACCGGGCAGCAGCCACTCGTGTTCACGCCCGCGGCCGTGCACTATGGTTGGCTGCGGGCTCACATCTTTACCATCTTTATTGGATACGCGGCTCTCTTTGTCAGCTTTGGCGCCAGCCTGATCTATTTGCTTCAGGAACGCGCTCTGAAGTCAAAAAACGCGAGCGGCTTATTCTCGCGGCTTCCCGCGTTGCAGACGATGGATGACATCGGGTACCGCTCGCTCTTGCTGGGCTTTCCGTTTATGACGCTCGGGCTGATCTTCGGCACGATCGTCGCCGAATCCACATACCATCGCTTCGATTTCGGCGATCCCAAGATTCTGTTGTCGGTGCTTATGTGGGTCGTTTACCTGGTGATGGTTTATACACGTTTGAGCGCGGGCTGGCGTGGACGCCGCGCCGCCATGCTGGCCAGCGTTGCTTTCCTTGCGGCCATCGTCGCTTGGCTGGCGAACTACTTCAGTTCCATGCATAGGTTCATCAGCTCATGAGATTCCAGCTCATCGGCGTGAATCACAAGACGGCCCCCGTCGAGGTCCGCGAGCGCTTCGCCATCCCCGAGTCTCGCCTGCCCGACGCCTGCCAGAAGCTGATGGCGCATCCTGCCATCAACGAGGGCATGATCGTCTCGACCTGTAATCGCGTCGAGTTCCTCGCCAACATGAAGAATGGCACGGGCGATCTGCGCCAATTCCTGAGCGAATATTTCCAGGTCGATCCCAGCCAGTTCGAGCAACATCTTTACGAATTCCGCGAGCAGGACGCTGTCCGCCACGTCTTCCGCGTCGCCGCCAGCCTGGACTCGATGGTCGTCGGCGAGCCGCAGATCCTTGGGCAGGTAAAAGAAGCGTACGCCACCGCCCGCGCCGTGGGAGCCGTCCGCGCCCAGCTTGACCAGTTGCTGACCCGCGCCTTCGCCGTCGCCAAGCGCGTTCGCACCGAAACCGCCGTCGGATCATCCTCCGTCTCGGTCGCTTCCGTCGCCGTCGAACTGGCCGAGAAGATTTTCGGAAACCTGAACGGCAAGTGCGTTTACCTGGTCGGCGCCGGAAAAATGTGCGAACTCGCGGCCCGTCACTTGATGGCGCATGGCGCGGCTTCGATCTTTGTCGCCAATCGCACTTACGATCGCGCTATTCGCCTCGCCCAGAAATTTGATGGCCAGGCCATCGAGTTCAGCCGTCTTTACGACACCTGCGAGCGCGCGGACATCGTCATCACTTCCACCGGTTCACCCAACTTCATTTTCCGTCGCGAACATGGCGAAAAGTTTCTCGCCCAGCGCAAGAACCGGCCCATGTTTTTCATTGACATCGCGGTCCCGCGCGACGTCGATCCCGCACTCAACAAGATCGATGGCCTCTTTGTCTATGACATCGATGACCTGCAACAAGCCGTCACCAGCCACGTTGCCGATCGTAAAAAGGAAGCCGAGAAGGCCGAAGCCATCGTCAGTAGCGAAGTCGAGAAGTTCCAGGCGCGCCTGCAGACGCTCGACGTGGTTCCGACTATCGTCTCTTTGCAGGATCATCTCGAAACCATCCGGCAGGCCGAAATTGATCGTGTTCGCGGTCGCCTCGGGCCGCTCAGCCCCGAGCAGGAGATGGCGGTTGAAACCCTGACTCGTGGCATCATCAACAAGATCATGCACACTCCCATCAGCACTCTAAAGAGCGCCGCCCGCGATCCCGAATCGACCACCGTGGTCGATCTGGTTCGGCGACTCTTTAATCTTCAGGATAAAGAAAAGAAATCAGAGCAGCCAAGCAGCAATAAAGCGCAGGCGGGAACGCACCAATGACGCTGACTATCGACGAACTGTGGAACTCACGAAACGAGAAGGACTGGGAGGACGCTCTCGATCGTTACTGGCGATACATTAAGCCGGACAAGCTTCAACTCGAGAAGTTTATACAGACGTTAGACATAGAGTGGGTTAAGAAACTTGATAGCCGCCAGTGGTATGAATTTCTTAGAGACAAGTATTTTCCCTGGAAATACACTGCGGCGAATCGTCTCGCTTCAACGACCAAGATTTTCAGAAGGTACGAAGACCAAGGTAAACTCGAATACCTCTTCTCAATCAAGAAGAAGATCTTTGACTTCAATCTCGCCCACATTGGGACTGGACTGGAGATAGCTGGGTCAATATGGGGTTTGGGTCCAGCCGGGGCATCAGGCTTACTGGCCGTTCTCTTTCCTAAGCGGTTCGGTTGCACAGACCAATTCGTAGTAAAGGCATTGTGTGAAGTTCCGTCTTTGCCTGAGAGGCCAACGGTCCTTGCGATAAAGACCCGTTGGAAGCCGGGATATGAAGATATCACCGAAAAGGAAGCAATGTTGCTCATAGACATCATGCGCAGGAAAGCGCAGGATTTGTGCGGTTTGTTCGGCCCTGACAAATGGACTCCGCGCAAGGTCGACATGATACTGTGGGCGTCACGAAATGGCGGATGCTGCGATAGCCTGGGAGGGGAGAACTAATGGCTCACCTGCGCATCGGCTCCCGCGGTTCCCAACTCGCTCTCTGGCAGGCCCACCACATTTCCGACTTGCTCCGCGCCCAGGGACACACCGTTGAGCTCGAAATCATCAAGACCACCGGCGACAAGATCACTGAGGTCGCTCTCTCGATGGTCGGCACCAAGGGCATGTTCACCAAAGAAATTGAGGAGGCGCTCCTCGACAACCGCGTCGACCTGGCGGTCCACAGCCTGAAAGATCTGCCAACCGAACTGGCTCATGATTTCGAAATCGCCGCGATCACGAAGAGAGAAAATCCACGCGATGTGTTTTGCTCCGCGCGTTTCAACTCGATCGACGATCTGCCAAAAAACGCCAACGTCGGAACCAGCAGCCTTCGCCGTCAGGCGCAGTTGAAAGCGTTGCGTCCTGACCTGAAGATCCATCCACTGCGCGGCAATGTTGACACTCGCCTTCGCAAGCTCGAAGCCGGCGAATACGACGCCATCATTCTGGCCGCCGCAGGATTGTATCGCCTCGGCAAAACGCAACTGGTTCGCCAGGTCATTCCGGTCGAAGTCATGACACCCGCTGCCGGCCAAGGCGCGCTGGGAATCGAGATTCGGCGCGGCGATATTGCTACTCGCCAGCACCTGGCGTTTCTCGATGACGCCGCTGCGCGCGCAACCACCACCTGTGAGCGTGCCTTGCTCAACAAACTCGGCGGCGGATGCCAAGTGCCGATCGGCGCTTTCGCGGAAGTGGCAAATGGACGAGTTCTGCTGAGCGCGCTGGTTGCTCATCCTGACGGATCGAAGGTCATCCGCGAAAGCCGCGAAGGCGCCGATCCGGTGAAGCTCGGCAACGAAGTCGGCGAAACGCTTCTCGCTCGCGGTGGCGACGACATCCTCGAGGAAGTCTACGGGTCAGGATTCGCCGTCCCGCAACAGCCGTGAAAGCAGGTGTCAGTTCTCAGTTCCCAGTTCCCAGTTCTCAGCGGTAACGTGCGAGCTGCACGTGCTGCCCGTTCAATCGCCCCTTTTTCATTCGGAACAAGTAACGCTCGTGCATAATTGCATTGACACAACCTCGAACCCGATCGCTCAGAGCTAGGCTATGCCCAAGCCCAACGAAAAACATCCACTCGCCGGTACTCGCATCCTCGTCGGACGCGCGCGGCACCAGGCCGGAAGCCTGTCGGACGGCCTTCGCATGCTCGGCGCCAGCGTCATCGAGATCCCTTTCATCGAGATCCGCAAACCGCAGTCCTACGAGCCGCTCGACACAGCGCTCAAGCATTTGCAGAGCTACGACTGGCTCATCCTCACCAGCGCCAATGGCGTCGAGGCGATGTGGGAGCGCTTGCGCAAACACCGCATCACGAAGACGAAACTAAAGCATCTTCAGATTGCTGCCATCGGTCCTGCGACAAAGAATGCGATCGTGAAGCACGGGCTCAAAGTCCAGATGGTCCCCGAAGAATACGTGGCCGAATCGGTCGTGAAGGGCTTAAAGGACAAAGTCAGCGGCAAGCGCGTGCTGCTGGTTCGCGCCAAGGTTGCTCGCGACGTGATTCCCCAGGAACTTCGCGCTGCGGGAGGTCAGGTCGATGTGATCGAAGCCTACGAGACCGTCGTTCCCAAAAAATCCCGTCAGCGTCTTGACGCGCTGCTGCACAATCGCAGCCGATCTCCGCACGTGGTTACGCTCACCAGTTCATCGACGGCGCGTAATTTTTCCGAACTACTCGGCAATGCCCGCGCCCGCAAGCTGAAAGACGTGCAGTTTGCGTCCATCGGCCCGGTGACCTCAGCCACCCTGCGCGAACTGGGTCTGTCGGTGGCCATCGAAGCCAAGGAATTCACCATGGCGGGCCTGATCCGCGCCATCGTGATCGCGCGCTACGCCGAGCCGCAGCGGTAGCGCCCACGAGTGGCGAGGGTCTTGGCTCCGATGTTTACCAGTCAGGATCCCTACCACCCTACCCCCTCTCCCCGATCTTTTGGAATCATAGGCTTAGAGCGTAGTCTCCGCGCAAAATCCAGAGTGCAAAGGGGTTAGAGGTAAAATATTACGGAGTAAGGAGTTAGGTGCTGTTTTGGTCAAATTGTCCACAATCGCCTCGCAAACCCATGCCAAACGCATCCAGTTCCGCGCAAAATATTCCGGAACAATGAGCTAGTGAATCGTTGAATCATGGGAAACCGGCGCGCTCACACCTGCCAAACTCCTCAAGTCAAGATTGTCAAAGATCGAAGCTCGGCGGCTCTGAGGGGCAACGCTGAGTGCCCTGGAACGGAGGAGACACAAACACTCCTCCTTCTCCACTCACGTTGATTCTCTTCCTAGATTGCCGGCGAGGAAAGTCTACTTTCGTATCCCTCGGGCTACGAACATCGAGCTGCGCGGCGCGACGCCGTGGCGGGCTTTCCTGTTCCGCCGCATGGCGGCTGCGGCATGGTTTGTCCCACCGCTAGGATTTGAGATCGAGTTTCGTAATGGCCGCAAAACGCGGGAGGTGGTTACCAGCGCACTCGGAGAAAACCCCACCCTAAAATCGCATCGTGGGCACGGGGCAGGCAGGCATTCGGGCGCGATTTTAGGATGGGGCACCCGCTGGTAATCGTCGGTTTTGTTCCGCTGTGAAAAACGAGTTTTCACGCGCACAATTGCATGGGCGGAGAGAACTCCCTGCAGCGTTCCTGCCAATGCTTGCAGCCCCGGGGTCCTTCGCCTCCCCTGCGCTGCGGCTCAGGATGACAATCAGGAAAACCAGTCCGAACAAAGGTTCTCACGGACTGAGTTACGGGCTAGGAGTCAGCGAAGAACTTATCTGACGTTTGACGCAGAATGTCCGCGATGCCCCTCGTGCAAACGATTATCGGCCGGGCTTTGCCGCCACGAGGCGCATGTACTCAGTGAGTGTAACGAAGCGGTAGCCGCGGGCTTTGAGGGTTGCGATCACCTCGGGCATAACCGCCGCCGTCGTCGATAGCTCATGGAATGCAAGGATGTGGGTGTAGACACCTTGTTTTTCGCGATGTTCTACCTGCTTTAGCACTGAGTCTGCCAGAGAAGGTTTGGGGCATCCGGGTGGATTTCTGCCGGTGCAGAGGTAGTCGAGCGAGTTCACGTCGCGTAGCGCAATCGGGTTTTCGCGTGAGATAGTCAGCAGGTGATAACCCTCTCGCTCGAGATCATGGCGGGCGTCCTCGGGGATAATCCAGTCCGGAGCGCGGACATAGCGGGGCTCTGTGCCGGTAACTGCCCTGATCGCTTCCGCACCCCGATTCACGTCGCCTATAACCCACTGCTCTCCTCGCTTCCGTTCCGCGCTGCGCAGTTCGAGATGGCTATACGTATGGTCTTCCAACTCGTAGCCGCGCTGAACCAATTGCCGCGCGGCATCGATGCAGGTTATGCCGACATTCTCTTCGGAACGCCGTTCGCCCCAGGTCTTCGGGGTGAGCCGCCATCCCACGACAAAAAATGTTGCTTTGACGCCGTTGCGATCAAGCACGTTCACTAAGCCGGGATCCGGGTGATGCTTGGCGCCGAACAAAACATAAGGCCGTGGGCCATCGTCAAAGGTAAGCGCAATGAGCTTATCCGTGGAAAAGGCAGCCTCAGGAGTCACGAACAGTAGCGCGAGAAGGACAAACACTCTGCAGGAGAACATGACACCGCCCATGATGAAATTCACTGGGCTTCTTCGATTATTGAAGGCGTCGATCCCGACGGCTAATTACCTTTGTTGATGGTCCATCGGACGGGCAGACTGGGCCGGGCGGACGGTACAGGCTATGGCTGCTTGAAGGAGTTGCTCGATTGGTTATCCGCGTGGGGTTGCGAAGCGCAGAGGTTGAGTACTCGCATAGGGACCAGATTCGTGGGCGGAAAGACTGGATAGAAAACAACTCCCGGTCCGATGGCTCGCTGTTTTCGATCTGTGTGAGAGCCTCGATTTTCCGACCGGGTCGTTCGACGCCTTACCTACCCGTTTGAGTTGCCACCACGACGAGGAAACCACTGCCTGACAATGACATCTAACTGGTCAGAGGAAGGTGAGGGATATGGCCGCAAGAATCGAAGGAATTGACCCCAAACAAGCATCGTTCCTGATGCGTCAGGTATTCAAGAAAGTTCGCAAGATGTTGGGTCGCGATCTGACTCCACAAAAGATCGTGGCGCGCGTGCCGCGGGTTTTCTGGACGGATGTTTTCGGAGAATGGATGCTGGGCCAGAAAGCTGCGGTTCCCCACCGGCAGCAAGCGTTATTAACGCTGCGTACGGCGGTGCGCGTCGGATGTCCGTTTTGAGTCGACGCCAATTCTGCCGGCGGCAGAATGTATGGCTTGAGCGATGAAGAGATTGAGGCAATCCGCGAAGGGCAATTTGATGGCTTTGCGGCTGCGGAAGTGGCGCTGCTACGGATGGCGGACGCGATGGCCGATACCCCGTCGAATGTGAGCGATGAACTCTATGCAGAGTTACGCCGACATTTTTCGGAAGAGCAACTCATAGAGCTCGCGGCGAGCGCGGCGCGGGAAAACTTTCGTGCTCGCTCCAACCGTGTGTTTAACGTGGGGAGCGACGGCCTTTATCGAAAAGGATTGCATTTCAAACAGCGCGAAGCCGCGTAGCAATCTTACTCGACAAGGCTGACAATCTGTGGCCACGAAGGAGTGTCGAATCATGGCGAGTAATTCCGTCGATACAGACGTATTGATAGTGGGTGCCGGCCCGATTGGCTTGTTTCTTGCGAATGAATGTGCTCGCCGCAATCTGCGATGGCGCCTGATCGAGGAACGCTCGTCGCAATCCGAGCACTCGAAGGCGCTGGCGATTTTTCCTCGAACCCTCGAGATCTTCGACATGGCGGGTATCGTCGCGCCTTTTCTTGAAAAAGCAAATCGGGTCACAAGAGTGACGGTCATGATGCGTGACCGCACCCTCGCGCACATCAAGTTTGAACCGGATGAGAGTCCGTATTCGTTCGTTGCCATGGTGCCGCAGGACGTGACGGAGAGACTGCTGGTGGAAGAATTACGGCGTAAGGGAGGAGACGTCGAGTACGAAACCAGGTTCCTATCGGCGAAACAGGACGATTCTGGTGTCGATGTCACGATGGAACGCGGAGGCGAATCCATTCGCCTCCGAGCTATGGTGGTGATTGGGTGCGATGGTGCGCACAGCGCCGTCCGGCACCAGCTACACCTACCCTTCGAGGGAGAAGAATACGAAGGCTCGTTTCTTTTAGCTGATATCGAGACCAGCACGACGCTGCCCGCCGACGAGTTGCAACTGTGCCCGAGCGAGTTTGGGCCGGTAGCGATTTTTCCCATGAGCGCTACGCGGAGACGAGTGGTCGCGACAGTGGAAAACACCGAGGGCGACGCCCCATCGCTTGACCTTGTCAGAAAAATACTGGCTCAACGTGCACCCAGCGCCATTCAGGCAGATGACTTGCATTGGAGCACCTACTTTCGAATTCATCGCCGCCAGGTAGCGCGATTGAGCGAAGGCCGAATGTTTCTAGCAGGGGACGCTGCCCACATTCACAGTCCATTCGGCGGTCAGGGGATGAATACCGGGCTGCACGACGTTTGGAACCTGGTCTGGAAGCTCGACCTTTTTCTCAAGGGCCGCGGTAACCAGGAATTGCTCGATAGCTATAGCAGCGAACGTCTGCCCGTCATCAAGAATGTGATCGAGACCACGGACATGCTGACCAAGATCATGGGGACGCCGCACAAATTTGCCCAAGCGCTCCGCGATACGGTCATCCCCATCGTTTCACGTCTGGCCCCGTTTCAACATGCCTTCGTGCAACGGCTGTCTGAACTTGGCATCTCCTATCAGGGCAGTCCGATGGTTGAAGGCCCAGGAAAGCGGTATTTCGACGATTCATTACGAGGAGGCAAAGGTATCGGGAGCCGCTTTCTCTTGTTTCTCGGCAACGAAGCAGAGGTGTCTACGAAAGAAGCGGCAAAGCAACTCGCTCAATCGGTTTCGAATATTGTCGAGTTAAGATTCTTCGACGACCAGGGATTGCTACTGGTTCGTCCTGACGGTTACATCGCCTATTCCGCGCGTCATAGCGATCGGGCAGGGCTCGAGGCGATACGTTCAGTTCTGCAACGCCAAACCTTGCCGGCGGCACGTGAGCCGCGGGTGGCCTGACGAAGCAGAATTGCGGGACGTGACTCTTGCGATTCCGAGCGAATCGTTCTTCAGGCAGAAATACAAGCTGCTTTGGCCATCGGCTTTGCGATTGGACGCTCTTGCTCCAGCTTTTGCAAAACGTGGTCTAACAACTGCCGGTCGCCTTTGCGGATTTCACGAAATTCGATCCCAAGATCAAGCCCACGAACCCCGCATGTACGCAGCACACGTCCTTTCAGGCTCAGGTCGTAATTCGCCACATTGAGAGAGAGCTTCAGATTGGTTCCGGGGACCATTATCTCTGTCGACCTTACCAGGCATCCGAAGCTGGATAGGTCCTTCAACTCAGCTTGCACAGA
>Ga0335081_10022211_pt1 | contig 10264 bp, 6 predicted proteins | sample Lox_Sample_35_FD_206713 | JGI IMG/M metagenome (GOLD analysis project Ga0335081, IMG submission 206713) | Soil microbial communities from Loxahatchee National Wildlife Refuge, Florida, United States - Lox_Sample_3.5 | ecosystem: Environmental > Terrestrial > Soil > Wetlands | place: USA: Florida...
GGGAGCAAATTTCGCGCGCAACTTTTGCGTGGTGCACTGCCCAAACCGATCTTGCACGTGTCAAACGGGGTGAAGGAAAGGGAGATTGATGCCAAACTTCAGTCCAAGAATGACAATAGCCAAACCCGTTGAGGATTACGCCAATTGCCGAAGCTACCAACTCCCAACACTCCTTGCATGGTTTGCCAAGCCATCTGCCAAGAACATAGCCGCGAGTGTCGCCCGCACGATCCTCCGCCAGCTTTTTACGAGCGGGAGTTCTGGACCCTGAAGCCTTGGCAACTACAGGACACGGACCGTTTTTGCACTCTTAATATTAGAGACCCGTAATAACCAACGAGTCTACAAAGCACAAAAAGGGGCCTTTGCTCCCCGCAGGTCGAAATCCCCGCGTCGTCTTAACCCACTTCTTTTACCTGGTGTCACCAACTTCAACAGGGATTGAGGGATCGTTAGGTCGGTAACAAGTTTGCTTTCCGCAGAGGACTGGTTGGTGGACACGCGAGGGATGAAGCGCCTCGTGACTTATGATGGGAAAAGTTCGTAAGGAAGAGCATAATGGTCAGAACTCAGCAACGCATTTCCACCGTCATCGGATACTCGTCTTCCTCGTGTTCCTTGCATCTATACAATTCGCCGCTGCAATACGTCACGACGCTGAGGGCCAAGACAATAGCATCGGTAGCATCGACGACAATAGCTTCGCGACGGACTTCACGACAATGCCAACGGACTTCACAACGCAGCCAACGGTCGATACGACAATCTCACCTGTCCCGCTATTCAACGCAACCAGTACCGGTCCCAATTCGACCCCATCCGCTACCCTCGATGCGGCACCGAGCACGTCCTCTGTCACCATTCCTCGGCCTTTCGACACCGTAAGGTTATCCGATACGGGTGCGAATTTCACGTCAACAACCTGTCCTGGGTTCATGACGAAGTTTGTTTCCGACCCGAATTTCTATAATTGTGTTCCATTCTCACTGCTGCTCTACACCTCTGTTGGCTTTACCAGCATAACACGACAGGTCTGCCTCTCACCCCCTATGTTCACTGATTTTAAGGGGGGATTTGCAGTGAGTCAAGTGCTGGACGCTTCCTGCGCAGAAAGCCCCAAAACATGCGGCGCAGTAATGGATTATTACGCATCTCAACTCGTTCAAGACACAAATTGTGGACTCGATTACGAAGCCGGGAATCCAACCGTCGTCACCGCCCTCACAGGCCTGCAAAATTACCTTCTCTACTACGAAGCGGGTTGTCTCCGGGATAACTCAACGGACGCTTATTGTATAACCCAATTGACGGCTTTCCAGTTCGCTTCTGACCAATAGGCTATACTCTAGCAATCTCTAATTCGACTAATCCTGCTGATGCAGCTGCGTATTACCTACCGACGCTTCCCCTCATTTCGGGAGCTCGGCCCAGCTGCGATGATTGCACACAAGAACTCTTTGCCGTTTACAATATCTTTGCGTCCAACAAAACACTGGACATAAGCAAAAATTATCTGCAGGCCGCGCAGATCGTCAATCTCAGTTGCGGTGCCAACTTCGTTAGCTTGGGAAAGCAGGTCGTGAGTCAGGGCCTCCGGGTGCTCACAGCCCATAAGTGGCTTTGGAGTTTGGCGGGGGTGGGAATGGCACTCATTTTTTAGTCCTCTGATGTCCTTATCGTCTTCTCATGGTTTCGGCCGTTCTATTGTAGATCTCGCAGTCTTTTCTTATTCCTCGCATATGGTCTGTACCTTTGGGACCTTATAGATTTTTGTAGACTAAGGATTTTTCAGTGTCATTGATGACTAGTTCAAAAAGCCCTTAAATTCGTCACAAGCCTCGGAAGGAACGGCTTATTGGAAGCAATCAATTGAAAGATATACGACATCACTAATTAGATCAAAAAAAAGCTAACCTACTTTAGCAGTCCGCAGTCGAATAGTCTGATATCCCCCGCAACCAACGTCGCCCCGAGAAAGAGTGTCAAGAAGGAGTATACAAATGTCGCAATCTTATCTGCCTGGAATATTTTTACAAGTACAAATCGTCGTTCCAACACCTGGCATCGCACCATCCATCCGAGTCTGAATACAATACCGATCATGAACAAGCTTCGAATTGGGGTCATCATGAGCGGGAATGAACCCGGTCGAATGAGTGAAATCAACGCCCTCGTAATGGAAGTCCGAGGACGAATCATCACGGGGGAATGCTCTTGTGGTCGATGTGATCTTCTTTTCGTTAGGGACGAATGGTCGAACTCCCGGGTGTGATCCGTAGGTTGATGGAATACCAAATTTCTCTCGAATGTGCGAGGGGATATGTTGAGAGGCAGATGTGGATGGTGGTGAGGGGATGGCTTGTTTGTCGGACTTGCGCGAGCACGCACACTTGAACCGGTTGAGCCATGCCCATGACCACTTCCAGGAGGAGCCGATGATTCCTTTTCGGGTAGCTGTGTATAAGAGCACGTTCAGCCATCCGCCAGAAGCGTAGAATGCGGCTCCGACGAAAATGCAGGTTACAGCCCATTGGCGTCCAGCGAAACCGGCGATACGGGCAATCGTCAAGGGAGCGGTGATGATAAGGTACACGAAAGGATACCAAAGAAGGGTACGGGCGACCTGCAACATTCGTTTGCGTGCGAGAAGCTGTGGGTTGTTAGTGACGTTGGGGCGCAGGGAGCGGCCAGTTTTGTTGCTCCACGGCATGGAGGCTATCGGTGTCCTGGGAGGTTGGACTCGGTCTTGCGTTGTGACATGGACGATGCGTGTTGTCATGATCTGGTTGGAAGCAGGAACTTGCTGCGGTACCATGGATTCGAGGTCGAAATCAAAGTTGTCCAGGTCATGTTGCGTTGTTTGATGGTCGGTTCCAGCACCGGTCGTTCCGGTAAGATCTCGGAATTTTCTCAGCTGAATTTGAATATAGCAGAAAACGAAGATGTAAAGGATTGTGAGAGCGACCATATCGATAAAAACAAAGACTGCAAGAATCAGAGACATTGAAGGTGGACATACAATAATGGAAGAAGAGTCGTTCAAGAGGGTAATTTTGGCCAATCCAGCACCATCCACCGCCAGCGCTGTTGACTATCACGAGTCAGCCCGACTACCAGAAGAGGGGGCATCATACAGAATGGGCCATTCCAAGGCTGAAGCGGTTCGATAATTAGAGGTCCACAGAGACCGATGCCGATGACTAACCCCCAGACCGAGGCGACGACGATCCATCGTCCCTTGCCCGTGGTGCTCGCTTCGGCGGCCCAAGCTCTCGTGCGTTGGGTCCCAGCCAACAACAGCACGGTATGAATCGCAATCACAAGCGACCAAAGCGAAGATCCGACGTCACCGACATTAATGCAAAAACCCTGAACATCACATGCGAAACCGGGCCAAAGCGAGTCGCGGGCAAGGTTATAGGCCGATAAAGCCCAGCCGAGTGATTGTATCATATCTATAAACACAAGATCAGAACTCTATTTCTGGAAACACACGAGACCGTACCGGCGCAGAACAGATTGACCAGCCAAATGTACCCTTGGTTCTTGAATTTTTCTTTACGTAGCTGGCGGGAATAGTGATCTCGTACCCGGCCTGTCTTGTGAAGTCGCCACGTTTTGAAGTCGGAATATGCGAGATAGCAGAGCAATACAAATACCAAGACCGCCGAGAGGATCGCGCACACAACGACGGGCTACAATTTAATACCACGTTGTGAAAGAGCGGCAAATTACAATTGTAGCGTGATAAGAGAATGAACTCAAATGTGCAATACGCCCATCATGATACACGGTAGCATTTGTCGACATGTTTTGTTGCTCAGCAAGCTGGAAGCTGACAAAAGTTCGAAAAGACGGCAAAATAGGAGGACCGGACGAGCGGGGAATTAAAGTTTGCGGAAATGTCAAGTCGATCTCAGGATGCAAAGAGCGTGGAGAGGCACTTCAGCCTGTGGGGAGACCTAAGAAGCCAGCGAACCGACAATCGACGAAAAACAAAAACTGGGGGAGATGTCGAGAGTGTGCCCGCTGTAGGGGACGGGGGGGTGTTTTGCGTTAATATATGTCGTTGGGTGGTATGATGCGACCCACATAGTGGTCAGTGACGCTCTCAAAATGTAGACATGGAAGGGCCCGAGCGGCCCTGTGGGCAAAACGTGTTGGATATGTGATGTGAAGTGGGCGAAACCTTAATATCCCATCGCCAGGGGTCGGAGGTAGCGATAGCCCACGTACGTGGGGGAGGCTGCGATGGGTGGGAAGAGCCTCGGAACAACGAAAATAGTATTAAAAATATGTGGATGTAAGTAGGTCCTATGAGCCAGAATATTTCCCCCTAGTTATCTTTGGGCTGCAGATCCAAAAGTGTGGAAAAAGTCTAAATTCTCGGCGATTGTGCCCGAAGCGCTCTCAAAGTTATCATCCCAGCAAATAAGATTGAGGTCGTTGCATAAATATGGTTACCTCATTGGCAGAAAGGCGCAAAATTAAGGGGGCACGGTGGAATTAGGCCCAAACATTTTCAGGGGTAGAAAAGAGGCCTCTGCGAGTGGTATTTACCCGCGACACGCGTCTCTCCCTCGTGGCCAACCTCCCACGTTTTTTTAATAGTACCGCACTGACCGCTTTGATGGGCTTTTCGTCTGCATAATTCGAAACACTCCCTGTCGCAGTTAGCAGAACATTTGAGAGCGGCTCGTCGATCCCATTTTGGCAGCCCTGGTCTTGACATCGCTGTCGTTAAGATTGATCTGCAAATGACCAACCTTTTTTTTTGCACCATGTTAGACCGCTACCCCCCAAGGTGAACATCGGCTTCAAATTTGACAAATAATTGTGTCTCGCTGTGTTTTAAGGTTTTCAAAATAATTATGGCGTTGGGCGCCCTCCTCAAGTGTGGGCAATCATTTCCGTTGCGCAGCAAAATTTGTAGCCCCTGTCGCTTAACTATTTGTTCGACCCCCACGTCAAAGCGTTTCCTGCGTCGATGGTGTGGTCACTGTTGCATACCTGTCCGGGGGCGGATAACCCAATTTCCATTCTGGCGAGACGTTGCAATTTGGGGCGCCCCTGCTCCGCACATCGTTAGCCCCCTTAATCTCCAGCAGAGAATGCAGACATCAACATTGGGGCCCAAGTGTTCCTGTGCGACGCATTGGCCCTTACTATGCATTAAAATGGGGGGCGATCACACGTCGGACGTTGGATTGATCGGAGCCCTCCCCCACGCTGCCAAGCGCGAGGATCCAAACAAGAAAGCAATTTGCGAAGCAACACGGACGCAAAGATCTAAGTACATATTACAATTGGGGGCAAATTTTTCTGTGGTAGGCCCCTTAATAGTTCTGAAATCACTTCGGTTACGGAATATCTATTTTCCTGAGCACAGAGGTCAGTGCGTCACTCCCTCCAAGGGAGTGATGCAGTTGTACATATTGTACAGCCCTTAACTAGGCTTTTTCGCTAGAAATTGAGAGGATTTGGTCAACGAAATGTAATACGAGAGGTAATTTTTTTAGGGAATTCTATTTGGTGCGTCGGGCAATTGGATGCAATATCGGAGGTTAATTCGCAAAAAGGGTCAAATTGCATGTACTGGCACGATTATGTAGTCAGTATTAATTACGGAGAGAATGTCAATTGGATCGCAAGGAGCCCCCAAATATCTCCCCCCGACTGCATGTTTTCAATTGCGTCGACACTCTGGTCTCATATCCCACTTCATATCTTCTCATATCCCGCTTCATATCTCGCCCCTGAGCAAATTCCTTCCAGATCGTCGCTCAATTCTCAAAGGGGTTAACAGTCGCATTTGGAGGAGATAAATCCTTAATAAAGAAGGTTTACCAAGGATGAACATCAGAGTTTCCAGAGTCCGAAGAGCTTGATGCGAAACAAACAAAATTGCCTAGCCGAATATCCCGCCCTTAATTAAGTGAGATCAATGAGGGAGGTCATATTATCAGGGTTCCCGCATCAACGCAATACCTCCATCCTTCTCGACAGTGTCCATTGAGGTTCGTTTCATTTTTCCCATCCGTTGGAGTCGTCTGCGGACAATGTTCAACCTCGTCTCATGCTGGGGCGTTGGCCAATCATGTCGGGTCAAATCATGACTCACGCCAAAAATAACCGAGAAGGGATTCCCGTCTACGTTGATTATCGAATTTTCCCAGAAACGCAATTCCCGGGGCCCGAAGGAACAAAAGACATTGAAGCATGCCCGCGCCGGTTGCTGGACCTCAGACAATCTACGACAAGATCTGGAATGCGCACCTGGTCGACGAGCAGGGCGACGGTGCATGCCTCATCTACATCGACGCACACCTCATCCACGAAGTGACAACCCCACAAGCCTTCGAGGGTCTCCGCGACGCAAACCGCTCCGTCCGCCGTCCAGACTGTACCCTCGCCACTGTCGACCACAACATCCCCACCGTCTCCCGCCGCAATTTCAAGAATGTCAGCACCTTCATCAACGAGCCCGATTCCCGCATCCAGGTCGCCACTCTCGAGCAAAACATCAAGGATTTCGGGCTGACATATTATGGCATGACGGATAAGCGACAGGGGATTGTGCATGTGATTGGGCCCGAACAGGGATTTACTCTGCCTGGTAAGACGATTTGTTGTGGGGATAGTCATACGAGTACACATGGTGCGTTTGGGGCCCTGGCGTGGGGAATCGGAACGTCGGAGGTGGAACATGTTCTTGCGACGCAGACTCTTCTGACGAGGAAGAGTAAAAATATGAAGGTTACCGTCAATGGCGAGCTTGCAGAGGGCGTCACATCAAAGGATATCATGCTGCACATTATTGGCACGATTGGCACCGCTGGTGGGACCGGTTGTGTGATTGAGTTTGCTGGCTCGGCTATCGAGAGTCTGTCGATGGAAGCGAGAATGTCGCTGTGCAACATGTCTATTGAGGGCGGTGCACGAGCCGGGCTGATTGCCCCCGACGAAAAAACCTTCGAGTACGTCAAAGACCGTCCCCTGGCCCCCAAAGGAGAAGAATGGGAAATGGCTCTGAAATGGTGGAAATCCCTTCGAACAGACCCAGGCGCAAAATTCGACAAGGAAGTCGTCATTGATGCGAAGGATATTGCTCCGACCGTTACTTGGGGAACATCGCCTGAAGACAGTGTTCCCGTCACCGGAAAAGTACCTTCCCCCGACGACTTTACGAATCCCGGGAAACGAGCTGGCGTCGTTCGATCTCTTGAGTATATGGGTCTTGAACCCGGCACCCCGATCCAATCCATCAAACTCGATAAAGTGTTTATTGGAAGTTGTACGAATTCCCGTATCGAAGATCTCCGTTCTGCTGCCCAAATCGCCAAGGACCGAAAAGTCGCTCCGCATGTTTATGCCATGGTCGTGCCTGGATCAGGGCTCGTCAAAAAACAAGCTGAAGCCGAGGGTGTGGATAAAATCTTCATTGAAGCTGGATTTGATTGGAGAGAACCTGGATGCAGTATGTGTCTCGGCATGAACCCTGATATCCTCTCGCCGCAAGAACGATGTGCGTCCACCTCCAATCGAAACTTCGAAGGTCGTCAGGGAGCAGGGGGCCGAACGCACCTCATGTCCCCTGCTATGGCCGCCGCCGCAGCCATCAAAGGCACCATCGCCGACGTCAGAGAATTCACCAAGAAACTTGATTTCAGCGGGCCTTTCAAAGCAAAGGACTTCGCTATCAACGCTGCTTCTGATCCCGTCATCGACATCCTCGCCGACCAAGTAGCAGATCTCTCGCAAGCTGGGACACCCACCGAACCTACAGACGATGATCTCGTCGACGAACGCACCGATACCCCCGCCCCAGGCTCCCAAACCGGCGTCCAAACTGTTGTTGCAGCCAACTCGGGCGGAATGACAGCCTTCGCCGTTCTTAAGGGTATTGCTGCTCCACTCCCCATGTCAAACGTCGACACAGACCGAATCATCCCCAAACAATTCCTCAAATCGATTAAACGAACTGGCTACGGCAATGCCCTCTTCTTCCCCATCCGCTACGACCCCAAGACCGGCGAGCCCAGCCCTGCCTTCATCCTCAATCAACCCCCCTACGACAAAGCCAAGATCCTCCTCGTTCTAGGTGAGAACTTTGGTTGTGGTTCCTCCCGTGAACACGCTCCCTGGGCTCTTCGTGATTTCGGCATCACTTGCATCCTCGCCGAATCCTTCGCTGATATTTTCTACAACAATTGCTTTAAAAACGGGATGCTCCCGCTGATCCTCGACCGTCCGACCCTGGATAAACTTGCCGAGGACGCCATGGCGCAAAAGGAGCTTACAGTGGATCTGGAAAGACAGGTTATTGTTAGAGCGAATGCGGATACGATCGCTTTTGATATTGACCCGTTTAGGAAATATTGCCTGGTTAATGGGCTGGATGATATCGGTCTTACAATGAAGAAGGAGGACAAGATTGTTGCCTTTGAAAAGTTTAGGAGTGCGAGGTTTCCTTGGCTTGATGGCCCGGGATATAATGGAGAGAGAAAGCCCACTAACATTGGTCAGGCTGGCGTGCGGAAAGGCACTGATTGGTAATGTCACATAGTTGTGTCTGAAAAGAATCTCATTGTTGATGTCTCTATGAGTAATGAAGTGCTGTGCATTTCTCCCGGGCGCCGACAGGAGTACGTCTTTCATTTTAGGGCGGAGTAAGAATTAAGCATTCCCAACCTCAAAGTTTTTGCGGACTAGTCGGAGATAAATCCACGAAAAGAACCAACGGAAGTCAATACAGACAATGGATAAGGCCTCTCAACTTCGCTCATGTTTCAAAGACCGGTCAAAACGAATGTTTGATGAGCCTCAGAAAGATGAAGAAAGGTGAGATTGACAGCACTCTGCGGTAGTGTAGTGCAGATACCATCTGTGCCGAGTCACATAGCAAGCCAGAGGCTACCCAGCAATAGTCAAAAAGAAGAGAGACAATAAAACTTGGGATATTCCCAAGTTTCTAGTTGTCAAACTAGAAAGAACAGATACTACACTTGATCTAAGCCAAAGAGAAGGCGATTAAAAACAAGTCTTACCACATGTCATTATATAGACAAATTCCGGTCAGGTGACCTGCCAACGTAATCCGACCTCGATCAGCCAATAAAAAGCCAGCGGAGTTCGCCGGGATCACCATTGTCAACATCAAAGGAATGTCATCCATGCAAGGTCATCGCATCAACCATAAAAACTTGCGTGGGTAAGGGGTAGTAGTCGGGCGTTGGGATGGAATTTGATATACCCAAACCAACTGTCTTAGGGTGGTGGTTCGGGGGGTGGTGGAGGATTAGACAAGAGCAATGAAGCCTTGGACTCCCAAATTCTACCAAGATGCAGAGGATATCATCAATACGCTGCTAGAGAACGAGGAAACTGAAAACGGGGAATAAGCAAATAAAGCTGGAACACAACGCTGGTAGCGAATTAGGACTTCTTCCCAAATCACCGAGGATCTGCGGAATACATACAACGCGGCCTCACCGCATCACCCAAGTAACCTCGATACCTTCTTCCGTAACCCGCCGGGCCGCAGCCCCTGTGCAGCCACTCCCGCCAGTCCGCTCTCCGCCTCCAACACTGCATCAGCTACAGCAGCTGCACTCAAACATCTACAATCCCATCTCCCATCCCAATAATATGCCCCCCAACCGCCAAACCAACAGCAACAAAACACCCAACAATTCGGCCAAATGTTCCGCGTCAACGATGCAACCGTGCCCATTTGTCTGTCCATGATGAACACCACTACCTCAGATCAAGCGTATGTCCAACCGAATGTCCTAAGGTTCATGGACTGGGAGCCCTGAAACCATACTTTTGTGTTCCGACGTCATATGCCGTACCTAAATCATACAGGTGGCACAAGTGGATCGGGACCATTTTCGAGGCAAAATGGGAGGAAACCGCTCGAAAATGACCGCCACATAGAAACTGAGAACGAACTACCTAGCAACCAAATGCCTAAGATGGTAATGATACCCTCGGGTTCATGGGCCTAGTATTCGACCAGCGCTCATAGGCGCATGTCCACAATTGCATGTTGACGAACAACCCATTACTGTTAGTGAGAACAATTATGCATAATGAGATGCAGCAAATTTGGTAGAAAACGAACAGATTTCTATACTCAGTGGGATTGAGTAATCCATGGCTATCTGGAATTACAAAAGATATCTCTAACGCAACAACATATGCTATTTCTTGACTTAATTTTAGAATGTCAAGACGGCAGACGAATCTAGGTTGCCGAAGC
>Ga0335081_10022212_pt1 | contig 10264 bp, 8 predicted proteins | sample Lox_Sample_35_FD_206713 | JGI IMG/M metagenome (GOLD analysis project Ga0335081, IMG submission 206713) | Soil microbial communities from Loxahatchee National Wildlife Refuge, Florida, United States - Lox_Sample_3.5 | ecosystem: Environmental > Terrestrial > Soil > Wetlands | place: USA: Florida...
TTTACAAACGTATGTTCGGTGTTTATCCTCTTGGATCACGAGCTAGAAGTATCATCGTTGAGCATCACGGGAGCGGAAGAAGCAGACGACATGGCTACCAGCAGCAGTACACCCGGCGCGGAGAAGCCCGCCCCGAGCCGCAGGCCGGGGACACGTAGCAGCGGCGCCAGTTCGAGAACGCGGCCGGAGACGACAACGTCGACCCAGCCGAAGACGCCGGTTCAACACGTTCAGGAGCTCGCCGAGCGCGCGGTCCTGGTGCCGGTCGGCGCCGGCCTGCTCGCCCGCGACAATCTCGTTTCGACGGCCAAGGGCTTCGCCACCAAGTACAGCAGCCGTGCGAACCTCGAGCGCGAGCTCAAGCGCTACGAACGCCGCGGCGTGAGCGCGCGCAACCGGCTCGAGCGCCAGGTGCGCCGAACGCGCACGAGGGTCGAGCGTGAGCTGCGCCAACGGCGGACACGGGTCCAGCGCACGGTCAAGCACAACCGCCGTCGAATCGAACGCGAGGTTCGGTCGGTGCGCAAGGATCTCGGACGGCAGTCGGATCTCGTCAGTGCACGCTTCGAGAAGCTCGTGTCGAATGCACAGGAGCTGCTGAACTCGGCGCCCTGACAACAGGCTTCCCCCGCACGGCGCCCAGGAGAGCGCCGTGAGCGGGAAAGGTTCGCCGGCCTCATAACCTCGCCGGCGAATGCAGCACCCTCTCCTCCCTCAACCGCCGGGGCGTCACGGAAGTGGCGCCCCGTCGGTCATTAAGGGCCTAAGGGCTCGAACCCACGTGAGCCTTCCGATCCACGTGAGCTTCCCAAAAGCTCGGCAGTGGCAGGATCGCTGCGCAGGGGTGTGAACGTCTCACCCCAGGGATGGTTGTTGCGCCGACCCGTGCGGCGCATCATTCGCAGGCGAGGACACCGCGACCGACCGAGGGCAAGGAGAAAGCGGTGGCCTCTCTCCAACAGCACGTAGGGCTGGATGTCCAGTCCACCGGGCGGCGATAGGGGGCCAACACGACGGCCTGCGCGCATCGGCGCGCAGGCCGTTGCTTTTTGGCGACGCGCGTCAGAACTCCCGCGGCGACAGGACGCCCGATACGAGTGCGCTTGCCACCAACCGGGCTCGCTTCTCGTTCTGCGGCAGGTCGCTGAGGCCGAACCGCTCGAACAGCACCCGCAGGTGCGCCTTCACGGCGTCGACGCTGAGGAACACCTCGGCGGCGATCTGCCGGTTGGTCGCCGCCGTTGCCGAGGCCGAGTCGTGGATCGGGCGGCAAAGCGCGATCAGCACCCGCCGCTGCATCGGCGACAAGCTGATCGGCGCCAGTGACTCGACCGCCGGAACGGTCTGGACCGAATCGCCCCGGCTCGCTGCCCGGTAGGACATCTCGGTCGCGCCGAAGCAGAGCCGGTCCAGGTCGGACAGCCGGTGTCGCGACAGCACGCGCATGCCGTTGACGAATGAGCCGTTGCGCGACAGGCCGTCATCGACGAGCGTCCACTCCCGCCCGACTCGCTCGACCAGCGCGTGCGTGCGCGAGACCTCCGAGTCCCACGTAAGCGAAATATCCGATTCCGAGGCGCGGCCGATCGTCACCCGCCAGCGGTCGGGGTCGAGCTGCATGATCTTGAGCGCCAGCTCCTGGTCTCGCCAGATCAGGAACGGGTTGCCGTTGCGCTCCGCCGCGATGATCTCGGTCAGCTCCGCGGCATTGCGAGCAACCGGACCGGCTCGGTTTTCAGACCTCACGGGGGCGATCCAAGCTATCTACCAGATTCGGGCGGGCCGTGACGGGAACTGGTGCTCCTCGTCACAAGCCTCGAACCACGGTGGGCGCGCTGCCCAGCATCGCGCTCGCCGCGCTCGACGAGGCTCACCTGCTTTCCCTGCAAGCTGGCCGCGATCACACTGCCGGCGCCGCAGAGACCTGGCCGCGGAGGCGCGCACGCTCGCCCAGAGCCTCGGGCTGGGACTCGTGGTCGACGCGGCGACGCTGCTGGAGGTCGGCGCGCCAGCCTGAGGGCCGAACGGGCGGCACCACACCACCCTAATCGATCTCGCAGCACCGGGAGCGCCGTTGCAGTACAGTCGCGCGCGTTGGGGCGTGAGGACGTATTGCGCGCGGTCGTGCTCGGCTCCGGGCTCCGGGCCGGCTGATGGGCGGCCTTCGCTGGGCCGAGCAGCTTTCCGGATGGCTGTCCCTCGGCCAGACGGACTTCAACCAGGCGCTGCTCGAGGGTCGCCGGGAGCGAACGGCGATCGAGCTCCAGCTGACGCTCGAGGTCGACGAGACCGAGCGGTTCATCCGCTCCTCGAGCAGGCGCGCACGCGTGACCGGGGGTCTCGTGCAGTGCCCGGCCCTCGGTGGACTGCTGACCGTGCAGCGCGGCGAGTTCGTGCTGCTCGACCAGAGCACGCCGCTCTACGACCATCTCCATCTTCGGATGCGCTACCGCCTCTGGCTGCGCCACCCGGCAGGCCGCGAGCTGTATCTGGAGGGCTTCAAGCTGGTCGAGAACGACCCCGGCTACGACTCGTGGTCTGACACGACGACGCTGTTCGTGCGGGTGTACTCGCTCGAACCGGATACTTTGCTGGCGAGCGCGGTGCTGAGGATCAGCCCCGCCGGGGTGTTGCGGCAGCTGGCGTCCTTGAGAGCGACCGACCGCCGGCGCGTAGCCAGGCTGCGCGATCTCGCGCGCTTTGGCTGCTGCTTTGCCGGCGGGTTGGCAAAGGTCTACGTAGGGACGCCGATCAGCGATGGACGCCCCAGCTTCCCGGCCGATCGCCCACCCCCTCCGTGGGCCGTCGACACGACCCCCGGGGTGTGGGAGCCGGTGCCCGAGCGCGGCCAGGCCGGTAGCGGACGCCACGTGCTCGAGCGACGCATCGTGCCGTTCACCGTCCCCGACCTTGCCTTCCCGCTGAACCTTCACCACATCCGCCGTGCCGATGCGCGGACCGCACCGGCACACGGCCCGCGCGCGACGGCGGCCGAGGACCAGGACGGCGGGCCGGCGAGCGCTGCGCGAGGCGACCGCGGGCCTGTGCTGCTGGTTCCCGGTTCGGGCGTGCGCGCGGAGATGTTCTATGGACAGCCCGCCGGCGTGACGATCGTCGACTACCTGCTCGATCTCGGCTACGACGTGTGGGTCGAGAGCTGGCGCGCGTCGATCGACCTGCCGGCCAACTCCTACACGCTCGACCAGGCCGCCCGCCACGACCACCCCACCGCCGCGAGGACCGTGCTCGAGGCCACGGGCGCCGACGCGCTGCGCGCGGTCGTCCACTGTCAGGGCTCGGTCTCGTTCATGATGGCGGCGGCGGCCGGGCTGCTGCCCGACGGTGCGGTCAGCCACGTGGTCTCGAGCGCGATCTCGCTGTTCTTCGACGTCCCCGCCGCGACCTGGGTCAAGCAACGCACGGTGCTGCCGGTCGCGAACGCGTTCGGGACTGGAGGCGACCCGCAGTGGGCCATTCGCCCGCAGACGCCCGCCGCGGCGGCGCTCGCGTGGCTCTCGCGGCACGCCGAGCGGCCCTGCGGCAACGGGCCCTGCCAGGTCGCCAACTACCTGTTCGGCTCAGGCTGGGATGTCCTGCTGCGCCACGCGAACGTGGACGACGCGGTCCACGCGTGGAGCGCTCGGGAGCTGGGCTACACACCCTTCAGCCTGATCCGCCAGGTCGCCGCCAGCTGCAGGCACGGCCACATCGTTGCGAGCGCGGGCGCCGAGCCGCGCACGCCCGCCGGCTACCTCGCAAAGGTGGCCCCGACCGCGACCCGGTTCACCCTCATCGCCGGCGATCACAACCGGATGTTCAAGCCAATCGGCCAGAAGCAGACATCCGAGTTCCTGCGCCAGTGCGGGCTGCAGACGGACTTCGTCACGCTCCCCGGCTACGGCCACCTCGATACCTTCTGGGGTCGCAACGCCGCCGCCGAGGTGTTTCCGATCATCCGCGAAGGCCTGGAGTGGACATCGGGCCGCGGACCGAGCAGCAGGCCGGGTCGCCACACCCATGGCGAGCTCAACGCCCCGGCGGAGCTCGGCGCATTCGCAGCGCCCCATCGGCGCCGGATGCAGGTGGCGTTCTCGCCCGCGCCCGTGATGCGATCGCCGGCCGCCGCTGCCAACCTCTCGACGGGGCTCGGGGACCGGTCTGCGACAATGGGCTGATGCCCACCAGAGACCAAGTCACAGACGCCCTTCGCAACGTGATCGACCCGGAGTTGCGCCGCGACATCGTCGAGCTCGAGATGGTTCGCTCGGTCGAGATTCACGCCAACGGGGTCGTCGACGTGATGGTCTCCCTGACCACGCCCGGCTGCCCGATCCGCACCCACTTCCAGACCGGCGTCGCCCAGGCGGTTCGCGAGCTGGACGGCGTCAGCGGCGTCAACGTCACCTTCGACGTCCTGTCTGACAACGAGAAGGCCTCTCTGGGCCGCAAGCTCGGACGCGGCTCGCTGCCGGAGGGCGCGCTCGCCCAGGTTCGCAACGTGATCTGCATCGGCTCGGGCAAGGGTGGCGTGGGCAAGTCGAGCGTGACCGCGAACCTCGCCGCCGCGCTGGCCGCCGGCGGCAAGCAGGTGGGCGTGCTCGACGCCGACGTCTGGGGGTACTCCCAGCCGCGCATGCTCGGGCTCGGCGGCGAGCGGCCGCAGGTCAATGCCGACCGCAAGATCGTGCCGCTGGCCGCGCTCGACGGCGTCTGCGTGATGTCGATCGGGTTCTTCGTCGAGCAGGACTCGGCTGTCGTCTGGCGCGGCCCGATGCTCCACAAGGCGCTGCAGCAGTTCCTCGAGGACGTCGAGTGGGGAGCGCTCGACTACCTGCTGATCGACCTGCCCCCCGGGACCGGCGATGTCTCGATGACGCTCGCCCAGCTGCTGCCCCAGGCGAAGTTCCTGATCGTGACCACGCCGCAGCCGGTCGCGCAGAGGGTCGCGCGCCGCTCCGCCGAGATGGCGGCCAAGCTCAAGCTCGAGATCGCCGGCGTGATTGAGAACATGTCCGGGTTCGTGACCCCTGCCGGGGAGCGGTTCCAGATCTTCGGCGAGGGCGGTGGTCAGCTGCTCGCCGAGGAGCTGGAGGTGCCGCTACTGGCGAAGGTCCCGCTCACGATGGCGCTGCGCCAGCAGTCCGATGCCGGCCTCCCGGTGGTGCTGACCGATCCCGACGACCCTGCCGCCCAAGCGTTGTACCACGGCGCGCGCGGTCTGATCGCGCTCTCGCCGATCGAGCTGCCGGTGATGCAGGCCCCCGCGCCGGCGGCGGCACCGAAGCCGGTCGGGATGTCGCTGCCGATGGCTTAGTTAGTTTGGTTAGGGCCCGTTAGCCCACGTTGGGGCTCTGCCTCGAGGGCCCCGGCGTGCAGCGCCTTGTATCGCCGGCGGCGGTTGGGCCCGCCGGCGATATGAGGCGCCGCCCCCGCTCGCACCGCGAGGCAGAGCCCAGAATTGATCAGCGACCCGCGGCGTAGTAGCCGGCGTTGACCGCCGTGTACTTCTGCCACTCCTCCGGGAGCTGATCCTCCGCGAAGCACGCATCGACGGGACACGCTTCAACGCACGCATCGCAGTCGATGCACTCCTCTGGGTCGATGTACAACTGCTCGACGTCGTCGTAGCCGGGCTCGTCGGGGGTCGGATGGATGCAATCCACCGGGCAGACCTCCACGCACGAGTTGTCCTTAGTGCCGATGCAGGGCTCGGCGATCACGTACGCCATGGTCGGATTCTTTCAGTTTCCACGTCGCTGACAGGCGCGATTGTAGGCTGTCCGCCCGTGCCCCACCAGCGCCGGCCGGCGTTGCACCCACGGCAGCGCGGTCTCGAGCTGCGTCGCCAGCGCCAGCAGGACGTCCTCCCGGGCGGCGCCGGCGATCAGCTGCACGCCGATCGGCAGGCCGTCGTCTGCTTGGTAGAGCGGCAGCGCAATCGCGGGCAGACCGGTGACGTTCGCGATCGCGGTGTAGGGGGTGAAGTAGCCCGAGCGGCGGTAATGAGTCCACGGGTCGGGTCCCCGCCCGTGAATCTCGCCGATCGCCACCGGCAGGCGCGCCAGCGCCGGCGTCAGCAGCGCGTCGTAGCGCGCGAGGAACGAGACAATCCGGCGCGCGAAGCCTTCAACGCGGCTCTGCGCGCTCAGGTAGGTGATCGCGTCCTGCGCCCGCGCCCGCTCCAACAGCTCCCAGGTGAGCGGCTCGACGTCGTCGCTGGTGACCTCGCGGCCGGCGAGCCGCCCGCCGGCGATCGTCGTGGTCGAGACGGCGGGAGCGAACAGACGCGTGAAGTCCGCCAACACGTCCGCATCGCCCCACGGCGGCGCCACCTCCTCGACGTGATGGCCCAGCGCCCCCAGCAGCGCCGCCGCCCCGCGTGCGGCGCGCTCGCAGACGGGGTCGAGCGTCCCCCCCTCGATCGGCAACGACAACGCCAGCCCGATCCGTAACCGTCCCGGATCAAGCGCGGCGGCTTGCGCGAAGGGGGCCGCGGGCGGCGGCGCCCAGGTGGCGTCGCCGGGCTCATACCCCGCGATCACGTCGAGCACCGCGGCGCTGTCGGCGATCGTCCGTGTCAGCACTCCGTCGACGGACAGGAAGCTCTGCCCCTCGTCGGGGCCCATCGACACCCTGCCGCGCGCGGCTTTCAGACCGACGAGGCCGCAGCAGGCCGCCGGGATGCGCGTCGAGCCACCGCCGTCGTTGCCGTGCGCGATCGGGACCATGCCCGCCGCCACCGCCACCGCCGAGCCGCCGCTGGACCCGCCCGGCGTCCGGTCCGGCGCCCACGGGTTGCGCGTCGGCCCGAAGCGCCGCGACTCGGTCGTCGGCAGAATGCCCATCTCGGGCATCGCGGTCTTGCCCACGACCACGAAGCCGGCTTGCCGCAGGCGCCTGACCACGAACGCGTCGTGCGCCGGCACATGGCCGGCGAACAGGTCGCTGCCGACCGTCAGCGGCATCCCGGCGACGGCTCGGTTGTCCTTGATCGCGATCGGAACGCCGGCGAACGGGCGCCCGTCGCCGGTGCGCACCCGCTCGGCACAGGCGAGCGCCGACTCGTACGCCACGTGGGTGAACGCGTGCAGCCCGGGATCGAGCTCGTCGATCCGCCGCAGCGACGCTTCGACCAGCTCCCGCGCTGCGAGCTGCGAGCTGCGCACCAGATCGGCCAGCTCGAGCGGCGATCTCCACAGAAGCTCAGCCGACACGCTGCGAGAGCCTAGCTAGCTGCGGTTAGGGCCGTAGCCTTTACGGTCAGCAAACGAACGCCGTTGGGAGCAATGATGAGCGTCACCACGGAAGTCCAATCGGGTCTCGAGGGTGTCGTCGCCTTCGCCACCGAGATCGCCGAACCCGACCGCGAGGGCGGTGCGCTTCGCTATCGCGGCGTCGACATCGAGGAGCTGGTCGGAACCGTCCCGTTCGAACAGGTTTGGGGGCTGCTGGTGGACGGTGAGCTGCTCCCGGGGATGCCACCCGCCGAGCCACACCCGCTGAGCGTGCGCTCCGGCGACCCGCGCGTGGACGTGCAGTCCGCACTCGCGATGCTAGCGCCGCAGTGGGGCTTTCGCCAGCTGATCGACATCTCCGACGAGGAGGCGCGCGAGAACCTCGCCCGTGCCTCCGTGATGGCGCTGTCGTTCGTCGCCCAGTCGGCCCGTGGGATCGGCAAGCCTCCTGTCTCGCAGCGAGAGGTGGACAGGGCGACCCAGATCGGCGAGCGCTTCCTGATCCGCTGGCGCGGCGAGGCCGACCCCACGCACGTAGAGGCGATTGACGCCTACTGGATCTCTGCCGCCGAGCACGGGATAAACGCGTCGACGTTCACCGCCCGCGTCGTCGCCTCGACGGGCGCCGACGTCGCCGCCGCCTTGTCGGCAGCGGTCGGAGCGCTGTCGGGGCCGCTTCACGGCGGCGCCCCCTCGCGCGTCCTGCGGATGCTCGACGATGTCGAGGCGGCTGGAGACGCGGCTCGCTACGTCAGCGATCTGCTCGACCGCGGCGAGCGGCTGATGGGCTTCGGACACCGGGTCTACCGTGCCGAGGATCCCCGCGCGCGCGTCCTGCGCCGCACGGCGCGCAAGCTCGGCGCGCCGCGCCTCCAGGTCGCCGAGGCGCTCGAGGCGGCCGCGCTCGCCGAGCTCCAGGCCCGGCGGCCGGATCGCGTGCTCGCGACCAATGTCGAGTTCTGGTCCGCGGTCCTGCTCGACTTCGCCGAGGTCCCGCCGACCCTGTTCACGCCCATGTTCACCTGCGCCCGGACCGCGGGGTGGTCGGCGCACATCATGGAGCAGAAGCGGCAGAGCCGCCTGATCCGCCCCACGGCCAAGTACGTCGGACCCGGGCCGCGCCCGCTGTCGGACCTGCAGTAGGTTCGTCAGGCGGGCGGACCTGCGCCGGCGCTGCGGCTGGCCGACGTGCGTTTTGCGCTCGGCTCATCCAGGCTCAGTGAACCCGCCCGAGGGGCGGGCCGTATCCTGGACGCGCCAGCGCATGTCTCGCCAACGTCAACTGGACCCGGAGGCACTCGGTGACCACATCGACCGCCTGTACCGCGCTGCGTGGGGCTTGTGCGGCTCGCGCGTGGAGGCCGAAGACCTCGTTCAGGAGACGTTCGCGCGCGTTCTGCGCAAGCCCAGGATCCTGCATTCCGAGGATGATCTCGGCTACCTGCTGCGCGTCTTGCGCAACACCTTCTTCAGTCAGCGGCGCACCGCCTCACGCCGGCCGCAGACGACACCGATGCCCGAAGACTTCGAGTTCGCCGACGAACGCCGGTCAGCGCAGCCGGAGGCGAGAATCGAGACCCAGGAGCTCTACGCTGCGATCTCCGCGCTCCCCGACGACTTCCGCGACGTGCTGATCGCGATCGACCTGGTCGGGCTCTCCTACCGCGAGGCGGCGCGAGCGCTGCGGGTCCGCGAGGCGACGGTCACGACCCGACTGCACCGAGCTCGCCAGCGGGTGGCACGCGCGCTGGTGACAGAATCCTCGGACGCCTGAGAGGACTGAAGGGACGTTGACGGTCGCCGATCTCGAGCGGTGGGCGTCGGCTGGCGCCCACTGGCGTGTGCTCGACCGCTCGCCCCGGCGGGTCGTGGTCTAGGAGGACGATGCCGCGAGCTGCAGCAGACGTGGCGGCACCCCCGCGCCGCCGGACAGCACGCAGGTGTGGTCCTTTCGCCGCCACGTCACGACCGTGCGCCTGTGCAGCTGCAGCGTGCGCAGCTCCGCGCCGCGCACGACCGAGAGCCTGGCCACCGGCTGGCGCAGCGCCGGAGCGCCAACAATCGTATACGCAATCGTGCGGCCGTCCCATTTGTAGAACACGGTCGTCGCCTCGCGGCCGCCGATCCGGTCCAAGCGCTGCCCGACCGTCGTGAAGTCAAAGCGCTGCCAGTTCGGGAAGTAGACGCCCTCCTCGTCAGCGCCAAGCCGCGCCTTGGGATTGTCGGGGTCCGGCGCTGGGCCGCGCGCCGACGCAGGCAGCAGGGCAAGCGCGGCAGCATCCGAGACCGACGGCCCGCCAGGGCTGCCGACCGGCAGGATCAGCACCAATGCCAGCACGACCGCGGCGAGCGCCGCCGTCAGCGAGGCGCCGCAGGCGAGCCGCCGGCGGGCTCGGGTGGCTGCGCTCGGGCGCTGCGCTGCGATCTTGGCGCGCAAACGCGTCGGAGCGCGGTCGGTCGCGTCGGCGGCGTGCAGCAGCTCGACGGCGCGGCGCTCGCGCTCGTACAGTGCGGACAGCTCCGGCGAGCCGGCGATCCGCGCCTCGACCTGGTCCCGGCGTCCGGGGTCGAGCGTGCCGTCCGCGAGCGCCGACAGATCGGCCAGTTCGCGCGGCGTGGGATCGTGAGTGTCGGCGGACGGAGGCATCCAATGGCGCGTTTTGTTTGTGCTCACGTTAACGACGCACGGAGGGCCTTGAACCTTCCCGCACGCGTCCGGTTCGTCCGCTCCGCCGACTCCGCCCCGCGGCGATGCCGGGCATCGCCGCGCGCCCCCGTCGGATCGTCCAGCGCGCCGCGGAGGTCCTCGAGTTTAGGGGCAAGCCACTGCGCGGCGCCCGCGTGCTCGTAGCTGGTGTCGCCTGCAAGCCAAACGTCGCCGACATTCGCGAGTCGCCCGCAATCGAGATCATCTCGGGTCTCGGGCGCCGAGGGGCGGCCGTCTCGGTCTACGACCCGCTCGTATCAGCAGTACCTGTTGATGGCGAGTTGCTTTCGTCGATCGCGCGCCAGTGGTGGTGGCCGAGTAC
>Ga0335081_10022213_pt1 | contig 10264 bp, 7 predicted proteins | sample Lox_Sample_35_FD_206713 | JGI IMG/M metagenome (GOLD analysis project Ga0335081, IMG submission 206713) | Soil microbial communities from Loxahatchee National Wildlife Refuge, Florida, United States - Lox_Sample_3.5 | ecosystem: Environmental > Terrestrial > Soil > Wetlands | place: USA: Florida...
CAGCTAGAAGCTTTGTGAGCGCATCACGATTCCGCAGGGCGAACGAAATATGGATCTTGAGCGTGAGATTTGCGGGCGCACGCCAGCCCAGATTCTCTGCTTCCCCTGGGTGGCTTCCCGGCAGTGTAGTGGTTTGCGCCCATGCACCCCCTCCGATCAAAATATTAACCAGGACTGCTGCGGCGAGACGAAACCAGGGTACACTCCTCTTATTAACTCTCAACCGTTGGCGTCGGAAACGGTTGAAGCGGTTACAGCCTCTTGTCATGACTAGCCAACGATTTTAGCAGGAACGGGTTCGCAGTATGACTCAGTCCCCAATAGTGCAATCTTCGCCTCGATTAGAGCAATAATCAAAATACCATTTGGCAACGTTAGGTTGGGTTGACAGTAATATGAACGCCATAGATAAAATCTTCAAAGGGTCTTCGCGCTGAAATTTTCTCTGACGCGACGAAAACTGTGGACATCCGGCGGCAAAGCTAAATCTGAACTAATAAAGAATGATATCGACGCACACTGGGGCTGCTGCCGTGGTTCGCTGGATGCTCGACGAGGGGCGCTACGACACACGGATGCGTGAATTCGGCGCCGAGATGTGCCGGAGAATCGTTGCCGAAGGCATCCAGATATCGCGTGCCTTCTGCTATGTCGGCACGCTCCATCCCTTGGTCGGCGCGGCCGCATACGTCTGGAAGCGCGGCGACCCCGGTGCGACGCGAGTGCTCGGGGCGCGCGGGATTGAGGACAGCGCCGAGTTTATCAACAGTCCGATTACCCAGGTCCGTACCACCCAGCGGGCTCTGCGTCGGCGCCTGAATGACCCTGCCTGTCCATTCGATTTTCCCGTGCTCGCGCAATTCAAGAGCGAGGGCGGTACCGACTATCTGGTGCTGCCGATGCGATGCTCGGACGGCGAGGTCAACGCGATTACATTCCTCACCGATCGGGCGGAGGGATTCACCGAGGACGAAGTGGCCGGCCTCGAGCACGTCGCGCAGGTGCTGGGAATAATAGTCGAGCTGCAATCGGCTCGCCGGATTGGGAAGATCCTGATGGATACCTACGTCGGGCCGCGTACCGGCGAACGCGTACTGTCCGGGACGATCGCGCGAGGCAGTGGCGAAACGATTCGCGCAGTTGTCTGGTCGTGCGATCTGCGCGGCTTCACCGCCTTGGCCGATGGTCTGCCGCCCGCCGAATTGATCGCCATGCTTGACCAATACTTCGAAATAATGGTGAAGGCTGTAAGGAGCGAGGGCGGTGAGGTGCTGAAGTTCATCGGTGACGGAATGCTGGCCATTTTCGAGCTCTGTACGGGTGATGATGTAGGGCGATGCTGCGGCGCCGCGTTACGCGCGGCGCGTTCTGCCTTGGGGGCGGTCGAGGCGGCGAACGTGACGCGCAAGGCGCGGGGTGCGCAAGAGATCCGCTTTGGCATCGCTCTCCACCTGGGCGAAGTGTATTACGGCAATATAGGGGCTCCCGATCGGCTCGACTTCACCGTGATCGGTCCGGCCGTGAATCACGCGGCGCGGCTTGAGCGGCTCGCGTCGGAATTGGGCCGCAGCGTGGTGACGTCGGCCAGCTTTGCCGCCTGCGCCCGTGAACCGCTCCAGAGCCTGGGCTGCTACGAGCTGCGCGGCGTCGCGCAATCACAGGAAGTGTTCGCTCCGATTGCCGTCGGCGCCGATACCGTCACGCCGCGCGCCCGCTAATCGCTTTCTCCGGCAGGCTTTCGAAAGTCGAGCTCCGCTTCGGATCGATGTTCCGCGTCGAAAATCGATTTCCGCGACATCGCGCGAAAAAAGGTGTAACTCTCTTTGGCAGCGACTAGCGCGGCGTCTTTGCAGGTAGCGCAGGAATTGGTCGGCAGACTTAGGCTTATGACGGCGGCTCCCTCGATCATCGTATCGGCGCAACACGCGGAGCCTGTGCGCGCACACAAATGGCTGGTGGCGGCGGCGGTCATGCTCGGAGCGTTCCTGGGCGTTCTCGACACCTCGATCGTCAACGTGGCGCTGCCCTATATGCAGGGCAGCTTTGCTGCCAGCGTCGACGAAATCACGTGGATTGTGACCAGCTACCTGGTCGCAACCGGTGTAATGATCCCGCTGACGGGATGGATCGCAGCCCGCATCGGGCGCAAGCGCTACTTCATGCTCTCGGTGATACTGTTTGTCCTCGGCTCGATGCTATGCGGACTCGCGGAGGGGCTGCACCAGATGGTCCTGTTCCGCATCCTGCAGGGGGCGGCGGGCGCGGCGATGATGCCGCTGTCGCAGGCGATCCTGTTCGAAACCTTCCCGCCCAGCGAGCATACGCTGGCGATGTCGGTCTTCGGTCTCGGCATGATGGCGGCGCCGATTCTGGGCCCCACGCTGGGCGGATGGATCACGCTCAACTGGAGCTGGCGCTGGAACTTCTACATCAACGTGCCGGCCGGAGCGCTTGCGGCCTTGATGGTCTATACGTTTGTGCACGACCCGCCGTATCTGCGCGATCAGCGCGGCAGCGGCCGTATCGATTACCTCGGTATCGTCTATGTCGTGCTTGGCCTGGGCGCGCTCTTTATTGTGCTCGATCGCGGGCAGCGTGCCGACTGGTTCGCCTCCGAATGGGTCCGTTATTTCGCGACGGCCTCGGCCGCTTCGATGATCTTGCTGGTCTTCCATGAGCTGCGCTTTCCCGATCCGATTCTCGATCTGCGGATGCTCAAGGTATTCGGCTTCACCCTCGCAATCGCATTAATTGCGATGCAGTCGCTGGTGCTGTTCAGCGTCAACCTGCTGAATCCTTTATTTACGCAGGAACTGCTCGGTTACGACGCCTGGAAGGCGGGTCTGGTAGTGGCGCCGCGCGGAATTGGCGTGATTGTCGCGCTGATTGCGGTCGGGCAGCTTTCGCGGCGCGACATTGATATGCGCCTGCTGGTGAGCCTCGGGTTCCTGCTTGCCGGCTACGAAATCTGGCAGATGTCCGAATGGAACCTCGAGGTCAGCATGGAAGCCGTGCTATGGCCGATTCTGCTTTTCGGCCTCGGCCTGGGTGCGGTTTTCCCGACGGTCACCGCTGCTGGATTGGGTGTTATCCCGCGGGAACGAATGGGCTTCGCGTCCAGCCTGTTCACGATGATGGTTAACACCGGGGCCGCTGTCGGTATCGCGAGCGTCAGCAACGTCATAACATCGCGCCAGCAGGTGCATCAGACTTACCTCGTTCAGCACTTCTCGGTGTTCGAGGCCTGGAAGTTCAGCAAGATGCCTCCCATCATGCCCGGCACGCCGACGTTCCATTTCATGCATCAGATGGTGACGGGACAGAAACAAGGGCTGGGCATGGTCTACGGCACGATCCAGTCCCAAGCCTGGTTGCTCGCGTACAACGACGCGTACCGTCTGCTCGCGGTCTGCGCGCTGCTGTGCGCGCCGTGGTGCCTGCTGCTCAGACGCGCGGGTGGGGGTAAGGCCAGTGTCGTAGTCGAGTGAGCGCGGCATGGCTTATGAGCGACAGGCTCGAGGTTCGATTAAGGGACTCGGGGCATAGGCGCTAAGACGCCCGATAAGGTATAGAGGGAACGGGGATTCACCGACGCTACAGTAACTCTTCTCGGGGAGGTCAGTCATGGCCGAAGCGGCGTTGCGGCACGTACTCGATGGCTACAAAGTTCTCGACTTCACTCATATCGTGGCTGGGCCCACCTGCACCCTGATGCTCGCTGAGATGGGCGCCGATGTGATCAAGGTCGAGATGGCCCCCAACGGTGACGCAGCACGGGGCGGGCCGATGATGGTCGACGGGCGCAGCGGCTACTTCGTCCAGCACAATCGCGGCAAGAAGGATATGTGCGTCGACCTCAAGCATCCTGAGGGGCTCGCGATCATGAAGGCGCTCATCCCACAGATGGACGTAATGGTCCAGAACTATGCGCCCGGTGTGATCGCGCGGCTCGGGCTCGGTTACGAGACGGTCAGCAAGCTGAATCCGCGCATCGTGATGTGCTCGATCTCCGCCTTTGGCCAGACCGGTCCACTCGCCCAGGAGCCCGGCTATGATTATCTCGGCGCAGCATATGCCGGGGTTGTCTCGATGTGTGGCGAGCCGGGCGGTCCGCCCTACGTCCCGATGATTGCGCTCGGCGATGTCAGCACGGGTGCGCATGCGATGGGCGCGATATGCGCGGCGCTGCTCGGGCGTGCACGCACCGGACGCGGCCAGCATCTCGATATCTCGCTGCTTGATACCTACTTCCATTATCACGAGGCAGGAATCGAAACGCACACGATAAGCAAAGGCAAGATCAAGCCGACGCGGTCCGGACAGCATTCGTGGTACGCGGTGCCCGCAGGAATATTCAAGGGGCGCGATCACTACATGATTATAATCGCGGCTCTCGACCATCAGTTTGCCGCGCTGTGCCGCGCGATGGGCCGCCAGGAGCTGGCGCAGGATCCGCGCTTCAAGGTCAACGCGGCTCGACTCGAGAACCTGCAGCAACTCATCGCGCTGATCGAGGGATGGCTTCAGGCGACGCCCGAGGAGCAGGTGATGGCGGCAATGTCGGAGCACCGCGTGCCGTGTGCGCCCGTACTGTCAGTGGAAGAGGCGGTCAAGCATCCGCATCTGCGCGAGCGCGGCACTGTCCGTACCGTCCACGACCGTATCCTGGGCGACTTCGACGTTCCAGGATTCGCGCTGCGCTTTTCGGACTTTCCGCGGCGGCTCGATTTGGAGGCGCCCACTCTCGGCGAGCACAACGGGGATGTGCTGACGAAGTATCTCGGCTATCCCCAATCACGTGTGCGGGAGCTCGAGCAGATGGGTGTGCTCCGGAGCGGTCCGGTCTAAGGCTGCCGGCCGAGCGCGAGAAACTAAAGCCCGATCGTTCGAACGAACGGGCGCAGGGCTTCAAGTAGCCCGGCCGGATTGTCGCCCTGAATCGTATGGCCTGAGTTTGGAACGCGCACCCAGCGGCCGTTGGGTAACGCGCCCGCGAACTTGTCTGCGTTCTGGTCCGAAAAAACGTCGCTGCGGTCTCCGCGCAGGATCAGGGTCGGGCATGAAATCTTGTGGACATCATCAAGGATCTGCTTGGCGCGCGCGACCCGTTCATTCGCGAAATCGGGGGAAATGCGCTTGGGGTCGTGCTTCCAGGTCCACTTGCCGTTGGGCATGCGGCGTAGATTGTGCAGCAGGCTGCGCCGCAGCAGTTCAGGGTTGCGTCTGGGGTTGAACGCCATCGCTCGCTGCACGAATTCATCCACGGAATCCAGTTCGCGATCCTGAGTTATGAAGTCCCGGATTCGCTTGCCGCCCTCCATGTTCAGCTCGGGGCCGACATCCACGAGGACCAGCCCGGCCATCGATTTGGAATGCCCCATGGCATAACCGATCGCAGCGAATCCGCCCATCGAATGGCCGACCACTAGCGGACGCGCGAGTCCGAGCTTTTCGACGAAGCCCTCGATGTCGCGAATCTGGCTCTCGAAGCTGTAGTCGGAGGTGGGCTCCCATTCGCTGTCGCCATGCCCGCGCTGGTCCAGCGCGAGACAGTGGTAATCGTTACGGAGCATCAGGCAGACAAGGTCCCACGTATGGGCGTTGAGACCGCCACCGTGGAGGAAAAGTATCGGACGGCGGCCGGGAGTGCCCCAGTCCAGGTAATGGAAGCGCATCCGGTGGATTACGATGTGATGCGATTCGGGCAGGGTGACTTCAGGAAGTTTCAGTCCCGCCACCTGCGCCGCGAGATTCAAGTGTTCGATCTGTTCGGATTCGGTCAGCACGCTCCACGCTCCTTGGTCTGTTCCGCTTTTAGATAACAGCCGTGAAACGCAGGTCCGGGCAGAGCTATCGGGGAACTCTTACCAGCCGCAGCTTCAGAGAAATCTATAGCAAATGGGCGAAAAGAGCTGCAATCGGCGTCGCTGGCGAGTTCGAGATTCCTTCCGTAACGGGAGGCACGACACCGCTGCAGAACTCCGCGCAGGGACTCGCGATTGCTCGAAACGAGCCCGCAACGACACGGGCGGGTGTGCGTTACACCCGCCCGCTCATGTATTGCCGTTAAGGAAACTACCAGCGGCGGCCGCCGCCACCGCCACCACCGCCATCGCGGCCACGGCGTTCGCGTCCACCGCCACCACCACCGCCACCGCGCGGCCCTCCTTCGCGAGGACGGGCCTCATTGACGCGGATTGCGCGGCCCTTTAGTTCAGTTTCGTTGAACTCCTCGATAGCCTTGGCGGCTTCGTTCGAATCGGCCATTTCTACAAAGCCAAATCCGCGCGATTGGCCGGAAAACTTGTCGACGACGACAACCGCGCTGTCGACTTTACCTGCTTGCGAGAAGAGCGCTTCCAGGTCTTCATTCGTCACCGAGTAGGCGAGGTTGCCTACGTACAATTTTGTGGGCATCAGTTTGCCCCCTCCTTCGTCTATGCCGGAAAGCGCGCAGCCAGAGAAACCCATGAGTGGGTTTAAATGAAAAGTGCGTCCGGGCAGTTACCACTTAGATTATTCTCTTATTCCTCCGCCGACGCAAAGTCTACGGTACTTCCGCTTCTTGCCCCCGGTTGACAGCAAATAAAGCCTAAGGCTTAACTCGGCATTGTGCCGAGCGAAAAGCTTTCGTCCTGGTTGCTGTGGCAGCGGCTGAGCGGACTCGAGGTCTTCAAGGACTTCAGCGAGCAGCAGCGCGATTCCTTCCTGAAGGCCTATGAGAGTGATCCTGCGATCCGGCTGCGACGGTTTGCGCCGGGTGAGGTGGTCTGCCGCAAGGGGGAGTACGAACTTGACCTTTGCTTCGTTTTGAGTGGCGTTGTTGAGCTATTTGACTACCTCGGCAGCGAACGGACAAAGATCGCACAGCTTGAGACTGGCAGATTCTACGGTGAACTGGGGGCTATCGGCGGCCTTCCTCGCACGGTCGACGTGGTCGCCGCGAACGAAGCTGAAATCTTCTATGTTCCCCGCCACGCGCTCAAATTTGTCGAGATCAACCCGCACGCGCGGGCGCTGCTGGCTGAACGCTATCGCGAGATGGCGGTGCGGGTTACCGCCGCGGCGCTCGAGCTGTTTCGCGGCGTGCCATCGACGTTTATCGAAGAGTTGGTGCCCAAATGCGAGATTCTGCGCTTCGAGTTGCGCGGAGTGCCGCTGGTCACTCAGGGAGAGCCGGGCGACGCGCTCTATATCGTGCGCGACGGTTTTGTCCAGGTAGTTCGCGAACGAGAGGACGGAAGCCGTCGCGTCCTGCACTATCTTCGGGCAGGCGAGTATTTTGGCGAGATGGCGCTGTTTGAAACGGGGGTGCGCTGGGCCAGCGTGCTCACCGCGGGAAAATGCGAGCTAATCAAGATTGGACGCGACGATTTCCTCGACCTGTGCCGGCACTATCCCCACATCGAGGAGGAATGCCGCAAAATTATCGCACTGCGTCGCGAGCAGGCCAGTGCGGTCACTCCTGAGATCTCGGAATTGCTCGAACGCAGCGGCCAGCTTGGCGTAATCCAGGCCGATGCGCTGCTGGTGATGGACCTCGACCTTTGCATCAAGTGCGACAATTGCGTCAAGGCCTGCGAGTCGTTGCACGGCCAAAGCAGGCTGATTCGCAGCGGAATTCAGATCGGCAAATACCTCATCCCCAGCGCCTGCCGCCACTGCGACGATCCGAAATGCATGAACAGCTGTCCAACCGGCGCCATTAAACGCCGGCCCGAGGGCGAAATATACTTTCAGTACGATATGTGCATCGGCTGCGGGAATTGCGCGATTGCCTGCCCCTACGACAATATCGCAATGATCGACACGCCGACGTTCGACCGCGCCCAGACCCGCAAGGCTCGCATGATGAATGATCCAAATTTCTACCGCCCCTATCCGGTGGCGCAGCACGACGTCGGAGACGGCGGGCTCCTCAAACGGCTATTCGGGTTGGGACGATCGGGCAAGCGCAAGCCGGTGACGCTGCCGTCAGGACGCGATTACGACCACGTGCCGGTCGCCTTTCCGATAAAATGTGATCTGTGCGACGGTCTACCCTTCATGGGATGCGTCCACAACTGCCCCACCGGGGCCGCAATAAGAATCGACCCGGCTAAGCTCTTCGAGGATACTGGCGCGATTACCGGGGGCTCGCGCGTTCGCAAGGCGCGTGGCGGAAGCGATTAACCCCTCTGATTACCGGAAGACCCCGAGGTGAGAGCGCAAATCGGCGAGGCCGCTGACCGGCGACACGCGGCACCCGTCGCCTCCGTCGCGCTATGGGCGATGTTGTGCGGCGTCGCGGTGCTCATCCTCCATGAAGTGACGTCGGGCCTTCCCGCGCGCCTGGGCTCCTATCGCACCGGAATCATCACCGTCATCATGTTCGTGCTAGCCGCCAGCTATTCGTCGCGCAAGCATATGCTCTGGTTTTCCGTCCGCTGGCTCAGATGGGCGATGCTCTTGCCGCGAAGACTCGCGCTCCGGATGGTCTTGTTCGACCGGCTCGAAGCCTGGCGTGCCGCCCACGTCACGATCGCCGTCATTGCGATGCTGCCCTTCTGGTGGCACCTCGACGCGGGCAGGGCCACGACTCTCGAATCGGCGCTCGAAATCATGGTCGTAATCCTGGTGGCGAGCGGCCTTGCCGGCGCCACGATTCAGGATTTGCTCCCGGCCCGCGTGCGCAAATGGCCCGATCAGGAGGTGCGCATCGAAGATGTCGAGGCCGGCTTTCATGCTCTATACGTCGAGGCCGAAGAAGCCGTGCTCGGACATTCCGAGGATCTTGTCCGCGTCTATCTCCACCATGTGCGCCCGTTACTGACCGGTGCGCCGCCGACCCGCAAGATGCTCTGGGCCACCCTCACCGGGCAGGATCTTGGACCCGTCGTTTGCGCTTCGGCCCGTTCGGCTTCCGCCGGACTCCACGCCGACGCGGACGTCTACGTGCGCCTGGTTGGCATTGCCGAACGCAAAATTCGTCTCGATCATAATCGCTTCAACCTGCGCCTGGGCGTCGCCTGGTTGCGCTTCCATATGGGCGTCGCGCTGGTTGTGAGCGTTCTCATCGCCTTTCACGTGCTTGGCGTGCTCTACTTCGCGGGGATTTGATGGGCAGGAGGTTGTGGATATCGGCCGCCGGCCTCGCCCTCGGCTTAATCGCGGCATTCGTGCTCATACCGCGCACCAGTTATCAGCCCGGGCTTCTGCTCGCCGCACATGCCCAACTCGAGGGAGACTGCACGTCTTGCCACCGTCCGTGGCGCGGACCTGCCAGCGCCGGATGCATCAGTTGTCACGGCGACCTGCCGGATTCCAACAAGCATTCGGGTGTCGACGCGACCGATTCCGACCTCGGTCTACGCCCCGGCAAGCGGTTGGTGCTCACGCAACTGGACAATCTTGCCTGCCTTAGTTGTCACGCCGAGCATCAGGGGCGCCGGGCCGATATCAACACGGCCGCCGCATTCGCCTGCGCGTTTTGCCATAAGCATCCCGCCATTGCTGCGGTGCCGGAGCACATGACCACCTCGATGAAGCGCCAATTCTTCGTGCGCCATCTCTTTACCAAGCCCTTTAATCATTATGAGCATCGACTCTTGATTACGTCGGCCTACCCGCCGCGCCCCGGCGGTTTCGAGTGCCGCTCGTGCCATCTGATCGATCCGGTCGCGCCGGGTTCGGCCGATCAGATGCGCCTTGCATGGAGCGGGTGCGAAGGGGTGGGATGCCATGTTGCGCCGCAGGATAGCTTCATGCAGATGCCGGCGTCAGTAGGACCATCGCCCAAAACGATTGCCTACTCCGGCGTCATCCGGGTGCGCCATATTAATGCGGTATTTGCGCATTCCGCTGGCCATCTGCGCAGCGCGTGCGAAGACTGCCATCTGAAGACCGCGCAAAGCCGCGATCCGAACGATCCGGCATCGCTGGCGATAAGGCAGTGTTTCACCTGCCACGCCCACCAACCCGCATCCGTGTCAGCGGCTGCGGCGGATGCGGCACCGTCGGGGCGGATCGCCCAGCGGGGTCTTGCGTTCGCGGCGATGTCAGGGGGTGACGTCCTCTCGGAAAAGTCAGTGGTCAGGTGCGGAGATTGCCACCTTTTTCATTCTTATGGCGTGGTCCCTATACGGGATTTTCCTGACCCCGCCCCGAAGTTCCCCCCCAACGGCCCTCAAAGATTGGCGCTTACCCTGTACGTCCCTCACCTGGTGAGGTCGAGCGCCACCGGTTCGCCGGCGGTCGCCTTTACGCAGTCGAGGCTCGCGCCCTG
>Ga0335081_10022214_pt1 | contig 10263 bp, 9 predicted proteins | sample Lox_Sample_35_FD_206713 | JGI IMG/M metagenome (GOLD analysis project Ga0335081, IMG submission 206713) | Soil microbial communities from Loxahatchee National Wildlife Refuge, Florida, United States - Lox_Sample_3.5 | ecosystem: Environmental > Terrestrial > Soil > Wetlands | place: USA: Florida...
TGATGGCCGCCGTCAAGGTCGTCTTGCCGTGGTCCACATGGCCGATGGTGCCCACGTTCACATGAGGTTTCGTCCTCTCAAATTTCGCCTTTGCCATGCTGTCCGCCTCCTGTCGGGAAGTGAAAAAGTTAGTTACTGGAGCCCATGAGCGGGATTGAACCGCTGACCTCATCCTTACCAAGGATGTGCTCTACCAACTGAGCTACATGGGCGGTTTCGAACAATGGAGCGGGAAACGGGATTCGAACCCGCGACCCCCAGCTTGGAAGGCTGGCGCTCTAGCCAGCTGAGCTATTCCCGCATTCTATTTCTGATGACAAATTTCAAGTCCGTATTCATAAACTGGTGGGGAGGGGAGGTTTCGAACCTCCGTAGGCTGACGCCGACAGATTTACAGTCTGTTCCCTTTAGCCGCTCGGGCACCTCCCCAGACTTAATTCGGTGAACCGCAATGCTTAAAGAATACTGGTGAATGTGCAATCAGCTGCGGTTGTGCTCAAATGCTTTTTGGATTACGACAACGTTATTATGATAGTTTATGATGACTAATGGAGCCACCGAAGGGACTCGAACCCCCGACAGGCTGATTACAAATCAGCTACTCTACCAGCTGAGTTACGGTGGCGAAACCCTCTGGACGCAGGACGCCCTTGCAACTACATGTTTATAAAACAATAAATGCGTGAACCGATTATAATGAACGCCGTAATTCCGCCAAAGAATTGTAATTATAAAATATTGTAGATTATTTTGTCAAGGAAAAAGATTGCTGGGGCTGGGATTTACAAAAAATGGCATCTTTGTGCTACAGCCTATAGATGAGCTTTTCTCCTTCTCTGTCTCAACACCTCGTAGAGCAGAACCCCTGCGGCCACGGATACATTCAACGAGGTAATGTTCCCCATAAGCGGAAGGGACAGAAGATAATCGCATCGTTCCCGCACCAGTCTGCGGACGCCTTTATCCTCTCCTCCGAGCACCAGTGCCATGGGCCTGTCAAAATCCGCATCCCAGTAAACCTCATCACCACCAGCCTCGGCACCAGCTACCCACACCCCCGCTTTTTTAAGATTTTCCAATGCATTGACGATATTCACGACCTTGACCACAGGCACATACTCTAGAGCGCCAGCTGCAGCCTTGGCAACGGTTTCCGTAAGTCCAACCGCCCTTCTTTCAGGAATGATCACGCCGTGAACGCCCGTGGCCTCGGCGGTCCTCAGAATAGCGCCGAGGTTTCGCGGGTCTTCCACCCCGTCGAGTATGAGATAGAGGGGGGCCTGTCCTTTTTGCGCAGGGATTTGCAGAATGTCATCGAGCGCTGCATACTGCTGTGCCGCCGTAATTGCGATTACGCCCTGGTGAAGAGCGTTCGGGGCCTCCCGCTTCAACGCCTCGCGGGACGCGATCCTTACCTCGGTCCCCCTGCCCTTGGCAAGTCGGATGATCTCCAGGATATCGCGATCCGATTTCCGCTGCTCGGCAATCAGGAGCCTCTGGATTGGCCTGCCTGCCTTGAGCGCCTCAGTCACGGGGTTGATACCGAATATTTTATCTCTCTTCATTCCTGCCGCCGACTCTTACAGCCAATTGCACGATTGGGCAAGTATCCAAGAAAAAATGAACGCAGAAGAATCAATCGAGGAAAAGACAGAAAATAAGCTGTCAAGAAAAAGCATGTTTATTCGATCAGCATTACTGTTTGCGAATATTCGTATCTAAAGATTTTTTAAAGCAGTATTCTCAGCGGTAAGTAGCGATATCATTTCGGTTTCCAGACCGTGCCGTCCGCCCGGTCGAAGAGCGCCACGCCGGCATCATCAAGGTGCTTCCGTATCCGGTCTGCCTCGTTCCAGTCCTTGCGTGCTCTCGCTTCATTCCTCATGTGAATCAGCTCTTCGATCTTTTCCACGGGAATGGTCACCTTACCTTCAGCCAGCCGCCCTTCCTTGAACCATTCCTCAGGTTCGCGGAGGAACAGACCGAGCGTTTGGCCTACGTCATCGAATGCCGATGCGGCTGCATGGAGGATGATATAAGCCGCGTCCTCCCGCTTCTCCCCCACTTCAGCGAGGTATTTGTTAATATCGCGTACGAGGTCGTAGATAAGGCCGATCGCAAAGGCCGTGTTGAAATCATCGTCCATGCCCTCTTCGAAGCCCTTGGGCAGGTTCAAAATCTTTTCGTAGAGCGGGCGGTCAGCAACCTCGATGACCTCCTCCGGTTTCACTGCAGGTGGCTTCTTCCCGGCGAGGAATTTCACGATGCCTTCTTTCATGGTGTAAAAGCGGTCGAGACCGGCACGCGCGTCCCTCAGGTTCGCATCCGAGAAATCGATGGGGCTGCGGTAGTGCGTCGAGAGCAGAAAAAGCCGGACGACCTCAGGATCGAACTGGTCCAAGATTTCGCGGATCGTAAAGAAATTGCCGAGCGATTTAGACATCTTTTCCTGGTTGATGTTCACAAAACCATTATGGAGCCAGTAGTTCACAAACTTCCTGCCGGAGTACGCCTCGCTCTGGGCTATCTCGTTCTCGTGGTGCGGAAAAATGAGATCCTTGCCACCGGCATGGATGTCGAAGCTCTCGCCCAGATGCTTGAATCCCATCGCCGAGCACTCGATATGCCAGCCCGGCCTGCCGGGGCCCCATGGACTGTCCCATTTGGGTTCGCCGGGCTTCGCGGCCTTCCAGAGCGCAAAGTCCAGCGGGTCTGTCTTGCGCTCATCCACTTCCACCCGCGCCCCAGCCTTCATGTCCTCAAGATTCCTCTTTGAGAGCATGCCATAACCCGCGAAGCTCGATACACGGAAGTACACGTCACCGTCCACAACATATGCATGTCCTTTGTCCACAAGTCCCTTGATGATCTGGATCATCTCCTTAATATGTTCTGTTGCCTTGGGCTCCACATCGGCCTTGCCCACGCCGAGACGATGCATGTCCTCGTGAAATGCACGAATGTATGTGCGCGCAACTTCGTCGGCCGTCGTGCCCATTTCCTTCGCACGATTGATGATTTTGTCGTCAACGTCCGTAAAATTTCTCACAAACGTTACGTCATACCCTTTACGGATGAAGTATCGCCGTATCACGTCAAAGGTGACGGCCCCTCGTGCATGGCCGAGGTGGGAGTAATCATAGACCGTGATGCCGCAGGCATAAAAGCCCACCTTGCCCGGTCGGAGCGGGACAAACTCCTCCTTTTTCCCGGTAAGTGTGTTGTAAAGCTTGATCATGGACAAAAACTCCCTCGCACGGTGCATTCCTGCTTCAGGGTATGGGGTTTGAAGTTTGATTCTATACGCGGAGTGCAAGGTTTGTCAAGCAGTTTTGCTATAAATTCAGTCGGTTGTAAAACATTCATTCACGCGATAAAATATGAGAAGATATCCCCATCTCTCGTCAAGGAAATCAGAATGGAACTCACACCGCATACTCAGTTGCCCTTGTGCAGCTTTTGTTTTTATTGTATTATTTTGATATGATATCGATCATACGGAAAGGAAACGCATCATGGCCTCTGAGATGCTAAGATTTGTTGTGCATGAACATAAGGCTACCAGGCTTCATTACGATTTCCGGCTGGAGATCGGTGGTGTGCTCAAGTCCTGGGCTATACCCAAAGGACCCTCCATGAACCCTGCGGACAAGCGGCTTGCGGTCATGGTGCCTGATCATGTGATCGAATACATAGATTTTGAAGGGATCATCCCCGAGGGCATGTATGGTGCCGGCCCGGTGGTCGTTTGGGATATTGGGGAGTTCATTCCGCTCGACACGGACGATCCCCAAGCGGCGCTCACGCAAGGGAAGCTTAGTTTCGAACTGAACGGGAAAAAGCTGAAAGGGGCATTCGCGTTGGCGCTCATGAAAGGACTCCCAAAAAGTACAGGCAAAGAATGGCTCTTGATGAAAAAGAAGGATTCCCACGCTAAACCTAACTACGCGATAAAGACCGAACTCACACCCGCAAAACTTGCGAAGCTCAAGGAGAAGGTCCCGCCTTGCGAGACGGAGTAAAGGAAAAAGTTGTTGAAAATCTTTGAACGGCGAGATCCGGTTCATTAAAAAAGGGGAAGAAATGGAATACATCCCCCAGTATGATGTACCTGTGATGTAAGCCTTCTAGAACTTCTTCGGGAACTGTTTATGAACTACCCGCCACTAAATCGTTGCTGCCCTTGTAGTGGGAGTTTCACGGTTCAATGAAGGATGCGCACTAAAGGTATTTCCTTTAATACGTCTTATCTCCTTCTCCCCGTGCGTTACTTCGGCCAGTTCCTGGCCTAGTCGATTCTTTTTCTTTAACCGGAGGAAGGTCCTGACGCCAAATATCCTTTCGTATGCAGAGAAGGTATTTTCCGGTATCCTCGAGAGCTGGCGCTGCAGGTTGATCGAATTCGGCGGGAAAGAGGACCATGTGCACTTGCTGATAGACATCCACTCCGCTCAACATTTCGACTCTTATCAACAACCTCAAATCTGCAAGCTCAAGGAGGATCCGGAACGAATTCCCTGGCCATAAAAGATTCTACCGGAAGCCTGTTCTCTGGCATCGCGCGTATTTCACGGGGACCGTTGGCAAGGTGACCCTTGCAACGGTTCGACGCTATGTCGAGCAGCCGGGCACACAAGCGAAACTGCGAAAGCAACGGCCAGACCTGCCCGCTTGACCCGCCCCCTGGCAATGCGCCAGGGAGGGGGAATGAGCGGATCTTAGTTCAATGACGCCTGCCAAAGAATCGAAAATCGTAAAGATATGCTTCTGTATGCTCTCCCAGACCGTGGCTTCAGTCCCATAGTCCTTGGCTACCACCGCATCAATCCGCGCTATATATAATTGCCACCATGGGCAACTGCAAGGAAACGAGCGTCATCCTTACTCCCCGGATGATATCATCGCATCGAGCTCCGCATTGCGAACCTTACCAGGCTCTTGATCTGACCATGAAGCGTCTCGAATTCCTTGAAATGGAGCGACTGAGGCCCGTCTGAAAGGGCATGTTCCGGATCGTGATGCACTTCGATCATTACTCCCTGAACCCCTGCCAAGATTGACGCAAGGGCCATGGGAGATACCAACTTTCTCTTCCCTGTCGCATGGCTGGGATCAAAGATAACCGGAAGATGGGACAGCTCCTTAACCAGGGGGATGATGGCAAGGTCCGCCGTATTCCGGGTCGCGGTCTCGAAGGTGCGTATGCCGCGCTCGCAGAGCACCACCTTCGTATTGCCGCCGAGCAAAATGTACTCTGCCGATCCGAACCATTCGTCGACAGTTGCCGAGAGCCCCCGCTTCAGGATGACAGGCGTTCTTATTTTGCCAACCTCGGTCAGGAGGTCGAAGTTCTGCATGTTGCGCGCGCCGATCTGGAGGATGTCAACCTTGTCAGCAACAATCCCCACATGCTCAGGGCTCACCACCTCGGTCACGACAAGCATGCCCGTCTCGCGCCTCACGTCATCGAGCAGCTCAAGCCCGGCTTCGCGCAGACCCTGGAAGCTGTGCGGGCTCGTCCTCGGCTTATAGGCCCCGCCGCGGAGCACCGGAACACCCATTTTTTTTAGGAACCGTGCCGTCTTCATGAGCTGTTCTCTGCTCTCGACTGCGCAGGGACCGGCGATCACAAGAAAAGGGGACTTACCACCGACCTTGATCTTTCCGCCAAGTGTCACGACGGTATCAGCAGGATGGAAGTCCCTGCTTACAAGCTTGTACGGCTTGGTCACATGGAGGATTTCCATGACTGCCTTGTTGCCCTTGAATGGAGCATCATCGACCCACCCTTGATTGCCGATGATGCCGATGGCCGTCCGCTCGGCGCCGGGGATGGCAACGGGCTTAAATCCCATCGAGGTAATCGTCTTCTTTACCAACTCTACGTCTTTATCAGTCGCCCAGTGATGCATTACGATAAGCATGCGTTGGATCCTCTTACTTGTTCCGTTCCCGCTTCCTACGCACCGTAACGGTCTCGCCGCCGATACCCCAATTGTCGGTCGAGACCTCTTCAATGACAACACACGTTGTCTGAGGGTTCTTGCCAAGCACATCCTGAAGCAATTTGGTCACTCCCTGGATAAGCTGTGCCTTCTGTTCCGCTGTGGCGCCTTCATTCGTTATCTTGATATTGACGTAGGGCATGGAAACCTCCAAGAATACTTGAATAGCTGACATGGCGAGCGACCGAGGAGGGCGCGGCAATCTTAAATCTGAGTGATGAGAACGCTTGACTGCAACGGTCCTCGCAACGACGCCCTGTTAAATTATATCGGCAATCTAATTTTATACCGCAGGGCGAACATCCGCAAGATGAATGTTGCCGCAATACAGGCAATGACCGCGATAACATCATTCGACGTTACCCTCATGACCACAAGATATCCCCAGGCGCCTGCAAACGCGCAGGTTGCATAGATCTCCGTTCGCTGGAACACGTATGGAATCTCGTTCCCGGCAATGTCCCGGAGAACGCCTCCGAACACGCCGGTGACGACGCCCATAAGGGCCGACACAAAAGGATGGTACCCGAACTGGTTGGCGAGGGACGTGCCCGAGGCGCTGAACGACCCCAACCCCAGCGCGTCAAGAACCAGGATAAATGTTACAAATCCGCTCCGGTGCAGCATGCCCTTTATCACGACCGAGGAGAGCACTGACAGCCCGAGCAAAATGATGGGATACCAATAGTGCGCTGTCCAGAACAGAGGATGCCGGTTCAGGATGAAATCGCGCAGCGTTCCGCCGCCAAAGGCCGTGATCATGGCCAGCGAATAGACGCCGACGAGATCCATCTCCTTTTTCCGTGCCTCAAATATCCCCGTCAGGGCGAAGGTGATGATTCCGATTGCCTCAATGGTTTTAATGAAAGCGTTCATATTTTCAGATCTCTTCGCAAATCATTCTTATCAAGAGACATAATTAACAGCCCAATGCATGTCATTCCCGCGAAAGCGGAAATCCAGAGACGCTGAATCCCGAAGCTAGCTCAATACGGTACATGAAAATGAATTTCCGTTGGATTCCCCATCACGTAGCCCAATCTAGCTTCTTCGAATACATCTGGGCGCGATTGTCTTCTGGAATCCGTATTTGCCAGGAAGCTGTTTTTCTTGCTCGTTAATAATTACTGGTTGTAATGGGCTGCAATAGTCTTGCAATGGCTTATCAACGTTAAATATTTCGACGAATGGTCCTTTATTATTCAGATTGAATTATTTGTCAATAATCTGAAAAGTCTCCCCTAACAGCCCCCATTGCGCTTCCCGGATCATGCACTGCCGCGGCCTTGGCCTCTTTCCACCTCCGCCTGAGCTTCTTCACGTCCTCGCCCTTCGCCTCACGAACCTTGAGTTTCTTATCGATCACATCAAGCCGCGCAAGGGCATCTCGTATGCCCTTGTCCAGATTCCGATATTTCGCGGGATCGGACTTCGGAATCGAGTAATCTCCACTCGTCCTCCAGATATCGCCGAGCCGAAGCCACGCCGCAAAATTTTCGATCTTACCGTCTTCCATAAGCTTGATCTTCGATGTTGCCTTAATGTCCTTTACATGGAGGCCGTTCTTGTCCGCCACAACCTTTTGGCTGCCTGTAAACGGCTCTGCACCCTGGACGTCGAAATACCGCCACGTTACACGCGCGATCTGCTCGGCAGAATCATGGCAGCTTCTGCAGGTGCGGGACTTGCCGAGCGGGTGCGCGACCTGCTCCACTTGGATCCAGGCGAGGTAGTTGTTGTTCCCGCCAGGGAAGTCGAACGTGCCGAGCAGCGCGTACGCATCGTGCGTCTCGCCTTTTGGCCAGCGGAACGTAAGCCCGGGCTTCGCTGCAATGGTTTCTTTAATGCCGCCGACGCTGTTCGGCCATATCTTGGTCGGCATCCAGATGCCTTTTTGGTCCTTGATCAATATCGGGGGTCCCTGCGGTCCGTAATATAATGAATACTTCTTGAAAGGGTTCGGCCGGGACTCGATCATGCCCGGCCCCCAGGAAGTCATTTCGTAGCCTCCGAGTATCTTCACATGGCATGCCTCGCAGGCGACGTTCTTATGTACACTCGCTGCTATCGCCTGTTCGACTTCGATATGGCAATCCTGACAGGTGGCTTTCCTCTCGATATGGCCCATGCCGCCGGGCCCGGTCTGATGGCAGTCAATACACTCGAGCTTCTTGATCACGTGTACGTCTTCAGGAAGACCCGCAGGTTCGGAGAATTCCTTGCCAAGATAGCTGTCCCCTCTTCTCCGCTCCATGGTGCCTGCGTGGCACACAAAGGTGCTCCTGCCGCCACCGCTACAGTTCGCCGACGGTGGTGTCCGTGTAAAAGCATGACTCCCGCGCTCGCGCGTCGGGGCGTAGTGGCAGTCAAGGCAGCCCGCGTGGCAGATGTTGCACGCCTTCTGCTTGGCTACCGCCTGTTCATGGGTTAGCGGGAGATTGATCTGCTCGACGATCTTGCTGGTGTTTTCGAAGGAGAATCTGTCTCCTTCCGCCCTGCCGACCGGCTGGGTGTCTGCGAATGAAGGCCCTCAGTTGTTCGGCCCGTGGATGTCGTTCCACGTCCGCATGGAGCGCTGACGGAAATTCGCACCCATCATGCTCGTGGAAAACTGCTTCACTTCTTCGGGATGACAGGCTGATTTTCCGCAGGTCTTTTTTGCGATAACCGGGTCGAACCCGAGCGTAACCGGACTTCTATCGTGGTACAGGAGCGTTCCGACGTCGTAGTCGAGAGAGCCGTCTGCAAGACGGGGGAGCATGTTTCTCTGCCGGTCATTGCCTGAAGGAAGGAGCTCTTTGACATGGCCTTTTCTCGGCATGACATCGAAATTATTGTCGAGCACGATGAGTTTCAGCATGCCCTTGTGGGCCTTGGAGGGCTCATCGGACAGGCCGTTTCCTAGGTGACAATCGCGGCATTCCGTGTTCGGGTGGCGCGCCTCTTTCTGCACCTGCTCGCGCGTCATCACGAACTGGGGATACCCCAGTTTGATCATCCGGCCCTTATCGGCATGGCATGCCACGCACCGGTCACTTGACTGATAGCCGCTGTAAAAATAGACGAACAGGAGCACGAGGACGAGTTGAATGAGCAGGATCACCATCCCGCGCCTGCTGCCGAACCAGTTCCAGAGTTTTCCGATTGCCATATGAGAAACAGAATACCACAGGGAAAGCGCCAAAACAAACGAAAATTAGATATGGCAGATACCGTCCCGCTTCGCCCGAAGGGCGTCAGCAAGATTCAACCGGACCGCGCGGACCGCGGGGAGCACCCCGCCGATAAAGCCTTGATCATGGAAAAGAGCAGTGATTTGTACACGATCTCACCTGCCGGTAGATGCGTCTCTATGAACTACCCGCCACTAAATCGCTGATGCGATTGTAGCGGGGGTTTCACAGTTCAATGAAGGAAGCGTTTCGTAGGCAGAAGCAACAAAACGTCTTATTTCCTTCTCCCCGTGCGTTACTTCGGCCGGTTCCCGGCCTAGTTGATGCTTTTTCTTTAACCGCATGACACGTTTCTTTTGCTTTACTGATATTTCGCCGGCTAAAAGCATCCTGACCCCGGTTTTTTTGATCACGAGGGATGCGTTGTAGTCGGCGTTTTCGGTAAACCCGCAGTTCTGGCATACGAACTCCGATTGGGATTTTCGGTTGTCCGGGTGAGTGTGCGAACACTTCAAACACTCCTGCGACGTGCCGTTCGGTGGGATAGCGATGACAAGCTTATTTATCTTCCTGGCCTTGTAGGTTGTAAACTGCCTGACCTTCCCCCAGGCTGATTCGAGAATAGATCTATTGAGACCAGCCTTGGCCGTGGCGCCGTTCGGGATACACTTGCCGTTTCCAGCCCTCCTTGGCTTTGGCGCTCTGGTCATGTTCTTTATCTTAAGGTCCTCGAACACGAATACTTCGGCTTCCGAGTCTACAATCTTTCTGCTGGCCTTATGGGCGAAATCGTGCCGCACGTTGGCGGCATAAGAATGGCAACCTGCTATTTTTTGCGAAGCTTTTCTCTGACGGCGGGAGCCTTTTATGCGGCGCGCCATCTGCCGTTCGTATCTTTTGAGGCGTATTTCTCTTCGGCTGAGGTTATGCTTCTGCTCGTCGGTGAAGTCATGGGAGATGTCCTTAACGCTTGCTGCCACCGGAACAACCACGCCGCGGTCCACGCCAAGAGTAATCTGGTCAAGTTCCGTCGCCGTCATGGCGCTATAATAGGCGATCAGTTCTTCTTGGGACATGCAGGCAGA
>Ga0335081_10022216_pt1 | contig 10263 bp, 4 predicted proteins | sample Lox_Sample_35_FD_206713 | JGI IMG/M metagenome (GOLD analysis project Ga0335081, IMG submission 206713) | Soil microbial communities from Loxahatchee National Wildlife Refuge, Florida, United States - Lox_Sample_3.5 | ecosystem: Environmental > Terrestrial > Soil > Wetlands | place: USA: Florida...
GAATAAGACGGGCCCAGATAGGCGCCTTTCATAGAATCGTGAACGCCGTCAGCTGTCCGCGTGTTGCCTTGCACATGGTACCAAGCCATCAAAGCGGCTCCCAGTGCGCCCCCAGCATCCCCCGCGGCCGGTTGAATCCAGATATCGTCGAAAGGGCCTTCCCTCAGCAGCCGCCCATTTGCGACACAGTTCAGCGCAATGCCCCCCGCCAGGCATAACAATTTTTCGCCGGTGATCTCGTGGGCATGCCGGGCCATGCGCAACACGAGGTCTTCGGTCACCTTCTGGATGGAAGCGGCAAGGTCGGCTTCCCGCTGAGTAATTTCCGACTCTGGCCGGCGCGGAGGTCCCAGCAATTCGTGAAGTCGATCGTTCGTCATATACATTGAATCCATAAATCCGAAATACTTCATGTTGAGACGGAACGATCCGTCGCCACGGCGCTCGACGAGTTGTTCATAGATCAATTGTTCATATTTCGGCTGGCCATAAGGCGCCAGCCCCATCAGCTTGTATTCGCCTGAGTTGACTTTGAAGCCGCAGAGATAAGTGAACGCCGAATACAACAAGCCGAGCGAATGTGGGAAACGAATCTCCTTCAAGAGTTCGACGCGGTTATCAACGCCTCTGCCAATCGTTGTGGTGGCCCATTCGCCGACGCCGTCCATCGTAAGGATCGCCGCTCGCGGAAATGGAGATGGGAAGAACGCACTAGCGGCGTGCGACTGGTGATGCTGAAAAAACAGAACATCTTCTGGAGCCGGAAGTGACAGCTTCTTGAATGCTTTTTCAATCTGGAGGGGAATCCAAAGTCGTTGTTTCATCCAGACCGGCATCACAGCCATGAACGGCCTCACGCCTCGGGGGGCAACAGCCATGTGAGTGCTGAGAATGCGGGAAAGCTTGGTGAGCGGTTTGTCATAGAAAGCGACCAAGTGGCAGTTCCTCTCCCCATGCGATGCGGCTTCGGAAAGACAGTATTCAATCGCATGGATGGGAAAGCTGGCATCATGTTTGATCCTGGTGAAGCGTTCTTCTTGAGCCGCTGCGACGATCTCTCCGTCGCGAACCAGTGCGGCTGCCGCATCGTGATAAAAGGCGCTGATTCCGAGGATGATCATGTGTCAATAGGGATGGCGGGCGTCGTCGCTGCCTTGACCGGCTGAAATCGGAAGCCAGTAGCTGGGTTCGTTGGAGGGGAATTTGAGCCGCATAGGGTCTTTCCCTCGCAGCGCAAGCACTGCACGCCCAAGCGAGAATACCAGCACATAAAAGGGAGCAAGGATGACCCAAGTGGCCACCGAAGAAACTAGCAACGATACCTTTTTGTTAAGCCGTCCGATGCTTCTTGAAACCGAAGGGTATAGTTGAGCAGCGATGAGGAGAAAAATCCCGCTCGCCAGGATTACCCCGCCTAAGAGATGCCGATGGAAACATAGAAGAAGAACGGCTCCGATACAGCAGAGCAAGGCGGAATGAATTTGCGCGTTCATGCGTTCCCCTCTCGAAACCAAGACTCCAGGAAGCTAAGAGTCACAACCTGAGTGAGGGGCCCGAGGTAAGCCTGGCCGGGCCCACAGACAAGATATTGCAAGAACGCATCCTGTTCCATAACGAATATGGCTGGAACTCTTAGGGGAGAGTCCCTCTGGCATGCGCTATTTCTGATTCGGTTTCGCGCGTTACAGCAGAGATGGCAGAATAGCGAGTCCGATCTCTATCCGGGGCGATACTTTTGTCAGAAACTTTTTTGTGATTGTTACAGATTCCTAGCTTATTCAAAAGTACTATGCGGGCGGACAGAGGGACAATCGCGTCGCGACCCTCTGCAGGTCAATCCGGCCGAAACCGAGACGTTGCTCCGGAGGAGCCCATGAATCGTCGAATCTCAGGCTTAATACTTCTGCTCGCCATTGTCTGTTTGGCACCCCTCCCCGTCTTTGCGCAGGTAGGAACGGGAACCATCACGGGTCACGTAACCGACGCCACCGGCGCACTGGTTCCGAATGCCCAAGTGGTGGCCGTCAACGCTGCGACTCAGGTGCGGACAACCGCAGCCACCAATTCTTCCGGCATCTATGAGCTACCCAATCTGATTCCGGGAACCTACTCGCTTGAGGTCTTGGCTAAGGGGTTCAAGAAGCTCGTTCGGACCAACATCCTGGTTCAGGTGGCGGACAATATCGGGTTGGATCTTCGTCTCGAGGTCGGAGCAATCAATGAGACCGTGACGATCACGGCCGAGGCTCCTCAGTTGCGGACCGAGGACGCGCAGACCGGCGAAGTATTTAACGAAGAATTACTTCAGACTTTGGTGAATCCCAGCCGCAATCCGATCAATTTGATTACGCTTGCCGGCAACGTACAGGGCGGCGGAGGCGGAGCCGGCGTGCCTCTGGGCAACGGCAATACGGGCGCCTTCTACAGCCCCCCAAACGACACGCGTATTAATGGCGGGAGACTCTCTTCCATTGATTACATTGTGGATGGAATCTCTGAAACCGGCGGCTTTGTTCACCAGGTCGTGAATACCACCCCCAACAACGAGGACGTCCAGGAGTTCAAGGTCATTACCAACGGCATGTCCGCCGAATACGGCAGACTATCCGGAGGTGCAGTCGAGCTTCAGACCAAGTCCGGAAGCAACGCTATCCACGGACAGCTTTTTGAATACCACCAGGACCAGTTCTTTAACGCGAACGGCTGGGGCAACGATGATCTCTGCCTTTTCGACAAGGCCAACAGCCTGCCGACAACCGCGTGCCGCAAATCGCTGTTTCACCAGAACGACTACGGCTTTGCTGTAGGCGGGCCGGTTGTGATTCCGCATGTGTATAACGGCAGGAACAAAACCTTCTGGTTCGCCAACGCGGAGTGGCTGCACAACCAGACTCCCGGCGGTCAGCAGTTCGGCACCACGGTCAGTGACGCTGAACGCAACTCGATTCCGAACCCCTACAACAACTGGCAGATCGCGAATAAGGTTCCGTGTCCAGCGGGAACCCAGGCGGCGACTCCGTTTGCCGGCGCCGGTTTTCCGTATGTCAATGACACGACCGATTGCGCCGACTTGACCGACATCGGAAACGCACCCTATAGCCCAACCGCTGGCACCGGTGATGGCTATGGCGACAGTCAGACGCCGTATCCCTATGTTGCCTTGGGCGACATTTACTTCGCGCCCGACGTCAACGGAAACAGGGTTCTTGCCGGCGGGGATGGTCGGCACATCCCGGTTTCCGAACTGGATCCCGCAGCCCTGCACTACATTGCCCTACAACCCCACGCGAACATTCCACCCATTTACGGAACTACCGGCTTTAATTACATGTATCGGACCGCCACGCACACCAAGCAACTAAAGTGGGACGTGCGTGTGGACCATGCCATCGATGATAAGCAGCACATTTACGGGCATTTCACACACGACGACGAAACCTATCTCCAGGGGGCTGCATACCCCAACTATCAGCAGCCGGGAACGAATCTGAAGGGTGGCTTTCAAGCGAACGTTCACTACGATTATGAGATTTCTCCGACGCTCATTCTCGATTTGAATGCAGGCGGGAATTACAGTCCGGGGGTATTTGGTGGCCTTGTCCAAGGTCCTGGCGCCAGCACATCCGGATGGGGATTCCAGCCCTCTGTAAGCAGCCTGATCGGTACCACGATGGAGAGTCTCGATCAGATTCGCGATGAATCATCGCAATGGGGCAACGGTGACGTCATGGGCAGCAGCTTCCTTCAAGGACCGACCGCCCGTTCGATTGCCACCACCACCTTCCAATATTCCGCGGCCCTCACGAAAATCGTCGGCCGGCACACGATGAAGTTCGGATACGATGGCCGACGCTACTATGACAACTTCCTTTTTCCTGCCGGAGCAGGTGGCAGTGACGGTTTCTTTATTACGGCTTTTGGGACCTTCCAGAATCTCAGCGAAGACAACAACATCTGGAGCAATACCTTGGGCGATGCCAACGCGATGGGCGCCTATTTCTGGGGGCTCGATTCCTGGGCGCACTCCAGCCAGGCGACCGCGCGCGAATTAGCCAATAACTACTACTCCGGTTACATGCAGGATGATTTCAAGGCCTCCAAGAAACTCACCGTCAATGTAGGCGTGCGCTGGGAGATGCAGACACCCATTACCGAGCGGCATGACAACCTGACGGTGTGGGATCCACTGGCGCCGGCTCCTTTCACGCTTCCTTCCAGTTACAACTTCCAAAATGCCGTTTTGAATGCCACTTGCACCCCGATCAGTGATATTCAAATTGGTGGTCAGTCGCCCACTACCTGCACGGCAATGACTCCGCAGATGGAAGGAATGCTTACTCCACCCGACTGGGCTGTGAGTGGAGCGTTCGACCCGGGGGCCATCGTCTTTGTGCATTCTCCTGAACATCGGGCCAGAACGGCTACGCCGTATCACCCATGGAACTTCGCGCCTCGCGTGGGCTTCGCGTATCAGGCGATGAAGAACACCGTGGTACGGGGTTCGTTTGGAATCTTTTACATGCCGCTGGGTAACGGCATGACCAGCTACGGCGACACCCCGAGCGTGGCCTATACCACATCGGCTAACACCGGCTTTGGCAATAACGCATACAATACCTACATCGGACAACCGGGATTCCAGACCTTAACCAATGCCTACCCGGTGCCATCTTTGGAACTTGCCGTATTCGGGCACAACAGCAGGCAAGCCAATATTGAAACTGCATCCAACGGCAGTGGTTCCGGAGGCGTCATCGCCACCGCCCATATGCCACATGAGATGGACTGGAGCTTTGGAATCCAGCATCAATTCCCGCGCAATTGGCTCGTGGAGGTCACCTACTCCGGGAACCATAGCGGTGATTTGCAGGGGCTTCTCTACCCCAGTCATATCAATAAGGCGAACTGGACGGGAGGTCCATACGCGCCCGCAGGGGCTACGTGTAACGATGGCAGCGGAAACTACCTCCCTTGCGTGGGCAGCCCCACAGCCTACAACGCTCTGATGCTGGGGTGGAACTCCGGCGGCAACCAGGCAAACTACTATGTGTCGTCACCAGTCGCAGGCCAGTTTCCTAGCGGCACCTTCACCGGCGGGAACGGCCCCGTCGATGCCAGCGGGAACCCGCAGGTGCCTCTGGCAGACCTGCTGTATCAGTATCCTTACTATGGCCCGGTCAACATAGAAGGCGCCAATATCGCGCGCGCTAACTTCAACAGCGCGAACCTGCGCGTGGAAAAGCGTCTTTCGGAAGGGCTCCAGTTGCTGTTCAACTATACCTACGCCAAGTCCCTGGACAATGCCGGTGGCCCTGACCAGGGGTCGACGCCGAGCAACGGAGGCGTAGGAACTGCGGCAAAGACCTTCCAGGGAGTTGACACCATCGCCAACGTTTATGGGCTGAGCACATACGATCAAACTCACCGTCTCGTTGCAACCTACAACTACCAGCTGCCGTTTGGGCACGGACGCAAGTGGATGAATTCGCAGACAGGCATTGTCGGCGGCTTGATCGAAGGCGGTCTGGGAGGCTGGGAGATCACCGGCGATACCACCTGGAATAGCGGCCAGCCCGTAGGCATCGGATTCCTGGGCACCAATATCGGTCAGAATGACGATCTTTGGTACATGTATGGCAGCCTTGCTCCTGGGGCGACGTTGTCGGCCCTCAAGGGCACCGCTTACGGTAATCCGGGTTCGACGATGTGCGAACAATTCTGTCAGGCTGCGGGCCAAGCCAGCAAGCACCCGTCGGCATTCAACGTCAATGCATTGGCTCCGGCCGCTTCCACGTGGTATGCGACCGCTTCCAACCAGCACGCGGGCGACGTCGGGCCCATGACCTACGGCACCCTGCCGCCGATTGTTGGCATTCTCCGCCAGCCCAGCAGTTGGGGAACGGATATTGCCATCATGAAGCGGTTCCCGATCGTGCGCGAAGGCACATACTTCCAGCTGCGCCTTGAGGGACAGAACATATTTAATCATCCGACCTTGGGCGGCCTGGACACGAATGCCTACGACGCCACGTTTGGGCAGGTGACTACGAAGAATGGGTCGCGCGTAGTGGTGATTTCGGGACGGTTCGTTTTCTAAAGTGCAGTTGTCTCCACTTTCTTCAGGGAGCGGGCTATACCGCTCCCCTTTTTATTGTGCGAGAATCGGACATGAGAGATTAACGGAAGATGGCTGCGTTGCACAGAAATGCGGTCTCGACCCTGGCATTGGCGGCATTGTTGAGCGCACCTTTACCCGCCCAGAATCCACCCGGTCCCTCCGCGGCCTCCAAGGTCAGTCATTTGCAGCAGGGAATACGGTTTGCACGCCAGCAGAAATGGAGGGATGCCGAAAGGGAATTTCGCATCGCTCATTTCGATGACCCTTCGTCAGTCGAGGCGGAGGTCCACCACGCGGAAGCCTTGGTTCAAATCGGTCAGCCCTTCGACGCCGACCTGGAGCTGCAGAGCTTTCTCCAGGATCATCCCGACTCCGCCCGCGCCCACGAGTTTTATGCCGTCGTCACATTAACAACCAGCGACGATTTCCTGCTGGCGCAAAGCGAGTTGGAAAAATGTGTCAAACTCGATCCCAATAACGGCGCTGCGTGGCAATCCCTGGGAGATATCTATCTCGACCACACCACCCCGCAGGATGCTGTCGGCGCCTACAAAAAGGCTTTGAATTTACTTCCCTCCAACCCGCTCGTCCTGGCGTCCCTGGCAAATGCCTATGCCCAGACCGGCGACAACGCGCAGGCGGAGAAGACGTTTGCCACGGCGATTCGCCTGAGTGAAGCAGTCCCCTATTCGCCCCAGGCGATTCGAAATAAGGGCGCTATCCAGTACCTTTGGGGGAGATACTTGCTGAGCCAGGGACGGGCGAAAGAGAGCCTTGCGGCCTCCATCATAGCTGTACAGAGCAACCCGCGTTCTGTGGTTGCCCTCTACAGCCGATCTCGCGCGTACCTGGCCCTCGGCGAGTATAAGCAGGCGGAGGCAGACGCCCTCCGCGCTACCGAGCTTGATCCTCGAGATAAGCAGGGGCCGTTGCTGTTGATCGACATTTACCGCAAGGAACATGATCTTGAGAAGCTGCAGAAGTATGCGGACCTGGCGCAGAAATTAGTAGATCAGCAGCAGGAGAAGGAAACGTTTGTTCGCGACGTGCGCAGTCTCCTCAATGTCGCTGAAGCCGCCTTCAAACACGGACGCTATAGCGATGCGATCCCGCCTTATGAAGAGCTGATCAAGAAGACGCCCACGTTTTACGAGGCGTACTTCGGCTTAGGCGTAAGTTACAGTCAGACCGGTCGTCTTCCCGATGCGGAGACGGCCCTGCGAAAGTACCTGTCATTCCAGCCGGTCTCCGGCGACGGCCACGCCGTTCTCGGGATCCTCCTGCTGCAGATGGAGCGGGGACCGGAAGCCGTGCCGGAGTTGAAGCAGGCATTGCAAATCGATCCGTCGCTGGACGAAGCGCGCAAGGCGTTAGCCACGGAATTTATGCGCGAGTCAAAGCTCGACGAATCCGTGCGCACCTTGCGCGGAGCCCGGAATTCGACCGACCCCCAGTTGATCGCGATGCTCGGCATTGCCCTGCTGCAAAAGGGCGACATGGCTGGGGCAAAGGGAGAACTGAGCCGGGCGTTGGCGCTCCAGCCTGATAATCCAGACGCGCTAAAACTGAAACAGGAAATCCTCAGTAAGGCGGACGCATCCAAGCAGAATTGATGAACTTACGCGCGAACGCAAGCGCTCATTTCCGAGGCGGCTCGTGCAGAGTCAATATTTGATCGGCGGCAACGTTGCTGACAACCTGTTTGATTCCACTCGGCCATTTCACCTCGATCTGGTCAATCTTGGTTGCTGCACCCAGACCAAAGTGCACACGCTTGTCGCTTGACGATCCGTAGCCCACGCTGGTGGTCGCGTGATTGTATTGAACTCCCTCCGAAGTGATGACCTTAATGCGGGATCCTAATCCGTCACGATTGCTGATACTCCCCACGAGGTTGATGAGCAGCCAGTGATTAGAGTTCGCCGTGCGGTTCATCAGAATTTCAGGGCGAGCATTCAAACAGTTGGTGACGATGTCGATGCGTCCATCGTTATTGAGATCGCCGAAGGCAGCTCCACGATGTGGTGCTGGAACGCCAAAGCTGGTACCGGCGGACTTGCTCACATCCGTAAAGGTTCCATCGCGATTGTTCTTGAACAGGCTGTTGGGCAGCCAATAGGGTGTGTGATTCACTTCTTCGGAGTTGTCCAGGATAGCTGCGTTGGCCGTGAAGATATCCTTCCAGCCATCGTTATCGAAATCGAAAATCCCAGTGCCCCACGCGGTGAGATGGCGGGTCGCGGCCCCTATCCCGGAGCTCAGCGTTGCATAATCGAAGTCACCCTTCCGGGTATTCCTGAACAGAAGAAAGTTGTCGTTGTACATCGCTGTCTCGAAGATGTCGGGGAACCCGTCATTGTCGATGTCGCGGAAATCCACTCCCATACCCGCAACACTTCTGCCGTTCTCCGGATAAGCGACACCACTCAGTAGCCCAACCTCCGTAAAGGTCCCGTTGCCATTGTTATGAAAAAGGAAATTGCGAAAGGTATCGTTGGCCACGAAGATGTCAACGAATCCGTCGTTGTCGTAGTCGGCGAATGCGACGCCCATGCCCTTCCCGGCATGTTTGAATATTCCTGATGGCTCGGATACGTCGGTGAATGTCCCGTCGCCATTGTTGTGAAACAGCAGGTTAGGGAGTCCCGCGTAACTGTCGGGCGAGCAATAGGCATGAATGCCGTTAGATGCGCAGATCGGCTCCGTGCTGGCGGTCCATTTCACGTAGTTGATGATGATCAGGTCGAGATGGCCGTCATTATCGAAGTCGAGCCATCCGGCGGCGACGGAAAAGGCGTTGGCGAGCTCCGGATGCGCCCGTGCTAGCCCAGCTCGAGGGGTGACATCGGCAAACGTCCCGTTTCCGTTGTTGTGGAACAGCTGATAACCATTCGCACCCGTGACTAGAAGATCTTGGTAACCGTCATTGTCGTAGTCCGCGACGGCCGCCCCAACGGAGTAATACGAACCTGCTACTCCTGCTTCCTTAGTGACATCTGTGAACGTTCCATCTCCGTTATTGCGATACAGACGGTTGTGGAACCGCGGGTCCCCTTTATTCATGTCGGGCAGGTGAGCACCATTACAGAAAAACAAATCCAGCAGCCCATCATTGTTGTAATCGAAGAGGGCGACGCCTCCCGTCATGGTTTCCGGCTGAAATTTCTGTGGCTGGGCACTGTTGTCCAGGATGAACTGGATTCCGGACTTTCCGATCGTGTTCTCAAAAGTGATTGTGGACTTAGGATTCGCAATCAGAGGTGCCACCGCCAAGCCTCGGCGGCTAGCGGCGGCTAGTCCGAGCATCGCGGCCGACTTCACGAACTGGCGGCGCTGCATTCTGAGCGACGGGATCACTTGGGCGACCTCGACGCGGGCGACGGATGCGGATCCTCAACCGGTTCTTCCACTTTCACGATCTGGTCGACGGGGATTGGCCCAAGATTCTGCACGATGCCGCTCGGCCAGCGAATCTCGACGCTGTTGATCGAAGTCTCTTTGCCCAGCCCGAAATGCACTCGCCGGTCGCTCGAAGACATGAATCCCACACTTGTGGTGGCGTGACTGTAAAGAGTGCGACCTGCCCCAGTCACAACTTTAATCCGGGCACCGATGCCATCGCGGTTGCTGCGGTGTCCTCGCAAGTCGAACAGCAACCAGTGATTTTCATTCAACGCATTGTTGATGAGGATGCGGGGTTTTTCTCCAAGGGAGGTCACTACGATGTCCATGAACCCGTCGTTGTTCAGGTCGCCAAAAGCAGAGCCGCGCTGATAACCCAAAAGGGCAAAGGCCGGGCCCATTTGATCACTGACGTCCACGAACGACTTTCCGTCGATGTTCCTGAACATCGTGTCATGCTGTTTCGCGTCGGGCGCGAAATCGTCGACGTCGCCGTTTGCAGAGTACAGGTCCTTCCATCCGTCGTTGTCGTAATCAATAAAACCGATGCTCCATCCCGAGAGCGGCCGGCTCAGCGCACTCAGCCGGGTTTGACGGGTCACATCATCAAACGAACGTCCCTCGACATTACGGAGCAGGCCGAAGACCTGACCCTCCAGATCGTTGTACACGATGTCGACCCACCCGTCGTTATCGAAGTCCTTGGCGTCGCTGCCCATGCCGGATACTGTAGCGCCCAGTTC
>Ga0335081_10022217_pt1 | contig 10263 bp, 8 predicted proteins | sample Lox_Sample_35_FD_206713 | JGI IMG/M metagenome (GOLD analysis project Ga0335081, IMG submission 206713) | Soil microbial communities from Loxahatchee National Wildlife Refuge, Florida, United States - Lox_Sample_3.5 | ecosystem: Environmental > Terrestrial > Soil > Wetlands | place: USA: Florida...
ATTGTATGAAGAGATTAGCGGTAGGAGGGGAAAGTACAACACTGATGACAATCGTAAGAATCATCAAGACAACAACTCATAGCGTGGAACAAGTAAAAGATGAACATATTCCTGAGGTGTCTGACGAGAACACGGTTGGATGGACCTAGGTGTTTCTCAAGCTCAGCATGAGCCAGAGAAACAACAAGCAGGCACCGATCAGCGCCCACAGGCTCTCTGTATCAAACTGATGAACGCGGAGAAATACCGCTCCGGCACCGAGACCCACTGCGAGGATGGCATAGATGAAACCCCTGCCGATGATAGAGATCCTTCGGAGTTCATTTACGATATCCCTCGACGTGATCTCCACTCTAGTTTCGCCCCGGCTTGTAGTGACGAGGAACTCGTTTAGTAGCGATGGTAGCTTTACGAGAGAACGGGTCGATGTGCCGATTTGCCGCAAAAGACCCGATGCCGTCAGCTCCTCGGAGGTGATGAACTTCCGAGCAAAAGGCGCGGCAATCTCGATAATGTTGGTCTCGGGATCGAGGCGCGAGCCGAGGCCGTTTAGCATGCCGATGACACGGCCAAAGAGAATAAAATCATTCGGTATTTGGATTGAAGGGGAAAGCTGGAGTCCCTCTTGGATGTCCTTTCCGATTTCGTTTATGTCCATGGCCTTGAATTCAGAAGCCGATATATCTCGATATTTTTGAAAGATCCTGTCCACGAAATGGACGAAAGGCTGGATGTCCTTAGTCAGCGGTATGAACCCCATGTCCACGAGGGACCGAACCAATCCCAAGGCGTCCCGGTCCACGATCGCGGAGAACCCGCGCCTCAACCCTTCCCGCCGCTGAGCCGAAATGCGGTCGACCATGCCGAAATCGACTAGGATAATTTCAGGGCCGGGCCGGACAAAGATGTTACCGGGGTGAGGATCTCCGTGGAACAAGCCGTCAAGAAAGAACATCTGGGCATAAGCCTCTGCCAGGATGCGGGCAGCTTCCTTGCGATCGATCCCCGCCCGGTCAATTGCGCCGAAGTCCGTGATTTTAATGCCTTCAAGAAATTCGAGTGCGAGGACCTTAGAGGTCGTGAAAGGCCAGTAGACAATTGGGATATGGATCGTTTTACTATCGGCAAAGTTCCGCGCGAAAGTCTCGGCGTTTTTTCCTTCCTGGATATAATCGAGTTCCTCCTGTACGATGCGCGAGAATTCGGAATAGATGACATCCAGATTGATCTGGCGGTACAGCACACGCAGAATCCTGATGATGAACTTAAGCGTCCGCATGTCAGCAGCGATCACTTCCTCGATGCCAGGGTACTGGACCTTAATCACAATGCATTCACCGTCCATGAGGCATGCGCGGTGGACCTGTCCGAGCGATGCAGACGCGATCGGGATTTCGTTGAAAGATGAGAAAACCTCTTCCATCGGACCCAACTCTTCGGCGACACGCTGTGCAATCTCGCGGAAGGGGGCGGGCGGTACCTGGTCCTGAAGCTTCGAAAGTTCGTCGGTATATTCCTCAGGAAGAATGTCAACGCGGGAAGATAGGAACTGGCCGATCTTGATGAGAACGCCACGCATCTTGATCATGCGCTCACGCAGCAGTCGGGCATTTCGCACGTGAAGCTCCTTCAAACGCTCCTCGCGTGCCGCGGGATCGACAAAGACGTTTCGAAGAGCATGGATCTTGTAGCTTAAGAGAACCCTGAGGAAGAGTCCAACGCCTTGGAAAAAACGGCCACGGTAGCGGAAAATTTGCATAGGACGATTATATCAGAATAAGCCTGCCACGGGAAGTCATTCGTGGTAAATCTCGATCCGAGAACGATCGCCACGGTACGGCATAGTATGCGAAGCTCGCAGCCTGGCTTGCTTCATTAGGGTGTTCTTAAGGCATTGAACGGATGCTTAAAAAATCTGAAACCCCCTGGAATTAACCATAGGGATAGGAACTGCTTTATATATAGCATATTTTGGGTTGACATGTTATTACTAGATAATTGAATACCTTGTTGATATTTTGGATAAACCTTATATCTATACAAATCCAAAAAAACTTCTTTGATCTAGGAATTGCCTCTTCTAGTTTATGCTAGCCGGGAGCGGACGCTCATTACCCGCATGGACACGGTTCGACAGCATTATAACGCTTAGCTGTGCGAGTCAATAATAAATTGTGGTTGTTAAACCCCCGACCTTTAGGCCTGGGGTCGTTCAGTGCTCTTCGCGTTGTAGATATCAGCTAGACAATATTGTAAGGTGAGATTAAATAGAATATGACAACTCTATCAACACGTTTATCAGTTGCAAGTATGCGCGTTAACGAAGGCTGCCAGTACCGTGAACGACTCGGCACTGATGCTGACGGACGGACGTTGCTGGCGTATCTCAGTCAGCGCTACAGTCACTCCTCCGTGACTGAGTGGGCGGAAAGAATTGCGTCCGGCCGGATACTCATCGATTCTCGCCCGACGCACGCCGAAACCGTATTGCAGAGAGGATGCGAACTTGAGTGGAAACGACCTCCATGGATCGAGCCCGAAGCACCCACTTCGTTTGATGTTTTGTACGAAGATGAAGACTTGCTTGCGGTGGCAAAGCCAGCCGGGTTGCCGACGCTTCCTGGTGCTAATTTTCTGCAAACAACGCTCCTGCATCTGGTACAGGCCTATGCGTCTGACGCAGCCCCCCTTCATCGATTGGGGAGATGGACATCGGGACTGATTTTGTGCGCCAGAAACCATCACAGCCGGAAAGAATTGATACAACAGTGGTCAGCGAACAAAGTCGGAAAACGCTACCGCGCGCTTGCTAGCGGCCTGCCTGATTGGGATGAGAGGACGATCTCCACGCCCATAGGCCCTGTGCCGCACATTCTGCTAGGTTCGATTCACGCTGCTACGCCGAATGGCAAGCACTCTCTGTCTCAGGTGAATATCCTTGAACGCCGTACGGATTCATTCCTTTGTGACGTGCGCATTGCGACAGGCCGGCCTCATCAGATCAGAATTCATCTGGCTGCGGCAGGACACCCGCTGAAGGGCGATCCCCTTTATGGTGCGGGCGGTTATCCTGCGCCGGATACTCATTCATTGCCGGGCGACCGGGGCTACCACCTTCATTCCGCAGAACTGAGCTTTTGCCATCCACGCACTGGACGTGAGCTTGTCATCGAGTCTGAGCCGCCGCAGCTTTTACGTCTTTCAGGGGATGCGTGTTGATGTCGATTGGTAGTGAGCTGATCATTGTTAACAAAACCTCCGTAATATGACTTATCTCGCACACGCTACATAAATATCCCAATCACCGCACCGGTCATGCACGTGGCCAGCGTTCCGGCCACGATTGCCTTCATGCCGAGGCTAACAACCTCGTCCCGTCGCGTTGGAGCAAGACTTCCCAACCCGCCGATAAGAATACCCAGACTGCCGAAGTTAGCAAAGCTTGCAAGAGCATAGGTCATAATTAGCCTGCTCCGTTCATCAAGCGCTCCCGCGGGGAGCTTGGCCATTTCGAGGAACGCGAGCAGTTCGTTCAGGATCGTTTTCGTACCCATGAGATAACCCGCTGTCTGCGCTTGGGACCATGGGATTCCGAAGAGCCAGACGATGGGGGCCATGACGAACCCGAGGATTCTCTGGAGCGTAAGCGGCTGTCCGGTCACATTTGGAAGCAGGCCAATAAGCTCATTCGCAAGGTGCACGAGAGCAACCATCACCACGAGCATGGCGATGATGTTAAGGAGGAGCTGAAGTCCGTCAAAAGTCCCCGTAACAACGGCGTCCATAGAACTCGTTGCTGCTTTCTGGGGGACGAGGCTCCCGGCGGTCTCCTTGCCAGTTTCGGGAACGATAATACGAGCAATCGTAATTGCAGCTGCCACATGGATGAATGATGCGACAAGGATATGACCCAGGGGATCGGTAATCACATTGTTGAGGATTGTGGCATAAAGGATCATGACCGTACCTGCAATGCAAGCCATGCCCACGGTCATGAGGGAAAAAAGTTCGCTTCGCGTCATACTCGAGAGATAAGGCTTGATCACGAGAGGAGCCTCCACCATGCCGAGGAAGATCGTTGTGGAGGCTCCTAAACCCAGTGCTCCGCCGATATTCATAGTCTTCTGGAGCAGGAAGGAAAAGCCTTTAACAATCGTGGGAAGAATCTTCCAGTAGAAAAGAAGGGCCGAGAGTGCGCCGATAACCAGGACGAGCGGCAATGCCTGGAACGCGAGAATAAAGTTCGACCCAGGGTCTTGGAGAAGAAAGGGCGGAGTTCCACCGCCGATGTATCCGAACACGAAGGCCGTGCCTGCCTTGGTCGCAGCTTCGAGGGATAGGACGACGTTGTTTAAGAGCAGAAATATGTTTTTAAATACTGGAATATAAAGCAGGATCCCGGCAATGGCGAATTGAACTACAATGCCGATGAGAATAGTAATGAATTTAACCTTATTCCTTTGTTCGCTGATGATCCAGGCGATACCCAGGAAGACGAAGATGCCGAGCAAAGACTGAATAAGCATGAAACGCTCCTTTATGCTGAAGCCATTTGTACTTTTCTGCGATTATGCCATGTCAAAGGACAACTTTCAATTCTAAAAGAAGAAGTTTGACTAATTGAGAAATTTCAAGTGATTATTGTATGAAGCGATGATATCTGAAGCTTAATGAAGCGGGCTAAATCTTTTTTTTATGAGAAACGTAAAGTTTGATATTTGTAGCTGTAAGATTAGAAATCAATGGAATAATGAGTGGCGGTGATATGTTATGCAAGAAAATACGGTCTCTTAGACCTTCGCCACGCGCACGAGGCTGTTGTTTTCGTTTAAGCCGTCGATGATGGCGCCCAAACCTGCCATGTTCTGAAGGTAGTAAATGGCGTCCTGGGAGATCTCTTCTCCGGGCACCAGGAGTGGGATGCCGGGGGGGTAGACGGTCACAATCTCCGTCGAAACCCTGCCTACGGAATCATTCACGTTCATCAACTCGCTGTCCGAATAGAACGCCTTGCGCGGGGTCATGGCAAAGTTGTTCTGAAGCATAGGCGGATGGACCTTGTCCAGAGGCAGGAGCGCTCCCTGGAGCCCGGTCTCTGCCGAAATCTGCTGGAGCGCTGCCACGAGACGGTCGAGGTCGTCCTGCCGGTCGCCAATCGAAACAATAACTAGCACATGGAAAGGGTCGGCCATCTCGACTTGGATACCGAATCTGGTATTCAGCAAGTGGGATACGTGGTAGCCGGAAAGCCCCATGTCCGAGACCGTGATCGTGAGTTTCGTCACATCCATGTCAGCCATTCCGACGGCCTTTGCCTGTTCTTTGCCAAAGCAGTTGATGCCGTTGATGTTTTGGATTTTGGACCGTGCTTCCTCGGCGAGCTTGATGGTCCGGTTGAGGAGTTTCTTCCCTTCTGTCGCCATTTGCATCCGGGCCAGGTCCAAAGACGCCATCAAAATATAGGAAGGGCTCGTGGTCTGGAGAAGTTTCAGCGTGTTCGTGACGTCATCGATATTGATCCTGCCGGCTTTTGCATGGAGCATGGACGCCTGGGTCATGCCGCCCACGATCTTATGTGTCGACTGGACGCAGAGGTCGGCACCGACGTCCAGAGCGCATTTTGGGAGCTTGGGGTTGAACTTAAGATGTGGACCGTGCGCTTCGTCCACAAACACGATAAGCCCTTTCTCGTGCGCGTAGGGAATGATTTTTTCGATGTCTGCACAGAGACCATAATAGTTCGGGCTAGTGATCAGAAGAGCGCGGGCGCCGGGGTTTGAGTCGATGGCTTGCTTCACGGTTTCGAATTTTACATTCAGCGTAAGCTTCAGGTCCCGATCAAAGACCGGCTGAAAAAAGATCGGCTGGGCGCCACTCATGATAAGGCCGGTAAGAACTGAACGGTGGCAGTTTCGGGCTATCAGGACCTTGTCCCCGGGACCGGTCGTAGACGCCACCATAGCGTGGTTGCCGACCGTCGTTCCGTTCACGAGAAAGTAGGAGCGGTCAGCACCGGCTGCCTTTGCAGCCAGTTCCTGGGCTTCTTTGATGACGCCGGTCGGGTTTTGGAGGGAATCGACTTCGTCCAAGGTTGTCAGGTCGATGGAAAAGACACGCGGCCCCACGAACTTACGGAACCGGGTGGCTATACCTTTGCCGCTTTTGTGGCCGGGCGTGTGGAAGGAAACCTTGCGACTCTCCGCAAGATTGACCATTGCGTCAAACAATGGTGTGCGGAACTGCTCATCCTCGAATCGTGTAGGAGGAGGGTTCATGGCCTCTTTAATGATAGGTGAAAAGTGGCGCGTTGTCTTCGATTATTTTCGTTTCTTCGGCCATGGCCTTGCGAATGTGCTTTGGCAGCATGTACATGCCCTGGTTCGTAATGCCGTCATAGTACCGGTTCTCGCCTTTTATCCGTTTCTTGACCAGCTCATCTACGTGCTGGGGGGTGAATTTGCTGGGGTCAAGGTTCTTAGAGGCCAGAGTGAAGCCCCAGGGAAGACCGAATGACGGAATGCACACATTGTAGGGGGTCACAACGGGGAAAACCGCGTTCAGCGTCTTGTTAACAGCCGTGAAGTTTAAAAGCTGGTGCAGGGCCGTAGTACCAGCCTGAAGGGCGATTGTGCCGTCCGGCGTCAGGCGTTCTTTTACGATCTCATAGAACTCGCGCGTGAATAGGAGGTAGGCGGGGCCTTCCTCAACGGGTTCGGAAATATCAATGATGATGGCATCATAACTGTCGGCAGTTTCTTCCAAATACTTGCGGGCGTCCATGTATCTGAGGTCCGTCCGCGGGTCGTCGAATGCGCCTTGGTGCCACTCAGGAAGTAGTTCCTTGGATTTTTCAACCACTTCCTGATCGATGTCCACCATCATGCAATACTCTACGCTCTTGTGGCGGAGCACTTCCCGGAGCGTGGCCCCTTCGCCGCCGCCTACGATGAAGACCCGTTTCGGGTTCGGATGGGTCAAAAGGGCAGGATGGACCAGTGCCTCATGGTATATAAACTCGTCGGTGAGGGACGATTGCATTTTTCCGTCCAGGACGAGGCACCGGCCATAGCTCCCGCTTTCCATAATCTCCATGTTCTGGTACTTTGTCTGGCTCGCGTAATGAATGGTACGAATCCCGTGGATATGGCCTTCCTGGGGACTCGTATATTCAATAAACCACTTGTAGCTCTTGGGTTCGATCATGCTGAAACCAGCTCTCCCTGTACCATCGGCTTGTGCGGAAGCTTCTCGTGGCCGAGGATACCCCGTTTCATCTCGATAATAGAGGGGTTTTTGCACTGGAACTTTTCGATTAGGAATTTTGCTGCGACCCGGGGATCGATAAGGTCCCCGCAGGTGAATACGTCTACTGCTGCGTAGCCGTATTCTGGCCAGGTGTGAATCGCAAGATGGGATTCGGCGATGACTACCATCCCGCTGATGCCAAAGGGGCTGAATTCGTGGAAAGCGACCTCAACTATTGTCGCTTTTGCCTCAAGAGCTGCATTTTTGAGTGTTTCCTGTACAAACTCTAGACTTCCTAGGGTCTTGGGGTTGCAATCCCTCAACTCTAACAACAGGTGAGTGCCCAACGCGTGCAACCTGTTTACCTCCTTCTCCGCCCGCCGAACTACCCCCGCACTTTTGCGGGGTCTGCGAGCACCGCCTTCCGTTCTCACGGAAGGGTTTAAAGTTCGAATCCAACCCGCCTCAACTTCAGACGGCGCCAACAACATCAAAAGTTAGTTTTCATTTATCAAAAATACTACTCTTTGTCAAGAATAAAAATGATTCGCGCTCATTTTTTTTCTTCAGCAGCTCGTGAACATCGCTCGATGCTCAGCAAGGCTGTTGGAGAGACGACTTCGGGCTCATTTTTGTTTCGCAATATACTCTTTTTTTCATCAAATGCAAGAGAAAATCAAAGGGAACGAAAAAAAACTTTACATCCTCCGCCGACTGTCTTAAAATGCCTTTCACGGCCGGTTGCGAGGAGAGCAGAAGGAGGAAATTTAGCTCGCACAGCTACTCTTCGACGCCCTCAGAGCAGATCGCAGCAGTAAATATCGACCTGGTTGTGGAGGAAATTCATGTCATCTGACAAAAAAGGCTTCGTTGAGATCGCTTCAGTACTAGTTAATCCCGAAATATTCACCCGTCCGTACACTTGCGACGTGGAAAAATACGGCTGCAAGTCCATGTGCTGCTACCGCTCCTGCATCGTGCCACCTGCGGAAGCAAAGAAGGTCGAGGTGCACCTCGACGGAATCCTTACCTATCTCTCCCCGGAAAACCGTGAAGCAATCAAAAAGAACGGGTCGATCCTCGGAATGTGCAAAACCCAGTGTCCGACAGGCTGCGTGATCCACGAAGATGAGGCCCAGGCCATCCGCAGAAACTTCGGAGGCCAGGATTTTCGCTGCGTGCTCCTGTTTAACAACGATTGCGCACTGATTTACACCAATAAAGAGGGAATGCGGTACTGCAGTGTCCACAGCTACGCCATCGAAAAGGGCATGGTTTGGGAGGAGTTCAAGTTTGCCGACTGCGTTCAGTATCCCCTTGCGTTCTACACCACCGAAAAAGGCAAAAAAGTGCTTTCCATCCAGGACACGCCCTACCTGAATCACATCAAATGCATGACCGAACCGACGGGCGAGCCCATGTACAGGAGCCTCAAGAAAACCATCGAGACGTTCATGGGCAAGGCTTTCTATAAGGAGCTGGAAGCGTACGCGAAGCATAAATTCTGACCCGGACAAGCCGGGATCGGACTGTGGAACCGCAAGTACAAATGAAACAAAGAGACCGCGGAGGGAGTTCGCAAAGGCTGTGAAAATGGACGCCAAGTTACTCTTGGATTTGCGAACGGAATTGTAAAAAAGTTCCTTCAAGTTCCAGTCGCCTTCAGGATAAATTTTTTTTGCTATAAGTAGTATTGACGCTTACGTTTTAAAACTATGGGCAATCTTTTCCTCAGTTTTACCATCGCCATCGGAAGCGCTATCGGCCTCGTGAGTCTGAGTCGTGCTTTTGATCTCGAATTTTATACCAACAAGGTCCTTCCCCTTATTCCTCTCTTCTATGCGATCGTTTATGAGTTCCTTGAGAAACGCAAGAAAGGCAGACGCACGGCCATACTATCGAATGATGACGCGAAAACCGGCCTTGCGAGCGCCGAAGCAGGTATCACGGCTGGGAAGGTCATCATGGACGTCGTAGTTAGCTTCTTCATTAAGTTCTCCATGGAAATTTTCCTCGTGGCGCTGTTTATCCGGTTTAGCGGGCAGTCCTTCAACGCCGTTTACGGCGAATTTACAATCGACACTGTCGGCAGGTTCCTGCGGGGAGACCACCCCTGGCTTGTTAGCAAAGATGGTGTATATCTACTCGCTCTTGTCGCCGTCATCACCAGCTTTATAACTGGCAGCTGGATCGGCCATACATCAAAGGGCAATGCCATGCTCGAAGGTGTATTTGCGGGAGCAGCAGTCACGCTCATCACGTCCATGACGAACATGGTCATCCTATACCGGACTATCGAAGAGACGACCGTACGGTTTGCCGACTCGATGGGCTATGTTATGCGCGCCGGGTTCCTGGTCGTTATCGGGTTACAGGTCCTGCTCTATGGGCTATGGAGCGGACTGGTACAGATGCAGAAAAAGGAACGAGAGGAAATAAAGAACGCGGGAAGGAAGTCAAAGAAGTAAATCCACAGTCAGCTTACCGTTACGTCACGGTGACCCAGCCAAAAACTTTTTACCCCGAGTTGCAATAAATATATAAGCCAATTAATTGTGCATGCGATCCCAATGGGAGAGGATATAGAAAGCCGCATTGGATTTTTGAAAGTCTTTGTGTATTTGTGATGAAAAGTGTTCGGTTTGTCAGGCATCAATGAAATCTTCGCGCTTCGAGAAAGGATTTTTTCCAGTAAGCGTCCAAGAGACTATCTTTTCGGACCTTCCGACCCGTGCTAGGAGCGTGGATAAAGCGATTATCGCCGATGTAGATGCCGACGTGAGAATATTTTTCTCCTTGTTCGTCAAAAAAAAGAAGATCGCCCTTCCGAATTTTTTGAGAGCCCACGGGGCTGCTCGCGTTCTTCAAATCCTTCGTTCTGTGTGGTACGTTCAATCCCGCAGTCAAATAACTGTACCGCACCAGACCGCTGCAATCGAAGCCCTCGGGGCTTTCGCCGCGATATTTGTAGGGTCTGCCGATCATCGCGACAGCGGTCCGAGCAGCCTTCTCTCCGAT
>Ga0335081_10022219_pt1 | contig 10262 bp, 10 predicted proteins | sample Lox_Sample_35_FD_206713 | JGI IMG/M metagenome (GOLD analysis project Ga0335081, IMG submission 206713) | Soil microbial communities from Loxahatchee National Wildlife Refuge, Florida, United States - Lox_Sample_3.5 | ecosystem: Environmental > Terrestrial > Soil > Wetlands | place: USA...
GTCCATCTTTGCCGTCGGTTTGATTGCATTTGTGCTCGGTGCCTTTCCGATCTGGGCCATCGGGAAACAGATCACCGGAGGCGGCCGCTGGGACGACCGCTTTACCCTGGCACCCATGCTGGGGGCGGGGCTGATCGTGATTGCCCTGCTCCTGTGGTTTGTCCGTCGATCGATGCAGAAGATCGTCCTCAGCCTGCTTCTGGTCTTTTCGATTGCGACCCAGGTCCTGACCGTCAACAAGTACCGCCTGGAATGGGCCAGCCAGAGCGACTACTATTGGCAGTTCTTTTGGCGCGCTCCGGCGCTGCGCCCAGGCACGGCCCTTTTATCCTTTGAACAGCCTTCGATCTCGGTGCCGGAAGACGATGCGGGCTTTGCGTTCAACATCCTGTATCATTTCCAAACGCGGGACGGTTCCCTTCCATATTGGATCTTTACCGATGAGCCATTCTTGTGGACGGATCTGAAAGCAGGCCTCCCGATCGGTCATTCTGTGCGCAATCTCCGTTTTCAAGGGAATACGTCTGCCAGCATTGCGTTTATGCACCAGACCAGCCTGGCCTGTCTGCGCATGCTGGATCCGGTTTACGCGGATGACCCGCTGTTGTCGGACGCACAGGGCGGCTTGATCCCCGTCTCGAATCTGTCCCGCATCGTTCCCGCCGCCCCGCCCGCCGCGCCCGATCCGGACATTTTCGGCCCTGAGCCCGCTCATGGCTGGTGTTACTTTTTCGAGAAGGCGGATCTGGCGCGTCAATTGCAGGATTGGAAAACGATCATTGCGCTCTATCAGCAGGCGGGCAAAGATGGCCTGGCCCCCCAGTACGGTGCGGAATACATTCCGTTCATCGAGGCCTTTGCCCGTACCGGCGATTGGCAGAAGGCCGATGATCTTACCCTGGCGGCCCGAAACCTGACCCCGAACCTTGGGACGATGTTGTGTGCCGATTGGGCGCGTTTGAATCAGCTGGCCTCACCGGATGCAAAAGTGATCGAGCAGGTCAGGCAGTCCCTGTCCTGCAGCAATTTTTGAGAAAGCAAGTGGCAGAATGAAAATCGATTCCATCACCCTGCACCATCTCCGCATGCCGCTGGTCGCGCCCTTCGAAACTTCTTTCGGCCGCGAGCTGGATCGTGAATGTATCCTGCTCGCGATCCAGGCAGATGGAGCAAGCGGGTACGGCGAATGCGTCGCCGACCAGTCCCCGGGCTACAACTATGAGACCACCGGCACCGCCTGGCACATTCTGAAGGATTTTGTGGCTCCGGTGCTCCTGGGACAGGAGGTGCGGGACGCGGCGGATTTTCAGAACCGTGTGGCGGGGATCCGCGGGCATCATCTTGCCAAGGCCGGGGTTGAGATGGCCTTGTGGGATCTGCTTGGCAAGCGCGACCAAAGATCCCTGCGGGAAATGCTGGGCGGTGCGCGCGAAAAAGTTGAAGTGGGTGTCTCGGTCGGACTGCAGGAGACTCCCGACGCCCTGGTGCGGACCGTGGGCGATTATGTGGCGGGCGGGTATGCACGCGTCAAGATCAAGATCAAGCCCGGCCGTGATGTCGGCGATGCGGCTGCGGTGCGCAGGCGATTCCCCGGCATCCGCCTGCAGGTGGATGCGAACTCGGCCTATTCGCTGGAATCGGCGCAATCGCTCAAACCGTTCGATGAGTTGGACCTTCTGCTGATCGAGCAGCCGTTGTTTGAAGATGATATTTGGGATCACCATAAACTGCAGGAACAGTTCCGCACGCCGATCTGCCTGGATGAGAGCATTCTTTCGCCGCGCCACGCGCGTTACGCGATCGAGATGAAGGCGTGCCGCATCATTAACATCAAGGCCGGACGCGTGGGGGGATTGAGCCAGGCGGTCGAGGTGCACGACGTGTGCCGCGCCCGAAATATGCCCGTGTGGTGCGGCGGCATGCTGGAGACCGGCGTGGGCCGCGCCTCGAACCTGGCCCTGGCCTCCCTGCCCGGCTTCACATTGCCCGGCGATATTTCCGCCTCGGACCGCTATTACAAACGCGATATCACCCATGAACGCTTTTCGCTCAACGCGGACAGCACGATCGATGTGCCCGGCGGCCCGGGCCTCGGCGTGACCATCGACCAGAAGGCGCTGGCTTCCTTCACCCTGGCGCGCCTTGAACTTAAGCAGACCTAATGGATGGGGCGGGCGCCGCTGAATCCACGTTAAGTCTGAATGAGTTCTTCACTCCCCGTAATTGTCTACGGCTATAATCAACCCTTGTGAAAAAGCCCCTTCTGATCCTTAGCCTCCTGCTGAGTGCCTGCGCGCCTCGGGCGGTCGGGGCTCCGACCCAGGCGGCGCCGCTGCCTCAAAGAACGGCAGCCCCGGTCGCCACTGCGACGCCCTCGGCAAGCGCGCTGTGGATCGGTCCGGCGGTCCCGGATGCGCTCCGTCAGGACGCCCAAGATTCGGGGATCCCGCTGGTTGCGGATCCATCGCAAGCCACGGTGCGCCTTGACGTTGACCCCGCACGATCCGGAGCGCCCGCCTCGGAATCTTTGTGGACCTATGCGCTGGTTGCGCCATTTCCAACCGTGACCGACGGCCTGACCTCCGGTGACCTCCAGGAGGCATGGCATGGCTCAGCACCCGGGCCGTTCGCCTCCCGGCCTTTATGGATGGCGGATTCGACCCTGGCGGCATTCAGCGCGCTGTGGGGTGCACCCGCGCCCGGGGCCGTCACGACCGCGCCCGCTGACGGACTGCTGGACGGGGCGTGGAAGGCTCTGCCGTCGTGGGGCATCGTTCCGTTTGAAGCGCTGGATCCGAGGTGGAAGGTGTTGACGGTCGACGGTCAGTCGCCGATCCATAAGGACTTCGATGCGGCTCAATATCCACTGCAGATCGCGTTTTCCTTGCAGGGCCATCCGGTCCCGGCGCTCCGTCTGGCGGCCTCAAACTACGATGCCTCCAAGCTGACCACGGTCATACTGACCGGCACAACCTCCCTGGTAAATGGGATCGCCTATCAAATGGAAGTCAAAGGCATTGATTATCCGGCGCAGGATATTGGCGATGTGCTTCGTCAGGCAGACATCCTGCATATCAGCAACAAGACCTCGTTTGCCCCAAATTGCCCGGCTCCGAACCCGGCTCAGCTCTGGCCCCGCTGCAGCGATCCAAAATACATTCAATTACTGCGTGACATTGGCGTGAAGGTGGTCGAGCTGACCGGTCCGCATATTCTTGACGACGGCGTCGGGCCGTTCCTGTACACCCTGAACCTTTATAAACAGAATAACATGCAGTACTATGGCGGCGGTGCGGATCTCGCCGAGGCGCGCCAGCCGCTCCTGATCCAGAATCATGGCAACAAGATCGCCTTCCTCGGCTGCAACGCCGGGGAACCGCCTCAGCCGCTCGCCACGGAATACAAGGCGGGTGCCAATCCGTGTGATTACAAGCAGCTTGCAGTACAGATCGCTCAGGTGCGCGCCCAGGGTTATTTGCCGATCTTCACGTTTCAATACAAGGAAGGGTATTCACCGCAGGTGATGCCGTGGCAATTGAACGATTTTCGGCAGGTCGCGGACGATGGCGCCGTGATCGTCAGCGGCAGCCAGGCGCACGCGCCGCTTGAAATGGAATTCTATAAAGGCACGTTCATCCATTACGGCCTGGGCAACTTCTTCTATGATCAGATGGGCAACCAGCCGCCCGATCCCACCAATCCCAGGATCCCGATCCAGCCGGCCCAGCGCTGGGAATTCATTGACCGCCACGTCTTTTACGACAACCGTTACATCAGCACGGAATTACTGACCGCCATGTTGGAGGATTACGCCCGCCCCCGCCCGATGACCCCGGATGAGCGCGCCGCCTTCCTGACCGCCTACTTCGGCTACAGCGGATGGCTGCCCCTGATCCCGACTCCGGCGCCGGAGCAAACCCCGACTTTGTATCCGCTGCTGAACTTCAGTTTTTTGCCGACCCATACGCCGATCCCAAAAGCCACCCCGGCCCCCTGACGCATTATTTCGAAATCGTCAGCGTGTATCCACCATCCACATGGATCGTCTGCCCGACGATCATCTGCGCGGCGGGCGAACAGAGAAATGCCACCACGCCCGCCACGTCCTGGGGCGAGACCAATCTTCCCGCTGGAACCTGTTGAACGAATTTCTGAAGGATATTTTCCCTGCTTTCCATTGCCGCGAAATGTGTCAGGGCATCCGTCTCGACCACGCCCGGCGAGACGGCGTTCACGATGATGTTCTTCGGAGCCAGTTCCGCACCCAGATAGCGGGTCAGCGATTCCAGCGCGGCCTTGCTGGCACCCACCACGACATAATCGGGCAGGACGCGGCTGGCTCCCGCACTCGAAATGCTGACAATATATCCGCCCCCGCGTTTTTCCATCAGGGGTACCGCGCCTTGTGCGGCGAACAAGAGGGCGCGCGCATTGATGTTCATGGTCCAATCCCAGCCCTTGGGTTTTTGCTCCAGGGCGGGGCGGTTGTAACCGGAGGCCGCATTGTGAACGAAAATATCCAGGCCTCCGAACTCCTTTGCCACACGGTCGAATAAACGATCCAGATCGTCGAGGTCGCCCACATCCGCCCTGACGAGCAGGGCGCGCCGGCCAAGGCCCTCGATCTCCCGCACGGTTTCTTCGGCCGGTTCGCGGTTGCGGAAGAAGTTTACGATCACGTCCGCGCCGCACCTCGCAAAATGCAGGGCGATCGCGCGTCCGATGCCGCGGCCGGATCCGGTGACCAGGGCAATCTTGTTTTGAAAAGAGTGATCCATGATCGAAGCCTGATCTGCCTCAATCGAAATGAATGGTCAGATCCGAACAATCAAAGCGGTTGCCGCAGTTGGGACAGGTGATCTTGCAGTTGCTTTCTATCATCTCGGATCCGCAGCGGTCACAAACGAACTTCCGTTTTTCCATCGGAGGCTGGCTCTTTGCGCCTTGCGTTTTATCGGTACGTCCTGGCGTTCTTGTCCGGTCTCCATCACCCATCCTGGCCTTCTTTCCAGATCACCGGCTTCAACAGACCTCGATCGAATTGGGCGATCCGCGCCTCGCCCAACTGCCTGACTTCTTCAATTGCCGAAGTCAGGTCGTTTCGCAGCCGGCCGACCTCCACCCCCCGGCACCTTTCCGGCCACCCCCTCAGCCACCGCATGCTGCGCCCGTAGACTTTGACCGCACCGGCATAATTTCCGCGCGTGATGTGAAGATAGGTGACTCCCGCCTCCAGAATTCCCTGGTAGAGTTCCCGTATCCTTCCTTTTTCTTCTTTCCACGCGGCTTCCAGCTCCTCATGCGCTTCGAAATACCTGCCCTGGTTGAACAGCACTAGTCCGGCGCGTGCGCGCAGGTGGAGCCTTCCATCACAATCGGCCATGTTCGCGGCAGTATAACATAAACCCAATTGGTTTTCGATATTTGAGGATTGGATTTCCAGTATCGGGGAAAGCCTTCATTTCCAGGACACCCAACTCGTGGTTGTTTTGAGGAATGCTGCCGCAGGCGCTGCGACCAGGCGGGTTCTTCTTTAAAAGAAAGAAGCGGATGCAGGTGGTAAAATTTCTTAAGATGACTCAAGGGCACTGCGATCGGATGGCAAACAGGCTGTGACTCTTTTTGCTCTGCTATTCAGCATTGTGTTTGGCGTCGGTTCGCTCGCCTTCGGTTATCACCTGGCGGGTTTCACGCCCTTGGTGCGCGGGCTCATTTCCTTCGGCACGCTGTGGCTGATCGCGGTCTGGCAGCGCTGGCGCTGGTTCGCCTATATCGGGATCGCCTGTAATTTCCTTTTCGCCGCGCTGGGCTTGTGGCTCCTGAATTTTCCGCCAGGCTGGATGTTCGCCGGCGCGATCGGCGGCCTCCTGGCTTTTGACCTGACGCGCTTTTGGGAGCGGGTGCGTTTCGTTTCCTCCGAGGCGGAGCGGGGTGGCCTCCAAAGGCGTCATCTTGTCCGGATCAGCCTGCTGGCCATCATCGGCATCGCGGCGGCGAGCCTGGCCATGCTTGTCAAAAAGCAATTTACATCTGAGTGGGCCTGGTTGTTGGCGATCGTCGCCGTCTTCGGATCGATGCAGTTTGCTGTCTGGATCCGTGGACGAGGGAAATAGCATGGAGCGGCCAGCAGCCTGGAGGGGGATCGATCTAATTGTTTTGGCCCGCCTGAAGTCCTGCCAGCCACTCGTCCGCCTCGCGGGGCGAACCGAAGCGGACGACTGTCAGCGGGGCATACTGCGCGTCGGCGAACAATTGCGGGTAGTCGTTCTTGATTTTCCAATAGGTTTTGAACAGCCAGCGATACAGGGACTCATCTGACCAGAACTTGAAATGCCACCAGATCCTTTCGCGGTTGCCGTTCCACAGCTCTTCCCGCAATATGCCGCGGCGAAATGTGCGGATGGTCAATTGCCAGAAGACGCGCCAAAACGAATAGTCGAGCCAGAGCACGGCCTCGGCGCGCGACCAGACGATATCGCGCACGCTCTGGTAGTTGCCTGCCACGACCCAGCGTTCCGCGCGGGTCGCGGCGTCCACTCGTGCACGAAAAACCTCAGCGGGCGCCTCGTGCCAGTTGGGCTCCCAGTGCAGCGCATCGAGTTCGATGAAGTCCAGTGCAAATTGGTCCGCCAGTCGCCCCGCCAGGGTGGATTTGCCGGAACTGGTCGATCCGACCACGACCAGGCGCTTGTAGGGAAATGATTTCATGGAGAGGGGGGATTATAATTTGCGGGAACGAAAATGGCAAAGTAATTGCATTTCCTTCGTTCATGTTGTCATTGAAACGAGGCCCTCATGTTCGATCTTCCTGATGATGAAATCCTGTCTCTTTCGAAAGCGCATGTCTTTTGGACGTGGTCGGCGCAGGCCCAGGTCGATCCGATCGCGGTAAAGCGCGCCAAGGGTGTTTATTTCTGGGATGTGAATGAAAAACGCTATCTGGACTTCAATTCGATGACGATGTGCGTCAACATCGGTCATGGCGATCCGCGCGTCATCGAGGCCATGGTCGAACAGGCGCGTGCGCTTCCCTACACCGCGCCCTCCATGACCAACAAGGTCCGCGCCCTGGCGTCGAAAGTTGTGGCGGAGATCTCGCCGCGCGGCCAGCTCAGCAAAGTACTTTTTACGCTCGGCGGGGCGGATGCCAATGAGAATGCGGTCAAGCTGGCGCGGGGCTACACCGGGCGTTACAAGATCCTGGCGCGCTACCGCTCGTATCACGGTGCGACGGCGGGCGCGATGGCCGTGACCGGGGACCCGCGGCGCGTGGCCTGGGAACCGCTGCTGATGCCCGGCGTCGTTCATTTCCTTGACCCGTATCGGTACCGCTCCACGTTTCATCGCACCAACCCCGACATTTCCGAAGAGGATTTTGCGCGCGACTATTTGAATCATCTCGAAGAGCTCATCCAATATGAGGGGCCGGAGACGATCGCGGCGATCATGATGGAATCGGTCACGGGGACAAATGGCATCATCATTCCGCCGGAAGGTTACCTGCAGGGTGTACGCGCCCTGTGCGACAAGTACGGCATCGTCATGATCGCGGATGAGGTCATGAGCGGATTCGGCCGTACGGGCAAATGGTTCGCGGTGGACCATTGGAACGTGGTGCCCGATATCATGACGATGGCAAAAGGGCTCACGTCGGCGTATGCGCCGCTGGGAGCGGTCGCGATGAAGCCGGAGATCGCGGCCCATTTTGACGAGATCGCCTATCGATCCGGTCTGACCTACACCTCGCATCCCGTTTCACTGGCCGCGGCGATCGCAAATATCGGCGTCCTGAAAGAAGACCACCTCGTCGAGCATGCGGCAGCCATGGGCCCGGTCATGACGCGCATGCTGAGAGATCTGGGCGAATCACACCCATCGGTGGGCGACGTCCGCTCGATCGGGCTGTTCGGGATCATCGAATTGGTCAAGGATCGAATTTCCAAAGAGCCGATGGCGCCCTGGAATAGATCAAGCCCGGAGATGACCGCCTTCAAAAAATATTGCTTCGACCATGGTTTGTTTCTGGATGTGCACTGGCACACCGCGCTGATCATTCCGCCGCTCATCATCAGCCCGGAGCAGTTGCAGGAAGGCTTCGATGTGCTGGATCAGGCGCTGAAGCTCACGGACGCGGCGGTGAGATGATCGACACCTCCTGCGTCGGGGGAGGCGGGCAGGACGAGAAGCGCAGGACCTATCTGAACGCGCGGCTCGGTCAAGACGGTGGGGGCGGGTGCTGCACCTCCCGCTCAAATCACTTGCCCCTCCAGACCGCCTGCAATGCTCGATAATCCAGAAGAATAATGCCCTCGGCCTTCAAGAGGTCTCGCGCGGCCCGGGACATCAGGAAATCAAAATCGGTCTGGCGAATGTGCCTGCCATCCGGTTCGATCGCGAGCAATTCAGCGTCGTCCAAGCCGGGATGGAGGGCCCACTCGCTCAGCCCCGCTGGCAGCGCCTGGACCATCTGGACAAACCGCGCTGATTTTTCGACTGGATCAAGCATGTAACTGTCGAGAAAGTCATGATCGTTGACCGGGAGACCCCGGCCCTGCACTGTTTCGATCTGGGATTTTCCTGCCACCCGGAGCGCCAGTCCGTATTCCCTGGCAAGTTTGAACATCAGCTCAAAAATATCCACTCGATTGCCGATGCGCAGCGCATGCCAATCCAGATGAGTGGGTTCAAGCCCGGCTGCCAGCACGGTTTCGATCTGCGCTCTGAACTCCATTTCCATTTGATCCAGCCTGACCTGCGCCAGAAAGTCCGACATGTGTTCAAAGTCGTAAAAGTATCCCGCGTGGTCAACCAGCGACGGCACTTTTTCCCTGCCGCTCAGCGGCCCCCAGCGGTAGGCAGCCCACTCGGAGATCACCGTCAGGTGAACGCCGAAGGAAATCCCGGGATGCTCGCCGAGGAAATGCATGGCGTGCAAAGCCCAGGGGCAGGGCACCATCAGGGTTGTGGAACGGAGCACGCCGTCCTGGAGCGCACGGAAGACGGCCTCATTGACCGCATGGCACATCCCGAGATCATCGGCGTTGATGATCAACAGACGCGCTTCAGGCGGATAACCGAGCAGGCGGTTTGTCTGGCTTTGGGTCATCCTGTTTTCTCATAGAGGCAAATGCCTAGGCTCGTTCCAGGATGACCGCGATCCGACTCATCTGTTGGGGCGTCAGCGGCCCGAACTCCATCGCTCCGGCATTCTCCTCGACCTGCCTGACGGTGCGGAAGCCTGGAATGGGGATGGTCTGCGGGCTGCGGGCCCAGTTCCAGGCCAGAGCTCCCTGCGCCACCGTCCGGCCTTTGCTGGTGAGGATATCGAGAACGGCGTCGCGCCTGGACATCCATTCCGTGCTGGGTCTGCCATCTTTGAAGTACTTCATCCATTCAGGGCTTTTCTGACCGCGCACGTCGTCGACGGAGACTTTTGTGGAGGCCGTGTATTTTCCGGTGAGCAGTCCCATCGCGAGGGGTCCGCGGTTGATGGCGGCAAGATTATGTTTCTCGCAGAAAGCGATCATCGCCGGGTTGTCATCCAGGACATTAAGCTGCAATTGGATGGTCGTGCACTTTGGGCCCTGAACGAAGACCTCCGCCCGGTCAACGAAATCGGTGCTCCAGCCATAGGCCCGAATCTTGCCTGCCTTCACCAACTCCTCCAGCGCCTCCCGCACCGGTCCGGCTTTTTCAGCAGGATAATCATTCTCGTGGAATTGGTACAGGTCGATCGTGTCGGTATTCAGGCGCCGAAGTGATTCTTCACAAGCCCTGCGGATTCCTTCCGGCGATGGGTCCGCTCCCGTCACCTGGCGCGTGGTTTCATCAAACACGGCGTTGAATTTCGTTGCAATGACAACCTGCGACCGGCGTCCTGCAAGCGCCCGGGCCAGCACCCGTTCGCTGTGGCCGGCCCCGTAGACATTGGCCGTATCGAAGAAATTCACGCCACGATCCAGAGCGGCGTGAATGGCTCGGATAGACTCTTCGTCGTCAACTTCCCCCCAGCCCAGAGGGGTTTCCCCGCTCCAGAACGGGCCTCCAATTGCCCAGCAGCCCATGCCCAGTGCGCTCACTTCGATGCCAGAACGACCCAAGGTGCGTTTCATGATTTATCTCCTGAATATTCGATCGATCACCCGACGGTTTGAGCGCAGATCATACCCTCCGCGTTTGCCATGAAACAGGCCGAGGTGGTCAAAGCTCCGCTCGGGCTCAACCTAGGCAGAGAACTGGCGTGGATCCAGGGTTGATGCGCC
>Ga0335081_10022223_pt1 | contig 10262 bp, 9 predicted proteins | sample Lox_Sample_35_FD_206713 | JGI IMG/M metagenome (GOLD analysis project Ga0335081, IMG submission 206713) | Soil microbial communities from Loxahatchee National Wildlife Refuge, Florida, United States - Lox_Sample_3.5 | ecosystem: Environmental > Terrestrial > Soil > Wetlands | place: USA: Florida...
TGTCGGCGAAGAAAAGATGGTGGTTCGCGACGAGGATATGTGCCTGATGCTCGATAGATTTGGCCTTCATGTAAAAGCAGTCTCGGTAATATGAGCAATCCTTGCCATAGCAGAGATCGGCCTGACGGCAGGCCTTTGACCAGAGTCCGGGGGGTGGTTCAACGGCGAGTTCGCTCCGCAAGCCGGTCCGTGTCACGGTGGACCACTCGAAAAGCCGGTTCAGGGGCTCCCGTTCGTTCTGCTCATAGAGGTTCCCAATGCGAAGATGGTCGAACCGGCGGATGCAAAGATAGTTCTCACCACCTACGCATAGAGCGTACCGGAAATCGCCAAGCACGTTTTTCAGGAAGGGCAAGTCCTTGCCCACGAGCTGCTGCTGAAGGGCTTTCGTATAGGTCGCGACGACCGCGCGGCAGTTCTCGCCGCGCGTCCAAAGAATGAGAGGTACGAGATAGGCGAGACTCTTGCCGACGCCTGTTCCCGCTTCGACTATGAGGTGTGTTTTCGTGGAGAGGGCCTTTTCCACGGCGCTGGCCATCTCGATCTGCTGGGGCCGAAGCTCGTAGGCCCGATTCATAGCCTGGGCAATCATGCCCGAGCCGCCGAAAATCTTTAGAGCATTCATCAGCCCGTAGATTAACACGGGGCTGGTGATAATGCAAATTCTAGTTGCATGATCCCGTTTATTTTGGGTTTTTGCCGCCTTTTAGTTGCACTAATTTATTCATTATGTTACTATAATTTCTTCTATGCGAACATGGAAAAAAATGCTGTTTCTTCTTCTTGTGGTATTCCCCGTTAGCATCGGGGCGTCCGAGAAGGGCCTGATTGTCAAAGGCGTGCGTTATTCGACCTACGCGGCATTTACACGTATCGTGTTCGAGGTCGACGTGGCAGCGCCTTATGTCCTGACGCGGTCCCAGGACGGACACAGCATCATGCTGAGCTCCTATGAAGGGACCTTTGTCCTCAATGCTCCGTTGCCAATAATTCATGACAGCGTTGTCGCGGGTATGGAGCCCTGGGAGGAAGCAGGCAGAACTTACGCGGTGATCAGGCTGGAAGCATCAGCAGGCCAGGTGAAAGATTTTACGCTTCGCGGACCGGACCGTATCGTGATTGATATAGCGAAGACGGGTATCGCTGCACTACCGCTTACGGAGGTTGGCCGCCCCATCGTAGTCGTCCTTGATCCAGGACACGGCGGTAAGGACTTGGGTCTGCTCACGGGCCAGGGGATTGAGAAAAACATCGACCTTGAACTCGCGCTTGCCGTGAAGAAAATTCTGCTTCAATATAAACCCTACCGGTTTAAGGTCGTACTCACCCGCGACCGGGACCTGTATCTCACCCTCGATGAGCGTGCGGCCCTGGCCAACGCTGCTGGCGAGTCGATTTTTGTGAGCATCCATGCGGCTCCGGCTGATGATACGCGGGTCTATATCGAGGACCTTGTCGACGAGACGGCCGGTTCGACTATTCAGAGCCAACCGGTGAGTGGCGACTTTCTCGGCTATGAATCGGAGAGTGAACAGAGGGACATGACTTGGGGGAGCCAGCAGGCGGTCCATGCGGAACAAAGCGGAGTGCTGGGCCGAAAGATTGCTAGGCTGCTCGCGGGCAATGACAGTGCAGAGCCTATTCAGGCGCCACTTGTAGGCCTGAAAGCCGTTGATGCGGCCGCGGTCATGGTGGAGATCGGCATGGGGCAAGACCGGGCACACGCAGCGGAAGCCATAGCGGGAGGGATCGAGCAGTATGTCATTGACAACCGATAGAGCCATCCGGGACAGCCGACTGCTGCTTGTGATCGTCATCGGCTTGGTTTTCATTATTGCGGCGAGTGCATATTTCTATTGGTTCCGCAGGACTCCCTCGATGGCGGTCCCGAAACAGGCGGAGCAGAGCCAGTACCCGCTTATCCAACCGGCGTTCCGCAACGAATCGCTCTCGATTACGCTTTATTATCCCCGGGACGGTATGCTTGTTTCCTCTCCTGCACCAGTAAAGAGGCAGCCCGACGAGCAGGCTCAGGCTAGGGAAACTCTTCTGGCTCTCTTTCAGGATCAGCGGGCCGCACAGGCCGCTGTGCTGCGGGATGTCAAGCTTCGCGCCTTCTACCTCGGCCCGCAGGGAATTGCCTATATTGATCTCGCGACGGATCAGCAGGCAGTGAGGGCGTCTGCCTGGGATGAACAGCTCGCTGTCTATGCAATGGTAAATACGCTCACGCAGAACTTCGAAGAGATTAAACAGGTTGTGTTTCTCGTGGACGGGAGGGAAACTGAGACCCTTGCGGGACACATTGATCTGACACGATAGTACGTAAAAAGGATGGACTTGGTAAGGCTGTAACACTGAATAGACATCTCGAGTATCCTGTTCGCGTGTTCGGTATTAAGGGTGATGTGACGCCCAACTCAAGACAGGAAAATTCAACAACATTATTCATGACAATGCAAAAAGCTATTGGTATATTTGATTCCGGCATTGGCGGGCTCACCGTGGTCAAGGAGATCGTGGCAAAGTTGCCGCTGGAGAACATCATCTATCTCGGTGACACGGCGCGCGTGCCCTATGGTATCCGCTCCCCCGAGACAGTGACGCGGTACAGCTTCGAGAACACACAGTTCCTCCTTTCCCAGGAGATCAAGATGCTTGTCGTCGCATGCAATACGGCGTCCGCCATCAGCCTCGACGCGGTGAAGAAGGAATTCCCCCTGCCGATCATCGGCGTGCTGGAGCCTGGTGCGCGGGCCGCTGTTGCTGCAACGAGAACACGAAAGCTGGGCGTTATTGGAACTGAAGCCACTATTGCCAGCGGAGCCTACGAGGCTGCGATAAAAAGGCTGGCGCCGGATGTCGAGGTCCACAGTCTCGCCTGTCCCCTCTTCGTCCCTCTAGCGGAAGAGGGTTGGACGGACAACGACGTGGCGCAGCTCATAGCCGAGAAATACCTTGCCCCGCTCCGGAAAACGGGCATCGATACGCTCGTCCTGGGGTGCACGCACTACCCCTTGTTCAAATCAGTCATTACGCGGGCGGTTGACCCCGATATCAGACTCATCGACTCAGCCATGGAAACGGCCAAGGAGGTGGAGGACGTGCTCGACAAGTTGAAATGGCGCATAGACGGGCCAGGCGAGGGAGTGAGGAAATTCTATGTTACCGATTTGCCTTCGCGTTTCGAAAAAATTGGGAAGCGGTTTCTCGGCGATTCGCTCCACCATGCCCAGCAGGTGCGGGTAGGTGGTGTTTGATGTGCCGATGCACGGGAAATTGAAGATTGTATCTAAAGTCGGGAAAGGCGATGATTTCGTAAAACATCAAGAACATATGATACGATGTTTGCAAAATCAGTAATGTTGCTTCGCAGAAGGCGGAACGTCTCCCTGTATGGAAGGGAATGGGACAAAACGCCTAATGTTGCTTGAACGACCTAGGGATGGCAAAGTGAAGTCGCCGGGGCGCAGAGGTTGTAACCATGAAAAAAGAATGTCAAAGAACCAGGCAAGCGATGACGAAATATCTGCATGGTCATGTGTTCGCAACAAATCGTGCAAGGATTGAGCGTCATCTCTCGCAGTGCGTTGTGTGCCGCTCGGAGTATGAGGGTCTCAGGCACGCAGAGGAGACCCGGGAGATACTGAAGGACATCAATGCGCCTGAAGGGGTCATCGGCAGAATGAGGGAAGGCGTTTCGACCCTCGGCAAACTGAAGAAGGTTTTCTATCGGCCGCTTTGGATAACAGGAATCATGCTGATCGCCGGCGCTGTGTACTACTACGAGGTAACTCCGCGACAGCTTGATATTGAGATTGAACGCATAGTCAAGACTGCGCCTTCTAACTCGACGGCGAGCGACAACCTGACCCTGTCCGCACCAAGCGTCACGGCACCTTCTTCACACACCGAGATACCGCAAAAGACTCCGGCCTTGCCCGTTGCTGCACTGGATGCGGCCTCGAAACCGCTAGTCGTTACACTCATCCCGGAAAACAACACATCGGCAATAGACACGATCAATGAAATCATACGCGGCCACAGTAAGCTGGGAAAGATGAAGTTTTCCGAATCCACGAGGGAGGTCTCCGCCAGCCTCACGGCTAGAGAACTTGTGGTTTTATTTAACCGGATCGAACCAACGGCAAAAATCAGCTACAACAGGCAACAGTTTAATTCATTCCCGGCAGCCGCGCCGATCCCCTTTGTTCTGAAACTGATGGCTGCACCAAAACCGATTGAAAAACACGCGTTGTCGCAACGAGCAGAACAGTCGGTGCCTGCAGCATCGGCGCTTCCCGCAACGGAAACCGCGCCGTCACCGACGGCTGTTCACTGATTGCTCCGGCTTATCCAGAAACGACAAACATACTGTAAATCTGAAGGAACGATTACCTACGAGCATGTCCGACGATCGATCATATAAGGAAGTCATAGAGTACCTCTATGCACTCCAAAAGCACGGGATCAAACTGGCGCTCGGAAATAGCTACCGCCTCATGGAACTCATGGACAATCCTGAATGGAAATTCCGCACTGTTCATGTTGCGGGTACGAATGGAAAGGGTTCAACGTCGGTGTATATTGCGGGCATGCTCATGTCTGCGGGATTCCGGGTCGGCCTCTACACCTCTCCCCATCTCGTGAGTTTTACGGAGCGCATAAGGATCAACGGCACGCCGATCGCGGAAGCACGGGTCGTCGATCTGGCACAGCGCGTGCGCGATGCATACCGGCGTCTCCCGGCAAATGAGGGTTCTGGTGAAATGAGCCCGACGTTCTTTGAGGTAACGACAGCCATGGCCTTCACCTGCTTCGCAGAAGAAGGCATCGATATTGCAGTTGTCGAGGTAGGCATGGGCGGCCGGTTTGACTCAACGAACGTGATTAGGCCGTTGGTATCAGTGATCACCAATATCGATCTTGAACATACAGAGTTTTTGGGCGGCACGCTGGAAGAGATTGCCGGAGAGAAGGCAGGGATCGTTAAGACTGGCATCCCGCTGGTCATGGGAGTAACCCAGCCGGAAGCGATCAGTGTGATAGAAACTGCAGCAGCGGCGCAGCAAGCGCAGGTATTCCGCCTGGGAAAGGATTTTTCTGCCGAATATGCTGGCATGGGATCGGAACAGATTTTTAATTATCACGGTATGCGAGCGCACTATTCCGGATTGCGACTGCAGATGCTCGGCCGGTATCAGATTGATAACGCCTGTCTTGCGTTGGCGGCGGTGGAGTGCTTGAAGGATGCCGGCATCAAAATCCCTGAAAACGCGGTCCGACACGGTCTTGAACGGGCGAGGTGGGAAGGCCGGATGGAGCGTATGGTGCAAAGGCCCGATATCTTTCTGGACGGCGCGCACAATCCGGCTTCGGCAAAAAAACTCGCAGTGCTCATCAAGGATATGATGCCTGCCTATCGCCGATTAATTCTCATAATCGGCATTCTTGGCGACAAGGACTATCGCGGGATCATCGGCGAACTTGCTCCATTGGCCGACCGCGTGGTGGTAACGAAACCGGAGTATTCCCGCGCTCTTGACGTGAAAGTCCTTGCTGCTGAAATTGGCAGGCTGCATGCCAAGGTATCCACTGCGGAGACTGTCGTCGAAGCACTGTCCAGGGCAAGGGACGTCGCATCCGTGGACGATCTTATCCTCGTTACGGGTTCGCTCTATGTTGTGGGTGACGCTCGATCTCTTTTTGTTACCGATGGGGGCTGCACCGGCGCGCTTGCGGATATTAAAGGATGATCACAAATGAGGCTATGGTGCAACAGGTGCCGGCAGTCCGGAAGAGAAGTATGAAATAATGTGGTTCACGCCCGTTGTGTGTCGGTCATCACGAAGGAATTCATGGGGAATCTCTGGAAAGCAATCATACTCGTTCTTGCGGTATCGGCCGGTCTTCCAGCCAGCGCGCCGCAGTGCGCCTATTCCGAAACGCTGCCGCAGAAAATTCCCGTTAATGTGATCGCCGATAAACTCGATTACGACCGGGCTACCGACGTCTATGTTGCGGTGGGTCATGTAAAAATAGAGCAGGCGGGGATCAGGCTTGAAGCGGATAAGGTCACTCTGAACAACAAGACTGGCGTGGCTGAGGCGGAAGGAAATGTTTACCTCCAAGACAAGGGAAGCGTTGTTCACGCAGCGAAATTGACGACGAATCTTCGTACCTCTGAGGGTGTCATCTACAAGGGAGACATCTTCATGAAAAAAGGCAACTATCACCTCAAAGGTGACGTCATCGAGCGGAAATCGGAAACCGTTTATCATGTCGAGCAGGGTGAGTTCACGACCTGCAACGAGGACGAATGGTTCATCAAGGCCAGGGAGTTGAACATCGACATGGCCGGGTACGCCAGTGGCAATAATGTGTACTTTAAAGTGGACGGTGTGTCGGTGTTGTATACACCCTATTTCCTTTTTCCGGTCCGCAGGCAAACCGGCTTCCTGATCCCAGAGTTGGGATATAGTAGGAGTCAAGGGGTCACACTCAACACTTCGTTCTTCTGGGCCATCTCCGATTCACAGGATGTGACATTCTCATCGGATTACCGCTCGTGGATCGGCCAAGGAACAAGCATCGACTACCGCTACAACAATTCCCAGGAATCTCGGGGGGAATTGTATGCTAAATTCTGGGACATATACCATACTGAGGTGTCGCGGTGGGATTTTCGCTTAAAACACATGGAGGAATTCGCTGAAGACCTCTCCGCGCGCGTGGACATCAATCTGGTGAGCGATCAGAACTACTATCACGATCTTGAGTACGATCTAGAGATGAGGTCCAAGCCCTATGTTGACTCCAACGCATTTTATGTCGAGCGGTGGAACACCGCTTCACTTTATCTTTTGGGGCAGTACTCGACGGACCTTACGCAGACGAACTCGAACACCGTCCAGAAGTTGCCCGAACTCCGCTATACGATCTATGAGGAGAACTTGGCAGGCCCGCTACATCTCAATTTCGAAGGATCGGCGACGAATTTCTATGAGCAGGCCGGCGGGGATACACGGCGCATGGATTTCAACCCGGAGCTGACGGCTTCTTTTGGCAGCAGCGGTTTAAACCTGACTCCCCGGGCGGGAGCACGTGCTACGTTTTACGATGGGAGTGCCACGAGTGAAGAGCCGATAGAGAGGAAATATGCTTACGTGGGAGCTGATCTGAACGCAAGGTTATCAAGGGTCTTCGGCGTTGATGGCGATACGGGGATCGGACGTATGCGGCATTCAATCGAGCCCACGATCTCCTATATATATATCCCCAATGTGGATCAGCAAAACATCCCCCAGTTTGATTCCATAGACAGCCTGGTTACGCAAAACACGGTGACCTTTTCCGTCATCAACCGCCTGACCGCCCACTACAAGGAATCAAAAGAATCGCAGCAGACCTCCTTTGACTTGCTTGTCCTCAAACTTTCCGGGGCATATGACCTGAACGCGGCGCGTGATCAGAATATTACGTCCCATGGCTTTTCACTCATTAATGGCCAGTTGTATGCGAGGGCTCCAAAAGCGTTCACTATGACCGCAACCGCTGACTACGATGCCTATGCCCACATTGTAACGGACCGGTTAGTAGGAGTGACTTACACGGAAGGCGTTGTCTCACTGAATCTTTCGGAAAATTATGTACAAAATCCGGCATCCCATTCTTTGATCGGAGGCGGTACTCTGAAGCATGGCAAGTGGACCTTTAGCGGCGAGTGGTGGCGCGATATATATAACAGAGCGATGACCGAGCAGGATTACTCTGTGAATTACGCAACTCAGTGCTGGGGAGTAAAGATCCTCGTGAGCGAGAAACCAGGAGACTCCAGGTACACAGTCCTCTTTGATCTGGCGGGCATTGGCAGTAAAGGGAAATCCAATTAAGGTATACGGAGGGTACCCATGGCAGGAGAAATTATTGTGCTGATTACGGCATCGTCAAACGACGAAGCCGCAAAAATCGGGACATCACTTGTAGAAGAGCACCTAGCTGCATGCGTGAACATCGTGCCCGAGATACGCTCTGTGTTCTTCTGGGAAGGAAAGACCCGGGATGAGCATGAGACACTTCTTTTGTGTAAAAGTACTCAGCACCTATTGGATAAGCTCATCGCGCGTGTGAAAGAGCTGCACTCTTATACAGTACCGGAAATACTGGCTCTACCCGTTGTCGGCGGTTCTCCGGAATACCTTTCGTGGATGTTAAATACAACTAAGGGATGATTAATTAAAATTTCCTATCTGGAATGAGAGATTAGAGAATGAACTCCATAGAAGAACTAGCGCAGGCCTTTTTTGTCTTTTTAAAAAAACGCCATTCAATCATTTTGAACATAAGATAAAGTCATATTTGTACGGTTTAAAGATACCTGAAGGAGAATTTTCAGAGAAAGTAGTTAGGATTTCTACAAAGCCGATGCTGGGTCAAGACAATCGAAGTGGACATTTCAGATTCACAAGGGTTTTATGCACGTAAATTGGGCTTAAGCTACAAGTTTATAATGCATTGTTTTTAAATATATATTCTATTTATAAGTTGTTAAAATGCTTTTTTTATGTTAATTTTTTTTATGCATAACAGTTAATAAATGTCAAAATTTTGACGAATATGGGAATTATAGCTTGACAATATCGAGTACTTTATGCTAGCCTTTATTTGGTTATTTTCGTTATTTTTTCGGGGGTATGATGAGAGGAACAAAGCTCAAGAAGTTCAAGAAAAAAGAATATTTCACGTTTATGTTTCTACCTGGCCCGAACGACAGGGTCAGGACCTTGAGCATATCAAAGTCGGCCCTCAAAACCGCCCTTCTTTCTCTCGTAGCGGTCATGGTTCTTTCTCTTTATCTTGTCTACGAATATAATGATGCCAAAGATAAAGTCTGGGAGTTGCAGTCCGTTCGCGAGGAGTTGATGCAACAGAAAGCCCAGGTTCAGGGCTTTGCTCTCAATCTCTTGGATTATAAACGTCAGATGTTCCTCCTCCGAGACTTAGATACCAAGCTTCGACGCGTCGTGAGCCTCGGACCCCGGGACCGGGCACAGCAGGTGCTCGGCATTGGCGGTCCTGATGAGGTGGGGCTCCAGAATCTTACGCAAATGGGCGAAATGAAACAGGAAGAGGCGCTCAAAGAAATGCATCAGGAGCTGTCGCAGCTTAAGGGCGCTGCGACACGGCAGGAAACCAGTCTCCAGATGCTGATCGAATACTTTGAGGACAAGCGATCGCTCTATGCTTCCACGCCGTCGATATGGCCTGTTCGGGGCTGGGTCACCTCTCCATTCGGCCCCCGCACTTCACCGTTTACCGGCATCCCCGCGTTCCATGAAGGAATCGACATCGCAGCCCAGACTGGAACGCCGATCATCGCGCCTGCCGATGGTATCGTTATCAAGGCGGAATTCAGTCCGGGATATGGTAACATGGTAGAAATCAGCCACGGGTATGGCATTAAGACCATTTACGGTCATAACTCACGGCTCAATGTGAAAGCGGGCCAGCAAGTCAGGAGAGGAGATGTCATCTCGTACGTGGGCGATACCGGATCCAGCACAGGGCCGCATCTCCACTATGAAGTCCGGCTAAACGGATTGCCTGTGAATCCCGTAAAGTACTTGAATTAAGAGGATATGGTGTTAAGACGTCTCCTCATCTTTCTTAAAACCTTTCTTTTCCAAACATAATTTATTGCGAACCAAATGGGCCGGACATATGAGCATGGGAGATTTTATCAACGCTCCTTCCCTTGCGTAAATATCGTTTCCGCAGTCTGTTTTTTCCTGGCTTATCCAGCCGGCAGCGGCAACAATCAAGGTGGGAGCGAGTTTATGACGACGGGAAAAGTGAAGTAGTTTAACGAATCAAAGAGGTATGATTTTATTGAGCCGGATGGGGGCGGAAGGAATATTTCGTACATTATGCGGCCATCCGGGAGAGGGTTACAAGACGCTATTTGAAGGTCAGGTTGTAGGGTTTGATGTTATCCAGGGAGAAAAAAGCCCACAGGCCTCCAACGTGTCAAAGGGTTCTCAGGAATAGTAGCTGATATACCCCACGTACTGGCTTTGTTTACATACTGCTATTATGCGAATCCCCGAAGAGTCTCCGCTCTTCGGGGATTTTTTTGTGGTGCGCCCGGCAGGGCGCACTCACTCGGAGGTGTAAGTCCTCTACGGACCCTGATGACGGGAACCGTTAGCTGAACCGCAAGGGCTGCCGCCGCGAGGCGGGGTCTGAAGGAAGCGGAACGCAAA
>Ga0335081_10022224_pt1 | contig 10262 bp, 6 predicted proteins | sample Lox_Sample_35_FD_206713 | JGI IMG/M metagenome (GOLD analysis project Ga0335081, IMG submission 206713) | Soil microbial communities from Loxahatchee National Wildlife Refuge, Florida, United States - Lox_Sample_3.5 | ecosystem: Environmental > Terrestrial > Soil > Wetlands | place: USA: Florida...
TGATGCTCCTGAATCAAAGCAGCGTTGTAAAAGCCGATAGCGCCGCGAGTGGAAACGAAGCGGGCATAACACTAGATGTCCGCTCGGCCGGTTGTTCCGGATGCCATCAACATTCCGGAAATGCCCTGCCAACAACCCTAAATATAAATGTCGGTGGTGTCGATACTTTGCGGGTTGCCACTCCTATCGAAAATAGTCCCGAATGTAATCAATGCCATGGCAGTGCGCAAAAATATCTCGGCGTCTTGTTGGTGGATGTGTCGGCACAAAAGGAACAAAGCCTGGCGCAGCAAAATGCACTGACCAATTTAGGCTTGTCTATTCTCACTACACTTTTGATTTTTGCGGCAATCTATTTTTTGCTTGATTTTCTAGCGATCAAACGCATCAAGGCATTTATGCAGCCGCTGAATGCTTACGCCAACGGCAACTATCATGCGCGTCTGCCTGTTTCAAAAGCCGGGGATGAATTGGATCGTTTAGCGAATACATTCAATGGCATGATCGCCGAAATCGAGGGGCATATCGAGGAAGAAAGGAATCGCGGCGAACTATTGAGCCAGGCAATTGTCGAGGAACGCGAACGAATCGCACGCGAACTTCACGACAGCCTGCCGCAACTTCTCGCATATTTGAATACCAAGATTGGAGCGATCTATCTCTTTGTAGATGGCGGAAAGAAAAAAGAAGCGCTGGTCAATTTGCGTGAACTAGAGGATGCCTCGCGCAATCTCTTGACCGACGTCCGAGATGCGATTAGCGGCCTGCGCGCATCAAGGTTGCTTGCATCAGGTTTGGATCTCGCTATTCACAATTATTTAGAGCAATTTAAGGAATTGTGCAAAATCCCGGTTACTTATTTTTCCAGTTTGGATTCAGAGAACATTCAAATAGCGCCGGAAATCGAAGTCCAGGCGCTTCGCATCGTTCAGGAAGCGTTGAGCAACATCCGCAAACACTCCAAAGCCTCAAAAGCATCCGTACAAACTCTTTTCCGCGACCACCAACTGGCATTGATCATCGAAGATGACGGCATCGGCTTTGAACTCGCAACGCGTCCTTCTCCAGAAAAATCACAATATGGTCTGCAAACGATGCGGGAACGCGCTGAAAGCCTGCATGGAAAGTTCATGATACAATCCCAATCTGGCAAAGGCACCAAAATTACTGTTTCTCTACCCTTATCCTTTGGGGACGCGAACTAACCGATGCGTATACTTGTTGCCGACGATCATTCTCTTTTTCGAGATGGGCTCACAAGTCTTCTCAAGGCTTCAGGATTCGAAGTCGCGGGCGAAGCAGGGGACGGTGAACAAGCTGTCCGCGAAACTCTCAGGTTAAAGCCCGATATCGTCCTGATGGATTTAAATATGCCAGTCATGAACGGCTTACAGGCTTTGCGGCAGATTCGGACGGCGGCACCTGACACGAAAGTCATCATGCTGACCGTCTCGGATCGCAGTGAAGATTTGGTAAGCGCCATTGAAAACGGGGCTTATGGATATCTGCTCAAAAGTTTGGATTCACAATCCTTTATCGCATCCATGCGCGGACTCGAGGAGGGGAAAGCTCCCGTTTCTGGAGAAATGACCAGCCAATTGCTGGCGCATATCGCACAGCAGGCAAAGAGTTCGAATCTGCTCGATGAATCAAGGCCTGTTTTATCGGAGCGCGAAATTGAGATACTAAAACTAATCGCTCACGGCCTAAAAAACAAGGCAATCGCTGAGGAGTTGAAAATCAGCGAGAATACCGTTAAGTATCATCTCAAACATATTTTACAAAAGTTGAATCTGAAGAATCGCGCGGAAGCCGCAGCCTACTCCGTGCAAAGCGGATTGGCGACACCCAAGACGGAATAAGGTGTTCGTCAATTTTTCATCGAGCGGGGTTTTAAAGCGAGCAACATACGGTATAAGGTCCAAGCAAAGCTCAACACGCCAACAATAAAGGGAACTCCTGCAAGGATCAGGGTAGCCAATTGTTTGCTGCCGAACAATCGGATCACGATCGGATTCCAAATCACTGGAGCCAGCGGATGAATATTGAAATGATAGTAAATCAGATATCCTATACTAATTAGCGCAAAATCAATTAAAAGATCATAAAGGGCCGAAAGACAGGAAAAGTGTTTTTTCATTTCTTCCCAACATGTATCACGGATTTGAACTGCGTACCGGCATGAAACCATCCAGTGTGGCGGAATTCGTATCGGCGTTATGAGGATGGCATGCAATGCAACTTTGGCTGGTGTAATCCAATGTGTAGGTATCCGTAGCATTATTCAAATGATTCAGGCCGCCGGGATGATTGGTCATATTCGTGTGGCAGACTAGACAAAGACGATTGGCACTGGTGCCATCATCAAAAGAGTTGAGGCCGGTCAAGGCTGTGAAATTTACAGGACCGATTGTAGTTTGAGTGGTTAGATTTGTAATGATACTCGTTCGTATATCGAAAAGGTTTCCAGAACCGTGCGGATCATGGCATTGAATGCACCGTATTTCGAATGGCGCTTCTACAGCCCCGCTAAAGTCCTTGTTTGAGTGTGTGGAAACATCGCTGTGGCAGCTCATACAAAACGCATCGCTGGTCAATACGGAGTTTGAGTTGGTGGTTAAATATGCGTCACCTTGAGCAGTATGAGCGCGGTGACAGGTAGCACATTGATCGGTATTGGACGTGAATCCGCCATGAGGACTATTGATTGGCTTATTGATCGTGATGGTGATGGACACTTTGGTTTGAGCTCCGCCCGAATCGGTCACCTGCGCATAAATGGTATGAATGCCCGGAATTAAAGCGGAGGTGGAAACGCTTGCGCCCTTTCCAATCGGTCCCGTCAGGTTGGAATACCAAACAATAGAAGAGTCAATCGTTCCATCCTGTGGATCTGTGGCTGTACCTGTGAAGGTAATGTTCGCGCCATAAGCATATGTGGAATTATTGGAAGGTGCCGTGATTGTTACCGTCGGCGGAATGTAACCATTCACGTCCAAACGAGCTTCGTCTAAATTGATGGTGATAGTATCACCTAGACCAACGATACCTACAAGTCTTACCTCCGCCTTGTTCACTTCCGCCACGGTTGTGAAGTAGGGACTGACATCGTACGACTGCGTAGACAAGCCCTGATCGGAGTTATAGGTGGTGATTTGATTCCAATCCGCTCCCTGATCGTTGGAAACTTGAAGAGCGATCGCGTCATTGGGAGAAATACCGGAGGAGGAAAATGCAACATCCAGCATGACCGCTCCGGCTCCAGATTGAATCGTCTGAATAGATGTAATCGGTTGCATGGCTGTATAGGTCCAATTCCCGACCGAACTAGCTGAGTAAGCGCCAGTACATGTTGAATATGAACCATTGATTTGCAAATCAATGCTATTGTTATCGGAGGGATTACCAAAAGTACAGGTTTGCGCTGTGCCATATAGGGTTTCTGTGGTAATTGAAGCGGTATGAACACCTGTCCCGGGCGTCGGAGTCGGGCTTCCGTTGGGAGTAGGAGTTGGGATATTGGCTCCGGCATATTTGAGGGCGCTCAATGCCTGCACCTCGCCATAACCGTAGTGCGGATCAAGTCCCGGCGTTCCCAAATCAAGCGCACTGCCTAGTAGGGCTGAACGCACATTATCCATATCCGAGAATTGTGGTTCGCCTGCCAAAAGCGCCGCAACTCCGGAGACCTCCGCCGAAGCCATGGATGTGCCGGACATATAAGGATAATTATTGGAAAGTCCCGTGGAAATAATTCCAACGCCAGGGGCAGACAAACTAACATCATCGCCACTCGATGAGAAACTTGCCGGATTATTATGGGCATCTAACGCGCTGACCGCGATCACGCCATAATAGGCGGCCGGATAATAGGCTGTTGCATTGCCGGTATTTCCAGCCGCCGCAACGATCAACACGTTATGAGCGAGCGCATAATTAATGGCGCTCTGCATCAATTCACTGGAACCTGTGCCGCCAAAACCCAATTCAATGATACGCGCTCCCATATTCGTAGCATAGATAATTCCCTCAGCCACATTGGCATACGAGCCATAACCATTTTTATCCAACACCTTCACCGGCATAATGCGAGCATTCGGCGCAATGCCCGCGATTCCAATTTTATTATTGGTTTGGGCCGCGATAATTCCAGCAAGATGCGTGCCATGCCCATTATCATCATTAACATTATTATTGCCATTCACAAAGTTCCAGCCATGCAGATCATCTACATAGCCGTTTTTGTCATCGTCCACATTGGGTGCGCCCACCGCCTCGGTGGGATTCTGCCAGATCGAGTTTATCAAATCAGGGTGAGTGATATTTACTCCGGTATCCAAAACCGCGACAACGACCGGCTGTAGTGTAGGCAGAACATCCCACGCTTGAGGGACTTGAATGGTCCGCAGATAATTCTGATCGATCAATAACGGATCGTTCGGACTACTGGCATCTGCCGGCAAACTAGAAGCCAACACCAAATAATTGGGTTCTACAAATTCGACACCAGTGCTGCTTCTTAATTTTGTTAAAGCCGTATTCATATTACTCGGGTCAACCCGGACAACCATCGTATCCAGCGATTGAACCTGTTCCGCGCCCGGAGCCAGACTCATGTTCAATGAGACAAGAGTCTGCAAGACAGCATCGCGTTGCTGCGGATCAATCTTCATTACCAGTTCATTGCCCACATGCAACGGTTTGAGCATACTTGAAACAGAGACTGTAGCCGTCGAGTGCGGTGCGGCAGAGGCTGTCGGACTCACATCAGCTGAAGTGGAAGAAGGAATCGGCGAAGAAGTGACGGACGAAGAATCAGTAGAAACTGCTGTCGGCGTTTCAGAGGCAGCAGGAACATCGCCAGTAGAAGTTGGGGCTGGTGTTTCGGAGCTGACCGGTACACCAACAGTGGAAGTTGGAGCTGGCGTTTCAGAGCCAGACGATACTTCACTTGTGGGAGTTGGTTGTAAAGACGGTGTAACGGAAACGGCTGTAGAAGAGATTTCAGTTTGAAGAGCCGTTGGAGTAGGAGTCTGGACAGAAACGGTTTGGGTAATAGGTAAAGTGGAAGTTGGAGCAAAGACCGTTTGAGTTGTTGCCAGTGTTGGAGTCGGAGCGGAAACCGTTTGGGTCACGTTGGCAGTCGGAACAGAGATTGTTGGCGTAACAGCCGGATTGGCAGTCGGGTCATCTTGCGGACGATAATGATCAGTCTTACTGATGAAATCTACATAGGCAATGGCGCCCTTACATCCGGGATCGAGTTTAGTTGAGAGATTCTTCCACGTCAAAGACACATTGCTATATACCGTCCGTAATAGAGCAGTTTGGAAACAACCTGGTCCGGCATTATAACTTGCGAGGGCAAAATCCCATAAGTCTTCATATCCGGAAGTAACAGCCGCGTCGGATCCCGTATATAATTTGATGTAATGCTTTACGAGATTGGCGTTTGCAACCAACGTATTTGCAAAAACAGGAATGCTGGCCTCAGCGCGCGTGAGATCGAGAGAATACGTGCAGTCAGAACAATCTGCGTCTACTTGTTGAATAACCAACCCGCGCAGCATAGATTGGACGTAATCCGGTTGCTCGACATAAACTTTTTGGCAAAGATCGGAGGACAGGTTGGCATTGCAGAACGAATCATAAAAAGGGTAATTCCAGCGCAGTAAAGAATCTGCGCCCATTTGGGTCATGTGACCCAATCCAAATTCGGATGTATTAATGAAAACGGTCTGGGGCCAGAACTGGCTTTCCCATAAAAAAATATTCTTGATCAGAATCGGAGGAACGCCGGTCTTCTGGGAAGCATTAATGATAGCGGCGTTGTAGCGATTCTGCCAAATACCGGCGGCCGACATGGCGTGCTTCACACCGCAATCATTGGCTTTGCCGTTGAACTGTAATCCACTCGATGGACAACCCTGCGCATCCACCACACCAAAATTAATAAGATGTCCTGCCAAGGTCGAAAGACCGTATTCGCTATACAGGTTATGAGGATTATCAAGCATTCGCAGAAAGGCTGGCGCGTCATTCGTCCGCGCGTTCCAAATAGGATCGCGGCCATTCGCGGCGGCCTGAACGATAGGAGGGAAAAAGATAACGTTAACCAAAACCAAGCCAATCAAAAGCAATCGGCTGAAGAAAAATTTATGGGCTTGGATAAAAGGTTGACGAATGTTCACACTGTAAATCTCAAATGACGATTACCAAATCATCTTGTTAATTCAAAATAAAAAAAATTGCATACGAATTCAGTTGAACCGGGGGAGGGCGCTAGGAACGCCCTCCCCTTGATGGAATATCGTGCGGCAGATCTTATGGCAAAGGAACTTGCGTAGCCGCGGCAGGAGGCGTAAATTGGAAATTGATGCCGGGTCCATGGCAGGTTGCGCACATGGAACGATTGTCGAGCTTTAGCAAATCACTATCTACTCCGCTGAAATTAGAACCACCGGCAAGAGAAGTGAGTGAAGCGCTTTGTGCAAGCGAATCCATGCTTGCACTGCTACCATGCGACACATGGCAATCCACACAGGTAATGGATGGATCAGAGCCAGTGGCCGCACCAGATGCGTGCTGATACATGAAGACAGCGTCGCCTGTAGCTTTCGAGGCAGAACCGCTGGCTTCAAAGTAACGGTCATGGCATTGCGCACAGAACAGACCTAATGCAACACGGGCCTTGCTGTTATCGAATGCAGTTCCCGTTTCTGGATTTGTGGTTAAGAAGGTAGCACAGTTGCCGGTATAGGTGGCGTATGTGCCGGTTGTCGTAGCAAACGGTGGATTGGCTACCAAACTCGCAGCCGTGGGGTCATAGCAATAGTAGCCTTTGGCTGTATTTACAACGCTGGCATTGAAGGCCGGGCGCACATATTCCTGGCCGCGGCCATTTGGACCGTAGTCGCCTAAGCCATTCGTTATCGATTCCCAAGGCTGACCCGCGACCCATCCATGCGGCAATTTCAATGCCGCGACGAGAGGATCAAGGGTCCAATCGGAGTTGATGGTATACCACCAACTGGTTGCTTTATAGCCATCGGCTGCATTTGCACCCATGCCAGTCGGCTCGAGAACTGTTGCACCACCAGCTGCACCAGCCACCTGATCCAAAGAACCGCTATTGGCGGCGGTGAAGAGTGCCGATGTTTGTCCGCCAGTGCTTAGAGCGGCCGCAGATAGCTCAAAACCATTGGAACCAGTGGGCTGATAACGCAGCAAGCGATAGGACGGGATGGATTTACCCGTGTTATCTTTACCGGCGTAGCCGTGCGGGTCATGACAAGATGTGCAATCGAGAGTCAGCGTCTGAGTTCCAACCGTGGAGCCGGTAAAGATGCCAGCGACAGAACGAGTATCCGTGGCGCTATAGCTGCCTGCTCCCCAAACTGTGCCTGAGGTGGCACCGTCTACGTTATGGCCCGAAGTAACCGGACCCGACGTGTAGGTGAAGTTGGAATAATACGCAGAGCCGGACCAAGTGTGGCTCATTTCGGTGTTAGTGAAACCACCAGCGAAAAGAGGCGCTCCAGGGTCACCTTCACCTGTGACGGGAGAAAGTGTCCAAGGGTAAATAGCAGGAGCAGAGGTATCAAAATGGCCATCCACTACATCCGTATACGCGCCGGTGCCGTCATGGCAACTGGTGCAAAGGCCATAAATACTGCTCACTTTCAACAGGTCGCCAGTTGCATCTTGAGCGGTATGCGCCCGGTGACAACTCGCGCAGGCATCGGTGGAGCCGCTTGCAAAAGCCGCGCCGCCGTGCGGGCCATTATCCGCCAGCGCGGTAGTGGTAAGAGCGGCCACGAGCATTAAGCCGATTACCAAAGCAAATAATAGTTTCTTCATTGTTTCATTCTCCGTTCTTTAGATTAATACAGAACAATCGATTTCATATTCATTAACGCGATATGTGCAACCACCTCCTTTATTTTCCTAGTAAGACCAGATCTGAACACGATCATTGTCACGGTCGGCAATATAAAGCCGTCCGGTTCCATCAATACAAATGTCAATGGGATAATTAAACTCGCCTGCATCCGTACCGGGCATGCCGAAATTGAAGAGGAATTGAGGCACGCTTCCCGAAACATCGTACACGCGAATGACCGATCCCACAGCATCCACAACATGCAAGTGATCCTTGCTATCCATCCACATACCGCGCGGCAGGTTGAGACCATCATCGCCGGTACCAAAACCAAAAAAGGTGGTATATGCAAAGTTCGGTCCAAAAGCTTGAATACGAGCATTATCTCCATCCGAAACATAGAAGTTGCCTTTGCTATCGGTCAGAGCATTATTGGGAAATTGGAATTGACCCGTGCCCTTTCCTTCCGCGCCAAATTCCTGAATGGTTGGCGCAAAGGTCATCCAAGAGCCGCTAATACTCGCGGCGGGGATGATATGGACACTATGCAAATTGGTTGTGATATCGGTATAGATCAAATCTCCCTTTGGATCAAAGCGGATACCCATGGGAGACCAGGGAGTATTCGGCATATTAAACTTCACCGTGTGACTTGCCTGGTCTGGCATTTGATATGTGACCAGGTGATTAATACCATCCCAGCTGAACTTAGTTCCGATCGGCGCCCCGCCCGGAATTTGCGTGGCGAGGAATTTTGTGATCGTCATATTCGGCGCAATGATGCCATCCAAGAAGTTGCCATTGGCATCGAACAAATCGATGGCGTTGTTGGTGCGATCCACTACAAATACGCGGCCCGTCGCGTCAACCGCAACGTAAACCGGCTGGCGGTTGCTAGGCGTTGTATTAGGCGGCGAAAAACTTCCGATCAAATTTCCGCTTCGATCAAACATCTTGATCAAACGCTGGCCCCTGGATTCGGTTACATAAAAGCGCTGGTTATCCGGCGAGGCGGCTACTCCGACCGGTCCATCTACACCGATGACAGAAAACTTATAGGCGGGTGGATAGTTGCCCACCGGCACCGGCAATAACTGAGGAAGCGGCTGAGGCTTGGCTAAATACCGAACGAAAAGAAAAGCAACACAGCAACACACGAGGAGCAGGAATAAGAGGATGAGCAATAACAATCTGCGTTTTCGCTCGTCTTCTTGTTCTTCTTTCGCTCCAGTTGGAGTGGGAACGGATGGGGACTCAATATCAGGTGTGGTCATAGATAAGATTCCTATTTATTTTCCTAAAAGTAGATTCACGCGTTCTAAGCCATTGGTAGCGGCAAAGTTATTGGGGTCAATCTTGATGGCAGTCGTATAAGCGGTTTGGGCATCCTTCAAATCATTGGTAGCCTCATATACCTCGCCAAGACCAGCAAACCCGGGTGCAAAATTGGGCTGGGCTTGAGTTGCTTTCAGAAGCAAATCCAGTGCACTCTTGTAATCTTTTTTGGAATAAGCCTCCATGCCAAGGGCATAGGTTGCCAAGTCCGGTTGATTCAATGCGGCGTAAGCATCTGCCATCGCTTGATAGGCTTCGGTAAAGTTGGGAACAAATTCCGTTGCAACTTGGAAAGCCTGAACGGCTTCGCTATAGCGTTTAACGCCTCCATAAGCCATTCCAAGCTTGTAAAGCGAATCGGAGTCAGTACCAACCTCTTTGACTGTTGTTTCGAGGGGAGCAATCGCGCTCTGCGGCTGGCCTAATTTCAAATAACTGTCACCCAAGTAATAGTAAGCCGACTGCAACTCCTGATCGAGCGCGGCGTTATCTTCCCCTTTGCGCGCATCAATGAACTTTTGTAGGGGTTCAATGGCTTGCTGAGGCTTATTGTCGGTGGCATAAGCAAGGCCCAGTACAAAATCAGCCTCGATATTGGTGGGATCAGTCTGCACTACCTGCACAGCTTGGTTGACAGCATCATCAAAGCGTTTATAGACAATATAAGTTTCCGCCAAATGCAAACGTTTATCTACATTCTGTGGGTCCGCGCTCACGGCTTGCTCCGCCTGGCTAATGGCAGTTTGAGCCACCGATTGCTGCGGATCATAGTAGCGATCATAGTAGTAATACGTTGCAAAGCTCAGAATCAGAAGCCCGATGATCACAATCATTAGAACGATCAGGCGTCTGATCTGGTACGTGCTGGAGAAGAGCCGTGCGTTCAAGAAATCTAAAATGGATTTGATCTTGTTCATAAACTTTTACCTTTCATTTACGGGTTGTTCAGGATACCTTCAGGGTGGCATCGTGAACAGAAAACATTTTGGTGGCAGATATAGCAAACCTGACTGCCCTCCGTTTGAATTTGTTGTGGATGGGAAGT
>Ga0335081_10022226_pt1 | contig 10261 bp, 9 predicted proteins | sample Lox_Sample_35_FD_206713 | JGI IMG/M metagenome (GOLD analysis project Ga0335081, IMG submission 206713) | Soil microbial communities from Loxahatchee National Wildlife Refuge, Florida, United States - Lox_Sample_3.5 | ecosystem: Environmental > Terrestrial > Soil > Wetlands | place: USA: Florida...
GCGCCGCACTGGCTAGCGGGTTCGGATGTGCTCATCCGAAGCGCCGGTGCGGAGGTTGACTACGCGCCTCTCGGCGCTCCGCCCCCCTTATTTTTGTTGGGGCAGCTTTCGTGCAGTGGCTTGGCAAAGCTCGGGCGCAAACAAAAAACGCGCCGCGAGAATGGGAACTCGCGTCTTCACCCTTCCCTGCAGGGACCCTGCAGGGGGAGATGTGACTGTGCAACGCGACGGGGCTACGATCTTGTGTTCAATATTCGCCAAAAGGATGCCGCGCGTCATGCTCGATCAGCCTGCAGATCTCCGCAGCAAAATCTCTGAGCGCGTCGGCGCCGGACCGCGCCTCGACTTTCAGCAGCATCTCGGACCGCGCGCTGGGAGACTTTTGCCCGTCGCGCCGCTGCCGCCGACTGGGAGCTTTCCGGCCGCGAAACGGCCGCGCGCCAGCACCGCGGCGTCATGCCGGAGACCTCGGTGCGCGCCGTGGAAAAGGAATAGGCGAAGCTGGAATCCATGCTCTCCGCTGGCGAAGATTTGGCACGGCGTTCCATGGATTTGTCCGGCGGTGGCGGGAGTTTGCGAATGCGTGCCTACGCCGGCCACGAACGAAGAACAGGTTGCGTAATCGCACCGGCGCCGCCTATCTATGCGAGCATGGACGCCGCCACCGCACCCTCCCCCACGCCGCCGCTCACCGCGGCCGCGGCCGCGCACCTGATCGACGCCCGGCTGACCGCCATCACGCCGGTGGCGCGCGACACCAACGTCTATACGTTCCAGCGCGCCGACGGCGCGGCGCTGCCGGCCTATAAACCTGGCGCCCATATCGACCTGCATCTGCCGAATGGGCTGGTGCGGCAATTTTCGCTGGTCGCGCCCAATTCGGATCCGCAAAGCTACCTGGTCGGCGTCAAGCGCGACGAGAACAGCCGCGGCGGCTCGCGCTACATCGTCGAGCAAATGAAGGTCGGCGACGCCATCAAGATCAGTGCGCCGCGCAACACCTTCCCGCTGGTCACCGACGCCGAGCACGTCGTGCTGTTCGCTGGCGGCATCGGCATCACCCCGATCTGGTGCATGGTCCAGGAGCTCGCCGCGCTCGGCCGCTCGTTCAAGCTTTATTACGCCTGCCGCTCGCGCGCCGACATGGCGTTTGTCGAGGAGCTGGAAAAGTTCGACGTCAACGTTCGCCATCTGCATTTCGATGATACCGCGGGCGGCGTGCTCGACATGGCGGCGGCGGTCGCCGAAATCCCGGCCAGCGCGCATCTTTACTGCTGCGGCCCCAATCCGATGCTCAAGGCGTTCGAGACCGCCACCGCAGGCCGGCCGCGCAATCTCGTCCACGTCGAATATTTCACCCCGAAGGACGAGGCCGCAGCGGCCGGCGAAGCCAGGCTCGGCGGCTTCTGGGTCGAGCTCGCGCGTTCCGGCGAGGAATATTTCATCCCCGAGGGCAAGAAGATTCTCGAAGTGCTGTACGAGGCCGGCGTCGACGTCGATTATTCGTGCGAGCTCGGCATCTGCGGCGCCTGCGAAACCAAGGTCATCTCCGGCATCCCGGAGCACCACGATTCGGTGCTGTCCGAAGAGGAGCAAGCGACCAACGAGAAGGTCATGATCTGCTGCGCCGGCTGCAAGACCGAGCGGCTGGTGCTGGATATGTAGCTTGCTGCGTCATTGCCGGGCATAGTCGTCCGCAGGACGACGTCACTTCGCTAGTCTTTGCCGGCAATCCATGCTGCGCTAAGGTGTCCCGCGAACATTACCGCATCCTGCGGCAGCCTAACCTCAGCATGGATCGCCGGGTCGAGCCCGCGATAACGAAGAAAAGAATATGGACACTGCCGTCAAAACACGCTCCGTCAAAAAAACCGCCGCCGTCAAAGAGCGCCAGGATTTGCGCTCCTGGATCGCGCAGCTGCGCGCGGCGGGCGAAGTGCAGGATATCGCGGGCGCCGAGCGCGAGAAGGAGATCGGCGGCATCGTCGACATTTATCAGCGCAAGATCGGCAACAAGGCGGTGCTGTTCGACGAGGTGCCGGGATTTCCGCGCGGCCACCGCATCCTGGCCAACATCCTCACCTCGGTGCGGCGCATCAACATCACGCTCGGCCTGCCGGCCGACGGCAGCGCCATCGAGCTCGTGCACTACTGGCGCCGCTATATGAAAGAGGCGCGCGCCATAGCGCCCGCCACCGTCAAGAGCGGGCCGCTGCTCGAAAACGTGCACACCGGTAACGACATCGACATCTTCAAGATCCCGGTGCCGCGCTGGCACGAGCACGACGGCGGCTACTACATCGGCACCGGCGATATGGTGATCATGCGCGATCCGGACACCGGCTGGATCAATTACGGCGCCTATCGCATCCAGGCGCACGAGCGCAACGTCGCCACCGTGATGTGCTCCAAGGGCAAGCACGGCGACCTGATCAAGCGGCGCTATCACGAGCGCGGCGAGCCGTGCCCGATCGCGGTGGTGTGCGGCATGCATCCGGCTCTGTTCATGATCGCCGGCCTGGAAATCCCGTACGGCCGCAACGAATACGACGCCGCCGGCGGGCTGATCGGCGAGCCGGTCGAGGTCATCGCCGGCCCGCGCACCGGCCTGCCGATTCCGGCGCATGCCGAAATCGCCTTCGAAGGCTTCATCCATCCGGGCGACGAGCGCGACGAAGGCCCGCTCGGCGAGTGGACCGGCTATTACGCCGGCGGCCTGAAGAAGGAGCCGGCAATCCGCATCGAGACCTTCATGCACCGCGACGATCCGATCCTGCTCGGCGCCATTCCGGGCATCCCGCCCGACGACGATTCGTTCTATCGCGGCACCTATCGCTCAGGCGCGGTATGGAATCAGCTCGAAGCCGCCGGCGTGCCGGAAGTGAAGGGCGTGTGGGCGCATGCCGCCGGCGGCAGCCGGCTGTGGCTTACGGTCGCGATCCGCCAGCAATATCCCGGCCACGCCAAGCAGGCCGGGCTGATCGCCTCGCAATGCCACGCCGGCGCGTACGCCAACCGCTTCGTCGTCGTGGTCGACGACGACATCGATCCCGCCGACATGGACAAGGTAGTGTGGGCGATGTGCACGCGGTTCGACCCGCGCGAAGGCATGGAGACCTTGCGCGGCTGCTGGTCGACCGTGCTCGATCCGATGGTCTACGGCACCGACGATCCCCGCAACGCCCGCGTCGTCATCGACGCCTGCAAGCCGTTCAAGCGCCGCGACACCTTCCCGATGGTGGTGCGCAATAGCCCGGAGGTCGAAGATCTGGTGCGCGGCAAGTTTTCCGATGTATTGCCGCGCTGATCAAACATGACCGAAAAAACCGACATTACGCTTCACATCAACGGCCGCGATTATCCGATCCGGGTCGAGCCGCGCAAAACGCTGGTCGACGCCATCCGCGACGATTGCGGCCAGACCGGCACCCATATCGGCTGCGAGCACGGCGTGTGCGGCACCTGCACCATCATCGTCGACGATCTCGCGGTGCGCTCCTGTCTGATGTTCGCCGTGCAGGCGGCCGGCAAGAAAATCCGCACCGTCGAGGGGCTCGCCAACGGCGACGAGCTGTCCGTGCTGCAGCGCGCCTTCATCGAGAACCACGGCCTGCAATGCGGCTATTGCACGCCGGGCTTCCTGATGCTGGCGACCAACGTGCTGGAAAAAAGCCCGCAGATCGACGACGAGGAATTGCTCGACGTGCTGTCGTCGAACCTGTGCCGCTGCACCGGCTATCAGAACATCATCAAGGCGGTGAAAGCGGCCCGCGACGAGCTGCTCAAATCGTAGCCCAGCGGATCGTGGCGGCGGAACCGGAAGCTTTGATTGAAGTGCTTCTAAACGCCGTCGCCTGCCGCCGCGTTCAGCGCTTCGATTTTCTGCAGCAGCGCCTGCATTTTCTTGACCAGCCGCGCGTTTTGGCTTTCGCGGCGGATAAACACCTTGCGCGCCGTCTTTTTACCGGTCCCGCAATGCGGGCAGCGCCGTTCCGACGTATAGCTGAATTCGTTGCAATGATGACAAAGCTGCAACTTCTTCGCTGACCGGACTTTATTTGCTGGAGCAGGCCCGAGCCGGATGCTTCGCTCCAGCTCCGCCGGCACCGCGGTGCCGTCGGTCCGCTCGAGTATCAGGTCAAACCGGCCGTTGTCGAACGGCAGGCCGGGCGCCTCCTGCACCTTCACTATTCGTTCCCGCAATCCCAATCGATCGAGGTGGAGCGCGCGATAGTGGCAATATGGATTGTTGCCCGGCTTGCCGAACAGCGAATGCGTCGTCCACGTGCAGCCGGCCTTGCAGACCGGCGCGTAATAGCACGTTTGGCAAAGACCCCAGAGGTCGGTCACCGTGCGGCCCACGGTCTGGCGAATGGCCTTACTTTCATTCCAGATCTCGGCGAGCGGCCGGTCGCGAACACTGCCGCCGCCGTAGACGCCGGTGGCCAGCGACGGGCAGCCTTTGATGGTGCCGTCGGCCTCGATGCCCATTGCGGTTTCGCCAGCGCTGCACGCCTGCCAATGGCTGGCATGTTCGGTAACGCTGCGCCATTGCGCTTCGTAGGGACCGAAATAGCCAATGTTGTTTCCCGGCACCAAGCGCAACCCGCGCGCCTTGCCGCTTTCGTGCAGGCTGGCGAGCTTGGGCATCAACGCGACGATGTCGTAGGGCTGCAGCAAAAGCTCGGCATTGTCGGCCGCGTTGCCCATGGCGACGGTCAACTGAATTTGCCAGACGCGGGCGCCTGCTTCGATGATGCTGTCCATGACCTCGTCGAGGTGCGGCAGCACTGCCGAGGTAATCTGAGTGTTGACGCTGCCGCTCAGGCCGTATTTTCGGAAGTTGCGCAGCGCCGCCATCGCCTGCGTGTGACTGCCGCGCACGCCGCGCAGCCGATCATGCAGATCGGCGGGCCCGTCGATCGATACGCCGGCCGATCGCAGTCCGGCCGCCGCGGCATCCTTTATCTTCGCTTCGGTGAGAGCGCGGCCGCCGGTTTGCAGCCCGCACAAGATGTCATGCCGGGCAACGGCCCGGATAATTTCAAGCCAGTCCCGCCGCAGATACGCTTCGCCGCCGATCAGCGTAATCTCGCGTGTGCCCAGACCCGCGAGCGCATCGACCATTTGCAGGCATTCGGCGGTCGACAGTTCATTTTGCCGCGGGCGGCCGGCGCGCGACCCACAGTGAGCGCAGCGAAGGTTACAGGCAAGCGTGATCTCCCACACCACGTGCACTGGCCGTCGCCGGCGCACGTCAGAACGTGCGCGCAAGCGCGTCGGCAAGCTTGGTCGGTCAGCCATCGGCGTGCGAGCCATGTCTGCAGTCAACGACTATACGCCCCGCCTGACACTAAAGCGCGTCAGATCGAGCGTTCTGCGATCGTTTGGCGCGTTATTTCTTGCGCGCGCTCTTTTCGCGGCGACGAATCTCGGCTTCGAGTTTCTTCAGCCCGCCCTTCAGGTCACCTTGCGCGCTAACGACGGCTCGCGCGTGCTCGCGTAGCGTCCGCAACTGGTCAAGGCTGGTCCCCTTCCGCTTCAACGCGTCGTAAATCCCAACTCCGTACAGGTGGTGAATGGTCATTGGGGCCCCTTCCCTTGAGATTGTTTACAGGCTGACGATGACATTTGGCGCGTCATTTCTTGCGCGCGCTCTTTTCGCGGCGACGAATCTCGGCTTCGAGCTTCTTCAGCCCGCCTTTCAGGTCGCCTTGCGTGCTAACGACGGCTCGCGCGTGCTCGCGCAGCGTTCGCAATTGATCAAGGCTGGTACCCTTCCGTTTCAACGCGCCGTAAATTCCAACTCCGTAGAGGATTTGAAAGGTCATTGGGGCTCCTCCCCTTGAGATTGTTTGCAGGCTGACGATAATCAAAAGTTGCCGTTATAGCAAGCACATCGACAACCAATGAACATGAAAAGGCCTCGCGCTCGTCGGGCCTCCGGCAGGCAAAAGGTCATCGAGTATCACGCCGGCAGCCGCCAGCTCAGCGACGCCGCGCTCGATCGGCTCTTGCATTTGTCGTGGCGCAAGGCCGAAGCATCACTGGACTTGCTCGATTTGCTGGACCGTTACGGCAACGAGCTGCTCGAGTACCACGGCCTCGGCTACGCCGCGATCCGATGGATCATCCATGCTCTGCAGCTCACCGATCGTGACGTGGTTTACGATCTGGGGGCCGGCTACGGCCGGTTCGTCATCTATGGCGCGCTCGTCAGCGGAGCCAAATTCAAGGGCATCGAGATCGTTCGCGAACGCGCCGCCCATATCGGGCGGGCGCGCGCGCGCCTGCGGCTGCGAAACGCCTCTGTGGTGGCCAAAAATGCCGCAGCAGCGGATTTCACGGACGGCACAAAGTTTTATCTTTTCAGCCCGTTTTTCACGCCGACGCTTCGCGCCGTAGCACGGCAGCTCGAAGCCTGTGCGGCCAAACGACCGATCACCGTGGTCGCAATCTATCACGCCGCCAACTTCTTCTCGCGGCAGCGTTGGCTGAAGAAGGTCACCGCGTCGCTGGCGAAACATTGCGACGACGTGCCGGTGGGCCTCGACGTTTTCGTATCGCGGTGAATTACGCAGCTACGCGCTAATCCCACTACACGTTGAGGGCGGCGAGCGCCGCCTTCGCCACCTCGACGTCCTGCTCGATTTTGGCGCCGCCGGCGGCGACGGCGCCGATCACCTCGCCCTCGACCACGATGGGAAAGCCGCCGGGCACGTTGGTGAAGTCGCCCATGCGCACCGTCATCGACAGCGCGTTTTCTTCCGGCGCGTAGCCGGTTGGCTGGCGCTGCGATGCCGCGGTGATCGCCTTCCTTTGCGTGGTGATGATGGAAAAATGCCGCGCGCCATCCATCATCAGGAATGCGATCAGCCGGCAGCTGGCGTCGACCACCGCAAGCGACACCTTGCAGCCGAGCGCATCGGCCTTGGCCACGCCGGCTTGCAGCATTTTCAGGCTAGCCTGCTCGGTAAGCCGATGGCTGGCGACGAAATCGGGCATGGCGCGTCCTTGATTGCGGCTCGACACACATGTCATAGCACGGCACACCGCATTGATGAGGTGCGAATGAGCGTCGAAAGCTGGGACCGCGAGGCCGACGTGGTGGTGATCGGCTCGGGCGCCGCCGGGATGCCGGCAGCGATCGTGGCCCGCGAGGCCGGCGCTTCGGTCATCGTTGTCGAAGCCGAGAACCACATCGGCGGCCATGCCATCACCTCGGGCGGCAATCTGCCGCTCGGCGGCGGCAACCGGTATCAGAAGAAGTACGGCATCGCCGATTCCGCCGAACTGTTTTTCCAGGATTTGACCGACTGGTCGGTGGTCGAGACCAACGGCTTTCCGCCCTACCGCTACAATGACCGCGAGATTATCCGCGCCTTCGCCGACAACAGCGTCGCCGCCTTCGACTTTCTGCTGGCGCACGGCGTCAAGGTCATCGACCGGCCACCCAACAAGGTCGGGCACGAGATCGGCGTCTCGGTGCTGCGCACCATGCAGATCGACGTCGCCGACTGGCCGATGGTCCATACCGGCGGGCCGGCGGCCCCCGACGATGACGAAATCCGCGCCGGTGCCGGGCTGATGCGGCCGCTCGAGGCGGCGGCGCGCCGGGCTGGCGTCGAAATTCTCCTCAACCATCGCATGACCGCGATCCATCGCGAGACGCCGCGATCCGGCCGCGTCACCGGCATCACCGTCGATCACAACGGCGAAGCGACGAAAATCCGCGCCCGCAAGGCGGTGATCGTCGCCACCGGCGGCTCGACCGGCAACGTCAATTTCCGCCGCATGTTCGATCCGCGTTTGACCGAGGAATATTGCGGGCTCGCCGGCATGCCGTGGTCGGACCAGGACGCCAGCGGCGAAATCGCCGCCATGGATGTCGGCGCCGCTATGTGGGGCCTGTTCAACTATACCGGCGAATTCGGCTCAGCCATCACCAAGCCGGGCGCCATCGGCTGCCAGTACGGCTATGTGAATGTGCGCTGGTATCCGGAGAGCGAAGTTTTCGCCAAGGCGCGCGCCATCGGGCTGCCGGTGAAAGACTGGCAGGACGTCGTACTCGTCAACATGCTGGGCAAACGCTTTTACGACGAGACCGCCGGCCACTTCAATTACAACACCTACCAGAGCACCAACCCCTACGAGCCGCATTCCTATCTCAATGCCAAGAACCAAAAATACGATCCGAGCAATTTCATCAACGCCGCGCTCGCCGGCATCGGCGACGGCCACAACGGCGGCGGCCCGATCTGGGCGATCTTCGACGCCGACGCGGTAGCGCGCGAGAACTGGATTCCGCAGCCGCCGCATGTCGACAGCGACGCGGGATTTTTCTTCAGCGCCGAAACCCTCGAGGCGCTCGCCGCCAAGATCAAAATGAAATACCAACGCATGCCGATGCCGCCGCACAATCTCGTCGCCACCGTTGCGCGCTACAATTCCTTCGTCGATGCCGGCAAGGATGCGGATTTCGGCAAGCCCAAACCTCTCTTCAAGATCGCCGCGCCGCCGTTCTACGCCGCCTGGGCAACGCCGGTGCTCCACGACACCCGCGCGGGCTTGCGCATCAACGCGCGCTGCCAGGTGATCGACATGAACGGCGAAGTGATCCCGGGCCTTTACTGCGGCGGCGAATCGGCCGGCGGCTTTTCCATGCACGGCCTGCCGCGCGCGATCGTGCAGGGCCTGATCGCGGGACGCAACGCGGTGACGGAGAACCTGCAGGAAGGTTGAGCGCAGCATTACGGCGCATAAACCCAAGCTTCCATCATCGTTGTCGCGCCCGGCACCGGCAGCGGCCCCGGCACTTCGACGGCGGCAAACGGCAGCGGGCGGCCGCCGAGTTTTTGCGCCCACACTTTGTAGACTGGATAGAATTCGGCGATGTCGGTGAAGAACAACAGCACGCGCACTACATTGGCGAGCGACGTACCGGCCGCCTCACAAAGCCGAGCGATGTTGTCGATAATCGCCTCGGCCTGTGCTTGCGCCGACGACGAAAAATACGGCTGCCGCGGATCGACGGCGGCCGAGGACAAAAACCCGTCGCGGTCCGCCGCCATCAGCGCCGGGATGAACAGAAGATCGCCCGCCTTCACGGCCTGCGGCTGATGGCGCAACGCGGTGACAATTCCGGCGTCGATATGGCGCTTGCTCGCTGCGCTGCCGGGCTTCGCCGCGATCACGTTGATCTCGATCTTGCCGTCGTAGGGCGCAAGCCCGTGCTCGATGCAGGGAATGATCGATACGGTCGGGCCCTGCTCGCCGAAGTGCCGCGTCCACGCTTCGTTGAAGGCCGAGTAGTCGTCGCGGTCGGTGAGATAGACCTGCGCATGCACGACGTCAGCGAGCGTCGCGCCTGCCAGCGCCAGCGAGGCTTTCATGCGATGCGTGATGATGAACTCGGTCTCGAGCTTGATCGGTTGGCCGCCCCATTGCGCGCCTTCCGGCATCAGCGCCGCCGCGGCGACGCCGTTGCGCCGCGGCTCGTCGCCGATGGCGAGCGACGTGATCCCCGGCAGGAAGATGAAATCGCCGACCGTGAGCGCCGGCGAATAGCCGGAGGTGGGGCGGCCGCGCAGCTCTTCGTGCTTGAGATGCGCGACGGCAAATCCCGGCGCCGGGATCGCCGCCATGGCCTGGATGTTCATGTCGGCGCCGGGCAGGAGGAAGCGCTGCTGCGCGATCGAGGTCGAGGGCGGGATGCGGCCAGCGAGAAACTCGCGTCGCACCTGCTGGTAGGGCGGTACTGCCTTCACGCTGCTGTAGTATTGATCGGTGCGCACCAGGTTGGTGCGGTCGGTGCCGGCAGCGCGCAGCACGGCGTCAAGATTTTCGAAAATGCGCAGCGCCTCTTTCTCGCGCTTCGGCAATCCCGCGTGCGGCGCGCGCTCGGCCAGCACGTCCGGCGCGATGCCGTTGACGAAGTCCTGCGCCATCAGACCGGTCGCAAAGACCCAGCGCCCGGCCTTGATGCCTTGCGCGAATTTGATCTTGCCCGTGCCGAGCTCGACGGGAAGCAGCGGCTCTAAGCTCTTGGTCATCGAGTCTGACTCATGAACTCATGATGATATGGCGGTCATGACGCGCTGGTCTACGATCCTCCGACGACGACCTGGAGACGCAGGTAACGTCAATTGTTCTGTGTCAGCAGGAAGGGGGTACTGACGCCCTGTGACTTATTCTCGTGAGTGAACACGGCGAACAGGATGCGATCCATTGATGTTCTGTCCTGGAAGGTGCCCATGGGCCT
>Ga0335081_10022228_pt1 | contig 10261 bp, 10 predicted proteins | sample Lox_Sample_35_FD_206713 | JGI IMG/M metagenome (GOLD analysis project Ga0335081, IMG submission 206713) | Soil microbial communities from Loxahatchee National Wildlife Refuge, Florida, United States - Lox_Sample_3.5 | ecosystem: Environmental > Terrestrial > Soil > Wetlands | place: USA...
ACAAGCAGTACAACGAGGTCGTGGGATATCCAGCGCTGAGGGCGAATTTCCGCGCAGGAATGCGTTTCCGGATCGGAGGAGAGTGAGCTTCTAGTTCTTGGCTCGGGCCCGGCTGCGAAATACCCCCGCGGCCGGTCTGTCCTCTTCGTTCAGCCCTCGTGCGGGGGAATGCTCCCCGTGGCCACGGTGGTTGTCGGCAGCGAGTCCGCAGTCCAAGGGCATGGGAGCCAGAGAATGCGACCCTTGGTATTTGCCGCGGGCGAGCAGCAGCTTTTCGAGATCCTGACCTTCGAGCGGCTGCTGGCGTCCCAGGAGATGAGTCACCAGTGCGATCTGGGCAAAGTGCTCCACCGTCTCCATTTTCATATAGGCGTGATGCACGGTGTCGGCGTAGGCGACCACGCCGTGGTTGGACATGAGAATGGCGTCGTATTGCGGGATCAGCGGCTCCAGCGTCTCACTGAGCTCCGGGGTGCCGGGCGTGCCGTAGCGAGCCAAGGGGATGGAGCCGAGGCCAATCACGACTTCGCATACCAAGGGCTGGTTGAGCGCGATTCCTGCGGCGGCGAATCCGGTCGCCGTAGGCGGATGAGCATGCACGATGCCGTGAATATCAGGACGCAGCCTGTAAATCAGCAAATGCATGGCGATTTCACTCGACACGTTGTGACGGCCGGCAAGCAGATGGCCCTGATAGTCGACGATCACCATGTCCGAAGGGCGCAGGAAGCCCTTACTCATGGAGGTGGGAGTGGCCAGGATGCGGTTCTCGTCCAGCCGCACGGAGAGATTGCCGTCCATGGCCGCCACATAGCCGCGGTCGTATAGCATCTTGCCGAACAGGGCTATCTCGCGTCGATGCTGGCGTTCGCTAGGCATACGTGAAAGCAACTGAGGGGGCGGCTGGCGTATGGTACCGCAGTCGCTTGGGGGAAGACAATCGTTTGTTTGTTGAGGGCTGATTCTATAATCGGACGGCGTGCTGGTAGCCGAATTCAACTACGCTCTTCCCGCCGAACTGATTGCCCAGGAGTCACTTCTCGACCGGGCCGCCTCCCGGTTGCTGCACCTGGAGCGCGATTCGGGCATTGTCCAGGACCGCTGGTTCCGTGATTTCCCGGAGCTGCTGCGAGCTGGTGATCTGCTCGTCTTCAACAACACCAAAGTGTTTCCGGCCCGGCTTTATGGGCGACGAAGCGGGGCAAAAGCACAGCCGGTGAGCCCGCGCAATCCCGCGGCCAGAGATTTTCTGCAAGGCCGGATCGAGGTTTTACTGACCCACCAGGTCTCGGCAGAACCGAACGAGTGGCAATGCCTGGTGCGGCCGGGGCGCAAGATCGGGGTTGGAGAAAAGCTGTTTTTCGGCGGCGGCGAATTGCAGGCGGAGGTCATCGAGCGGGGCGGATTCGGGGAGCGCCGGATCAGGTTCGATCCCGATGCCGATTTTTGGGGATCGATCGAGAAATTGGGTCACGTGCCGCTGCCACCCTACATCGACCGGGCGGATCAGCCGGGCGATCGGGAGCGCTATCAGACCGTGTATGCCCGGGAACGGGGTTCGGTCGCCGCGCCCACCGCGGGTCTCCACTTCACACCCGAGGCGCTGGCGCGGATAGGAGACCGAGGCATTGAAACGGCCGAGATCACGCTTCACGTTGGCCTGGGAACCTTTCAGCCGGTGCGGGTAGATCGGGTCGAAGACCACCGATTGCACCGCGAGTCCTATGTGATTTCAAGCGATGCCGCTGAGAAGATCAACCGCGCGCTGGATGCCGGGCGGAGAATCGTGGCGGTAGGGACGACAACGGTGCGCACGCTCGAGTACTCGGCGGGCCGGTCAGCTATCGGCAAGGTCGAAGCCGGCAGCAGCGAGGCCGATATTTTCATCTATCCGGGATACAAGTTTCGAGTCGTCGGGGCATTATTGACGAATTTTCACCTTCCGCAATCTACCTTGCTTATGCTGGTATGCGCGTTCGGCGGGAAAGAACAAGTGTTGGCTGCCTACAACCACGCCGTCGCGGAGAAGTATCGCTTCTATTCGTATGGGGATTGCGTGTTTCTGGAGTGACTGCCAGGCGCGCCTGCCCAGGCTGAAGACGATATACTAGTGCGTCGCGGGGGAGACATGGGTACACAAGCGCTGTCGAAGCAGGTTCCGATCGAGGATTTAGTTGCCGGTTTGCGTAGGTTCTCCGAGCCGGCGTTTCATGGGACGGAGCAGATTCTCCGCTTCCTGGAACAAACCCCGGTAGCCCCGGATACGTTGGAGCGCTACCTGATATGGGACCGCCAGCACTACACCCGGAACCTGATCGACAAGACGCTGCTTTACGAATTGATAGCCATCTGCTGGGAAGTCGGACAGGTCAGTTCGGTGCACAATCATAAGGATCAGAACTGCTGGATGGCGGTGCCGATTGGCAGATTGCTGGTGGAGAACTACCGGGTGATCTCACAGGACGTGGACAAAGGCATCTCCCACCTGGAAACCGCGGACACCGTCGAGATGAATCCCGGTCAGCCTTGCGCGGTGGATCCTAAGGAGCCGGTGCACCGGGTGCTCAACCCCCGTGAATTCAACCAGCGGGCGGTGAGTCTGCATGTGTACTCGCGGCCCTTCGACACCTGCGTGGTTTATTCACCGGAACAAGGGACGTGCGGCGAAATCAAGCTTCATTACAACACCGAGTACGGAAGACGAAAGTAGCTCTCGGCTGTCAGCTATCAGCTTGCGGATTCGCAAGCGGACCGTCCCCTTTGGCTTCTCAGGATGAAGAGCATAGCGCGGACGGCTGCTAAACTTACGTTGTGCCCCCGAAGCGAAAAGCTGTGGTCGAGGCGACTGCTCAGACGCCCACGCCTGCTCCTACTCTGGCAAAACCCTTTGTCGATCCCAACCGGATTTTTCTGATTGATGCCATGTCGTTCATCTTCCGCGCCTATCACGCCATGGCGCGACAGCGGGGGATGTCCACGAAGTCTGGTGTGCCAACGGCAGCGGTCTACGTGTTTGTCAACATGCTGCGCAAATTGCGGGATGATTTCTCACCCAAGTATCTGGCGGCGGTGTTTGACGTGGCGGCGCCCACCTTCCGCGATCAGCAAGCGGAAGGGTTCACGAGCGTGCGGAAGTTCGACCTCAAGAGCCAGACATTTCAAGAAGTGGAATATCACGGCTACAAGGCCAACCGGGCGGAAATGCCTGGGGATCTGGCGCAACAGATTCCGTACATACGGCGGGCGTTGCAAGCGTATCGCATTCCGATCCTGGAGATGCCGGGGTACGAGGCGGACGACGTGATCGGCACGCTAGCGCGGAAAGCGGCGGAAAAGTCACACCCGGTGTATGTGGTCTCCAGCGATAAGGACATGCTGCAACTGGTGGACGACCGGGTGCAAGTGCTGAATCCACCCAAGGACAACTTGATTTGCGACGCGAAGAGAGTGGAGGAGATTCTTGGCGTACCTCCCGAGCGGGTCGTGGATGTGATGGCCTTGCGCGGTGACTTCATCGACAACATCCCAGGCGCGCCGGGGATTGGAGACAAGGGTTCGGTGGACTTGATTCAGCGCTTCGGGACGGTTGAGCAGGCGATGGACCGGGCGGCCGAGGTCGAGAAGAAGACTTATCGTGAGTCGCTGCAAAACAACCGCGAAAATATCTTGCTGAGCAAACAACTGGTCACTATCGATCGCAACGTTCCAGTTGAGCTGGACGAGAACGCGATGAAGATGGGAGAGCCGAACAAAGAAGCCCTGCGTGAGCTGTTCACCGAGTTAGAGTTTACTTCTCTGTTGAAAGACTTGCTGCCGGTTGCCGAGGTGAGTGAGGCGCATTACAGCGATGCAAAATCGGCAGCCGATGTAGAAGCAGTGCTACGGGCCGCACCGGGAGGCGGTGCCCTGGCAATCGCTGTGGAAGCCGAATCGCCGGTTGCGGATGAGGAAGAGGAGGAGCAAGACGAGGCCGAAACGGCGATGCTGCCCTTGTCAGCGGAGGCGATGCCGGCCGCGCGCGGTCGCAGCGCGGCTATTTCGTCCGTGCCGGGAGTGGCGGTGACGGTTTCGGCGGACGCGGAAGAGGCGATGTCGAAGCTTAACGAGGTGTTGGCGGACGCCCGGCTGCCGAAAGCAATTCATGACTGGAAGGCTGCGGCTCATGCGGTCGCGCCAATGGGGATCGATGTACGGGGTGTCCAGCACGACCCCATGCTCTATTCGTATTTGCTCGACCCCACTTATCCATCCCACCGGCTGGCCGATGTCGCCTTGCGCCATTTCAATATGAAGCTGAGCGGATCTTTGCCAGAGGCTGCCGATGTCACCGGCAGGCTGGCGACGCGGTTGCGCGCGGAAGTGGAGCAAGCAGGGCTGCTCAAGCTCTACCAAGAGATTGACCTGCCTTTGGTGCCAGTGCTGACCCGGATGGAGCAGGCGGGGGTCAAGATCGACCGTAAGAACTTGGCGGAGATGTCGTCGCGTCTGGAGCGGGAGATAGCCGCCAAAGCAAAAGAGATTTACGAATCGGCCGGGCACGAGTTCAATATCAGCTCACCCAAGCAGTTGGGCGATGTCCTGTTCAATAAGCTGAACCTGCCGAAGCCGGTGAAATACGGCAAAGGAAAGACGATCTCGACGGCGGTCGATGTGCTCGAAGGGCTGGCGGAAGACCATGCGGTCCCACGCATGGTGTTGGAATACCGCCAGCTCACCAAGCTGAAATCAACTTATGTGGACGCATTGCCGGCGTTGCTGAATCCGGCCACCGGGCGCTTGCATACGACATTCGGTCAGACCGGGACCGCGACGGGCAGGCTGTCTTCGGCGAATCCGAACTTGCAGAACATTCCTATTCGTACCGAACTGGGGCGCGAGATTCGAGCCGCGTTCACGGCGGAGCCGGGGCATGTGCTGCTGGCGGCGGACTATTCGCAGATCGAGTTGCGGCTGCTGGCGCATTTTTCGCAAGACCCGCTGCTGGTTGAGGCTTACCGCCGTGGAGATGACATTCACACGCTGACCGCTTCCCAGGTGTTCGGCGTACCGCCGCTAATGGTGACTCCCGATCATCGGCGACAGGCGAAAGTGGTGAATTTCGGAATTGTGTATGGACTCTCGGCGTTTGGGTTGTCGCAGAGCCTTGGGATTGAGCCGGCGGAGGCGCGTCGCTTCATTGACGCCTATTTCGAGAAATATGCCGGAGTGCGGAAATTCAGAGAGCAAGTCCTGGAAGAGGCTCGCCGCACGCAACGAGTGGCAACGCTCTTCGGACGGGTGCGGCCGATCCCGGACATCAATAGCAAGAATACCAATCTGCGAGGGTTCGCGGAGCGAACCGCTGTCAATACGCCGTTACAAGGGACGGCGGCGGATCTGATCAAGATTGCGATGATCCGGATCGCCGCAGAGCTGCGCGAACGGGGATTGAAGTCAAGGATGACCCTTCAGGTACATGACGAACTGGTGTTCGAAGTGCCGGAGGAAGAGGTCGATGTCATGCGTTCTCTGGTGAAGGAAAAGATGGAGCGGGTTCATGCGCTGACCGTGCCGCTGCTGGTGGAAATGGGAGTGGGAACGAATTGGAGGGATCTTGAGTAAAAGCGGCCACGGATTTGCGCAAACCCGGTAAATCAATTCTTAACTGACTCGCGCTCAGCGGCTTCGCGCAGCATTCTGCGGTCGCGGGCGCCGGCAATTCTCCTGGCTCGGACCAGCCGGCGGAAAACGAACCCATAGAGAAACCCGAGCAGGGTTCCGATCGCCAGCAGCAGCAGGAGCAAGTTCCAGAGTGCGGCGGCGTTGGACAGAAGTGAGGTCACATCAAACACCGAGGGTGTTCTTGATGGCGCTGGCAATATTATGAGTCAGCGTCCGCATTTTGTCTTCGGACTCGGCCTCGACCATGACGCGGGCCAATGCCTCGGTGCCCGAGTAGCGGACGACGACGCGTCCGTTGCCATCCAGTTCGCTTTGTGCGGCATCGATGGCACGCTGGATTTCCGGCACCTGGGCGAACGGAGTCTTCTCCCGCACCCGCACATTCTGGATGGTCTGCGGGAAGACTTTCAAATCGCCGAGCAGTTCCGCCAGAGGTTTCCCGGTGCGAGCCAGAATCTCCATCACTCGCAAGGCGGTGAGCAAACCGTCTCCCGTGGTGGCTTCGCCGTCACGGAAGAGAATATGGCCGGACTGTTCGCCGCCCAGAATCGCGCCGGTCTTCTGCATTTCCTCGAGCACGTACTTGTCGCCAACGTTGGCGCGCACCATGCGAATACCAGCCTTGCGAAGGGCAAGTTCGAGGCCCATATTTGACATGGTGGTGGCCACCACGGCGGAGCCAGCCAGAGCCCCACGAGACTGCAAGTCGCGAGCGGCGAGCAGAAGAATGGCGTCGCCATTGACAACGCGACCATTCGCATCGCTGAACAGGGCGCGATCCGCATCGCCATCGAAGGTGACACCGAGGTCGAACTGGCCGGGCTTCGCGGCGACAGCCTTGGCCACGACCTCAGGATGCAGCGCGCCACAGTTTTCGTTGATGTTGCGTCCGTCGGGCGATGCGTTGAGCAAGGTTGCTCGAACCCCACAAGCCCGGAACAGCTCTGGAGCCTCGACACTGGCCGCGCCGTTGGCACAATCCGCCAGCACCTTCAGCTGGTCCAGGCTGGTGTTCACATCGCCGTGGAGCCACTCGATGTAAGCGCGTCTCAGGCTGGCTTCTCCCGGCAGACTCGACCAAGACCTGGCTGGAGGAGGCGTCGCGGGCTCGGGGCTTTGCAGCAGCGCGAATATTTCCTTTTCGATGGCCAGTTCGCGGGCGTCCGGCAACTTGTAGCCATCGCCGGAGAAAACTTTGATCCCATTGTCAGTCCAGGGATTATGCGAGGCGGAGATCACCACGCCGGCAGCGCACTTGAGCGCGCGCGCCAGATAGGCAACGCCCGGTGTAGTGATGACGCCGGCACTGTGTACGAGGCAGCCGCAGGAGACGAGCCCGAGCGCGACCCGGTCGGCGATCCAGGCGCTCGACGTCCGCGTGTCCTGGCCAATGACCACGCTCGCCTTTGCATTCGTGCGAATCAGATTGTGGCCGAGAGCGCGGCCAATCAGGAACGTACTTTCCTGGGTTAAGGGAAACTCTCCGGCAACGCCACGAATGCCATCGGTACCGAAGAGTTGTCGTGACTGTGATGTCATTCTGAATTGGTCAATGGGCGCCGCTGCCAGACGCCTGCTCCATGATAACTGTAATCCGCACGGGAGCAGCCTGCGTAACCTGGACGAGAGGATCGGAAACGTACGCATGGCGGACAAACGTCATGCGATTCATGGCTCCGCTCACATCGACGGGTTCGGTAGTGGCAGCTTCCACTGCCTCAACCCTCCCCTTCGGCCCTGAGATGGTTACGGTGGCGGGATCGGTGACGACGCGGCCGATATGGTATCCCTGCGCGAAGCTACCGATGACGCGCGGCTGGACGGGAACCTCGCGGGTCAGCCGCACATCGAAGGTGAGATGAAACTGGCTGGGCACGATCTGGACCACCTCCAGGCCAGCGGGCTGATGAATTTGTTGCACGGTGAGGTCAAAAGTGCGCTCGCCGGGTCGGGCTCCGTTGAACTCGATGGCGGCATAGACATCGGACGATTGCAGTTGGTGGATGATCCTCTCCGGGCCCCGGAGGCGGATTTGCGCCTTAGGAACAATTTCGGAACTGATCTCGAGATCCTGAGGAAGGTTGCGAATTTCTACCGGGGTGTCTACGGCAACTTCCGCCACCGGATCGCGGGCGACAGCCAGCCACAAGCCCACGGCCAGGGCCAGCGCAGTCACCTTGAGGCCCAGATTGTGAAACACGGCGCGCTGCAGGGAATCGCTCATCGGCTATCCATCAGTTCCTTGGTTGACCCGGGAGTCTGGGGAATGGAGGCGTGAGATTTCCGCTTCCTCATCGCGGGGCACTCCATGGGTTATGGGGGTGGGAAGCGTAGCTGGACGCACGGGATGGCGCAGCAACTCGCCGAGGCGGTTGCGCAACTGCTCGACGGTGAGGTCACGTTCAATTTTTCCACCGACTGCCAGGCTGATGAAGCCGGTTTCTTCGGAAACAATTACGGCAATGGCATCGGTTTCCTCGGTGACTCCGATACCGGCGCGATGCCGCGTGCCGAGCTGGGTGGACAGCACGGGGTTCATGGACAGCGGCAGGAAGCATGCGGCGGCGGCGATGCGGTCCTGCTGAACGATGACCGCGCCATCGTGTAGCGGCGCGCTGGGACGAAAAATCGTAGCCAGCAAATCATAGGAAAGGCGCGCGTCCAGCGGCACTCCGCTCTCGATGTAAGTGCGCAGGCCGATCTCACGCTCGATGACCATCAGCGCGCCGGTCTGGTTCTGACAAAACAGATTGGCGGCGAGCACGATGTCATCGTAAGCATCCTCCTCCGAAGCGCCGGAGTAGCTAAAGGTGAGTTTGCGTCCCAGCCGTGTCAGAGCTTGGCGAATCTCTGCGGCGAAAACCACGATCAGGGCAAAGACCGTGTAAGGGAGCAGGGTACTGATCAGCCAATTCAGGGTGGTGAGCTGGCCAAAGCGGGACAAGTAGAACACAAGCGCCAAGGCTGCTACGCCCACCAACATGAGAGATGCCCGCGTTCCTTTGATGAGGGCCAGCAACTCGTAAATAATGACCGTGACCAGCAGAATGTCGATGACCGAGGTCACCGTGAGTCGCGGCCAGATTGCGGTAAACTGCGTCACTCAAGCCTCTTTCGATGGAACTGTCACCCGAAAAACTACCTTCATTGTAATCCAGGATCGCAAAATCACAGGGACGGGAAAGTGTCGCCGAGGTGGGGCCTACTTCACCGCCGAGTGGGCATTCAGCACTTCCACCTGCATGCCTTCGGCGGCCGCGCGTACGCGCGGGTAGTAATTGCGGGCTTCCTTGACCACCTTGTCGATGCAAGCGTCGTTGTGGTCAGGGTCATGATGAAAGAGGATCAGTTCTTTGGCCCCACTCTCCATCACCACATTGACGGCTTCCCGCCAGTGGCTGTGTCCCCAGCCGCGCCGGCGGGCTTCATATTCCTCGGGCAGATATTGGGAGTCGTAAATCAAAACATCGGCGCCGGCAGCCAGCTTGCGAACGTTCTGGTCGAAGAGCGCATGGCCCGGCTCATTGTCGGTGGCGTAGACCATGATGCCGTCTCTGGTCTCCAGGCGGAAGCCCATGCAGCCCTGGGGATGGTTGAGCCAAGTGGCTTGCAAGCTGGCAGCGTCCAGTCGAATGCGGCCTTCTTCCAGATCGTGGAAGCTCTGCTGGGCCTGCATCTGCTTGAGGCCCACGGGAAAGTAAGGAGACGCCATCTGTTCTTCAAACACCTGCTTCAGGCTGCGAGTCCGGCTGGAGCAGTGAAATTCGAAGCGGTTCTGTGAGTTGTCATACAAGGGCCCAAAAAACGGCAGACCCTGAATGTGGTCCCAATGAAAGTGGGAAACGAAAATGTGCGCGGCAACCGAGCGGCTGCCGAACTCGTGGCGAAGCGCCTGCCCGAGAACGCGGAAGCCAGTGCCGCAATCGAAGACGTAGAGCTGGTCCGCGACGCGCACCTCCACGCAAGAGGTGTTGCCTCCATAGCGCATGTTTTCGGGCTGAGGAGCTGGCGTCGAACCGCGCACTCCCCAGAACTTAATCTGCATGCCGTTTCACCAATAGGGGATAGTGCCTAAACAGCCATCTTGCGGCCTGTTAAGCGATCCGTCAATTCATTCGCTGGTTACAGGCGAACATGTACCAGGACAGTGGCGCGGGGCGTGGCCGCGGCAAAGGCGCCGAAATCAGCCGCCCAGCCTTCCCCTATAATGGGGCGGCCTCGGCGAGATAGCTGCGCCAAGCCAGGAAACGCATGGTTCGCCCCGATTACCAGGAGTTTTCGCGGCTCGCCCGCACCGCCACGCTGATTCCGGTGGTTAAGCCGGTGGCGGCTGATCTTCTGACGCCAGTTTCGGCATTTCTTGCCATTGCGGCCGGGGAGCCGGAGGCCTTCCTCTTCGAGTCTGTCGAACGGGGTGAGCACGTCGGACGCTACAGCTTCCTTGGGGCCAGGCCCTATATGTGCGTGCGTTCGTGGGGCCAGGAGGTCGAGGTGCAGCGGAACCGGCGGGTGGAACGGCGGCCGGGGAATGTCCTGGAAGTTCTGAAAGAGCTGCTGCGGCAGCACCATCCTGCTGCTACTACCGAGCGTAACTTGCCGC
>Ga0335081_10022229_pt1 | contig 10261 bp, 12 predicted proteins | sample Lox_Sample_35_FD_206713 | JGI IMG/M metagenome (GOLD analysis project Ga0335081, IMG submission 206713) | Soil microbial communities from Loxahatchee National Wildlife Refuge, Florida, United States - Lox_Sample_3.5 | ecosystem: Environmental > Terrestrial > Soil > Wetlands | place: USA...
CGGGCTTGACCGTCATCGGTGTGACCCCGGCAGAGGAGATGTAGATGGCCTTTGCGCTGGGACCGATGCGGCCGGATGATCGGCATGAGCGAATCTTCGTCCGGCGCCGCTCGCGGCGCATCCTGATCATCGGCATCGCCGCGCTGGCGATGCTCGGCTCGTCGGGTGCTTTCCTCGCCTTCTACCGCTCGATGACGCGGCCCGCATCGCCCGCCGACGTGCCGCTGCTGCATGCCGATACCACGCCGATGCAGCATCGCCCCGAAAATCCCGGCGGCGTCGAAGTGCCGGGGCAGGGGACGATGGTGCTCGACGGCGGACAAGGCGAGCCCAAGGTCGAGCAGCTTCTGCCGCCGCCCGAAACGCCCTTGCCGCGGCCGACGCCGCCGGCCGACAGCGCCGCCGATTCGTCGCAGCCTTCTGCCGCGCCCACGGCGCCCGTGCTGACGACTCCCGCCGCGCCGCCGCCGGCGGCACCGCCTCCTGTCGTTGCCGCGACGCCAGCGCCGCCGCCCGCACCTCCTGCCGCAGCTGCGCCGCGGGTGGCGACGGCGACGCCGGTGCCGCCGCGGCCGGCACCGCATCCGCCGGCTGCCGCGGCAAAACCGCCCGCCGCGCCGGTCGCCGCCGGCAAAGCCTATCGCCTGCAGGTGGGCGCGGTGCGCTCGGCCGAAGCGGCGAAGCAGGAATGGGAGCGCTTGAGACGCGCCCATAGCGAGGTGCTGGGCGGCCTCACCTTCTCGACGCAACGCGTCGATCTCGGCGCGCGCGGCGTCTTCTATCGCATCGAAGCCGGGCCCATCGCCGATGCGGCCAAGGCCGAGCGCGATTGCAGCGTGTTGAAGCGGCGCGGCGTGGGTTGCATCCTTGTCAAGCCGTGAACCTTCGGCGGTCATCTTTGGCTGCGCCGGAACGAGTCTCAGCGCCAGCGAGCGCGACTTTTTCCGCGACGCGGATCCGCTCGGCTTCATCCTGTTCCAGCGCAATTGCGAGACGCCCGAGCAGGTGCGAGGGCTGGTCGCGGCGCTGCGCGACAGCATCGGGCGCGCCGACGCCCTGATCCTCATCGACCAGGAAGGCGGCCGCGTCCAGCGCTTGAAGCCGCCGCATTGGCGGGCATATCCCGCGCCGGCGCGGCTTGCGGCGCTGGGCGGGGCGCGGGCGCGCGATGCCATCCGGCTCGGCGCGCGCCTCATCGCCGATGACCTCGCCCGGCTCGGCATCACCGTCGATTGCCTGCCGGTGCTCGACATCCCGGCCGCCGGGGCGGATCCGGTGATCGGCGACCGCGCCTATGGCGACGCGCCGGAAAGCGTCGCCGCGCTGGGGCGCGCCGCGTGCGAGGGGCTGCTCGAGGGCGGCGTGCTGCCGGTGATCAAACATATTCCCGGCCATGGCCGCGCCACCGTCGACTCGCACCTGGTGCTGCCGCGGGTCGAGGCGCCGCGCGCGCTGCTGCAGGCGACCGATTTCGCCCCGTTTCGCGCGCTCGCCGACATGCCTCTGGCGATGACCGCGCATATCGTCTACACCGCGCTCGACGCCGAGCGTCCCGCGACCCTGTCGCGGCGGGTGATCGAAGAAGTGATCCGCGGCGAAATCGGCCTTGACGGCCTGTTGCTCAGCGACGATCTGTCCATGCGCGCGCTCGGCGGCGGCTTCGCCGAGCGCACGGTGGCTGCGCTCGAGGCCGGCTGCGACGTGGTGCTGCATTGCAATGGTGACAGGGCTGAGATGACGGAGATCGCGGAGGCGGCGCGGCCGCTCGGCGCTGCGGGGCGCGTCCGGCTGGAGAGCGCTCAGCGGCGGCGCGGCACGGCGCAGCCGATGGACCGGCTGGCGCTCGAAGCGCGCTTCGACGCGCTGCTGGCGGGAGAGGCCTGATGCACGGCATGGAAGGACAGCTCGATACGCTGCTGCAGCAGATCTCGATCTTCGCGCTGCCGGCCATCTTCGCCATCACCTTTCACGAGGCGGCGCATGGCTTCGTCGCCCATCGGCTCGGCGACGACACCGCTTTCCGCATGGGCCGCGTGACCTTCAACCCGCTGCGCCATATCGATCTCTACGGCACCATCCTGATGCCGATCTTCCTGCTGCTGATCTCGCAAGGGCGCTTCGTCTTCGGCTTCGCCAAGCCCGTGCCGGTGAATTTCGGCCAGCTCCGCCATCCGCGGCGCGACATGATCTGGGTGGCGCTGGCCGGCCCGGGGATCAACATCCTCCTCGCCCTCGTCTCGGCGCTGCTGTTTTACGTCGTGCCTTACGTGCCGGCGATCGGCCGCGACTGGGCCAGCGACAATCTCGCCGTCTCGGTCGTCGTCAACATCATCCTCGCGGTCTTCAACATGATCCCGCTGCCGCCGCTCGATGGCGGCCGGGTCGCGGTCGGGTTGCTGCCTGACGCGCTGGCTTTCCCGCTGGCGCGGCTCGAGCGTTACGGCCTCCTCATTCTAATCGGGCTGCTGATCTTATTGCCCATGTTGGGCGAGCATCTCGGCCTCAATCTCGACATCGTGCGCTACTCCATCAATTTCGTCGCGACCTACGTGCTGCACGGCATCACTTGGCTCACGGGGACGGGATGAGCGACGTCGAGCCTTTCGAGCTGGCGCGGCCCGAGCGTCCGGTCTCGGCGGAGCTGGTCGTCGATCTCGAGGGCTATGAAGGCCCGATCGACATGCTGCTCACGCTGGCGCGCGAGCAGAAGGTCGACCTCACCAAGATCTCGATCCTGCAGCTCGCCGATCAGTATCTCGCCTATATCGGCGCGGCGCGGCGCTTGCGGCTCGAGATCGCCGCCGATTACCTCGTCATGGCAGCGTGGCTCGCCTATCTCAAGTCGCGGCTGCTGCTGCCGGAACCAGCGCCCGAGGACGAGCCGACCGGGGCCGAGCTCGCCGCGGCGCTGACGCATCAGCTGCAGCGGCTCGAGGCGATGCAGCAGGCCGGGGCGCGGCTGATGGCGCGGCCGCAGCTCGGGCGCGATGTGTTTGCCCGCGGCGCGCCCGAAGGCCTGCCGCGCGTGCTGAAGCCGGTTTACGAGGCGACGCTCTACGATCTGCTCCGCGCCTATGGCGACCAGCGCCAGCGCAAGGAGCAGGCGGTGCTGCATATCGAAGCGCCCGAGCTCTTTTCGATGGACGATGCGCTGCAGCGGCTCGGCCGCGTTCTCGGCCGCGTGCCGGACTGGCGCAGCCTGATGAGTTTCCTGCCGCCGGGCTTGCACGGCGGCATCGTCGAGCGCTCGGCCGTCGCCGCCACCTTCGCCGCGAGCCTGGAGCTGGTGCGCTCGGGCCGGCTCCAGCTGCGCCAGGACAGCACCTTCGGCCCGATCTATATCCGCAGCCTGCCGGAAAGCCCATGAACGACGATATGACCGACCCTGCCGAGACCGCTGCCGCCGAGATCGATTCCGTCGAGACGGAGCCTGCCGAGACCGATCCCGTCGGAACCGATGCCGCGGAAACCGATGACGCGACGCCGGCGCCCGCGCCCGCGGAGAGCGATCGCCATGCCGAGCAGCTGCGCCTCCTCGAAGCGCTGCTCTTCGCATCGGCCGCGCCGCTCGACGAAGCGAGCATCGCCCAGCGGCTGCCCAAGGGCAGCGATGTCGCGGCGCTCATCGCCGAGCTCGGCGAGCACTACAGCGGCCGCGGCGTCAATGTCGTGAACGTCGCCGGCGGCTGGACCTTGCGCACCGCGCCCGATCTCGGGCCCCGCTTGAAACTCGAGCAGACGGTGACGCGCAAGCTCTCGCGCGCCGCCATCGAGACGCTCGCCATCATCGCCTATCATCAGCCGGTGACGCGCGGCGAGATCGAAGAGATCCGCGGCGTCGTCGTCAGCAGCGGCACGCTCGACGTGCTGATGGAAGCGGGGTGGATCGCGCCCAAAGGACGGCGCGAGACGCCCGGCCGGCCGGTGACCTGGGTCACGACCGATGAGTTCCTCACCCATTTCGGCCTCGCCGACCGGCGCGACCTGCCCGGGCTCGAGGAGCTGAAGGCGGCGGGTCTCGTCGGCCCACGCCCCGATTTCGTCCTGAGCGAGCAGGCCGTTCAGTCCGCCGCTCCGGCGGAAGAGGACGAGGACGACGAGGACGAGGAGCCGCTCTTCGACGAAGAGAGAAGCGCCGAAGGTTAACCCCTCGCACGGAGTGTCGCGGTTCGCCCCACCTCACCCCAACCCTCTCCGCCCCTAAGGGGCGGAGAGGGGGGACCCGCGAAGCGGGTGGGTGAGGTGGGGCCTCGATGATGTCGCGCGCTGCAAGTGAAGCTTCCGATTCTGCGTACTCGGGTCGGCGCCTCTATCCGAAACCGCCAATAGAGGGCCTGCAATCGCGCCCCCCTGCATTGCGGCGCTGCAACCCATCTGCCATTATCCCGCGCGATTTTGCGAGAGGAGCGGCGACGATAGCGGGCGATGTTCGATCTTGCGTGGTCCCATATCCTGTTGCTCGGGCTGGTGGCGCTGCTGGTGATCGGCCCCAAGGATCTGCCGCGCGCGCTGCGGACGGTCGGCGTCTGGGTCGGCCGCGCGCGGGCGATCGCGCGCGAGTTCCAGGGCAGCCTCGACCAGATGATCCGCGAGTCCGAGCTCGAGGAAGTGCGCAAGGAAGTCGAGAAGGCGGCCACCATCGATGTCGGCCACACCATCGAAAGCACGGTCGATCCCGGCGGCGAGATGAAGCAGGCTTTCGCCGAGCCGATCGAAGAAGTGCCGGCGCCGCGGGACAGTGCTCCCCTCGTCGAGCACGTCTCCGCGCCCGCGAGCGAAGCGGCGCCGGAGGCGGCGCCTTCGGCCGAAGCGGCGGAGCCGCATCCCGAGGCGCCGAAATCCGGCACGCATAACTGACCGCGCCAGCCATGGCCGAAGAAGAAGACGAGCTCGAGCAAGGCAAGATGCCGCTTCTCGATCACCTGATCGAGCTGCGCCAGCGCCTGCTCTACGCCATCGCCGCCTGGGCCGTCGTCTTCGCGCCCTGCGTCTATTTCAGCGCGGAGATCTACGATTTTCTGGCGCGGCCGCTCGCCCGGATCCTGGCGCACCAGACGAATGGGCATTTCATCTATACCGACCTCACCGAGAAGTTCTTCACCAATCTGCGCGTCGCCTTCTGGGTATCGATATTCTTCGCCTTTCCCGCCATCGCCTTCCAGGTTTGGCGCTTCGTCGCGCCAGGCCTCTACAAGCAGGAGCGGCGCGCTTTTCTGCCCTATCTCTTCGCGACGCCGGTGCTGTTCATCGCGGGCGCGGCGCTCGCCTATTACGTCATCTTCCCGTTGGCCTTCACCTTCTTCGCGAGCTTCCAGCAGGCCGCCGGCAACGGCGAGTTGCCGATCGAGCTCACTCCCAAGGTCAGCGAGTACCTGACCCTGGTGCTGCGCCTCGTCTTCGCTTTCGGCGCCACCTTCCAGATGCCCGTGCTGCTGACCTTGATGGCGCGAGTCGGCATGGTGACGGCCGCGGGCCTTGCGGCCAAGCGCCGCTATGCCATCGTCGCCATCACGGCGGTGGCGGGGCTGCTGACGCCGCCCGACGTGTTCAGCATGGTGTCGCTGATGCTGCCGCTCTTCCTGCTTTACGAAATCTCGATCCTCTCCTGCCGGATGGTCGAGAAGCAGCGCGCGCAGCGCCAGGCGCAGGAAGAAGCCGACCTCGCCGGCAAAGCGCCGGGCGAGTAGGGGGAGCGTCGTTCCCTTGCGACCCTCGCGATAGACGCGACCGGGCGATCCCTCTATAACAGCCGGCGCCGATGTTCGACCTGAAATGGATCCGTGACAATCCCGAGGCCTATGACCGCGGCCTCGCGCGGCGCGGCGCGCCGGCCGCCGCCGCGGGACTGCTCGATCTCGATCGGCAATGGCGCGAGACACAGACGGGCGCCGAGCAGCTCCAGGCCGAGCGCAACAAGCTCGCCAAGGAGATCGGCGCCGCCAAGGCGCAAGGGCGCGATCCCGCCGACATCCTGCGCCGCGTCGCCGACAGCAAGGAGCGCCAGGCGACGCTCGAAGCGGAAGCCGGCCGGTTGAAGGCTGACCTCGATCGCGTTCTGGCGGCCTTGCCCAATTTGCCGGCCGAGGATGTCCCGGAAGGACTGGACGAGACGCACAACCGTCTCGTCCGCCAGCATGGGACGCCGCCCGCTTTTCCCTTCGCGGTGCAGGATCATGTGGCGATCGGCGAAGCGCTGCGCCTCATGGATTTCGCGCGCGCCGGCAAGCTGTCGGGCGCGCGCTTCGTCGTGCTCTACGGGCAGTTGGCGCGGCTCGAGCGTGCGCTCGCGCAATTCATGCTCGATCTCCATACGCGCGAATTCGGCTATCGCGAGGTGAGCCCGCCGCTGCTGGTGCGCGACGAGACGGTCTTTGGTACTGGGCAGCTGCCGAAATCCGCCGAGGACATGTTCCAGACGACACACGGGCTCTGGCTTATCCCGACGGCGGAAGTGTCGCTCACCAATCTCGTCGGCGACGAGATCCTGGACGAGGCGGAGCTGCCGCTTCGGCTCACCGCCTGGACGCCGTGCTTCCGCGCCGAGGCCGGCGCCGCCGGCAAGGATACGCGCGGCATGATCCGCCAGCATCAATTCTCCAAGGTCGAGCTGGTGTCGATCGCCCATCCCGACCACTCCGAGGTCGAGCATGAGCGCATGACCGCTTGTGCCGAGGAAGTGCTGAAGCGGCTCGGGCTCGCCTATCGCGTCATGCTGCTCTGTGCCGGCGACATGGGATTCTCCGCGCGCAGGACCTATGACATCGAAGTCTGGCTGCCGGGGCAGGGGACCTATCGCGAGATCTCGAGCTGCTCCAATTGCGGCGACTTCCAGGCGCGGCGCATGCGCGCGCGCTTTCGGCCGAAAGAAGGCAAGGGCACGCGCTTCGTCCATACGCTGAACGGCTCGGGCCTTGCGGTCGGGCGCACGCTCGTCGCCGTGCTCGAGAACTACCAGCAGGGCAATGGCACGGTCGCCGTGCCCGACGCGTTGAAGCCCTATCTGGGCGGGCTGGAGATGATCGGCGGTGTTTGACCGGCCTATCGATCTTGCTGCTGCGCGCGTTCTCGTGACCAATGATGACGGCATCAACGCCCCGGGCCTTAAGCTTCTCGCCAAGGTCGCGCGCACGCTGAGCGAGGATGTTTGGGTGGTGGCGCCCGAGCAGGAGCAGAGCGGCGCCAGCCATTCGCTGACCTTGAGCCGGCCGCTGCGTATCCGCAAGCTCGGCCATCGCCGCTTCGCCGTCGACGGCACGCCGACCGACTGCGTACTGCTCGCGGTCAACGCCATCCTGCGCGACAAGGCGCCGACCCTGGTGCTCTCCGGCGTCAATGCCGGCGCCAATCTCGGCGAGGACGTGACCTATTCCGGCACCGTGGCGGCGGCGATGGAAGCGACCTTGCTGGAGGTGCCGGCGATCGCCTTCAGCCAGCATTACCAGAACCGCAGCGCCATTCCCTGGAAGACCGCCGAGGCGCACGCCGCCAAGGTCATTCGGCGGCTCACCGCCGGGCCTTGGCCGCGCAACACGCTGATCAATGTGAACTTCCCCGCCGTCGCGCCGGACGATGTCGCCGGCATCGTCGCGACGCGGCAGGGACGGCGCAAGATCGGCGACGGCGTCGTCGAGCGCGCCGATCCGCGCGGCCGCCCCTATTATTGGATCGGGCCGCTGCGCGACGAGGCGCCGGACATGCCAGGCACCGATCTCAACGCCGTCACCGAGGGTAAGGTGTCGCTGTCGCCCATCTATCTCGATCTCACCAATGGCCCGGCGCTCGCCGAGCTCAAAAAGGTGTTCTCGTGACCGAGCCGCCTTCGCCGAAGATGGTGCGGCTGCTCATGGAGCTGCGCGGCCTCGGCGTCACCGATGCCCGCGTGCTGGGCGCGATCGAGCGTGTGCCGCGCGATGCTTTCGTGCCCGCCGCCTTCCGCGATCAGGCCTGGGAGAATGTGGCGCTGCCGATCGGCCAGGCGCAGACCATCAGCCAGCCGCTGGTGGTGGCGCTGATGACGCAAGCGCTCGACGTCGGCGAGCGCCACAAGGTGCTCGAGATCGGCACCGGATCGGGCTATCAGGCGGCGATCTTGGCGAAGCTCTGCCGCCGCGTCTTCACCATCGAGCGGCACCGCGCGCTGCTGCGCGAAGCGGAGAAACGCTTCGCCGAGCTCAAGCTCCACAATGTCACCACGCGCTTCGGCGATGGCAGCAAAGGCTGGCCGGAGCAGGCGCCTTTCGACCGCATCATGGTCACCGCCGCCGCGCCGGCGGTGCCGCAGGTGCTGATCGACAGCCTGACCGAAGGCGGGATTCTGGTCGCGCCGGTGGGCGAGGAGCGGCGCGACCAACAGCTCCTCCGCATCCACCGCACCAAGGATGGGATCGTCACCGAAGATCTGGGCCCGGTGCGCTTCGTGCCGCTGGTGGAAGGCCTGCCGCGCGCCGCAAAGCCGGCCGAGAAACGTCACTGATGGCAGCGCGCGACGGTGGCGGAGGCGCGGCGGTCCTCTCCCGATGCGTTAGATTTCGCATCGCTTCGCAACCCTGATGCCCCACCTTTGGAGCAATTCTCGACGCAACTCCCCGCCGATATTGCCGTTAACTCCACAATTCGGGGAGGGCAGCGATAATGGGGGAGCGAGCCGTGGCCTGGCGCCGTCGCGCCGCTGAACTGCGCGACATCGCCGCAACCGAGCGCGATTCGACGGTCCGGCACCTGCTCCTCGTCCTCGCACAGGAATATGACGATTTGAGCGTCGCGGCAGCGCGCGAGGAAGACAGCGATCCCGTCCGCGGTTGACGCGCGACGCTGTCAGAAATCCCGGGTAAACTGCGGCGATGTTCGGGGCGGGTCGGCGGAATTTGCACTTTGGTCTGATGCTGTTGGCGCTCGCGCTCGGCGCCTGCACGCGAACGGCACCGCCGGCGCCGGTGGTCGATGCCGTCGGACGGCCAGCGCCGGTGAGCCAGGCGACGAATCAGCCGCGTCCATCGCCGCCCGTGCCGCATCCCGACGCCGTTGTCGTTCAATCCGGCGAGACGCTGTACGGCATCGCGCGGCGCTATGACGTGCCGGTGCGCTCGCTGATCGAAGAGAACGGGTTGACGCCGCCCTATCGCATGGAAGCCGGCCGCAAGCTTCTATTGCCGAAGGTGCAGCAGCACATCGTTCGGCCCGGCGAAACGCTTTACAGCATCTCGCGCGGGAATGGGGTCGATACCAGCACCTTGGCGCGCCGCAACGGGCTCGAGCCGCCTTATCGCATCTGGGTCGGCGAGGCCCTGGTGCTGCCGGCGCCGGTCGAGACGGCCGAGGTTCCGGTGATCCAGGCGACCGCGCCCGCCGCCCCCTATGCCGCGCCGGCAGCGCCCGCGCCGGCGCCAGCTGCGATCGCGACGGCGGAACCCCTACCTCCGCCACCGCCTCCAGCGCCGCGGCCGCAGAGCGAGGCGCCGGTCGTCGCCACCGCAACGCCGCCGGCCCGCGCACCGGAACCAGCGCAAGCCCACCAGGAGATGGCGAAGCCCGAGGAGAAGGTCGCGGCCCTGCCACCGGCGCCACCGCCGCCGGCCCCCGCCGCCAAACCCGCGCCGGCGCCCGAGGCGAAAACGGCGGCCCTGCCACCGCCGCCGGCGGAGACGGCGCCGGGCAGCGCGCGCACCTTTATGTGGCCGGTGCATGGGCGGATCATCGCCAGTTACGGCAATGGCCCGGGCGGCACGCATAATGACGGCGTCAACATCGCCGCGCCGGCAGGAACGCCGGTGCTGGCCGCGGATGCCGGCACCGTCGCCTATGCCGGCAACGAGCTGCGCGGCTATGGCAACCTGGTGCTGATCAAGCATGCCAATGGCTGGCTGACCGCCTATGCGCATAACCAGCTGCTGCTGGTGAAGCGCGGCGACAGGGTGCGGCGCGGCCAGCCGATCGCGCGCGTCGGCGCGACCGGCGCCGTCGGCGAGCCGCAGCTCCATTTCGAAATCCGCCACGGCACGCGCGCCCTCGATCCCGGCGATTACCTGCCGCCAGAAGACGCGACGGCGTCGCGGTGACCTCGCATAGCGAGGTCATCCGCGGCGGGCGTCAGCGGTTGCGAAGCAACCGCGAAAGCCCGCACCGTTCCGGCGGCGCACGATCTAACGATCGCCCCCGCCCATCGTCAGACTCGCCGCGACATAGCGACGAAGCACAAAGAGAAGTGCGATCGGCGGCAGCACATAGATGATGGCGGCGGCCATCATCGCGTTCCAGGCCGCAT
>Ga0335081_10022230_pt1 | contig 10261 bp, 8 predicted proteins | sample Lox_Sample_35_FD_206713 | JGI IMG/M metagenome (GOLD analysis project Ga0335081, IMG submission 206713) | Soil microbial communities from Loxahatchee National Wildlife Refuge, Florida, United States - Lox_Sample_3.5 | ecosystem: Environmental > Terrestrial > Soil > Wetlands | place: USA: Florida...
CGAACAATTTGTGTCGCGATTTCGGAACCTTCTCGCTCGTTCGTCGCTGCGAATGATTCATTGAAGAGCAATATCGAATTCGGGCCAATGTGCTCGGCGATTTCATTCATTCGGGCCAGTTCCTCATCGAATTTCCCGCTCTTCATGGTCGTATCTTCTTCCCGCTTGTAGTGAGTAAACAAGGCAGAGCAGAGTTCAGCCTTGAAGTCGTCGGCGCCAACAAATAATCCGGATTGCATCATCAACTGGGCAAGGCCGATGCTCCGTAGGAAAGTCGTTTTCCCACCCTGGTTCGCGCCGGTGATAATCACTAAGTTCTTGTGCACCGCATGAAGTGTATTCCCGACGACGCCGCGATTCACGGTGAGGCAGAGGCTGACATCGTACAATCCGTCGAACTCATGGCAGCGTTCTCCTGCCGGCATCGGGGTTGGAAACGCAACAGGCATTCCGCGCGATACCAGTTCGCTATGTAGATTGAGGCATCCGACATAAAACGCCAACTCTGTCCGCAGCGCCTTGAAAAAGCTGAGCACATGATCGGAGGATTGAGTCAGAGCAAGGGCAACGCGGGAGATCCCTCGGTTCCGCATATCCGATAAGATCCGCGCACCAGCCTCGTCGCGGGGGTCGAGACGGAAGCTGTAGGAAACAGGTCCTTTGCCAAGAAGGCGGTCGAGCCAGGTCTGCTCCTTACCGTGGGCCTTGCGCAGCACGTAGTGAGTGCCTTCGTTGCTGTTGCCAAGTTCTGCGCTTAAGAGGGCGCCCTTGCGGAATTTCAATTCCTTCAAATGGCTCTTTATCGTTCCGATGTATTGCTCGGTCAACTCTTTCTTGAGCATTGCAAAAAGTGACCTGAAACCCTCGGACTCAAAGTTGCTCTCGTTCTCTTCGGCGACGCCCCTAAGCTTCCGGAGCACATGCAGGAAGGTTTCCATCAAGTCCACAGAGCCGTAGAGCATTGAACTGGGATAGCTACCGGACAGGCTCCACCACTGTCTCCTCGTTTCCTCCGCCACGGCTGTCACGAGGTCGTAGAGTCCCCTCACCACAACAGCGTTCTTCAAGCAGTCTCTCAAGATCGCTTGCCTGTAAAAGATGGTGTCCAAGTCGTTTCGCAGCCCTGAGAGAAGCGCTTGCTGCGCTACCTCAAACACGAATTCATCGCTATCGGCCATGGCGCGCAGCAACGTATTCAGTTCCAAGTCCTGCGTCAAAGCAGGTGCATTCCACAACAGGGCTCGCAAAAGGGTGTCCCGGTCCACGTCCTGTCGCCGAGCGTATCTATTCTCTGACGCAGGCCGGTACAGCTCGAAATCCTTGTCCCGGTGCATTAGCAGTACTTTCATACCTCAATCCTCTCCTTGAGCCAGCTGTACGTGACCCGGTACTTCTCGGCGATGGCGTGCGCGTAAGCTAGTCCGTCGGCTGGTCGTCGTACTAATTTGTAGGTCCGGATTGCCGGGTTCTGCGAATCGACAGTGCTAACGACGCTGACTGTCTTTTCGTTGAACGATGCCAATTCATCAAGAAATGTCACCCAGACACCCAATAGGTCCAGATCGGTAATCTGAGCCATGACTTTCTTACTCAGATACACAGCGTCTTGCAGCGTCGTAGAGGAGAAGATCTCGTTCATGATGACCATACTGTTCGGGGTCGCATGGTCGAGGATTTGGCGAATCCGAACGAGGTCGTCGTGCAGCTTCCCGCGGAGATTCGTGATGTCCTCTTCGCGTTCGAAATGCGCGAAGAGGCGGTCGTAGAGAAATAGCCGAGCCTCCTTGCCTGGAACTGGGCAACCCAGACAGGCCAGATAATGCAATTGCCCAAACATGCGGGCGAAGGTTGTTTTTCCGCCTTGGTTCGGACCGGAGACGACGAAGACACGCTCCGGGCCATCTAGAAAGAAATCATTTAGCACGACCGTAGCGTTTTCCCGGATCAGCTTGCCGGCCAGTGCGATATCGAAAGTGTCGCGGTTTCGTATTTCCTTTGGGGTTCGTGAGAGTTCTGGCAAACAGAAGGTCAGGCCCGCTGGCCGAAACTTGTCGATGTACGTAAGGTAGGCAACGTAGAACTGGATCTCGCGATCAAAGCGCGAGATCGTTTCGTCGAGATAATCTGCATGCGCTGCACTGAATTCATCGAGTGTGCGAAATACGTCTGGATATAACAGTGCTACACCATCCAAAATCTCGGCCTGGATGTGATTCATGCCATCGCGGATCGGAACCTTGAGTTGGTAATCAGTCGCCGTTTCGTGCCTAAATTTGCTAAATATTTCCTCTACGGTGGCGCTGTAGTCGCTCTCTCCGTCGTAGTGACGAACCGAGATGGAATCGTCCTTCAACAGGAGGCAGTACGTAATGCTAGACAGGTCCAACCGCAACTTTTCGGTCTCCGTAAAAAGATTCCTGAATGAGGCACATCTTGCGTAGTCGGTGAGATATTCACGGAAGGCCTGCAGGCCGCACGACCTCAAATTGAGCTCATCTAGTTGCGGCAAGAAGCGCTCGACTGCTTGGCAGTAGATCTCGACTGCCCCGAGGAAGCCGCGCTCAATTGCGTACTTAAAGTAAAGATCCTTTGCTTGCTTAAGACGCTCGCGCATCGTGCGCATTTGCGCCGAAAACGATTTGACGGCGTCCATCAGGCGAACATCTTCGAAATCCCGCATGACCTCCTGGCGATAGGAGATCGCATCTAGGTCTTTCAGTCGGAAATAAAAGAAAGGTGCGAGATTATAATCCTTGCAGCCTTCTGTAATTGCCTGGACGACCTGGTCGAGATTGAGGTCTTTGAAGAATTCAGGTGCTCCCTGGGTGTCGAGATTTCTGCTGACCTCCAGCTCATCGAACAGAATGCTGTGGAACGCCATCGCCTCTCTTATCTCCTTTCTACAACGCATTCTCTGCGTGCCAAGCGAGCCGAAAATCGATGTAAAGAGGCGAGGTTTTGACGTATTCGCCGAGACGATATTTCGGATGGACTGCCATTTGCATCATTCTCACGATTGCACCGGGCGAACCTTGGCCCAGATCCACCGCGCGTTCGATAAATTCCGGGAGATTCGTTGCCCGAAGGTGGGTTCGTCGAGCAACTTCCTCAGCAAACTGGATGGCCTCTGAGTGCGTAAGATTCCTTAGCGTCATACGCTCGGCGCGCAACGCGAAGAACGGTGCCAGAAAGCCCAGATCCTCCATGTGGGCAGAGCGTGCGACTGCTACCACAGGGGTGCCTCCGTAGAACATGAGGTCGCGTGTATCTGCTGAGAGTGCCGAGGCGGGTCCGCACAAGTGGTCGAGCACCACAAAGTAGTTTCCGTGTCGTACGGCCTGAAGCACAATCCCGCGCAGGGAAACTGCTGATTTGCTCTTGACCGCTTGCGGGTTGCGTAACCAACGACGGACAGAGCGATCCCGAGAAGCCAGGAGAGCTAGAGCAAGACTTTGAAAAACCAGCTGGGGAGAGGTTGCGTCCGGACAATACAACACTTCGGGGAAAGCCTGCATTACGCGGTGGAGCAAAAAGGTCTTCCCGGAGCCGCTAGGTCCGTGTAGCACGAAAGATTCGCGGGCCGAAAGCCGCTCCCCTAGTTCCGCGATCACCTTGTCGCGCCCGAAAACAAATTCGCTGCTTTCGACAGTTGCCGCACCGGATGGCAGGAATTGCCTCGCGCTTATGCCTTCACGTTGAGGCAGTCGCCGGGGAGCGGTAGCGGTCCTTGTTTTTTGGGGAACTCCTGACACGGAATCCTCGTCAGGAGTCATCAGCCATCCATCGCGATACCAAGGATGGCGGTTAGCGGTGGAACTCCTTCACCGGTAACGACTCTTTCAGTCTTGAGCAGATGCTGGCTCTTGTCAAGCCCGGTAGAGCTACTAGAGGACGGCAAAACTGCCATAACCTGCGGGTGGAGTAAGCGAGGAGTTTTGAGCGCCATCGCTTGCTTACGCAAAAACACGCCGAACCGTTTTGCTACCATGAATTGCGCCTGCGGCTACAAAGAAAAATGGTTCATCCCTCGCCGACAACAGTTTTCGACGTTCAAACTCTGGCCGCGTACGTCATCTTTCTCGCGAGCTATCTGGTCTTTGCACTGGGAAAATTCCCCGGGCTAAAAATTGACCGTCCGGGCGCGGCGATTATCGGCGCTGTGGGCATGGTGGCATTCCGGGTTGTGCAGCCAGCCGACACGCTGCGGTTCATCGACTTCCCCACGCTGGTGCTGTTGTTCTCGATGATGCTGATTGTTGGCAATCTTCATCTGGTGGGATTCTTCGAGTGGAATGCAGAGATGGTGCTGCGGCGGCTGAAGCCGTCGCGGCTGTTGCCTGCCGTAGTCTTTACGTCGGGAGTGCTTTCCGCATTTTTCGTGAACGATATTGTTTGCCTCGTGATGGTGCCGTTTGTGCTGAGCATTACGCGCAGGCTGCGGCTGGAACCATTGCCATACCTGTTGGCGGTGGCAACCGCATCGAATATTGGCAGCGTGGCGAGTATCACGGGGAATCCGCAGAACATGCTGATCGGGTCTTTTTCCGGCATTGCCTATCGTGACTTCCTCCTACATCTTGGCCCCGTGGCGCTGGTGGGTTTGTTCCTAGATTGGATGGTGCTGCACTGGATACACATGCGGAAGGTGAAGCATGCGGATTTGGTGAACGACGGGATTCCACTGCCGCCCCTCGATCTTTCGCGGCTCACGAAACCAGTGATTGTAGTAACCGCAGTTGTGATCGCGTTTCTGGCAGGTGTGCCTCCGGCGATGGCAGCGGCTTTAGGCGCGGCGGTGTTGCTAATTACAAGAACGCTGGAGCCGCGAAAGCTGTACGAGGAAGTGGACTGGGGTCTTTTGGTGTTCTTTGTCGGGCTGTTCTTGATTGTGGGCGGGGCGCAAAATGCCGGAATCATACAGAAGTTTCTGGGGATCGCAGAGCATTGGAATCTCCACAATCTCGGGGTCTTCACAGTTGCCGTGTCGTTGCTGAGCAATATTGTGAGCAATGTACCAGCAGCGATGCTCTTGAAGTCGCTGGCACCGAAATTTGCGAATCCGCATACGGCGTGGCTGGTACTGGCGATGGCCTCGACACTGGCAGGGAATCTGACTATCACGGGAAGCGTAGCGAACATTATTGTGGTCGAGAGCGCCAAGCCGGAGACGAAGATCGGGTTCTGGGAATATTTCCGCGTTGGGCTGCCGATTACCGTGATGACGTTGATCGTGGGATGGGCATGGCTGGAGTGGGTTAAGTAGAACGTTGGATTCCTTCCCCAGGGCTGCGCCTACATGATGTCCCGTACCGTAAAGACCGCGTTGACACTACGGTGACCGACGAGGAGCTGAAGCGCCTGAAGATAGGAATTATGTTCCTCTGAGCTTGCCAGATCCCGCCGCAGGGCGTCGTGCTTAATGGCGTAGCGCCGCATGTCCTCTGCAATTCGCTCCATGAGGGCCGCCTCACGATATAAGAGGAGCTTGCGAACTGACTCGCTTTTCGTGCGGCGTAGCACCAACTGCAAGTGGGGGAGACACAGGGCTGATAGGGAGAGCCTATCTGGTTCCGGGCTTTCGCTGGTTCTGCTGACAATTGAGGCTACTGCCAGATCTTCTGTCGCCCAGCGAACCTGGCAGGCAGGACAGCGCGATTCAAGCAGGGGAGACGAGAAATCATTAGTTTCTTGAGTACCATTTGTTGCCAGATGACGCAGCTTTTCGGCCATTTGGTTCAGCAGCGCCGGGTATGCCGTGCAAACACCGCGGGGGGAGGCGACCTGCTCGTAGTGCCACGTGTGTAATGGGCAAAACCCTCCGTCTTCGGCGTGTTGTTCCTGACTTCGGGGCCGGGTACTGAGATCGTATTGGTATCGAGCAAGAAACTTCATGGTCTTTCCCATGACCGCTCTGCAAACTTCGCAGCTGCCAACATTTTCGAGCCCGACTACAGCAACCGCCCGAGACTCAAACGACGTCTCATGCAGCGCTCCGGAGACATTTGGGTCGATTTGTTGCCGCAACGCATGAAGTTTGGGAATTAAGCTGTCAGCCTCCTGTCCCAGCAGGGCTTGCACTTCGCCTAGCGTGCGATCACACATCGAAGACAAAAACATTTGTGCTCGGTTGTTAGCCAAGAATTCCACTAGCGCGTTCTCAAAATCCAGCAGACCGCTGTCGCGCAGTTTTTCTGTATCGCTCGCCTGTTTCGCAGCCAATCCGTCTCTAGCTGAGACCGAAAACGGTGCGACTGCCTTGTCGCCAAGCACATTGTGAGCCGTCTTCTGCACGTACTGAATTATTTCTTCGCGCGACTGCGGAGGCACGGTGTCCTGCTTGTTGATGACGATAAACACGGCGCCCACTGAGGCCAGTGCATAACTGAGAAATCGCATTTCGTCTTCCGAGAGTGGGCTCTCGTAGCTGGTGACAAGGATCAGCACGTCGATTTCTGGAATGAATCTTTCCGTCGTCTTCGTGTTTTCGAAGATTGCGGAGCCGAGGCCTGGGGTGTCGACGAAAAAGAATCCTCGCCGAAGAATCTCTGCCGGCAACTGGATCTCAGCCGAGTGAATCCGCTTTACGTTCCCCGGATTCCCCTTTTCCGTGATGTACTCCGGCAGTTCTTGAAGCGTGGCTTCTCCCCGCAACCGGGTGCCCTCGTAGTTCAGCAGGACCTTTTCGCTCGTGCCGTAACGCACATATGTGATGACGGATGTGAGCGGCACGACACCTGTCGGAAGACGATCCATGCCGAGAACCGCATTCATCAACGAAGACTTTCCCCGACTAAACCGCCCGGCAACGACGACCGTGAATCGGTCTTCCGCCAAACGAGTCAGCAGTGCACGCCAGGGTCGTTCTGTGTCGTATCGCTTATTCGGATCTTGCTCCCCTTCGGAAGCGATGAGTTGCCCGGAACGGATCAGTTCGGCCAGTTCGAATTTGATTTGTTCGTATGTTTTCAAGTCCATGATTTCAGACTCCGTTCTGCTCCTGCCCCTGCACGAGGTTGCCGCTCGGGCTTGCAAAACCGACTACAGCAAAATTTCAGCAGGGAATCCGCGACAGACATGGCTCTGCAACAGGTTTCCCTGTCAGGAGTCATCATCTGTCCCGATCAAGAACTGGAACAGCGGTTTGCGGTGAACTCCTTCACCGTGCATCTTTTCTTATCTTACAATTATAAAGCGATGGAGTGGCTCAAGGACCCGTTCCGCTGGTAAATGATGACGGAGTTGAGTTTGCGTTTGCTCTCAACTCAGCCCTTGCTTTTCTCCCAGTCTGTACTGATCTGAATTCGGTCTGCTACAATTCATTCACGGGGCATGGACAGATGCTCCGGGTCGTAGAGCTTGCGTCAGGACTCGTCGGGATGTACTTCCTTACGGTTTCCTGTCGATAAAACCCCGGAATTCGGTTCTATGGGGTGGAAGTGGTGGAAACAGGCGACTCTATTGACAGTAAGAAAAGACAGGAAAATCAAGGGTTTACCGCTAACCCGGTGAAAACAAAGTGGGGACGTAGTTCAGTTGGTTAGAACGCTGCCCTGTCACGGCAGAGGCCGCGGGTTCGAGTCCCGTCGTCCCCGCCAATTCTTTCAATCACTTGCAAGGAATTGGCAATTTCGGTCATGGTCCGATTTGGTCCAGTTAGGCAAGTGCCTCTCCCTTGTTGAGTACCATCCGAACCAGTTTGCTTTGTGCCAGCCGCTTGTTCGGCATTCCCGCCTGAGCGTAAAGATCCAGCGTAATGCGACTGTTCGCGTGACGTAGGAGCTCCTGCACCACCTTCACTTCCTCGTTGTTCTGAGTCAGCAAAGTTGTGTACGTGTAACGGAAGGTGTGGAACCCAACCCGCTTTTCGATCTTCGCCGCTTTCACTGCCGGTCGTCCGTATCGTCGCCAGAGGGTTTCTGGCCAGAGCGGTTGCTTGCCTTTCATCGTTGGCGAGGCAAACACCCAGTCCGTTTCGCGATTGTACGGACCAACCAGCCTCAGCTTGAGCAGAGACTCGGCCAAGGCAGCGTCGAGTGGCACATCTTTTGCAGACGCTTCCGTCTTGGGAGCACCCTGGACCATCATCACGACTGAACGGCGAACATGGATTACGAGATTCTCGAAATCCACATCTTCCCATTGCAAGCCGATCAGTTCTCCACGGCGCAGGCCTGTGAACGCGTCGAGTTCTGCCGCCGTTCGAAGAGGTTCTGGTAATTCTTTGAGAAGTGCCATGATCTCTTCGGGCGTCAGGACATCGGGCGTCCTCATACGCTTCGCACTTTGGCGCACGCTCTGGATCGGGTTTCGTTCTGTCCACTCCCATCGGATCGCGTGAGAAAACAAGGCGCTCATCAAATTTCTGATTTTGGCCTTGCTCCCACGTGCCAGCGGCATTGTTTTCAACCACGCTTCGACATCGACCGCTTTCACCTCGGAAAGACGGTATGACCGCCAGCGTGGAAGAACCCACTTTTTCAGGTAAATGTCGTAGGCATACTGCGTGGAGTAGGACTTGTGATGCTCGTCTGAGCTTCCAGTCGCTGGCTTCTGCTTCGAAAAAATATCCGGCAGTTCGTGCTCCTGGTAGTGCTTGACGAGGGTCTCGACGCTCACGCTCTTGAGCAGTTGTTGCGGGGTTTGTCGGTTGATGGTTAGACGGATTGCATCGACCGCAGACTGTGCTGCCGATTCGGTTGGAAATTCTTCTAGCGTCCCGACGACGATGTTCTTTCGGCAAACCGAACCGTCGATTTGAACTTCTGTCCATCGGAACTCCCAAACCTTTCCTTTCCTACGATCCGCCAGTTTTAAGCTACCGTGCTGATGACTCGTGCGCCTCATCAATCCTCCTTTGTGAGAGGCGACACGGATGGCTGCCTCAGCTTAGCGCAAGTGGAGTGGCGGGTCGATGGCGAATATCTTTGTAAGGCGGGGGCCTACCCAGCCTTCTTCGTTCTCAGCCAAACCTCCAGATCGGAGGCACGGAAACGCCATAGCTTCCCAACCTGGATTCCGTGAATCTGGCGATTGCGAGCCATGCGCTGCAAAGTTTTTGGGTGAATGCGGAGCAACTCTGCCGCTTCATCGCTGTCCAATAGTGGCTCGAAGACAAATTCATTTCTTGGCCCGGTCTGGCTGGGAGAGGGAGCAAACCTCGATGGCTGGGATGCGGACATAATCAACTCCTTAGGCGAATCACCAAATTCAAGTCGATTTGGCGACTTCTGGGGATGTTCTATAAATGCAGACTGGATTTCCGTCAAACGGGCATGATTTCCCGGGAAAAACACACCGGTCCCTGTCAGTTTGCGGTGTACTGGTCTCTCAGGAAAGAGGATCCATCCCCGGTTGACGAACTACTAACACTGCGCGTAAATAGCGCCATGGGGTGCCCTATGCAGACGGAAAAAACAGTCGCCGTTGATAGCAAAAGCTCAGAATCGTGCACAGGCCTAGATCCGCGGATCGAGTTCATGATAGGTGCCCCATTGCACCGAGACTATGCTGAAACGGACTTTGTTCACTCCATCCTGGGTAGAATCTTTGCCAAAGTCGAGGGTGACGCCGAAGAGAAGGAGGCTGGTTGTGTAAAAGCGTCATTGGTTCAATTCGGAGAAGCCATGGACCATGGCATCACCACGGAGAGGCTCGGCGACGGTGTGGATGGGAATATCGCCGAATACTGGGAACTTCTATTTGATTTAGATAGCGGTTATTGGAAGGAGGAAATACGGGATGAGTATGAAGCTTTAGGATGTGATTTGTTGATCATCGATTGCATAGAGGTCCATCCAAAACTTCGGGGACGCGGGATCGGCCGCTCTGTCATCGATCGGACGATTAACATCTTCGGTGCCGGCTGCGGGTTGGTAGCGTGCAGGCCTTGGCCACTGCAATTTACTCCCGCGTATACCCGAGATCGAAAGGCATTGAAAAAATTGCGAGCACCCAGTGTCGGACTAGATGACGCGATCCACAAACTAAGGGCGTACTGGTCTAGGCTTGGTTTCTGGCCCCTCGGCGAGAGTGGAATTTACTTGCTCAGTATGGCCCAGAGAGGATCTGGCGAAGCGCCTAAGAAATGCGAGACCTTCGCCGCCCCGCGCTCGGGCCTGACGAGCAGACGAGTCTGTTAGAACGCTGCCCTGTCACCGGACCCCGACGCAGACCCGATCACCCTTCCGCGCTAAGCACAGCTAGCCACCAGTAGTTTTGCTTCTGCATTGCACAAGGCTGTGACCTAAGTCATTGTCCGTTT
>Ga0335081_10022231_pt1 | contig 10261 bp, 12 predicted proteins | sample Lox_Sample_35_FD_206713 | JGI IMG/M metagenome (GOLD analysis project Ga0335081, IMG submission 206713) | Soil microbial communities from Loxahatchee National Wildlife Refuge, Florida, United States - Lox_Sample_3.5 | ecosystem: Environmental > Terrestrial > Soil > Wetlands | place: USA...
CTTAGGACCTAAACCTGGAGCCTCCCAGGTGTTAACCAACCAGCGCTCCTGGGCGTAATAGTGGTGTGAAGCGGAATGCCTGCGGTTCGGGGCAACGCATCAACGCTCAAAGAGAGTGGGAGACATTATGAAAAAGAGACATTCGACCCCGTGGTTCACGATGGCGCTTCTAGCGACGATGATGCTGGCATTGGCCGCAACGCTTCGCGCCCAGCAGTCTTCGCCGGCGACGCCCGCTTCCCCCAAGCAGACCAGGGCGCTCAGGAGTGCACAGACGCAGGAACCGGCTCGGCCACCGCTCGCCGGCAACCCGCAAGATCCCGAAACGATGGAGATCACCAAGCGCGACCTGAATGACCTGTTGCGCCGCTATCCTCAGGCCAACGCCACCCTCCACCTGGACTCGTCGCTGATCGTCAACCAGGAATATCTGGACCATTACCCTGACCTGCGAGACTTCCTTAAGGCGCATCCCGAGGTGGTGGCTAACCCAAATGCCTTTATCGAGCGCAATTTCAGGATCGATCAACGCGAACAAGGAGGTGACTCCGTGTTGATGCAATTTATGAATGATGCATGGCCGTTTATGGTTTTTCTGGTCGTCACGGGCTCGCTGCTCTGGATCCTCAAGGTGATTCTGGAGAACCGCCGCTGGAGCAGAATAGCGAAAGTCCAATCGGAGGCCCACGCCAAGCTGCTGGAGAAATTCGCCACCAACCAGGAGTTGCTGGCCTACATGCAGACGGAGGCGGGCAAGCGCTTCCTGGAATCGGCACCCATCCCCATCGATCTGGGAGAAAGGCCGCGCATGAGCGCGCCGTTTGGTCGCATCCTATGGTCGTTGCAGCTAGGTTTTATACTGGCCCTGGCAGGGATGGGATTGATTTACGTGCGCGGTTATGCGCCCGACGCCGCCGAGGAATTACTGGTGTTCGGCACTCTGGCGCTGACGCTGGGATTGGGCTTCGTTCTTTCGGCCATCGTCTCCTTTGGGCTGTCCAAGCACCTCGGGTTGCTGGCCAACGCGTCGGGAATCTCGGGACCGTCGTCAACGTCGCCGGGGAACGGTTTGACTCTGGGGCAATGAGCTTATTGAGTCATCAGGAATAGTGAACAGTGAATGGTGAATAGTGAATGGAAGGGCGCTTATAATTCACGATTCACTATTCCCACCGCTGTATGATTCAATCAAGGAAAATCATGCGAGAAATCGCCATCTCCGAGATCGGGCAAGTGCAGGCGGATGCGGCAGAGGCCGAAGAGACCTTCCACATGGACGAGGAGAGCTTCCGAGGGTTCTACGAGCGCACGGCCCGTCCCCTGTGGGCTTACCTTTCCCGCGCCTCAGGCGACCCGTCCCTGGCCGACGATCTGCTGCAAGATACTTACTACCGCTTCTTGCGCGCCGCCCTGCCTGAAACCACCGAGGCTCATCGCAAGAACTATCTTTTTCGCATTGCGACCAATCTGCTTCGTGATCACTGGCGGCGGCACAAACCCACCGAGCCCCTCGAGTCGCCGGAGTCAGGGTCTGAATCCGGCTCGGAATCAGAGCGAGGAAGGGTGTTCGAGGCGGCCGAGTGGGCTACTGATCGGGCCGTCGATCGAATCCAGCAGCGGTCAGACCTGGGTCGCGCGCTCAATGTCCTCAAACCGCGCGAGCGCGAGATGTTGTGGATGGCCTACGTAGAGGGCTTCAGCCACAAGGAAATCGCCGAAGCCGTTGGGCTGAAGGCAGGCAGTATTCGCCTGCTGCTGTTCCGCGCGCGGCACAAGCTGGCGGGGCTGTTGGAGGCCGGAGGCAGGGGCTGAGAGTCGGGAGACTGGAGTCAGGCGACAGGAGTCAGGAGTCAGAATGGAAGACCGCAACAAGGTCGAATCAGAGAGTAGAATGCAGAAGCGGCAATGCGAGCACACAGTTGAGTATTGCGAGCGAAGAGAAGCCGGTACCACGAGGTTCTTCGTTTTTGTTCTAACTCCTGACTTCTGTCTCCTGTCTCCCATCGTCGAGAAGGTGAAGTCATGAACGTACCCTACTGCGAACGCGAAACCGAGCTGGTGGAAGCGTTGACGTCGGGACGCTGGCCGTACGCCTGCGGCGAGGACCTGCGCCGCCACGCGGCGAGCTGCGCGGTGTGCGCGGAAGTCGTCCTGGTGGCCCGAGCCCTCGAACAGGAGAACGCGGAGGCCAGAGTTGAAATGGCACTGCCGGCGGCCGGCCTGGTCTGGTGGAAGGCCCAGATGCGCGCCCGGCGCGAGGCGGCCGAGCGAGCCGCCCAACCCATTGCTATCGTCGAGGGCCTGGCAAGGGTCTGCGGCGTGCTGTGCCTTTTGGGCACGGCGGTCTGGCAACGATCGTGGATTGAAGAATGGCTGAGCTGGTTTGCCCAGACCATGCAGTCGAGTCACTTTGCTTGGAGCAGCCTTTGGGCCCAGGGGACGGGAACGGGACCCTGGAGTCTTGCCGTCATCATGGTTTTGGGCGCTGGGCTTCTGGTGAGTGCACTGGTCTACGCGGTGCTTGCGGACAGATAAGGCGGCGGTAAGAAGCTATCTCTCCTGGTCTGGGCTTTTCCTCCATCGTGCCGCGACATTTAACCCCTTCTGCCGGCGACCCTGCCAGGCGCCTGAGAGCCAGGATCGTCAGCACCGTGAAGAGGACCGCTTGCGCGGTGTGGAGCCAGAACCACCCCATGCCCAAACCACCTTGCCAGACCAGTCGCCGTGCCGAGTCGTAAGGCCATATCAGAAAGAAGAAAGTCAGGTCCCCAATAACGTGAACCGGGATGCTTGCCAAGATCGAATTGGCGAGGTGTGCGATTGTACCGAACACTACGCCAACCAGAAAGTACACCAGGAGCTTGGGCCAGAACAAACCATGATTCAGGTGAGCCAGCATGAAGAAGAATGAGGAAAGCACCACCGCTGTCGGGGCGCGAAATATCCCTCCCAGCATGACCTGACAGTAGCCGCGAAAGGCGGCTTCCTCGGAGACAGGAGAAACCAGCGAGCTCATCACCAGCATGAGGACCACCGTCAGCAGCGGGTACTTGGAATAGTCCCCAAGGCTGTTCGCACGCATCCGAACGAGGTGGAAGAACACGATCCAATACCCGGCCAACGCCACGATCGCCAGCACGCCCGCCAGAAGGGACCAAACGAACAATTCACCCGACATATGATTGGCCCGCAGATAACGGCGGCGAGCTTCGGAAGTTCTGCGCGGCCACCACTTCCCGGCCAAGTACTGCCACAGCAGCCAGAGGATCACAGCCATCACCGGGACGGCCCAAGGAACTGCCGGGCTGCTCTTGATGTTGCTGGCCGTCAGCGCCCCCCAGACGACGCTGGTGAATGCCACGATCAGTAAAGCCAGCGTCCCGGACCAAACCACCACGCCGATCCGATTGAGGAGAGAACGCATACCCTCACAGCCTCCTGGAGAGCACCCGAAGTGCCATCGCCGCCGGAATATGCCCGTCGTATATCTCGCCTAACATCGTTTGGATCATCGCGAGGAAATCGCAAGCGCCTCCATGCCTATTACTGCACCTAGCCACCAGATCCAGTCGCTAGCCGCCAACCTCGGTTTCCTTCAACGTCAGCTCGCACGCGCAGTTCGGGCAGAAATGGTCACCGACACGTACTTCGTGCTTGCACTGTGGACACGTCGGACGCAGGTTGAACTTGCAGTTCGGGCAGAAGTTGAAGCGCGCACTGACCGTCTTACCGCAGTGTGGGCACGAGTAAAGCAGCGGCTCGCGCACTAGGAAGTAGATGATGACCCCAATCAAGTCAGGGGCAAAAAGGGCGATAAGCGTCCAAAGCACGTAGCGCATTCCCCGGCGTTTAGCGTCGCGGTTGATGTAGGCAATGAGAAAGATGAAGGCCGCGATAGCGACACCCGCTCCGGTCACGGCTCCGGCCATTGCCAGCCGGTTGAGGTCGAGACTCCACTCCGGCCATGGCCGCCTTCCCGCGGCAATGACAAGCTGCGAGATCACGTGAGCGACGAGAAAGAGGGCCCCGACAACGCCGACTAGCCAGTCGGGGATCAACCGAATCTCTGCTGCGAACGACGTCTTCTCGTTGGCCATTCGCCAGCGAATCATTCGCATGGTTTCGTTAACTCGTCCATCGGCTTCCGGCATGTTTATGACCTTCCTTCCGTTCGAAGCGGCGCGTCGCCGTACCAACCACTGGCCACTATGTTCCTGCGCGGGCCTAAAGCCTCGCCCTTCCGCTCTCCGGGCGCCGGAGAGCCAGCACCGCAGCCGCCACAATCGTCGGCAATAGCAACCACCCTGCAAAGCTCGCCTGCCACACCAGGTTAGGAACACCGGCATGCTGCCCGAGCCATTCGAATCCGCGCCACACCGGCTTAGCCGTCGCCAGTCCGAGGATCCAGGAGAGGGCGCAGCAAACCCAGACGGGCAGCATCTCGGTGCGCTCGCCCTCAAGTTGGTTGGCACGGAAGCGCACCAGAAGTTGGGTTCTCTTCACCAGTTCTGGGTCAACTCGCACCGTCACCGATCGCAGCGATCTCAAGGCTCGTTCCGTGGCATCGGTCAGGCCGGCACAGCGCGCGCATTCCTCGGTATGCCGGTCGAGCCAAACCCGTTCCTCCGGAGTGATCCCTTCGACGCGTGCCTGAGCGATCAGACGCTCGGCTCGCTCGTGTGAGTTATAGTCCATGGTCTTTCTCCAATTGCTGTCGCAAATCGGCCAGACCGCGGTAAAGCCGCGATTTCACGGTGGAAAGTGGCGCGCCGGTGACCGCCGCGATTTCCTCCAGTTGCATATCCTCCTGGAAACGGAGCATCAGCACCTCTCGATAAGCGGCCGGCAGGCAAGCCAGCGCCGAACGGACATGCTCGCTCTCCTCTTCGGCGGCGAGCAGGTCAATGAGCGCAGCGCTCTCCGGATTCGGCGGCTCGAAGACCCGCTTCCCTTTTCCCGGATCAAGAAGGTCGTCGAGGCTGGCGGGGCTGTCGGCGGGCGACTTCCGGCGCCGCAGCATGTCGATGACGAGGTGACGCGCAATGGCAAAAAGCCAGGCCTCAAACTTCGTCTTGCCATCGTACTGGTACCCGCGCTCCAACACCCGAATCCAGGTTTCCTGGAACAACTCCTCGGCCACCTCACGCCGCCCGGAGAGGTAAAGCAGGTAGCGGAACAGGCGGAACTGGTACTGCCCGATCAGGTGGTCGAGCAACTCCGGGTCGCGGCGCCGGAGTCCGCGCGCCAAGCTCTGGGTTTCAAGCTCCATCGAATTGGCAAACCAGCAAAGTATCGCGCTCATTCTAGCTGGGTATACGGTCGAGGGTCGAAAAAAGACGCACGCGAAACGAAGGGTAGTGGCAGAAAGAGGGTACCGCGACGGCACGGCTACTGCGGCTGCATGGGCGGAAAGCGCGACTCGAAACTGTGCATGGTGTCTCCCGACCCGATCATGATCAGCGCGCCGGCGTCCGGCGTCGAGTCGATAAGCTTCAGCCCGCGCTCCGGCCCCAGCACGCTGACCGCGGTGGCGTAGCTGTCGGCGGTGATGCCGTTCGGCGCCACCACGGTGACGCTGCTCCGTCCCGTGAGCGCCATGCCCGTCTTCGGATCGATAATGTGCGAATAGCGGACACCCTCGATCTCCACGTGTTGCTCTGCGTCGCCCGAGGTCGAGATACCGGCGTTGTGAAGCGGGACGAAACGATTTTGGGTCGGGGACGCCGTCCGTTCTCCGTTGTCCGTGGTCCGGGTGAGATGTCGTCCTCCGGGTTCCAGAGGTGCGATCTCGATGCGCCACCCCGCTCGGTGTGGAGGCGGGTCGCCGACGGCGATGTCGCCCGCAGCAGCCACCAGCGCCCGCGTCACCCCAAAACCCTTGAGCACCATGAGCGCCTGGTCCGCCGCGTCGCCCTTGGCGATGCCGCCCAGGTCAAGCATCATGCCGGGCTTCAGCAGTTGCACGGTACGCGCCTGTGGATCGAGTCGTACCTTTTCGTAGCCCACCAGGTCGCGCGCCGCGGCAAGCCGCTCCGGATCCGGCAATTCGTGCCGTCGCCGTGCGCGTCGCCACAAACGCACCACGGGTCCGACTGTGATATCGAAGGCTCCGTCGGACCTCGTCGACACTTCCTTGGCGACAGCGAGCACGCGGAACAGGTCCTCGCTGACCTTCACCGGCGGACCACCCGCCTTGCCGCAAAGCTGCCTGAGCTCGCTGCCCGGCTTGTAGTCGCTCATGATATTATCCAGCTCTTGGATTCGATCAAAGGCGGCGCGGGAGGCTTTCGCGGCGGTGGCAGGGTCCGGGGCGTAGAGCACGATCCGAAAGATCGTGCCCATGTGCGCTTCCGTAAATCCAAAACGGGCCAGGGGAGATCGGGCGACCTCAGCACGGTTATTTTGGAGTGCGGCAACTTGCTGCCCCTCTCGTTGAAGAGCCGCATCAAGGTGCGTCGAGAAGAGCTTGCCGGCAGGCGGCAGATCTCCAAAGCAGAGTAATACGAGTAAGAGGCAGGGCCAAAAACTACTTCGACTTGAATCGACCATGGGCAGCCCCGGACGGAGCTTTCAACGAATGCTATCGTAGCACGACGCCGGGTCGTCCCCGTAGACGGATTGTAAACTATTGGGCGACGCTTGCTGTAGCGCGCTGCGATCATTGGTTTGGTTGTCTTTCGCGAGTTTCGAGTTTCCAGTTTCGAGTTTCGAACTCATGAAGTGCGTTCGATTCGGAATCGTGGTTATTGTTGGCGCCGGGCTGTGTGTTGCCTCCACCTTCCTCGACCGCAACGCAGTTCGGGGTGCTTCATCTTCGGCCAGCGGTCATCCGCTGCCGGAAGAGGAAGAAGTAATGAAACGGTACACGGAGACCATTCGAGCTGAAGGCAGAAGGTTGTGCTTGTCTCAACGTTCGACTCCTCTTGGCGACGGACAACGGACTACGGACAACGGACCAACCGAGCATACGTTTCCGGATCATCAACATCCACGAGCATTCCGGCATCGTTGACTTCAACCAACAATGTGGCGTCGCGGTGTTTGCGCATCACCGTATTGGCGCCGATGTCCGGCTTGAGGTTTGTCAGTTCTGCGAACCGTGAGCGGCTGATGAGCACCGGGTGGCCGCACTGGTTTTGATAGGTGGGCACTACCACCGGCGCGCCCGACTGTTGGAAGGCGCGGATCACAGCCTTGACGGTCTCGGTGGCGACGGCCGGATGATCGACGAGGCACAGGACCACGGCCTCGATCGCCGCCCTCGCATCTCCTGCGGCAAGCGCGGTGAGACCTGCCTGCAACGACGAAGTCTGGCCACGCCGGTAGTCGCGGTTCAACACCCATTCCACGTCCAACCGGCCCGCCAGCCGGCCCTGGATCTCCTCGGCGCGGTGGCCCACCACCACGACGATCCTCGTCACCGCCGCTTCGCGCAGCATGGCCACGATGTTTTCGAGGAACGTCCGGCCGCGATACTCCAGCAGAGCTTTGTGGGCTCCGAGCGGCGCCATGCGCGACGATTCACCGGCGGCGAGGATCAAGCCCGCGATGGGGCCCGCGATCGAACTCGGGTGATTCTCGGTGCTGTTCGCTGGCGGCATAGGCGGTCAGGAAACGGATTGGACCTTTGGTTTGTAGGCTAGAGAGGCAACCGAGGGCAGGGCGCCGCGGCGCACGGCGACCATCTCGGCCACCACCGACACGGCAATCTCCTGCGGGGTGAGCGCACCGATGTCCAGTCCCACGGGCGAGTAAACGCGCTCCCACCGCTCGGGCCCCACGCCCTCGCTCTCCAGGACCTTGGCAAACTCGATCAGCTTGCGCTTGCTGCCCACCATGCCGATGTAACGCGCCGGAGTGGTGATCGCCCAGCGCAGGCAAGTCAGGTCGCCCTTGTGGCCGCGCGTGGCGATGACCAGGTAAGTGAACTCGTTGACGGCAAGTTTGGGAAAGCTCTCCTCCCACGGGCCGGCGTGGGTGGCCACGGCCTCGGGAAAGCGTTCGCGGTTGGCGAAGGCCTCGCGATCGTCGACGATCACCGTCTCAAAGCCGGCGATGTTAGCAACTTTGGAAACAGAGAGCGAAACGTGCCCGCCGCCGAAAAGGACCAAGGTCGGCGTGGCCAGAATGGGTTCGACAAAAATGTCGAGCGAGCCGCCGCAGACCAGGCCTTCGTCATACTCCGGGTTCTGGTTCAGGTTGAAGTGCAGGCGGCGCGGTTTCTCCTCACGCATCACCTCCTGCGCCACCGACCAGACTTCGGCTTCCACGCAGCCGCCGCCCACCGTTCCCACGATTGAGCCGTCGTCGCGGATCAGGATCTTGGAGCTTTCGTAGCTCGGGATCGAGCCCTGCACCTGGATAATGGTGGCCAGCGCCGCCTTGCGGCCTTCTCTTCGCAGCTTGGCGATCTCCTCGTAGATGTCCATAGCCCTCACCCTTGTGGTTAGACCCGGCTCATGCGCCCCCGTCAGTCTTTGAATGCAGCGCCGTCCCGGGAGCGCGGGCGTCCCGCCCGCTCTTCTGTTCGTTTGCGGATCGACCCGCTCTGCTCATTTGAGCTTGCGGGCAAGAGCGGGCGGGACGCCCGCGCTCCCAGGCCCTTCTGTGGAGATGGCTGAGTGTGCTAAAATGATGCCATCGACCTTGATAACGTAGTGACGACTTAGGGGCTGATCGGCGCGCCCCAGCCGAGGGCGAGCCTGCCGCCAGCATGAGGATCGACCATTTGCCCAAAACCGCGAAGCGCGGGGAAGGAAGAAAAGGATGATCGAGAGATCTTGGATCCGACGGCGACCGACGCCAGCGCGCCTCGCCGTCGCACTGATGCCGGTGGTGCTGGCTTGCTGGATTGCCCCCGCAGCCTGGTCCAAGCCCGGACCGCGTAAGCAAGCGGGCCAACATGCCGGGACTCGGATCGACGGGGTGCTGACGCAGGTTCGCGCTGACACGATCACGCTTCGCACCGATGAGGGACAGGAGATGACCCTCCAAACGCGGGAGGACTTCCGGTCGAAGGTAGCGCCGGGCGCGAGAGTGAAGGCGTGGTATCTCCCCGTCAGTAACGGATATGCCCTCGAATGGCTCGAATACCCCTGGGAGAACTTCTTCACTTCGTGGGACGAGATTCACCGCACCGTGAAAAGGGTCGCCATCCTGCCGGTCAGCGATGTGCCGGAGGCCAGCAACTTCTTCGAAGCGGTGGCTGGCTACCTCCGCACCGACCTGCACTGGAGGGTGCCGCTGGTGACGGCCCCGGCCGCCGATTCGACCCTGGATGGCGTGGATCCCAACACGGGCCAGTTCGACATCTCCCATTACATGAGTAAAAGCGAGGCGACGGTTCCTACGCTCCTGGCGACCTACCACGCGCAGGCCGTGCTGGAGGTCGATGTCCAGGCCGTGCGGGCGCCGGTGCGGGATCATGTAGCAACTTGGGATGGCGCCGAGGAAGCGCTTGCCGCCGGCCCCAAGGTGGGCGACGTGCCGGCTACCTCGGTAACCTTGAGGCTTTGGGGCGAGGGAGGAAAGCTTCTCTGGAGCAACCACCGTGGCTTTGCCGTGCTGGTGATCTCTTCCGCTGGAACGCTCCGCGAGCGGTCGTTGGCCGAAGTGCTCCTGGACAACCCTGGCGTCGAAGAGTGGCTGAACATGATGTTCGCCGGGCTTGTGTCCGGCTCGCAATAGACACTCCAATAGTGCGCTGTAACACCTGTCCGTGGTCCGTTGTCCGTCGTCCGTAGCTGCAACTGACAACGGACAACTGACGACGGACCAATCGTCAATTCTTCGATTACTCCACGCGCGCATCGAACACTCCTGTCTCGATCCGGCCGCCGTGCTTCACCTGGACAAAGATGCGGTAGAGGCCTGCCTGCGGGAAGCCGTACGGAAACGACACGGTTGCTTCCGGATGACTAGTTGGATCGGTGGACATTCCTTGCATCATTGTCGACATAGGGGGCATCGCCGGCATGGATGAATTGCCGCCGTCGCCGCCAGACGGGCCCGACAGGCCCGATTGGGCAATTTCCAGCGCCGCCATCGAAACCGAGCCCGACGGATGGACGTGAGCGAACACCGAGAGGTCGGCGCCGATAAACTCGGCGTGCCCGGGCATCCCCATGTAGGGCTCCATATCCTCCACCGGCTTTCCCGCCGCGTCTTCAACGACAAACTGGAACGACAGGGGCGACTTCGCCTTCAGCGCCCCGGCCGGCCGCTCCCATACCATGCGGTCACCGTCGGGCAGGTTGGAGAT
>Ga0335081_10022232_pt1 | contig 10261 bp, 13 predicted proteins | sample Lox_Sample_35_FD_206713 | JGI IMG/M metagenome (GOLD analysis project Ga0335081, IMG submission 206713) | Soil microbial communities from Loxahatchee National Wildlife Refuge, Florida, United States - Lox_Sample_3.5 | ecosystem: Environmental > Terrestrial > Soil > Wetlands | place: USA...
GCACCGGCAAGAGCTGGAAGTTCAACGAGCACCGGGTGCAGGTCTGCAAGTGCAATGAAAAGGAAGTCTACGCCTGAGTGGTACGTCTCCCGCCACGAAAAAAGTCATTCTCATAGTCCTTGACGGCGTCGGTTGCGGGGAGTTGCCAGACGCCTCCCTGTACGGCGATGCCGGCAGCAACACGCTTGCGCACACCGCAGGCGCCGTGGGCGGGCTGAATGTTCCCGCGCTCGCCCGGCTCGGCCTCGGCAACATTGTCCCGATCAGGGGCGTCTCCCCCGAAGGGCGGCCATCCGCAAGCTACGGGAAGATGGCGGAACGGTCGCAGGGGAAGGACAGCACCACCGGCCACTGGGAGATCGCCGGCCTGGTCGTCAACCGTGCGTTCCCGACGTTTCCCGGGGGGTTTCCGGCCGCGCTGATGGACCGCTTCTGCCGTGCGGCCGGGGTAGAGGGATACCTGGGGAACAGGACAGCTTCCGGGACCGCGATCATCCAGGAGCTGGGCGACGAGCATGTGAGGACCGGGCTCCCGATCGTCTACACGTCGGCGGACTCGGTGTTCCAGATTGCCGCGCACGAGGAAGTGATCCCCCTGGCGCGCCAGTACGAGATCTGCACGGCGACGCGGGGGGAAGTCTGCACCGGGGAGTTCGCGGTTGGCCGGGTGATCGCCCGCCCGTTCGTCGGCGGGCCCGGGAAGTTCGTCAGGACGACGAACCGGAGGGATTTTTCACTTCAGCCGGGAGGGGAAACGGTGCTGGATCTCCTGCACCGGGCCGGCGTGGGGACGACCTCGATCGGCAAAGTCGACGATCTCTTCGCAGGGCGCGGGCTCTCGGCGATGCATCACTCAAAGTCGAACGACGAAGGGATCGGGGAGATCCTTCGCCTCGCCGGGGGAGGACGGGGCGGATTGTTTTTCGCCAACCTCGGCGATTTCGATACGCTGTACGGACACAGGAACGATCCCGGGGGGTTCGCCGGCGCGCTCGAGAGGTTCGACGCCGCCCTCCCCGGGATTATTTCAATGGTCGGTGACGACGATCTTCTGTTCATCACCGCGGACCACGGCAACGATCCGGTGAGCACGAGCACAGACCATTCGCGCGAGTACGTTCCGCTCCTCTGCTACACTCCCCGGAGTCGCGCGGGGACCGCGCTCGGAACGCGGGAGACGCTCGCCGACGTGGGAAAGACGATCGCGGAATTTTTTGGCCTCCCCAATGCGCTCGAAGGGACGAGCTTCCTGCAGATGCTGAGGACCGCGTGAAGGGCGCCGCCGTGGAATTTGACGGGGAGGTCGGCCCGGATGGAAAAATCGGAGTTCCCCCCGCGATACTCGCGAAGATCGGGAGGGGAAGGCGCGTGCGGGTGCGCCTGACGGGTGCGGCGCTGTCGTCCGCGCTCGCGCGCATCGGAGTCACCGCGGACGAAGTAGATAGGATCGCCGGCCTCCAGAGGGAGGCGGAGGAGCAGGTGATCGCGTTCCTGCTCTCCGAGGGGAGGCTGGCGCGCCGCGGGAAGGGGCGGCACCGGACAAGCGGTCGGGCGGGGAAGCGGTGAAGGAGGCGAAGATCGTCGTGCACACGGACGTGCTCCTTGAGCACCTGGAGGGGAGCGCGCACCCCTCGGCCCTCCGCCTGGCAATGGGGGAGTTCTTCTGCTACACCACCGTGTTCCAGGCAGTCGAGGTCTTTGCCGCGATGCGGACGCGGCGCGCGCGTCGGGCCGCCGAGGATGCGATGTCGGCGATGAAGATTCTGGGGCTGAGCCCGAAGAAGGCGCCGGAATACGGCGCGCTCTTCGCGGCCCACCCGCGGAAGCGCGCGACGGACCTGCTGGTGGCCGGGCTCTGCCTTGAGAGCCGGCTCCCCCTCCTGACCGCGCGCGGCAAGGATTTCCGGGGGATCCGGGGACTGGCGATCGTCTCGCCGGGCGCGCTGACCGGTGGGGGGAAGCGCGCGCGACGGAACCGGGAGTGACCGCATGGTGCTCGGCAAAGTGATCGGGACCGTCTGGGCGACGCGAAAGGACGAGGAGCTTGTCGGGATGAAGCTCCAGATCGTCAGGCATCTCGACCTCGAGTACCGCCCGAAGGAGTCGTTCGTCGTCGCCGTGGACACCGTGCAGGCGGGCGTGGGAGACGTCGTGCTCGTCTGCACCGGAAGCTCAGCGCGGCAGACCGCGCTCACCAGGAACAAGCCCGTCGACGCGGTCATCATGGCGGTCGTCGACACGCTGGACGTGCCGGGCTGAGATGTTCCTGGGCCGCGTCATCGGAACGGTCTGGTCGACCCGCAAAGACCCGCAGCTCACGGGCTGCACGCTGCAGTTCGTTCAGCCGGTCGATCGCCGCCGGAACGATGCCGGCGACCCTGTTGTTGCCGTGGATACCGTCGGGGCGGGGGTGGGGGAGACGGTGATCGTGGTGACGAAGAAGGAGGCGGTGATTCCGCTGACGGCCGGGGAGGCCCCCGTGGACGCCAGCATCGTCGGGATCGTGGATCGCGTTGATATTCCTGAATAGACAAGGTGCGTGAATGGTGAAGATCACCAAGCAGTATACGAATCGGGAGAGCCAGTCTCTCGACAAGTATCTGCAGGAAATCGGCAAGGTCGATCTGCTCAAGTCCGAAGAGGAAATCGAGCTTGCGCAGAGGATCAAGAAGGGTGACCAGCGCGCGCTCGAGAAGCTCACGAAGGCGAACCTCCGGTTCGTCGTCAGCGTGGCAAAGCAGTACCAGAACCAGGGGCTTTCCCTTGGTGACCTGATCAACGAGGGGAACCTCGGTCTCATCAAGGCGGCCAAGCGCTTCGACGAGACGCGCGGGTTCAAGTTCATCTCGTACGCCGTGTGGTGGATCCGCCAGTCCATCCTGCAGGCGCTCGCGGAGCAGTCGCGCATCGTGCGGCTTCCCCTCAACCGCGTCGGCGCGCTGAACAAGATCGGGAAGGCGTTCAGCTCCCTGGAGCAGGAATTCGAGCGGGAGCCCAGCGCGAGCGAGCTTGCCGAAGAGCTTGACATGTCCCTCTTCGAGGTGTCCGACACGCTGAAGATTTCCGGCCGGCACCTCTCGATGGATGCGCCCTTCGCCCAGGGGGAGGACAACCGGCTCCTGGACGTGATCCAGGACGAGCGGCAACCGGCGCCCGACAACGAGCTGATGAAAGAGTCGCTCAGCAAGGAGGTCGAGCGCGCACTCTCGACGCTCTCCGAGCGGGAGGCGGAGGTTATCAGGCTCTATTTCGGGCTGGGACGGGAGCACTCGCTGACGCTCGAGGAGATCGGGGAGAAATTCAAGCTGACGCGCGAGCGCGTGCGGCAGATCAAGGAGAAGGCCATCCGCCGGCTGCGCCACGCCTCAAGGAGCAAGCAGCTACGGGCGTACCTGGGGTGAACCTCCCGGGCCGCCTGCGCTCCCGAAGCGGGGCGATCGCACCGGGAACAGCATATGCGCTCACCCGGGGAGGCCTGTGGCGAGCCCCATGTGCGCACCCCGGGGCGCGCCTGCCGGGGGCCGCTTGTGCGCTCCTCGCGGCCGCGGTGCTCGCCGCCGGCTGCGCGACGACATCCCCCCGTTTCCGCGCAACCGGGAGCGGAGGGAGAGAGAGTGCCTCCGGGAACGGGGGGGAAGACCGGACGGCGGTCGAAGCCAGGGCCGTGACGCCTCTCAAGGTGCGGCCGTGGGAGGACGCGCCGCTCCCCGCGGCGCTCAACAGGGACCGCGTCCTCCTTGAAATCGTCTCGCTCCTGGGGGTTCCCTATGCGTACGGGGGGACGGGGCGGGACGGCATGGATTGCTCCTCGTTCACGGAAACGGTGTATGCCGCCACGGGCGTGCAGATTCCCCGGTCCACTGCGGACCAGTTCGTCGGGGGGACCGACGTCTCCCGCGACAGGCTCCGGTTCGGCGACCTGGTGTTCTTCGGCAGCGGGGACGACACGCCCTCCCACGTCGGGATCTACATCGAGGACGACCTGTTCGCGCACGCAAGCGTCACGTACGGCGTGATCATTTCATCGCTCGAGACGTCGTACTACAGGGACCGGTATATCGGGGCGCGGAGAATCGTAAACTAAGTTCGTGAAACGCAGACGTACCCTGTGAGCATCCTCCCTATCTATATCTACGGCCAGTCGGTTCTCCGCAAGAAGGCCCGGCCTGTGCGCAAGCCGACGGAAGAGCTTGCCGAATTCGCCGGCGACATGGTCGAGACCATGCGGAAGGCGAACGGGATCGGCCTGGCGGCCAACCAGGTGGGGGATCTCCGCCGCCTCATCGTCGTTGACGCGGGGGCGATCGCGGAGTCCGCGGAGATCCCGGCGATCGCCATGGTCAACCCGGAGGTGGTCGAGCGCGAGGGATCGTGGCCGATGGAGGAAGGCTGCCTGAGCATCCCGGGCATCAGGGAAGAGGTGGTGCGCGCGGAGAAGATCCGCGTGCGGTTCATGGATCCCGGGCTTCACGAGCGGGAGCTTGAAGCAGACGGCCTCCTCGGCAGGGTCATCCTCCACGAGATCGACCACCTGGACGGGGTGCTCTTCCTCGATCACATCGGGACGGTGAAGCGGAAGCTCCTGCGCGGCCGCCTGAACAAGCTCGAGCGGGGAGAAGTGGACGTCGACTATCCGATCGTCGGCTTCAACCCGCCTTCGACCGGCAGCGATCCCCGCTGAAGGAGCCGCCGTGGGCGCGACGCGCATCGTGTTCATGGGGACGGCGTCGTTTGCGGTCCCGTCGCTCGAGCGGCTCGCCGAAAGCGGGTATGCGATCGCCGCCGTGGTGACCGGGCCGGACAGGCCCCGGGGGCGGGGAAGGGAGATGCTCCCGACTCCGGTCAAGGAATTTGCAGTCCGCCGGGGCTGCAGGATCCTGCAGCCGGAAAAGCTGGGCGACCCCTCATTTGCCGGGGCGGTGCGCGAGTGCGACCCCTCCCTCATCGTCGTCGTCGCGTTCCGGATACTCCCTCCCGCCGTGTTCCGCATCCCTCCGCTGGGCGCCATCAACCTGCACGCGTCGTTGCTCCCCCGCTACCGCGGCGCCGCGCCGATCAACCGCGCGATCATGAACGGCGAGAAGGAAACCGGGGTGACGACGTTCTTCCTGGAGGAGTCGGTCGACACCGGCAACGTCCTCCTCCAGGCACGCACACCCATCGGCCAGGACGACGACGCGGGATCTCTGCACGACCGTCTGGCCTCGATCGGTGCGGAGATCGTCCTGCACACCGTCCGTCTGATCGAACAGGGGAAGGCCGTGCCGCGGCCGCAGGATGCGTCGCTCGCGAGCCCGGCGCCGAAAATCTTCCGGGAGGATTGCCGGATCGACTGGAATGCTCCGGCCGGGCGCGTCCGGGACCAGATCCGCGGGCTTTCCCCTCACCCTGCGGCGTTCGCCATGCACGGCAGCCGGCTGCTCAAGATTTACCGGGCGCGGGTCGCGGCGGGCTCTCTCGCGCCGGGTGAAGTCGACGCGCGCCACGGCTCGCTCACGGTCGGCACGGCCGACATGCCGCTCGCGCTCGAAGAGGTGCAGCAGGAAGGGAAGAAGAGAATGACCGCGGAGGAATTCCTTCGCGGTTATGCGTTCGCGCCCGGGGACGTTCTTTCGTAGCCGACGCGTTCACGCGACTGGTGTTTTCTTGCCCGGAGTTCTGCACGTAACACAAAGTTAACTCCCACGTTACACTCCCGTAATCTCCCCGCAGTATATTCACCGCGGCTGCACCCACAGCTTGACTCCGAGACTGGCAATCCTGAATGAAAGTTCCTCGCGGCCGTATGCCCCTGGAACGGTACGGGCCCCTCGGGCAGACCTGACCCCTGCCTAACGGGGGCCCTGCTTTTTTTCCCCGACAGCGCGGCGGGCGCGCTTAACGATTTCTTAATGTGCGGGTAATACTCACATAACGGATGGGAAGTATATTTGCGACCGCACGGGTCAGACACGCCGCGTTGTCAAGCCGCAAGCACGATGTAATCCACTCATCAACCATCGAGGTGCTATGAAGCGCACTGTTATATCACTCTGTGCCCTCGTGTTCCTGGGAACAGCGCTCACCAGCGCTCAGGGCAAGTTTTCGGGGTACATATTCGGCGATTACTTTTACAATATCGCGAAAGACACTGCCTTCTCTAAACTATCCCGGACAGTAGTCCCCGGGAGCAAGGACTTCCAGGCGTTCCAGATCCGGCGTTTCTATCTGACGTACGACAATGACATCTCGGAGAAATTCACTGCGAAATTGCGCCTGGAGGGGAATGCCATTGCTTCCGAGGGGGGAAGCTCCTCCACGGCTTCACGGCTCACGGGAAGCTCGCTTTCACAGGTATTCTTGAAGGACGCATACCTGAAATGGAAGAGCGTGTTCACCGGCAGCGACCTCTATATCGGGATCCAGCCAACGACTGCGTTTGAGATCTCCGAGGGGGCCTGGGGATTCCGATCGCTTGAGAAGACGATCATGGACCTCCGCGGCATCATCTCTTCTCGGGACATGGGCGTCGCCCTGCGCGGCAAGTTCGACGAGGCGGGGATGTTCCAGTACTGGGCGATGGTGGGCAACAACAGCGGGAACGACGACGCAACGAACCGTCACAAACGTGCGTCGCTCAATATCGAGGTCAAGCCAGCGAAAAACGTCATCATCGACGTGAACGGCGATTTTATCGCCCGCGCGGACATCAACGATCCTGCGAGCACGACGGCGCCGAAGGCCACGAAATCGAACAACATCATGACGTACTCCGGGTTCGTCGCGTACAACGATCCCCAGCTCGTGACGATCGGCGTCGAGGCGTTTATGCAATCGACGCAGAACGGCGAAGTCGACCCGACCGACGCGACCGGCCATACGCTCAAGTCGCTGAGCCAGTTCGGTCTGAGCGTCTTCGGCTACTACTGGTTCGAGCCCGAGCTCGGGATTGTTGCGCGGTACGATATCTACAACCCGGTTACGGACAGCAACTACCCGGCGGTGCCCACAGGGACGAATCCGACGGGGACGGCGACGTACGCCTACTCGCTCTCGCGGAACTATCTCATAGCGGGTATCTCGTATCGCCCAGACAAGAACGTCCAGATCATCCCGAACATACAGCTCGAATCGTACCAGACGCCGCGTAACGTGGCGTCCCCGTCGACGATCGACGCGTCGGTCACGGGCCGCGTGACGTTTTACTGGGTGTTCCTCTAAAACTCGCAGGGTCAGCACTTAACACATTATCCACACGGAGAGACACATGAACAGCCTGAAAATCGCAGTCGCGTCGGTGCTGCTGATCGCGGCCGCCGCGCTCCCGGCATCGGCCCAGTTGAAACTGAACGGCGCGGGTGCGACATTCCCGTACGTCATCTACTCGAAGTGGTTCGACACCTACCACACGAAGACGGGGATCGAGTTCAACTACCAGTCGATCGGCAGCGGCGGGGGAATCAAGCAGGTGACGGCCGGGACGGTCGATTTCGGCGCCTCCGACGCGTTCCTGTCCGAAGACCAGATGAAGGAGATCCAGGAGAAGCAGGGGACGCCGATCATCCACATCCCCACCGTGATGGGCGCGGTCGTCGTCACGTACAACCTCCCGGCTGCGGGCACGGACCTGAAGCTGACGCAGGAAAACCTCGCGGAGATCTATCTCGGGACGATCTCGAGCTGGGACGACCCGAAGCTGAAGCAGACAAACCCCGGCAAGAATCTCCCCTCCACGCCGATACTTGTCGCGCACCGCTCCGACGGGAGCGGCACGACGAACATCTTTACGAACTACCTCTCCAAGGTCAGCCCGGCCTGGAAGGAGAAGGTCGGTGAGGGAGTCTCCGTGAACTGGCCCGTGGGCCTTGGCGGGAAGGGAAACGAGGGGGTTGCGGGACTCGTGAAGCAGTCGGAAGGCGCGATAGGCTACGTCGAGCTGGCGTACGCCGTGCAGAACAAGATGCCGTACGCTGCGCTGAGGAACAAGGCGGGGGTTTTCGTCAACCCGTCGTTTGACGCGGTGTCGGCCGCGGCGGCCGGTGCTGCGAAGAAAATGCCTGCGGATCTGCGCGTGATGCTCACGGACGCGGACGGCAAGGACTCCTACCCGATCTGCGGGTTCACCTGGCTCCTGATCTATCAGAACATGAAGGACAAGGAGAAGGCGACCGCGATGACGAAGTTCCTTGCCTGGGCGATGACCGAAGGCCAGCAGTACGCAAAGGACCTCTATTACGCCCCGCTTCCTCCCGCGGTGGCGAAACTCTGTGAGAAGAAGATCGCGATGATCGAAAAGTAGGACCGTGGCACAGGACTCTGCATCAGTTGCGTTCCCGACACCGGCTGCAGGCGGCGGGGGAGAGATCCCCCCCGCCGCGCCGTCTGCTCTCCTCGCGGGGCGAAGGGGATGGAACATCGGCGATTTCGTCTTCAAGAACCTGACGATGCTCTTCGCCATCGGCGTCCTCTCGCTCGTCTTCCTCATGGGCTACGAGATGTACGCCGGATCGGGACCGAGCCTTGCGAAATTCGGCTGGCACTTCCTCGTCTCGAGCACGTGGGATCCGGTCCAGGAGGAATTCGGGGCGCTCCCCCTGATATTCGGGACCGTGGCCTCTTCGCTTCTCGGGCTCCTGATTTCACTGCCGCTCAGCCTCGGAGTTGCCATGTTCTTGTCGGAGCTGGCGCCCAGGTGGCTCGAGCGGCCCCTTTCGTTCCTGGTCGAGCTGCTCGCGGCGATCCCGAGCATCGTATACGGGCTCTGGGGTGTGTTCGTGCTTGTCCCGTGGCTCCGCACGACGGTGGAGCCTCTCCTCCGCAAGAACCTAGGGTTCATACCTCTCTTTTCCGGCCCCGGATACGGGTTCGGCATGCTGGCGGCGGGGCTCATCCTCTCGGTCATGGTGCTTCCCATCATCGCCTCCATCTCCCGCGACGTCATGCGCTCCGTGCCGAACCTGCAGCGGGAGGCGGCGTTCGGCCTCGGTGCAACACGGTGGGAGACGACCAAGGTCATACTCACGTCCGCCAAGTCCGGCATACTGGGCGCAACGCTCCTGGGGCTCGGGCGGGCACTGGGGGAAACGATGGCCGTCACGCTGGTGATCGGCAACCGCTCGCAGATTGCCGCCTCCCTCTTTGCGCCGTCCTACTCCATGGCGAGCGTGATCGCCAATGAGTTCGCCGAGGCAACGACGGACATGTACACGAGCGCGTTGATCGAGGTCGCGCTCGTGCTCTTCGTCGTGACCGTTATCCTCAATGCGTTCGCCCGGCTGATCGTCTGGAGCGTGACGCGGAGGTACAAGAGCGCATGAACGACACCGGGCGGTGGTACCTCCTCTGGAGGAAAACGAAGAACAACGCGATGATCGCATTTGCGGCCGCGTGCCTCGTTATCGCCGTGATCCCGCTGGTCCTCATTTTCAGCTACACGCTGCTCCAGGGGATCAGCTCGCTCAACCTCGATTTCTTCATACAGATGCCGAAGCCGGTCGGGGAGACCGGCGGCGGGATGGCAAACGCCCTGGTGGGGACGGGCATACTGCTCGGGCTGGGGGCGCTGATCGGTCTCCCCGTCGGTATCATGGCGGGGATCTACCTGGCGGAATACGGCAATAACCCGCTGGGCGCGGCCGTGCGCTTCCTGGCGGACGTGCTGAGCGGGATTCCCTCGATCGTCGTGGGTGTCGTGGCGTATATCATCGTCGTTCTGCCGATGAAGCATTTCTCGGCGCTCGCCGGCGGGGTGGCGCTCGCCATACTCATGATCCCGACGGTCACGCGCACGACGGAGGAGATGATCCGTCTCGTCCCCCATTCGTACCGCGAGGCGGGCCTGGCAATCGGCATTCCCCGGTGGAAGACGACGCTCCGGATCATCCTGCCGACGGCGCTCAAGGGGATCACGACGGGCATCCTGCTGGCGATCGCGCGGGCGGCCGGGGAGACTGCGCCGCTCCTGTTTACGGCGCTCGGCAACAGATTCTGGTCCACCGCCATCGACCAGCCGATCGCTTCCCTCACCGTCTTCATCTACGACTACACCAAGGCCCCATTCGAGGATTGGAACAGGCAGGCGTGGGCGGCGGGATTCGTCCTGATCGCCCTCATATTCACGATCAGCGTGGTTTTTCGCATCGTCACACGGAGCCGCTATGAGGAACGCTGAGACAGCACAACTGACACGGAGCACGCCAATGGACTCTCCCGCCAACGAACACGTGCAGATCCCCGCGGGAGGCCCACAGTTGAAGCCCAAGATGGTTGCGCGGAACGTGAA
>Ga0335081_10022233_pt1 | contig 10261 bp, 8 predicted proteins | sample Lox_Sample_35_FD_206713 | JGI IMG/M metagenome (GOLD analysis project Ga0335081, IMG submission 206713) | Soil microbial communities from Loxahatchee National Wildlife Refuge, Florida, United States - Lox_Sample_3.5 | ecosystem: Environmental > Terrestrial > Soil > Wetlands | place: USA: Florida...
ATCCGATGCGGTCTCCCGTGGATGCGCCTGTCGGCGCTCCGCCTCCCTTCTTTTTCGGGAGGCCCTTTCTTGCGCGTGGCTTGAGCATGCCTCGGGCGCGCTCGCGTCGCGAGAACGAGGGAGCTTGTGTCGCGAGAAGGAGATCGCTTGCATGCTTTTCTTTCACCCTCCCCTGGAGGGGGAGGGTCCGTCAGGTGCGCCGGGTGGGGTGAGCGGCCGTGCCGGAATCGCAAGCGCGCGTTGCGCGCTTGTCACCGCCTCCCGCTGCGCTTCGCGCAGCGACCTCCCCCCTCCAGGGGGGAGGTCAGAACAGAGACGCGTCGCTGTTTGACATTGTGGTTCGAAGCGCGATGCAAAACGTGCCGCCGGAATATCGCGTGTTTGCTCCGCCCCCGCGAAGCGGGGGAGGGGACCGTGCGAGCGAAGCGGAGCACGGGGCGCAGGTCGATGAGACAATTCCGCGTTGCCGGCCGAGGAGTCAACGGCCGCAGAGACTACGCCGCGGCTGGCAGCGCCGGTCTGCCGCGGATGAGGTCGGCGCCCTTCTCGGCCATCATCAGCACGCAGGCATTGATATGCGCGGAGACCAGATCGGGCATTGCGGACGCGTCGCAGACGCGCAGGCGCTCGATGCCGTGCACTTTGAGGTCGGAGCCGAGCACGCCATCCTGCCCCATGGCGCAGGTACCGGCCGGATGGTGTGCGGTGATCACCACCTTCTTGAGCCAGCCGTCGATCTCGGCGTCAGTCTTGACCTGCAGTCCCGGCCCGACTTCCTCGCCGCGGAACGGATCGAGCGCCTTGTGGAAGGCAAGTTCGCGCGCGCGCTTGAAGCCCTCGCGCAATGTCGGCAGATCGTTCGGCGCGGTGAAGAACTTGTAGACGATGCGCGGCGGCTTGAGCGGATCGGCGCTGCCGAGCAGAATCTCGCCGCGGCTGTCGGGATGCAGCAGCGTCGGGCGGATACCATAGCCGTCGAGGAAGGGCGGTCGTACCAGCGGAAACCACAGATGCGGCGCCGCGGCGGTGCCGCGAAACATGAATTCGATGTCGGGCACCGACAGTTCGGGTCGCGTCTTGATGAAGGCGTGCAGGCCGCCGGGCACCACCGTGCCGGGCCCGGTGCCGAACAGATAGGCCCGCACTATGCTCACCGCCATGCGATCGAACCGCATCTCGCGATGGAAGGTGCCGGGCCGCGGCCGCGTATAGCTCATGTAGGCGCCGAGATGGTCCTGCAGATTGCGACCGACCGGAAGGTCGGCGGCGACCGCGATGCCGAGCGAGCGCAGATGCTCCGCCGGGCCGATGCCGGACAGCATCAGGATTTGCGGCGTATTGAAGGTGCCGGCGGCGAGGATCACTTCGCGCGCCGCGCTCGCCCGCACCGTCGCACCGTTCTGCACATATTCGATGCCGGTCGCGCGCGTGCCGTCGAGCGTGACGCGCGTGGTGTGGGCGTTGACCGCGACGGTGAGATTTTTTCGGCCGCGCGCCGGCTTGAGGAAGGCATTGGCCGAGGACGAGCGGCGGCCGTCGCGGATGGTGAATTGGCCGCGGCCGAAACCTTCCTGCTGCATGCCGTTGTAGTCGTCCGTCAGCGGATAGCCGCAGGCCTTGGCGGCTTCGAGCCAGGCTTCGTAGAGCGAGTCTTGCGTCTTGGCGTATTCGGTGCCGAGCGGACCGTCGGCGCCGCGCCAGGAATTGGCGCCGTTCTGCCAGGATTCGCAGCGCCGGAAATAAGGCAGCACGTCCGCGTGGGACCAGCCACGCGCGCCCTTCTGCGCCCAGCGGTCGTAATCGCCGGGATTGCCGCGCGTATAGGCCATGACATTGATCGACGAGGAGCCGCCGAGCACCTTGCCGCGCATCGCTTCGATGCGGCGGTTGTTGAGGTTCGGCTCCGGTTCGGTCTGGTAGCCCCAGTCGAACATGCCGTAATCATGCATGCGGCCCATGCCGAGCGGGATGTGGATATAGGGGTGCCAGTCGCGGCCGCCGGCTTCGAGCAGCAGCACGTTGGCGCCGCCGTCTTCGCTCAGCCGGTTGGCCAGCACGCAGCCCGCGGAGCCCGCGCCGACGATGATGTAATCGTATCCATTCCCTGCCATTTCACTCCCCCGCACCACATCGCGTGTTGTGGACGAGGAGTATACTTCCTCCGCGGCGCGGCGCAGCCCGGCGCTGGGCGCGACACGATGCCGGCCGGCTCAGTCGCGGGCGTAGCCGATCAGCGGCCTCCTCTTGCGGCCGAGCAGGATCAGGCCGCTGGCAATGACACCGAGCACCAGCCAGGTCGGCGCATCGAGCACCGACGTCGTCACCGGGCTCCATACCCAGGCCGGCGCGCGCTTCTCGACGAAGGGCTCAAGCGCCAACAGCGAATTCTGGTCAACGATGGCCCAGGCCTCGGAGACCTTCATGTAGATGAGCTGCTGATTGGCGATCGACTTGGTGCCGTCATAGACCAGGGAGACGAAAGCCATCGCCAGCAGGCAAAGCCCGATGAAACGCAGAAAGAATCTGATCATGGCTGTGCCGCTGGGCCGCGCAGGGGCAGGTCCCTGACGCATTACTCTCCCGGCGGCGCTTGTTCAATGCATTCGCGTCACGCTTGGCGGCGCTGCAGCGAGCGGCCCGGCCGCTCCCTTGAGCAGGAGGCGCCGGGTTCGCTAAGGTTCCATGGGAGCGCCGCACCGGGCGGGGCCTGCAACCAGGAAATTGAAATGGCTTCCAAAAACGGCGGTCGTGCAAATCGGCCGACTTTCACCGACCAGGAAGCTCTGCTGTTCCACAGCCAAGGCCGGCCCGGAAAGCTCGAAGTGGTCGCCACCAAGCCGATGGCGACGCAGCGCGATCTGTCGCTCGCCTATTCGCCGGGCGTCGCAGTACCGGTGCTGGCGATCGCCGAGGACGAGGCGCGCGCCTTCGACTACACCACCAAGGGCAATTTCGTCGCCGTCATCACCAACGGCACCGCGATTCTCGGCCTCGGCAATCGTGGCGCGCTGGCGGCAAAGCCGGTGATGGAAGGCAAGTCGGTGCTGTTCAAGCGCTTCGCCGACGTCGATTCGATCGATCTCGAAGTCTCCACCGAAGACCCCGATGCATTCATCAACTGCGTCAAATATCTCGGCAAGAGCTGGGGCGGCATCAATCTTGAGGACATCAAGGCGCCGGAATGCTTCATCATCGAGCAGAAATTGCGCGAATTGCTCGATATCCCGGTGTTCCATGACGATCAGCACGGCACGGCGATCATCGCGGCCGCCGGTCTGATCAACGCGCTCGAACTCACCGGCCGCGAGATCAAGACCACCAAGCTCGTCTGCAACGGTGCCGGCGCCGCCGGCATCGCCTGCCTCGAATTGCTGCGCGCCATCGGCTTCCGCCCGGAAAACCTGATGCTCTGCGATACCAAGGGCGTGATCTACGAAGGCCGCACCGACGGCATGAACCAGTGGAAATCGGGCTTCGCGGTGAAGACCAAGCTGCGCACGCTCGCCGAGGCGCTGGTCGGGGCCGACGTGTTCTTCGGCCTGTCGGTGAAGGGCGCGGTGACGCAGGACATGGTGAAGTCGATGGCGGAGAAGCCGATCATCTTCGCCATGGCCAATCCCGATCCGGAGATCACCGTCGAGGAGGTCAACGCGGTCCGCTCGGACGCCATCGTCGCCACCGGGCGCTCCGACTACCCGAACCAGATCAACAACGTGCTCGGCTTTCCCTACATTTTCCGCGGCGCGCTCGACGTGCGGGCGCGGGCGATCAACATGGAGATGAAGATCGCGGCGGCGCATGCGCTGGCGGCGCTGGCGCGCGAGGACGTGCCCGACGAAGTCGCCGTCGCCTACGGCTCGCGGCCGAAATACGGGCCGGACTACATCATCCCGGTGCCGTTCGATCCGCGGCTGATTTCCGACATTCCGCCGGCAGTCGCCCAGGCCGCCATGGATTCGAATGTGGCGCGCCGGCCTATCGCCGACATGGACGCCTACCGGCAGCAATTGCGCACCCGGCTCGACCCGATCGCCGGTGTGCTGACCGGTGTCTATGAGCGGCTGCGGCACCGGCCGCGCCGCGTCGTTTTTGCCGAGGGCGAAGAGGAGCAGGTGATCCGCGCCGCGGCGACCTTCGTGCATCAGGGCCTCGGCACGGCGCTGCTGGTCGGCCGCGAGGCGCGAGTGCGCGAAAGCGCCAAGGCGCTCGGTATCGAGCTCGGCGGCGGCATCGAGATCATCAACGCGGCCCTGTCGTCGCGCAATACCACTTACGCGGCCTATCTCTATGAGCGGCTGCAGCGTCGCGGCTACCTGCAGCGCGACTGCCAGCGCCTCGTCAATCAGGACCGCAATCATTTCGCCGCCTGCATGGTGGCGCTCGGCGACGCCGACGCCATGGTCACCGGCGTGACGCGCAATTTCTCGGTGGCGCTCGAAGATGTGCGGCGGGTCATCGATCCGAAGCCCGGCCATCGCGTGATGGGCGTGTCGCTGGTGCTGGCGCGCGGCCGCACCGTGCTGGTCGCCGATACCGCGGTGACGGAAATGCCGAACGCGCAGGATCTTGCCGAGATCGCCATCGAGGCGGCGCGCGTGGCGCGCTCGCTCGGCTACGAACCGCGATTGGCGCTGCTCGCCTTCTCGACCTTCGGACACCCGCCGGGCGAGCGCTCGCAGCGCGTGCAGGAAGCGGTGCGGCTGCTCGATCAGCAGCGCGTCGATTTCGAATATGACGGCGACATGGCGGCCGACGTCGCGCTGAATATGGAGTTGCGCGAGGCCTATCCGTTCTGCCGGCTGTCGGGTCCCGCCAACGTGCTGGTGATGCCGGCATTCCACTCGGCCTCGATCTCGACCAAGATGCTGATGGAGCTCGGCGGCGCGACCGTGATCGGCCCGATGCTGGTCGGTCTCGATCGCTCGGTGCAGATCGTGCCGCTGTCGGCAAACGACGCCCAACTCGTCAACATGGCGGCGATCGCCGCGTTCAACGTCGGCGGCTGAGCATGGAGAGACGCCGACTCGGGTCGGCGGGGCCGGAGGTTTCGCTCGTCGGCCTCGGCACCAACAATTTCGGCGGCCGCATGACGCTCGAAGCATCGCGCCGCGTCATCGACAAGGCGCTCGATTGCGGCATCACGCTGATCGATACCGCCGACGTCTACGGCAACAAGGGCGGCTCGGAAAGCATCATCGGCGAAGTGCTGGGCGCGCGGCGTAACGCGATCGTGCTGGCGACCAAATTCGGTCTGCCGATGGACAATGCCGGGAAGCTGCGCGGCGCATCGCGGCGCTACATCATCGAAGCGGTCGAGGCGAGCCTGCGCCGGCTGCGCACCGACTGGATCGATCTCTATCAGCTGCATCGGCCCGACAGCGCAACGCCGATCGAGGAGACGCTGCGCGCGCTCGACGACCTGGTGAAGGCCGGCAAGGTGCGCTTCATCGGCTGCTCGAACCTTTCGGCGCGGGAGCTCGAAAGCGCGCTTGCAACCTCGATCCGGCTCGGCATCGCGTCCTTCATCACCTGCCAGGACGAATACAGCCTGCTGGCGCGCGGTCTGGAAAAGACTCTGGCGCCGGCGATCCGCAGCAACGGCCTCGGCCTGTTGCCGTATTTTCCGTTGGCGAGCGGTCTGCTCACCGGCAAATACAAGCGCAATATGCCGCCGCCGGTGGGCTCGCGGCTTGCCGGCGATGCCGGGCGGGCCAACGGCCTGCTCAACGTGCAAAACTTGCGCGTCGTTGAGGCGTTGACCGCCTTTGCTGCCGAGCGTGGCCACAGCGTGCTCGAGCTCGCCATGAGCTGGCTGGCGAGCAGGTCCTATATCCCGAGCATCATTGCCGGCGCGACCACGCCGGAACAGGTCGAGCACAACGTCGCGGCGGTGAATTGGGCGCTGTCGGACCCGGATTTGGCCGCGATCGATCGCTTAACCAATTGAAGGCATTAGGTAAAATCGCGCCTTGCGATTCACGAGGCTGAAACCTCTGTGGACTAGCGTGCGAGCCACACCATGACGCACGCTTCGCCCGCAAATCCGTCGGCGCTCGAAATCCGCGGTCTCGTCAAGCGTTTCGATCGGCCGGCAGTCGACGGCCTCGATCTCGATGTGCGCGCCGGCGAATTCTATGCGCTGCTCGGACCGAACGGCGCCGGCAAGACCACGACCTTGCGCATGGTCGCCGGCCTGCTGCGGCCCGACGCTGGAACGATCCGGGTCGCCGGCATCGACGCACTCGCCGATCCGGTCGCCGCGAAACGGGTCATGGCGTGGATTTCCGACGAGCCGATGATCTACGACAAGCTCACGCCCTACGAATATCTCGAATTCGTCGCCGGGCTGTGGGCGGTCGAGCCCGCGGTCGCGCAGGCGCGCACGATAGCGCTGCTCGAGTGGCTCGGTCTCGCGCCCAATGCGCACGAGCGCTGCGAGGGCTTTTCCAAAGGCATGCGGCAGAAAGTGGCGCTCGCCGGCGCGCTCATTCACGAGCCGCGCGTCATCATCCTCGACGAGCCGCTGACCGGACTCGATGCCGGCTCTGCGCGACAGGTCAAGAGCGTGTTGCGCGAACGTGTCGAGGCCGGCGGTACCGTCATCATGACGACGCACATCCTTGAAGTCGCGGAACGCATGGCCGACCGCATCGGCGTCATCGCTCACGGCAGGCTGATCGCCGAGGGCACGCTCGAGGAATTGCGGCTTGCTGCCGGCAAAACGGCAGACGGCGGCTGGCGCGGCGGCGCTACCCTCGAAGACGCCTTTCTCGCGCTCGTCGCCGAGCAGGCGCAGGCCGCATGATCGGCCAGGCCGGCACGGCGGTCTGGTTCGCACAGCACGAAGCGCGGCTGGTGTGGCGCGACTGGCTGTCGATGATCACGGCCGGACGGCGCGAGCGGCTGCGCCGCGTTGCCGTTGCGATCGTGATCTTCGTCGCCTTCATGCACGCGGTCGCCAATTGGACGGTCGGCCGCTATGCCGATACCATCGTCGATGAGCCGCTGCTTGTCGGCATCAGCGCCAGCATCCTGCTGTCGTGGCTGCTGATGGTGTCGCAGGCGATGGAATCGATCACGCGCGCGTTCTATTCGCGCTCGGATCTCGATCTCATTCTTGCCTCGCCGGTGGCGGCGAGCCGCGTCTTTGCCGTCCGCGTCGCCACCATCGCGCTCGGCATGGCGCTGATGGCGCTGCCGCTCGCGGCGCCATTCATTAATGTGCTGGCGCTGCGCGGCGGCTGGCATTGGCTCGGCGGCTATGGGCTGATCCTGGCGATGGGCGTCACGGCGACGGCGCTTGCGGTCACGCTCACCGTCGCGCTGTTCCGCCTGATCGGCGCCAAGCGGACGCGGCTGGTGGCGCAGGTGGTCGCTGCGGTCATCGGCGCCGCTTTCGTCATCGGCCTGCAGGTGGCGGCGATCCTGTCCTACGGCACGATCTCGCGCGCGGCGGTGCTGCAGTCGGACGCGGTCATGGCGCATGCGCCGGGGCTCGACAGCCTGCTGTGGTGGCCGGCGCGCGCCGCACTCGGCGAAGTTTCCCCGCTCATCGGCGTCATGGCCGCAAGCACCTTGCTGCTGGCCGGCGCCATTGCGCTCGTTGCGCCGCGCTTCGGCGATTATGCGATTGCTGCCGCCGGCGTCGGCGCTGCGCGCGTCGCGCAGGCGCGGCGCGGGCCGGGCTTTCGCAAAACCTCGCCGCGTCGCGCGCTGCGGCACAAGGAATGGGTGCTGCTGCGGCGCGACCCGTGGCTGGTATCGCAGACGCTGATGCAGATGCTCTATCTCATTCCGCCCGCAGTTCTGCTGTGGCGCAGCTTCGACGACGGCAACGGCGCCTATGCGCTGCTGGTGCCGGTGCTGGTCATGGCGGCCGGGCAATTGGCGGGCGGGCTCGCCTGGCTTGCGATCTCGGGCGAGGATGCGCCCGATCTCGTTGCTTCGGCGCCGGTGCCGGAACGCTACATCGTGCGCGCCAAGATCGAAGCGGTGATCGGCGTGATCGCTCTCGTCTTCGCGCCGCTGCTGCTGGTGCTCGCCGTCGCTTCGCCGTGGCATGCGGCGGTTGCGAGCGGCGGCATCGTCGCCGCCGCGGCGGCGGCGACCATGATCCAGCTCTGGTTCCGCAGCCAGGCGAAACGCAGCCAGTTTCGCCGCCGCCAGGTTTCGTCGCGGTTTGCGACCTTCACCGAAGCATTTTCGTCGATCGGCTGGGCGGCGACCGCGGCGGTCGCGGCGGCGAACCTCTGGCTCGCCGTTGCGCCCGGGCTGGTCGCGCTCGCAGTGGTTGCCGGGGCGCGCTTCATGGCGCCGCGCGCCGCATAGGCACGCTTCGGAAAGGCATCGCCAGACCGTCTCGACGCGGCAAACCTTCCTGTGATTTAACCGTGCGATGCGGATGTGACCGCGGAGCCGGGAATGACGATGAAAGCGAACTGGACGTGGCCGAACGGCAAACGCATCGCCGTCGTGTTCAACGTCTGTCTCGAAGCCTGGTCGGACGGCAAGGCGCCCGGCATCAGCCCGATGGGCAATCCGCTGCCGGCCGGCGTGCTCGATACGATGGCGATTTCATGGGCGGCCTACGGCGTCGAGGTCGGCATCCACCGGCTGATGGACGGCTTTTCCCGCCACGGTGCCAAGGCGAGCGTCATGGTCAATGCCATTGTCGCCGAACGCTCGCCTGCGACCGTCAAAGCGATCGCCGAGCGCGGCCATGAAGTGCTGTCGCATTCCTACGCCATGGACGTGATCCCGGCGCTGCTCTCGGAAGCCGACGAAATAAAGAATATCGAGCGCTGCACGAGCCTGCTGGAGACGGCTTCGGGTCGGAAGGTCGTCGGCTGGCTGTCGCCGCGCGGCACCTCCAAGCCGTCGACGCCGAAGCTCCTCGCCGAAGCCGGCTATCGCTGGTACGGCGACGTCTTCAACACCGATCTGCCCTACGTCGTCAGTCACGGTAACAAGCGGATCGTGGCGATCCCGCTGGCCTATGACGTCAACGACATGCCGTCGATGAAATACGGCCATCCGCCGCGCATGATGCTCGACGCTTTCGACGAGGTGATCGAAGTGGCGCGCGCGCCGAGCGACGAGCCGCGCATCATCGACGTTACCAGCCACGCTCATATTTTCGGCCATCACCGCGGTGCGCATGTCTATGAGAAGATCGTCGCCAAGGCGATGGCGGCACCCGACATCTGGGTCGGCACCCGTGCCGAGATCGCCGACCACATGCTGGGCATGGCGAAGGCCTAGACCATGATCGGTTCGGATGGGATCGGATCATCATGGTCCATGCTCTAAAACCAAGAACGACCGGGAGAAGCGCCGCGTGATTCCGTTCGAAATGATGGAACCGACCTCGCTCAAAGAGGCGATGTCGCTGCTCGATCCGCAGGAGCCGACGATCCGCGCCGTCTCGGGCGGCACCGCGCTGATGCTGATGATGAAGGCCGGCGTGTTCCAGCCGACGCGGCTGGTCTGCCTGCATCGCATCGAGCCGGAACATTCGCGCATCACCGTGGTCGGCAATGCGCTGCGCATCGGCGCCATGGCGACGCTGCGCGAGGTCGAGAACGACGCCAATGTCGCGGCGCGCTTTCCGGTGCTCAAGCGCGCCATGCGCACGCTGTCGAACGTGCGGGTACGCAACATCGCCCGCGTCGGCGGTGCTTTGGCGCATGGCGATCCGCACATGGATCTGCCGCCGGTCCTGGCGGCGCTTGGTGCGCGAGTGTCGATCAGCGGCCCGAACGGCGGCCGCGAACTGCCGGTCGTCGCGCTCTATTCCGGCTACTACGAGACCGTGCTGGCGAAGAGCGAACTGATCACCGCGGTGACGGTCCCGGCGCTCGACGGCCGCAAGACCGCCTATATGAAAGTCACCTCGCGCTCGGCCGACGATTGGCCCTCGCTCGGCGTTGCGGCGTCGTTCGCGCTCGGCGATGGCGTGCTGCGGGACCCGATTGTCGTGGTCAGCGCTGCAACCGAGAAGGTGACCCGGATGACGGGCGCCGAGAAGGTGCTGCAGGGCGCGGCGCCGGACGATGTGGTGCTGGCGCGCGCCGGCGATGCCGCGGCGGCGGAAGCGTCGATTCTCGCCGATGCGCATGGCTCCGCGGCCTACAAGCGCGAATTGCTGCGGGTCTATCTGCGCCGCGCCGTCCGTGAGGCGCTCAATGGCGGCATGCATTAGAGGACGGGTATGATGAGCACGCGTCTGATAAACTTCACGCTCAACGGCCAGCCGGTTTCG
>Ga0335081_10022234_pt1 | contig 10261 bp, 9 predicted proteins | sample Lox_Sample_35_FD_206713 | JGI IMG/M metagenome (GOLD analysis project Ga0335081, IMG submission 206713) | Soil microbial communities from Loxahatchee National Wildlife Refuge, Florida, United States - Lox_Sample_3.5 | ecosystem: Environmental > Terrestrial > Soil > Wetlands | place: USA: Florida...
AGGGGGAATGCCGGGCGCTCCCACGCCAGTCGGGTCGCCGAACGAACCAAAGGTGTCGTAGTGGTTGTCGAACAGGTTCTGGATGTTGACGAAGGCCTCGAAATTTTCGGTGATCGTATAGGCGCCGTGCAGGTTGACCACGGCATAGCCCGGCAGTTGCGGGGTCTGATTCGATTCGTCGCCGCGGAGATACTGAGAGCTGAAATAGGTCAGCACAGTGCCGACCGTCAACCGCGGCGTGATGCGATAGTCCGCCCCGATCTTGAGCTGATGCCGCGGAATCCCGGGCAAATGATCGCCCGGCACTACATGGATGTTGCCGTTGGCGTCGGCGAAGGGATTGTTGGGCGAGGGCAGCGTCAGCGGCGACTGGAAGGTTGCGTCGACCAGACTGTAGGAGCCGTAGACCGACCATTTCTCGTCTTTGTAGGTGAGGCCGGCCTCGATCCCCTGCCGCCGCGTCGAGCCGACATTCTCGAAGAACCCGGCGCTGACCGAGGTGGCGACGCCGTAGATGTCGTTGTTGAGGTCGGTGCGGAAGAGGCCCAGATTCCAGCGGAAGTTGCCGGGAAGCGTCTCGGGCAGAGTGAAGTTGCCGCGCAGCCCCGTCTCGTAGGTGTGCGACACGACTTGCTTCAGCGGCGGATCAGACGACAGCGACGAGGGAAGGAGGCAGGGTTGCAGGGGATTGGAGCACTCGATCTCGCTCGGCGTCGGCGCGCGGTTGCCCTCGGAATAGCCGGCATAGGCGGTAACGGTCGGCGTGATCTTATAGGTACCGCCGAGCGCCGGATTGAAGCGGCTGAACTGGTTGTTGCTGGTGAGATTGGCGCCCTCGTGGTCCACCAGGTTGACGTCGGCGAGGTTGTAGCGTCCGCTGGCCGTGACGGCGAAAGCCTCGGTCACGTTAAAGGTGTCGCTGACGAAGAGGCCGTAATAGTCGTTGGTGGCGCTCAAGCCGACAGGCGTGGCGTTGAAGGGCGTGTTCTCGGGCGTATCGACGAAGAATCCCGATGGGACGAGCTGGAGCGACGAGTTGAAGGTGCCGACCTCGGTCGTCGATTGGAAGTCGACATTGGAATGGTCGATGCTGCCGCCGAAGACCAGGTTGTTGTCGTGCCCGAAAAGCGCCCCGGTGTCGGTTGCTTGGAGGGTGCCGCCGACGCCGACGGTGTGGATGGTCTCGGTATCATCCTCGCCGAGCGGGATCGTGCCACCGTTCGAAATATCCGGAATCATGCCGCCGGTCGGCGTGAGCGCCGGCGTCGTGCCGTCGGACTGGCAGAGCAAGCCGTTGCCGGTCGTGCAGGCAGTGAAATTCGTTTTGTTGGCGTTGAGGACGTTCTGATGAAACTCGCGGCGATAGGCGTTGGCTTGGATCGAGAGCGTGTCCGTCGCCTTGTATGACCCGTTCAGCGTCAGGAACTCCAGCTCGTTGAAATTGCTCTGCGGGTTGGTGAAGACGAGCGACCGGCCGGCGGCGAGCTCTTGTTCGGGGGTGGTGCCCTGACCGAAGAGACGGTTGTTGGCGCCGGTGAAGTTGAGGTCGACCTGCAGTTGTTCGCCATGCGCGCCGACATCGGCGTAGAGCTGCTGCACATGGTCGGGCGAGAATTGCCGCCAGCCGTCTTCGTCGAAGAGCCGGCCCGCGAGATAAGCGGCGAAGTCGCCGGATTGTTTGCCGTATTGCAAGGCGACGCTGCGCTGTCCCCAGGAGCCGCCGGCGAGCTCGTTCTCGAAGCCTTGATAGGTGAAGCCGTTCTTCATCGTCACGACGACGGCGCCGCCCAGCGCATTGAGGCCATAGACCGGGTTCGAGCTGATGATGTCGACGCGGTCGATGGCGAGATCGGGAACGAGATCCCAGTTGACGGTGTCGCCGAAGGGCTCGTTGATGCGGACGCCGTTCTGATAGACGGCGAGCCCCTGCGGCGTGCCCAGCACCGGGGAGGCCTCGAAACCGCGATAGAGGATATCGGGCTGGAAAGGGTCGATCAGGTTGTCGTTCCTGTTTAAGCTGCCGGCTTGATCGCTGAGGCTGTTGAGGAGGCTCGGCGAGCCCTCGCGCTCCAGATCGGTCGAGGTCACGCTCTGGACATTGGCGGGCACCTTGTCGCGATCGATGCCGGTGCCGGGGAGAGGCGACGTGCCGATCACTACGACTTCGGGAAGCGTGGCCGCGGGCGGAATATCCGTGGGCGGCGGCAGCGAAGTCTGCGCCAGCGCAACGCCCGGCGCCAGGGCAAGCGCGGCGACGGCCCTGAGCCAAAACCGCGTCAGGTCGCGCATCTCCCTCCCCTATTTTCTTCTGACGCCCTGCCGCCATTGGACCGCAGCAACTGGGAACTTACCAGGGCATGTTTTCCCGAATTCTTCGGGAAAAATTCCCGATTCGGGCTGAAACTGCCGCTAAAGCTTCAGCATCCAGTATTCGCCGACGAGATCATGGCCGAAGCTCCGGTGCGGCTCCTCGCGCACCAGGCGGAAACCCGCCGCTTGGTAGATGTGTCGCGCCGGCGCGAGGATGCTCTGGGTCCAGAGCGTGAGCTTGCGATAGCCCGTCGCCCGGGCAAAGGCGATGCATTCGGCGACCAGCTTCCCGCCAATGCCGAAGCCGCGCGCTCGGGGCTCGACCAGCAGCAGCCGGAGCTTCGCCACGGTGGGCGATTGCCGCACCAGCAGCACCGAGCCCAGGCGCTCGCCGTCGCGCTCGGCGATCCAGCAGCGCTCGCGCGCCGCGTCGAAGCGGCGGATGAACTTGGCGGCGATCTCCGCCGCCAGCGCCTCAAAGCTCGCATCCCAGCCGTATTCTTGAGCATAGACCGCGCCGTGGCGCTCGACGATCCAGCCCATGTCGCCGATGCGGTGCGGGCGCAGCAGGTAGGGCGCCGCCGATGCCGGCTGCGCACCCAGCAGCCGCTCGATGGCGGCCATTGCCCCAACCAGCCGCGTCTGGTCGCCGGCCTCGAGCGGCGCGAGCATGGCGCCGATGGTCCGGCCTGAGGCGCGATCGAGGGCGGCGAAGGCATCGTGGCCGGCCTTGGTCAGGGCAAGGAGGCTCTGCCGGCGGTCATCGCTCGAGGCCACGCGAGCGAGGAGACGTTGCTCCTCCAAGCGGCGGAGAATGCGGCTCAGATACCCTGCGTCGAGGCCGAGATCGCGGCAGAGTGCCGCGGCGCTGGGCGCCTCGCGCCGGGCGAGTTCATAAAGGACGCGCGCCTCGGCGAGCGAGAACGGGCTCTCGAGCAGCCCCTCCTCGAGCACGCCGATCTTCTGCGTATAGAAGCGGTTGAAGCCCCGCACCGCGTCGATGCGCTGGGCTCGCTCGGGCTCGGCGATGGCGGTTCGCATTGGTTGCCATCGTCAATGGTTTCGTTGACATCGTCAAGTATCTTTCCGCCGCGCCAACACGTAATCGAGCTTCTGGCGAGCGAGGCGCTTCAGCGTCGCCTCGCCCGCCGCCGGGTCGCCGACGATCACCGCCTCGACGCCCGAGGCGGTGTCGACCGCGGTCACCTTGACGCTGGCGCCGACGCGGACGAATTCGAAAATGATGTCCCGCTCCATGCTCACGGCAGCCGCTCCGGATCCGAGGATAATCCGGGCGGACGATGCCCGATAGGGTTGCCGGTCATGCGGTTTCCGCCTATCACGTCCCGCGTCCACCAGAGGAGGCGGGCATGAGCGCGTTGCGACCGGTGAACCCCGCGGGCTGGGCCCGGCCCAAGGGCTATTCCAACGGCGTCGTCGGCCGCGGCAGCCTGGTGTTCGTCGCGGGGCAAGTCGGCTGGAACGCGGAGGAGCGGTTCGAGAGCGACGATTTCGTGGCGCAGGTGCGCCAGGCCCTCAAGAATACGCTCGACGTGCTGGCCGCCGCCGGCGCCAAGTCCGAGCATATCGCGCGCATGACCTGGTACGTCCTCGACAAGAAGGAATACGTGGCGCGCATCGCCGAGATCGGCGCGGCCTATCGCGACATCATCGGCCGGAGCTTCCCCGCCATGACGCTCGTCGAAGTGAGCGGCCTCGTCGCCGACCGCGCCCGCGTCGAGATCGAATCCACCGCCCTCATCCCCGACGCCTGAGCGGCAGAGGAAGACCTCATGACATCGCCCGCTATCCGCCCGCAGGATCACGCCCGCGCCAAGGCCCATTTCGACTGGCAGGACCCGTTGCTCCTCGAGGAGGAGCTGAGCCAGGAGCAGCGCATGGTGCGGGACGCCGCGCGGGCCTTTGCGCAGGGGAAACTCATGCCGCGGGTCAAGAGCGCCTTCCGCGAGGAGCGCTTCGACCGCGAGATCATGAGCGAGATGGGTGCGCTCGGTCTCTTGGGGCCCACCATCGACGGCTATGGCTGCACCAATGTCGGCTATGTCTGCTACGGCCTCATCGCCCGGGAGGTCGAGCGCGTCGACAGCGGCTACCGCTCGGCGATGAGCGTCCAGTCCTCGCTGGTGATGTATCCGATCCACGCCTTCGGCACCGAGGCGCAGCGCCAGAAGTACCTGCCGAAGCTCGCCACCGGCGAGCATATCGGCTGCTTTGGCTTGACCGAGCCCGATCACGGCTCGGACGCCGGCGGCATGAAGAGCCGCGCGCGCCAGGTCGCCGGCGGCTATCTCTTGAAGGGCGCCAAGATGTGGATCTCGAACGCGCCCGTCGCCGAGACCATGGTGGTTTGGGCCAAGACCGAGGATGAAGGCATCCGCGGCTTCATCCTGGAGCGCGGCATGAAGGGCCTCTCGACCCCCAAGATCGAGGGCAAGTTCTCGCTCCGCGCCTCGATCACCGGCGAGATCGTCATGGACGACGTCTTCGTCCCGGAGGAGAACCTGCTACCGGGGGTGAGCGGGCTCAAAGGCCCCTTCTCCTGCCTCAACAACGCGCGCTACGGCATCGCCTGGGGTGCGCTCGGCGCCGCCGAGTTCTGCTGGCATGCGGCACGCGACTACACGCTCTCGCGCACCGCCTTCGGCAAGCCGCTGGCGGGGACGCAGCTCATCCAGAAGAAGCTCGCCGACATGCAAACCGAGATCAGCATCGGCCTTGCCGCGTGCTTGCGCCTCGGCCGGCTTATGGACGAGCACCGCGCCACGCCCGAGATGGTGTCGATGCTGAAGCGCAACTCCTGCGGCAAGGCGCTCGACATCGCCCGCATGGCCCGCGACATGCATGGCGGCAACGGCATCGTCGACGAGTATCACGTGATCCGCCATGTGATGAATCTCGAGACCGTCAACACCTACGAGGGGACGCACGACATCCACGCGCTCATCCTCGGGCGCGCGCAAACCGGGATCGCGGCGTTCTAGTCGAGGCCGCCGCGATGGTCTACGACAAGGCGGAATGGCACTACGACGGCGACTACCCGGATGACCTGCCCGACGAGAACGGAGCGACGCATATCGGCATGTTCCTTGCCTGGGTCGTGCTGCATGAGCTCGAGGGGGAGCTGCACCGGGATGAATGGCCGGAAGCGCTGGCGGCGCTTCGCGCGCGGCGGATCACCGGCCGGGACTTCGTCATGAAGCAGTGCGACGGCACCCTCGGCGAGGACGAGCTCAGCCCGGAAGGCAATGACTTTGCCGCCGACTACTACGCCTCCGATCAGTATCTCGCCGACTACGCCAATGTGCTCAGCGGCGACAACCCGACGCTCTATCACGTCGCCGACACCTGGGAGAACTACGACCGCATCGCGGTGGTGATCGATCGTCGGTTCAAGGAATGGCAGGGAAAAACGCGACTCTAAGCTTGCATAGGCAAGTTGCGTCCTTCGACATGTGTCGAAGGACGCACGACCGACATGCAGCCCCTAGCCCGCGTGCTTCCTGATGAAGCCCTTCATTTCGGCCAGCACCTTGGGGGCATAGGGCGCGTCGGGCTTGCCGGTGACGAAGCCGTGCTTCTGGCCGGGATAGAGCACGAGCTCGATCTCGCCGCCGGCCTTGCGCCAGCGCTCGGCGAGGCGCCGCGCCACCTCAGTCGGGACCCATTCATCGGCGTCACCCTGGAAGACGAGTGCCGGCGGCAGATGCACATGCTCGCCGCGCTCCAGGATCAAGGGCGGGCTGCCATCGCTCATCGCCGCCTCGCTGCCCCAGTAGTTGTCGTGGTTGCCGACCAGCTCCTTGTTCCCAACCTCCTTGGCGATGTGGTACCGCAGCAACGGGTCGAGCACGCCCCAGCCGGAAATAACGAAGGCCAGGCGCGCGTTTACATCGGGCGCCTCGGCGAGCGGCAGCGCGCGATAGCGCGGGTCGTCGGGGCGCATCGCCGCCAGCAGCACCTGGTGGCCGCCGCTCGAGGTGCCGAAGGCGCCGACCCGATCGGGGCGACTGCCATAGCGCGTCGCGCGCGCCTTCAGCCAGCGCGTCGCCAGGTTGATGTCGGCGAGCGACGCCGGATAGGACGCCTCGGGCGGCATGCGGAAGTCGATCGAGGCGACGAGGATGCCGCTCGCCGCCAAGGCCTTGGCGATGTAGTCGTTGTCGGTGCGGTCCTTGTTCACCCAGGCACCGCCATGCACCTGGAGCGCGGCGGGAAAGGGACCCGCGCCGCTCGGCTTATAGAGCCGCGCCAACAGCGCGCGCCCGCCCTGACGCTGGTACTCGACGTCCTCGATCTCGACGGTGTGATCCATGGCTATCCTCCGCTCGCATCTGCCGCAGTGTAGCAGAGCGGCCGCACTGCCTCGAATCTCGTTGACTCGCCCAGCCCGCGCTGATATCAACGGCGCCCTTCGCCCCTCCGCTTCGGGCGAACTGCGCAAGGCATGAACGATGATTGCTCGTCGGAACATGCCGGCCCGCCTCGCCTTCTCCCTGCGCTAGTCGCTGAGCCGGCGGCCAAGGCTGGCCGGCCCTTGACCAGAACCGAAAACGCAACGCGCGGGAGCGCGACGCGTTGCCCGGACGACTTTGCGAGAGGACCATGTTGACCGCATCGACCGCGGCCATGGCCGCCTATTGCCGTGCCTTGATCGACGCCTTCGCGCCGGATTCGCCGCCGCGCGGCTGGCTGAAGCATTATCTGCGCTACCATCAGCACCTCGCCGGCATCGACTACGCCCCAGCCACGGCGGCGCCGCACCGCCGCCGTCGGCGCAGACCGGCAAAGGCAAAAGAGAAGCCGCTTACTCGGCCGCAATGGCTGCGCTTGAGCCGCCCGCTTGGCGCCGTGGCGGACGCCGCGACAAAGACCGACACGATTGCCGCTAATCTCGCGGCCTTCGCGGACGCCCTCGGCCTCGACCCCGCCGAGGACGCGCTCTTCCGCTTCGTCTTTCACACCCGTCGCGAGCCGGCTTTCGGCACCCTCTGCTCCAATATCGTCAGCACGCGGGTCATCGACACGCTCGGTCTCGCGGCGCTGGCGCTGGGACGCCCGGCTGCCGACTTGCAGCAGCGCTTGAAGCACGGCTCGTTGCATGCGCTGGAGCTGGTGGCGGTCAGCGGCGAGGGCCTCGACCGCTTCGGCTACCACGTACCTCAGCGCATTCTGGAGGCGTTGCGGCCGCCCAATCACGGTCTCGCCGACATCGAGCGACGCCTCATTGGCACGCCCATCCCCCCGTCGCTGGCGAGCGGCGATTTCGCTCACGTGGCGCGCGAGCGGTACTTCGTGCTCCGCCTGTTGCGCGGCGCCGTCGAGCGGCGCCGTCCCGGCATCAACATTTTGCTCTATGGCCCCCCCGGCACCGGCAAATCGGAATTCTGCAAGATGGCCGCCGCCGAGGCAGGTTGCGACCTCTTCGCCGTCGGCGAGACGGACGATGACGGCGACGAGCCGACGCGCGGCGACCAGATCAATGCGTTGCGCCTGGCGGAAAGGCTCGCGGCACGCCGTCCCAACGCCATCCTCCTCTTCGACGAGATGGAGGATGTCGGCGACCGCGGCGACGGCCGGCCCGGCTCCAAGGTGTTCTTCAACCGCATGCTGGAGCGCAACCGCGTGCCGGTGCTGTGGACGACCAACGGCATCGACGGCTTCGACCCCGCCTTCCTCCGCCGCACGAGCTTCGCTTTCGAGCTGAAGGCGCCGCCCACCGCCTCGCGGGCGCGGCTCTGGGAGAGCTTCGCCAAGCGGCAGGGCTTGGCGCTGCCCGCCGAGCAGGCGCTGACCCCCGGCGCGGCAGCACAAAGTGGCGCCGAGCGTGATGACCGGCGCCGTCGAAGCCTTCGCCATGGCGCGCGGCGGCAGTGACGATATCGACTTCGTGGTGAAGGCTTTGGCACGACCCATCGGCGACAGGAAGCGAGCCGTCGCGGGGACGACGATCGCCTTCGCGCCGGAGCTTGCCAACACCGATACCGATCTCGCCGCGCTCGAGCGGGCGCTGGCGCGATGGGCGGCGGCACAGGGCGTCTCGCTCTGCCTCTATGGGCCGTCCGGCACGGGCAAGACCGGCTTTGCCCGGCGCATCGCTGACGCGATGAGCCTCGACGCGCTGCTGAAGGTGGCTCCGACCTGCTGTCGCCCTGGGTCGGCGAAACCGAGCAGAACATCGCCACTGCCTTCGAGGAGGCGCGCACCGAAGAGCGCTTCCTCATTATCGACGAAGTCGAGGCGCTGTTGTGGCACCGCCGCGGCGCCAGCCATTCCTGGGAGGTCTCGATGGTGAACGAACTGCTGGTGGCGCTCGAGGCGCATGCCCTGCCTTTCGCCTGCACCACCAACCACATCGAGGCGATCGACCCGGCGGCGCTCCGTCGCTTCGCCTTCAAGGTGAAGTTCGACTTCTTGACCAAGTCCCAGGCCGACGCCGCCTATTGCCGCTTCTTCGCGCGCATGGCGCCGCCGGATCTCGCCGACATATCGGCGCTCACGCCCGGCGACTTCGCTGTCGTGGCGCGGCAGCTGCGCCTCCTCGGTCGCGATCTCGGCGACGACGGCATTGTTCGAATGCTGGCGCAGGAAGTGCGAGCGAAGAACCTGCCTGCTGGACGAATCGGTTTCTAAATGCGGCGGGGTTGATCGCCGGTTTGAACGCGACAACGCCGCGCCGGCAGGAGCCGACGCGGCGTTGCGACGAGAGCGTGCTGCCGCTTAGGCGGCGGGCGTGAATTGGCTGGCGCGGGCGCCGAGCTCGACGGTGGTGGTCCAGAAGCGGTCGAGACGGCGGAGCGCGGCGAAGGCGCCCGTCAGGTCCTGCTCGGTGAGCGGGCCCTTGGACAGCGCCTCGACGTGGCGCTCGTGCATCTTGACGATCTTCTGGCGCAGCGTCTGGCCCTTGGGCGAGAGCCGCACGCGCACAGAGCGGCGATCATGCGCCGAACGCTCCTGCACGAGATAGTCGGCCTCGACCATTTTCTTCACGTTGTAGGAAACGTTGGAGCCGAGATAGCAGCCCCGGAGCGTCAACTCGCCGACCGTCATCTCGAGGTCGCCGATGTTGAACAGGATCATGGCCTGCACGTTGTTGATATCGTGCACACCTTGCGTGTCGAGCTCGAGCTTGACCACCTCCAGGAACTGGCGGTGCAAGCGCTCAATGAGCGCGATAACGTCGAGATAGGCGGTCTGCATGCTCTCCTCGCTGCCCCTTGATGCGGCAGCAACTAAAGTAAAGCGGGGAGGTTAATTAATCATTTAAGCGAATTGCGAGTAAATCCCCGCCTAAGGGTTGGTCACCGCGCGCAGCATGCGGAAAACCGCGGAAAAGTCCTTGGCGCCGGCGCCGCTGTTCACCAGCATTTGGAACAATGCCGCCGCTTCCGCCCCCAAAGGGGTAGCGGCACCCGAGGCTTGCGCCGCTTGCTGCGCGAGCTTCAGATCCTTCAGCATCATGGCCGCGGTGAATCCCGCCTGGTAGTCGCGGTTGGAGGGTGCCGTCGGCACCAGTCCCGGCGCCGGACAGTAGCTCGTCATCGCCCAGCACTGCCCCGACGATTTCGAGCTGATGTCGAAAAGCTTCTGCCAGTCGAGACCGAGCTTCTCGGCGAGCGCAAAGCCCTCCGAGACCGCGATCATGCTGATGCCGAGCATCATGTTGTTGCAGATCTTCGCCGCCTGGCCGTTGCCGGAGGCTCCGGCGTGCACGATGGTGCGGCCCATCGCCTGCAGCACCGGCTGCGCCCGCTCGAAGCCCTGGTCGGTGCCGCCGACCATGAAGGTGAGGGTGCCGGCCGCCGCGCCGCCGACGCCGCCTGAGACCGGCGCATCGAGCATGTCGTAACCCTGCTCGGCCGCCGCCTTGGCGACGACGCGCGCGCTTTCGACGTCGATGGTCGAGCTGTCGATCAGCAAGGCGCCCCGCTGC
>Ga0335081_10022237_pt1 | contig 10260 bp, 9 predicted proteins | sample Lox_Sample_35_FD_206713 | JGI IMG/M metagenome (GOLD analysis project Ga0335081, IMG submission 206713) | Soil microbial communities from Loxahatchee National Wildlife Refuge, Florida, United States - Lox_Sample_3.5 | ecosystem: Environmental > Terrestrial > Soil > Wetlands | place: USA: Florida...
ATTTATGACGGTCACCCGACGAAAATGCCTCGCATGCCATCATCATTTGCATGCACGAGCGAAATCTACTCCTGGGAAGAATCGAGAACCTAGTCTCAAGCTGGTATTAGTTTTGTCATGAAATAGTTCCATTCATGCTACATCCCCTTGGCCTATTTCACCTTACCTTATTCCCACCACCCCTTCTTCCCATCCCAATTTATCAAAAGCAAACAAACCACCTCCAACCACAAATACAAATAATGAAGATGGGGTTATAAAAAGATTTCCGAGAGCGTACGAACACACCGCCATACCCAATCCTTCAGATGCATTACGAAAACCAAAAGGAACAAAAAACAAAAAGGAAAGGACAAATCCTAACATGACATGTTCCAGGGTAAAAATATCGACAGAGGATAGGAATAGGGGGTGGGGAAAAGAGGAAAGGTGAGATTGTAGAAGGGGGTCGAAAACACGTCGGTATGCACACGTTATCTTTCCATTCCCAAAAACCTGAATCAAGACAGAAAATAAAAAGAAATCCCATCCGACTGTACAATTGAACAGTTACGCCTACCTCAGATTCAAGTTCATGACAACTTGGAACCAAGGAGTCGATTTTCATACGCCTCCGTGAAGATGGGGCTTCACGCGTTGCCACCACCAGTAGACTGCCTCATCATCGTTGGCCCATTAACCCCATTTACCTGTCCCTGTGCCATACCTACTGGCACCCGCCCCGGAACACCCATACCCATACTCTGCGCCGCCATCGGATTATACTGCAACGGGGCTTGCAGATTCCCCTGCCCTCCCTGCTGCTGCTGAGCTTGCTGCGCTTGTTGAGCCTGTATCATAGCAGCCTTATTATGCATCCAATTATGAAAAATCCCTGCTTGACGTTGGGCATCCATATTTTGAAACTGGGCGCGATCGGCGGGGGACAAGGAAGCCATGAAGTGGTGGATGTTTTGTGGTTGTTGGGCGTTACGGGCTGCTTGTTGTTGGATTGTGCGGTTGCGGAAGAGGGCTGCTTGTTGTGCGGTCATGTGTTGCCCTGCGGGGAGTTTAAGTTGCAAACCCTGGGCTTGAACTTGCGCCTGTTGCATGGCGGCTAATTGTCGGGCTTGCAGGGCTGCTTGTTGGTTGGGAGGTTGTTGGGGCCCACCCTGGTTCGCGGCGCCGGTGTTACGAGCTAGGAGGGTTTGTTGATATGCTGTCCGTACTTGATCCGCGTTCATCGGGCCTGGCGGTTGCCCGGGGATTTGAGACGCATCCCCTGTCGCACTGAGGAATTGTTGTTTTGCCTGGGCGAGGAGACGTTGTTGTTCCGGTGTCATCGGTTGAATAGGCATTTGTAAACCACTCCGGCCGGCGGCGGCGGCGGCGGCAGCAGCAGCCTGCTGTGCTTGTAAGAAATTCTGCGCCGCTTGTTGTTGTGGGGGATAAGCCGGGTTTTGCACACCCGTCGGTGTTGCCAAATGACGCATTTGTGGATTATTCGCGGCGGTAGCATTTTGAGTTTGCATTCTCCGAAGTTCTTCTTGGACTTTGCCGATCGCGTGAGTTTGTTGGTTTGGTTCAAGCGAGGCCCATTGTTCAGGGGTGAGATGATGGCCAGTTAGCTTGTGGAGGATTTGAAGGACGAATGGCAGTGGTAATTGTGCGCGTTGTGGTTGTTGGGACACCATACCGTTGACCATTTGGGTCTGGCTTATGATGGGGAACGGGGGTCTTGCACTGTTGACTTGTGTGAGCTGAGGGGCTTGTTCATCGGATTGCGAGGCAGATTTAAGCATTGGGCTCGCTTGCGAAGAAGCGGGGGTCATGACTTGAGTGTTTGGTTGCGGTGTCGGCTTTTGAGCGGGTTGAGGTTGTGGGGTTCCTGGTGGATGGGGAGTGCCGGGGATATTGCGCGGTGTCGCGGGTAATCGTTGGATTGGGACTTGTGGAGACGATGAGATGGGCGTAGGAGCGTTTGAGGGAGCTACTCCGGTGGGTTGTAATTGTCGGGGTATCGTTGTGGGGGTTTGCTGTACACGCTGTGCGACAAGCTGCTCGTGAGACCCGGCTCGGGGGAGCGCGGGTCGTCGGGCTGCAGCACCCTGTAGAACCTGGGTTGCCGCGAATTGTGTCTGCTGCATCGAGAGCTGTTGAGGGATCTGAGTGGGTGCTGGCCGAGGGATGATCCCGTTTGCAACTTGCGGGAGACGAGGTTGAGCCACGGGTGGAGGCTGTTGCGGAGCCTGGCTCTGACCGTGCTGGGCCTGTATTGACTCCATCGTCGCAACAGGCTTTGGCTTAACACGCTGCAACGCATCCATCGCCTCCGTAGTATGAAGCACGTTACCAAACTCCTTGGCGCTATTAACCGCCGCAGCCTTATTTTTCTCCTCTTCCGCCTGTTTCTTCCGCCACTCCTCTCTATGTGTGAGAATTGAGAACCTACTATCAGCCCCTGTAACGTTAGGAAGTACCGAGGCTGAAAATCTTTGTCGTGGCGGGTGGCACCGAGAAGCATGAGTCTCTCTTCTGCGGCACGTTCGGCCGAATCATCGAGAGCCTTGCTAGATTCTCTCTTGACCTTTTTGCGTGGGGGGATGAGATTTGATTTATCAAAGACCCTGTCAAATATGCGTTTGCGCGACATGCCAGGTCTCACACAATCCAATATCAGTCGTGGATGCATTGCCAACTTCACCCGTCAGCTATCAGCCATTTCGGGCAATTGTACCATTAGGCCACCCTCGACTTGTAAGCACATCCAATCTGTGCATTCTCCGCTGCTTGTTTCGGCCAGTTGTCCGAAATCTTGCCAGAGACTTTGTTCTGTTGGTCGCAATAGCGTTCGGTATACCCGTGGGGGTTCTTTTTCCTTTGGTGCAGGAGGGGCGGTTGATTGCGAACGGGAGGAAGGTGTATTGTCCTTTGCATTCTGTGAGGGGGTGATGAAGGGTCCTCCTCGGGATGACGTACTTACAGGTTGTCCCTTTGGACGATGATCTCGAACTTCAACGATCAGGCATCCTTGAAGTGAGCTTGAAGGCTTCTAAGGGCCGGATATACCGTCATAGTATTTTATTCGGGCTAGTTTGAAGATGTCTGCGACTTCGTGGGGGATTTGTTCGTCTCGTATATATTCCAGAAGAGCCTGCGATAAGAAGCGCGTCGAGAAGCAGTGTTACCTTCATGGGACTGTTGTACGAGAACACGCCCTCCTGATATGTAAGCTATCGTATAGATCGCGGCATATACCTGCTGATCGAATCTGAAATGCGTGGGATGGAGATGGATTATGAACGACGGCGTAGCATCCTTATACTTTGCCAGAATGTTGGTCGTGCTATTCCTCACTACACAGGGTCAGTCACGATGCCCCAACAACACAACCCACCCGCAATGGTCGGAATAAACTGCTCGACCTGTCACAAGTTAGTCCACGATTTCACGGTCGAGGAAAGAAACCCTCCTGCGCAGCATCATCTTCTGTTCCTCAGGCGTCAGGTTGGCCCGCCCCGAAACCCGCCGTCGCTGTTCAGGTGAACCCTCAGGCTGCGGTCCCTTTGTCGCAGTAGAGGGACCGGTCCCATTTGGAGCAGCATTAGCGAACGATGGGCGAGCGCCGGCGGAGACGGATGCCGCATTGCTCTCGGTCTGTTGTTTCGCCTGAGCTGCGGTGGTAGTAGCAGTGGAGGTGCCGGAGGTGAGTTTGATCTTTCCGTTTATTCTTTCTGTGGGGGTAGCCTTGATCTGCTTGAGCTGCGTAGCACTCGAGGCACCAGACGCCGTTGTAGCCATGGCCAGATTCCCACGCTCGAAACCAAGCCGGCGGGGAGGGGATCCCTGCTCACTGAGAAGGATGGCTACAGCCGGGAGAGTGCGCAGCGGGAAAGCGTCTGAAGGGCCGACTTTCGGATGGGATTTATGGGGGAATAACGAGGGACCGCGCGTGCTTCTACAGATGGAGGGTGAGGGGGGACATGTGCCGTGATGGAGAATGTGTTTGTGGCGATGGATGGATGGTGCAAAAGCTCGTCGGGATGATGGAAGGACTGGTGATGGCGATGGCCAGCCGTCTCTGTCCTCTGTGGGCTTGGAATCACAGCGTCAAAATCAGCTTCGAATGCGTAAATTCAAATTACAACCAGCACCCCCATCTCACCGCAAACGGGTCATGCAAACATTGCGCATAGCTCACGCAAACACCGCAATGGAGATTGATATACGTTATATATGAATGACTCTTGGGTAGGAGATAAACTGTTTCATTGTCGCGGTCTGGAATCGCGAGCTTGTGGTTCGGGGGAATAGCGACAGGGTCGGTGGTCCACTGGCAATTTGCTAGATGACTGGGGGGGGTCCGAAGGTTCACTAACATCATTTAAGGAGATTTATAAAAATAAAGTTCAGGATTTCACAGAGGATGCTTAATCGGCTAGCTCCTACGTTTCCGATCGTCCACCTGTTCCATAAAATATCCCCATTTTGATTCCAGGCTGCTATACAATTGACCCGAAGGTCGAAGATCGATTAAAAAACATCACGTTCAAGATTCACCAATTATAAACTTCAAAATTTCTTAAGTAGCGTGCGCAATCCGTATCTTCAGCGCTCTGTAATGTGCTGCTCTTGTGCCTGTTTGTATACCTGTCTGCCGATGTGTCTGTCGTGTAAGTGTGTAATATCAAAGCTAGAACCAAGGATCGGAGGACCCCGCCAACTCGGGCTCAGCATTGTCGCCGGTGTCCTTTCTCCTAGGATTAACACCAAAAACGGGCCTGGGACAACCCCTCCCCTTTAATATCGCTCACATAGATTCCCTCCTCGCCCTCACTAAAGAAAAACCTCGTGACCCACGCTTCTCCCATCAACTTGAAGACATCAACCGGGAAGGTAGCCTCCTGAAACAACACACCCGATTCCTGGTCCCCCCCTCTCCCGGCCTATGTTCCGCTGGATTAACAGGCACAGACGTCACACCCGGCTAAAGTAAAAAAAAAAAAAAAGACCCATCAGCCACTTGTTGAACAAATAAGATTGGGTCGTGCATGAAGCATAACCCAACAAGCTCCCACCATTCGCACTACCCATCAAAGTCGACGGTTTCCAGGCTTTACAAATCCACATTTGTTCACTAACTGTCTTCTCTCGAGAACCCGGTCCCATTCCTTTTTGCTCATGGCTAGCCAGGCCATTCCACGGTCGTTAAATTCCCCCCTTAAATAGACCCTTCTGCTGGAAAGCCAGGATTTCACATGGTCGCTAGGAGGCCGAGGTCTAACAGTCATATTTACTGAGTAGTCGTGGTCACGCGTGCCTTAACAATATACAGAGAAGCAATTGGACGTCAATTATGCTCGATGAGCCTACATACCCTACCAGGATCTCCTGTTTCTCAGAGGATTTATATGGGATCTCAACGGGTATCCCCCGACCTACAAACGGAAGGGCTATTGACAGGGGAGACTGAGCTTCACATTTGGGGAAGCTGAGGCTATTGAAGATGCACCAAAGCGGCGGACATTTGGCTCTCTGGACAGACGGGAGGAGTTGCTGGACGATCTCAGGGAATTCTTCGGGCCTGGCAAGGGTGCCGCTGGGGTGGTCAGTAAGCGTGCATGAATCCGACATGAGATATATAACCGGGACATGGGATTTATCCATAATGGTATTCAGCATAAATATTTGAAGTTTGCAGAATTTTTATTTTTTCCGAGATGTTCGAAGGTTGTCGAGATGGGATTGCACGGCTAGGGCTTTACGCTAATTAGGGCTCAAGTGTGCGGTGTCATCGCTGGCATCAGCGACATCGTCAAAGCAACAAATGGGCCGGACGTTTCCCCGCCCACGAATAATCCTCCTCCTCCTCGTCTTCGTCGTTTGCATTTCCCTCCCGCTCATCTCCGCAGTAAAACATTCGGACTTCAAGAAATGTTCCCAAGTACAAATCCCTCGTATCTTTTCCTCTCACAAAGTTCTAGGCGAGCTTCTGCCGACGTAACCGCAATTTGGCTTCCTCGGTCTCCTCCAATCCACACTATGTCTCGCCCTACTCCCTCTCTGACGATCTCACCCTCAAAAACGGCCGTTTGACGGGGAAAATCCTCAAAACCGTGGATAAAGGCGTCGACAAATTCGAATTTCCGTTTACACTGGAATTCTTGAAGTCGGGCGTTGCACGTGTATCCATTGACGAAAAACGCCGTGCTGAAAAGGCAATTGCACTGGAAGGCAATGTGCGCCAGGAGCGTTATCGAGGGGCTTCCGAGGCGGTACTTGTAAGCGGGACGGAATTGGATGGGGCGGTGAACAAGGCGGTACGGGAGGGGCCCGTAACGAGAGTGCGGTATGGGAAGAAAGTTGATCAGGAAGTGTTGATTTATCACGATCCGTTTAAAATTGAGTTTCTGAGGGCCGGCGAGATTGAAGTTGTGTTGAATGAGAGGAATTTTCTGAATCTGGAACATTGGAGGCAGAAGAGGATCAAGAAGGAGGAACAGCAGGTTAAGGAAGGGGCTGTGGGAGATGAGCAGATGACTGTTGTCGAGGATGAGGCAGAAGACGATGAAGATGGGATGTGGGAGGAATCTTTCAACGGCAAGACGGATTCAAAGCCGAGGGGTATCCCACAAAGATTGAACGTATGATGTTGCTAATAACTAGGTCCCGAGTCAATTGGAATGGATGTGACGTTTGTTGATTACGAGCATGTCTACGGGATCCCCGAACACGCATCCTCGTTTGCATTGAAGACCACCTCAGGTGAAGATGGCGGGTACTCCGAACCATACCGTTTATACAATCTCGATGTTTTTGAATATGAACTCGATACACCCGCCTCCCTTTATGGCTCAATCCCATTCATGTACGCGCACAAACGAACATCAGAGGGATCCTCGGACGCCGCGATCCTATGGCTCAATGCCGCGGAAACATGGATTGATATCAGTAAGACGCATTCCCGCAATCCGCTCTCGTTCACCGCCAAACAACCCTCTACACAAACCCATTGGATTTCCGAGTCTGGAATCCTCGAGGTACTCATTTTCCTGGGGCCCGATTCCGCCACAATCTTCAAGCAATATGGCGAGTTGACAGGGACCACACCCATCCCTCCCTTATTCAGCATTGGCCATCACCAATGTCGCTGGAACTACCTAAACGAAGAAGACGTCCTCTCCGTCGACGCAGGTTTCGACATCCACGATCTTCCGTATGATACTATTTGGCTTGACATAGAGTACACGGACGACAAAAAATATTTCACCTGGGACGACAAGAAATTCCCCGATCCAGAGGGCATGCTGGCTAAGATTGATCGGAATAAGAGAAAGTTAGTCGCAATTATTGATCCACATATTAAGCGTAAGGAGGGATATTGGGTCCACGAGGAAGGTGAGAAGAAAGAGGTGATGGTGAGGAATGCGGAGGGTAAAGTGTTTGACGGGTGGTGTTGGCCTGGGTCCTCGTCCTGGGTCGATTTTACGGCGTCAAAGGCTCGAGAATGGTGGGCCACTCTCTTCAAATTCGATAAATTTAAGGTCCAACCCCCCTCATTCCCTCCACAGTTGCCCAGAAATGAGCGGAGACTGACATGTAGTCCCGCGAGAATCTACATCTATGGAACGACATGAATGAACCTTCCGTCTTCAACGGCCCCGAAATCACCATGCCAAAGGATAATTTGCATGAAGGAGGATGGGAACACCGGGACGTACATAATATGTACGGGTGGTGGATGGCCAACGCAACTTGTCACGCCGTCTCAACTCGCACAAAAAAACCCAAGCGTCCATTCGTTTTGACTCGGGCGTTTTTCGCGGGAAGTCAACGATTCGGTGCAATGTGGACAGGCGATAATCAAGCGAGTTGGGAACATCTTGAGGCTTCATTGCCAATGCTTTTATCTCAGGGCATAGCGGGTATGCCTTTTGCCGGCGGTATCCGTCTCCTTCCCTCCCGCACTCCGACATGCCCGATGGGTTGTATTTGGTGTTCAGTGCTGATGACTAGCTGACGTCGGTGGATTCTTTGGCAATCCGGAACCCGAGTTATTGGTCCGATGGTATCAAGCAGGCGCATTTTACCCCTTCTTCCGAGCCCATGCCCACATTGACACGAAACGGCGCGAACCATGGTTATTCGGGGAGCCATATACGAGTTATTTCCGGGATGCATTGAGATTGAGATATCAGCTTCTCCCAGCTATTTATACCGCTTTTCACACGAGTAGTATCACTGGTCTCCCCATTCTTCGGTATGCTTTTATCTCTCTATACGTGATTGATTTTAGCCCCCAAGTTATGCAGTTTCCAGATGATGAAGAGGGTTTTTCGATTGAGAATCAAGTATACCTTGGAGACACAGGGATCCTCGTTCATCCTATCGTTAAAAAGGACGTCGAACTGGCGGAATTTTATATTGCTGACATTCAAGTACCCCCCCCCAAACTCCGTGGGTGGTACGTTGCTGATTGCTGCCTTACTATGATTACTTTGATTATACCACGTACAAGGGCAAAGGAACGCATAAAGTTCCCGCACCTTTGGGCAGGATCCCCCTTTTGGTAAGAGGAGGGAATATCATCCCACGCAAAGATCGTATCAGAGGATCAAGTGGACGCATGACCCGAGATCCTTACACCCTCTTCATCACTTTGTCCAGCGAGGTCATCCAATTACTAGCTAACGGAACCTTAAAGACTGACGGTTTAGGCCACCGCCGAAGGAGAATTATATATTGACGACGGGGAGAGTTACCATTATACTTCCGGCGCATACATCCGTCGAAAATTTCACCTCTCAGATAAAACGCTCATATCCACCAACTTAGCGACCAAGGGCAAGTTGACCTCGGCGTATTTAAAGGATATGCATGATATTCGCGTGGAGCGAATTATTGTAGTGGGAGTTGCAAAGAATTTCGCTGGGAAGACGGTCAAGGTCAGACAAGGTGGTAAGGAATGGAATGCGACAGTGATTAGTAGTACATCAAATTCTCCCAAGGCATCAAGCCTTGTGATTCGCGATCCAAGGGTTCGTATTGTAGAAGATTGGGAAATCCATTTCTAAAAATCGCCAGAGAGTGGGGATATATATAGAAATATGCATCAGGGAATCTAAATTACATCGCTATGCTTCGACGAACTTGCAATTGGCAGTTTTGAGCGTGAGTTAAGGAAGTACGTCTTGTCCGTCTGGCGGCCTGCTTTTCTTGTCCTTCAATTTTTCGATTTCCTCTCGTAAATGCCGCTTTCCTTCCCCATGCTTCCGTTCCAAATCCCACATTTCCTCTTGGTATTTCCGTTCATGGGCATAATTAAACTTCCCATAAAACAAGTTCTTCTTAAACCAGACCCAGACTTTGCGATCGAGCCACCAGTCGATGATGTAGGATGTCCAATATTTATAGCGCCAGTCGTTGCCGTCGTGGCGGTCTAGGTAAGTATGCAGGGAAGTGTAATTCGGAGAACGGTGGACAAGGGCCATGTTTGTTATTCCGGTAGCGAAGACGGCCTAGGAAGAGGTCAATTAATGTCATGAGGGTTCAGGGAATACGAGGGAAGTGACGGTCCCAGAGCCGTAAAACGCTAGACCGAGGCCTTTGACGAGACGACTTGGTCGACGGTTTTTAACAAGCATAGCTGGGGGTCAGACGATGCTGAGGAGGGGAATGAACCTGTATGGCGGAAGAAGACTACTGCGAGTGGAATTGCTAAAAGCATTGCTGTAGTTTGTTTCGGATGAACAGCATCGAGAATCCGTTGGTCTCGCAAGTTAAACGCCCGCTGCCAGTCAATTCCAAATCACTCCTTCAGAGCATACAAATTCAGGATCATTTGGGTCGCGGAATTTCGGTATGAACTCGTCCTCGTGCATCCCTTACAAGACAGGAGCGCAAACTCGGAACCTCGTTGATGATCTGATCGTCACTGAAGCTTTTTGAATTTGAGAAAATTACTCAAGAAATACTAACTACCCTAACAAGATCCACCTGGAACAAACGGAAAGAGATCTAGTAACTACATGAAATGAGCGGGGGAAGACTATGAGTCACCGCGGCCAGTGCGGTAGGCGGCCTCGCTTTCAACTTGAAGTTGATCGATGGTTGGTGCCAGCTCAGCGAGGATCTAAGTTAGTATCATAACGCTCGATAGATTGTACCTCGTACGCTTCCTTGTGATAGACAAGTTGCGCAGCAATCATGTCTGCGAGGTTTCTCAACTGCCGAATTAGTACAAGGAATTACTACAAAAATATACAGGTTCAGGCGTATCAA
>Ga0335081_10022239_pt1 | contig 10259 bp, 7 predicted proteins | sample Lox_Sample_35_FD_206713 | JGI IMG/M metagenome (GOLD analysis project Ga0335081, IMG submission 206713) | Soil microbial communities from Loxahatchee National Wildlife Refuge, Florida, United States - Lox_Sample_3.5 | ecosystem: Environmental > Terrestrial > Soil > Wetlands | place: USA: Florida...
GGCCGATGATCTGGTTGAAGTTTCTGGCCAAGTTGCCCAGCTCGTCTTTCGTTTTGATCTCCAGCGGTTGGGTCTGGATCTGGGAGGTCCGGGACAGGTCGCCGTTCACCAGGCCAGCAGCCACGTGCGTCAGCTGTACGAAATCCGTGGCGATCTGATCGGTGACAGCCTGGAGTGCTCGAAGGGGGACGTGGATCTTGCGATCGACAATAATCAACGAGGCGGCGAAAATTGCAGCAAGGATGGCCAGCAAGCCTATGATCGGCTCCAGATGGTGGCCTTTCTGATAGAGGCTCAATCGTATTGAAACGAACCCGAGGACAATCAGCAGGATGAAAAGCGTGCCATACAGTCCCCAAAACAATTTTCGAATCGTCATAACTTACTCCTTTAGAAGCGACGGACAACCGTCGAATCGGATGGACTCCGTCATCCGAGCTTGTATATTTGCACGATGCTGGTCAATTGCCTGGCCAGGTCATTAAGGTTTTGAGCCGCCTGGTCCACCTGCTGCATGCCTTTCTGCGTTTGGGTCGCTCCCTGATTGATGCTCTCCATCGCTCGTGTGATCTGATCCATTCCGGCCAACTGCTGCCGCGCGCTGGTCGCGATCTGCTGGGCAGCCGTCACCACATGCTGCGTATGTTCCCGAATGACATGGATCGAATTGGCAGTAGATTGGGCTAACTCCACGCCGGTCTCCGCGCTCTTAGTGCCTTTCTCGGTGACCATGACAGCGGTATTGGCGGCTTTCTGGATTTCGCTCAGGATGCTGCTGACCTGAGCGGTGGCCTGACGGGACTGCTCGGCGAGGTTTCGGACCTCGCCTGCGACGACGGCAAAGCCTCTTCCCGCTTCGCCAGCCCGTGCTGCTTCCATGGCGGCGTTGAGGGCAAGGAGGTTGGACTGGTCGGCGATGTCGTTGACCGTGGCGATGATCTCGCCGATCTGCAGCGTCTGCTCGCTGAGGCTGAGTATGGTCTCGGCAATATGATTTACTTGATCCTTGAGGCTCAGTATGCCCTCCTCGGTTTGTTTCGAGGCCTCCAATCCGTTTTCGGTCAAGCTGAGCGTGTTGGAGGCCATTTCACTGACCAGTTGTGCGCGTTCGACGGATTGTTGCGCGGTCTGGCGAACCTCCTCGGCAGTGGCCGTGGTCTCGGCGACGGAAGCGGCCTGCTCGGCGACGCTGGCGGCCTGTTCTGCAGTGGCGGCGCAGATATTGTTATTGCCCATAGTCAGGTTTTCCGTAGCTTCCTGCATCTGACGAATGAGCTGTCGCAAGTTGTTTACCATCTTTGATAGCATTGGTATCCACATATCTTTTTCCGAAGTGGGCTGAAGCGGAATGCTCAAGTTTGCGCTGGCAATCTGCTGCATCAATCTGCCCAATGCATAGACGTTGCTCAGTTCGAGGTTGAGGTACACGTTGATGATTTCATTGAAATCGCCGTTGAAGGAAGTGGTAATTTTGCGGGGGATATCTCCTTCACCGAGGCGTTTTAGGTAATCCGCGATTAAGCGGACGGGTCCGATCACAGCCTCGAGCGTATCATTGATAGCCTGGGCGACCTTGCTGAACTCACCCTGGTGCACGGAGACATCGGCGCGGGCGGCAAGCTTACCTTCTTCGGCGGCCTGGGCCAGTCTATGAGTGTCCTCTACCAGGGATTTGACGGCCTGGCCCATTTTTAGGTAAGTGTCTCCGGTCTCTAGCAAGCGGCCGATGATCTGGTTGAAGTTTCCGGCCAGGTTGCCCAGCTCGTCTTTCGTTTTGATGTCCAGCGGTTGGGTCTGGATCTGGGGGGTCCGGGACAGGTCGCCGTTCACCAGGCCAGCGGTCACGTGCGTCAGCTGTACAAAATCCGCTGCGATCTGATCGGTCGCATCCTTCAATCTCCGGATGGGGACGTGGATCCTGCGGCGGATGGCAACTAAGGAAACCATGAACACAGCGATGAAGGAAGCGAGCAAGCCTATAATCAGTCCCAAATGGTGTTCGTTTTGGTCGAGGCTTAATCGCGCGGAGATCAGGCCGAGGGTAATCAAAAACATGAAAGATACACTGTAGGATAACCAAAAAAATTTTCTGATCGTCATAACTTACTCCTTATCGCAGATAGACTCTCACCATTTAATGAGAGACGGAGGACGGCGGATCATACAGCCGTGCTTCGTAAATCTCCACACGATTACATCCGTTGGCCTTGGCCCGCCGCAGAGCTTTGTCCGCGCATACAACCAAGCGCTCGGCCGTTTCAATGCCCTGCATAGGGATGGCTGCCACTCCCAAGCTCACCGTGATTTGCAGTCGACCGCTGGAAGGGTGTTCCCAGGCATGCTGTTCGACCAAGCCGCGCAGACGGTCGGCCAGGGCATTTGTTTCTTGAATATCGATCATCGGCGACAGGATGACAAATTCTTGTTCGCTGTAGCGGGCGATCATGTCTACTTCCCTTACGTTTTGTTTCATCAAACTTGCAAGGCCTTGTAGCGTCCAGTCCCCTGTGGGCTCGCCATAGCGCGTAATAATGTCGCGAAAGTAGTCGATGTCCATCATAATGAAGCCCAGCGGGTTGTGGTACCGCCGGGCAAGGGCAAACTGCCTATGAAGATCCTCGGCGAAATAGTGTCGGTTGTAAAGGCCAGTCAACCGGTCGGTGAGCGCTGGCTGCCTCAATATTTGATAAGACTGTTCCCCGTTTTCCATACGGGTGTATATATCCTCGATCACCTGCCGGATACGTAAGAGGGATGCCACGCGCGCGAGCAATTCTCGATCCTCAGACGATTTACTCAAATATTCATCCGCGCCAGCCGTCAGACCGCCCACCTTATCCTCCATGTCCGTGCGCTTCTCGGTAAGCATCAGGATGGGGATGTAGAGTCGGGACCGTTGCCGGATCCGGTGGCAAACGCTGAACCCATCCAGGTCCGGGAGCACCACGTCAAGGAGGATCACATCGGGTTGTGCGGTCTCGGCGATTTCAACACCTTTCTGACCGGTTTCGGCCAATGTGACCTGATAACCTGCATCCTCTAAGAGCAAGCGCATATACTGCGCCTGTGTCGGGCTGTCTTCGATCAGCAAGACATGTTTCTTACCCTGCTCTTCGGTCACGGAATGCCTCCTTCTGTTCGGGAATTCTTTCAGTCAGGTTCCTCAAGCGAGTGGCGATCTGGTTGAGACCGAGGACCTCCTTGACGGCGTTGAGTTCGATTGCGGCTTTGGGCATGCTGAAGATCAGACTGCTGGCTTCATCCTGCGCGATCGTATAAGCGCCGGCTTCGTACATGGCCTTCAGCCCGCGGGCGCCATCCCTTCCCATTCCGGTCAGTAAGAGGCCGATCGCCTGCGCCCTGAAATTTTGCGCCACAGATTCAAATAGAACGGTGGCCGATGGACGGTGGCCGTCCACGGGCTCAGAACGATCGTGCCATAGATTGCTGTTGCCCTTGAAGGTCAGATGAGCGTTGTCCGGAGCTAAGTAAACGGTGCCGGGTTTGATCGTTTCTCCAAGCTCCCCCACCTTGCACCGGAAGGGGGTTGCGTTGCTCAGCCAAGCTGCCAAACCGAGCATAAAGCCCGGGCTGATGTGCTGTACAACGACGATGGGCAGGGGAAAACTCGGCGGGAGACCACTCAGGATTGTCTGCAAGGCCGGAGGGCCGCCCGTGGATAGACCGATGGCCACCAACTGGGCTGGTTTCTGAGGCCTGGATGAAATAGGATCCTTCGGTGGAACAGCTGGTTGTGCTCCACGTTTGGCGATCGTTGCTGGCGGTGATTCCGTCCCCAACGAGCGTCTTACCACTTTGACCCCCGCCATCATTTTGATCTGCTGAATGAGACTTTTCGCCTCAGCATCGTCGGGAGAGAACCCTCTCAGTTTTGGCAGAACCGTCAGCGCACCCAGAGCCAAGGCCTTGAAACTCACGTCCATCAGATGTTGGGATTCGATGGCCGTGATAACCACAATCGGACAGGGTGTTTCGCTCATGATCTGACGGATGGCCTCGTAGCCCCCCATGCCCGGCATGTTGATGTCCATCGTGACGATATCTGGGAGGGATTTCTGGCAGAAGGCCACGGCCTGTTCGCCGCTTCCCACTGCATCAGTTACCCTTATCTCCGGGTCACTCTCCAGGATCAAGCGAAGCTGAAGTCGAATGGTTTGCATGTCATCGACGATGAGTACACGAATCACGGTATTCTCCTCGCCATTTTATGGTGCACCTTAATTGACATTTGACACCGCCTTATCTCATTTTATCTGATCAAGCGCTCGATGGTCTCAAGCAATTCCCGCTGGTCGAAGGTACTTTTGATAATGTAGGCGTCAGCACCTGCTTCCATGCCGTGCAACCTGTCCTGTGGCGAATCCAGAGAGGTAACCAGGATCATTGGCACATGAGCATACCGGCTATCGCCCTTGACGGACTGGGTTAAGACAAATCCATCCATCCTTGGCATATTGATATCCGAAACCACCAGATCCGGTAATCCCTTTTCTTTTTGGCGAATCGACTCCCACGCCTCCTGGCCGTCGGCCGCCGTAAGGACCTCGTAGCCTGCATTCTCGAGGATATGCTTTTCAAGTGTCCGGGTGGTAATCGAGTCGTCCACCAATAGGATGCGCCATCGTCGGGGTTGCTTGGTGGCGATGGGCTGCGTGAAGGAAGTCATCGATTTGGCATCAATGGACTTCATCAAGTCGGAGATGTTGAGGATGGTGACCAGTTGGCCATCGCCGAGGATGGCGGTTCCTGCTACATTTCGCACCCTGCGCAACTGGCTTCCCAACGGCTTGACGACAACTTGTTGTGTGGAAAGAAAACCGCCCACGCGCAGGGCGATATGCTTTTCGGCCATAGACAGGATCACCACCGGAATCTTAGCGTCAACCGGCAGGGGTTGTTCCACTTCAGACAGGTTTAGAAGGTAGGTGAGACTGACCAGGGGCAGAAGACGCCCCTCCGCGTGGATGGCGGGGTGTCCCTCGATGCTTCCCACTTTCGTTACGCTTACGTGGACGATCCGGTCGACGTTCATCATCGGCAGACCCACTGTTTCTCCGGCTACGCGCACCAGCAGCACCTGGCTCGTCGTTAGCGTGAGCGGCAGGACCATAACAAAGGTAGTCCCGAGGTTCGGTTTGGTTTCTACTTCGATCGATCCATGCATTTGTTCGAGATTCTTCCGAACCACATCCATGCCGACACCGCGTCCCGAAAGGTCGGTGGTTTGTCCGGCGGTGGACAGGCCCGAATAGAAGATCAGATCGACGACTTCACGCTCGCTTAGGTCAGCCACCTTCTCTGAGGGAACCAAACCCCGTTCCGTGGCAGACCGGCGAACGGCGTCCAGGTTGATGCCGCGGCCGTTGTCGGAGACTGTGAGCACCAGGCTGGTGCCACGCTGCTCCGCGCAGAGCCGAATGGTGCCGTGACGCGGTTTCCCCAAAGCCAGACGCTCCTCTGGCGGTTCGATCCCATGGTCTACCGCGTTACGCAGGAGGTGGGTCAAGGGGTCTTTCAGAAGTTCGAGCGCCTGACGGTCCAGCTCCGTTTCCTGCCCTTGCACCTCGAGGACGATGTCTTTGCTGAGGGCATGGCCCAGGTCGCGTATCATACGCGGGGAGAGGTCGAACAAAGTGGCGATAGGCAACATCCGGACACGGCGAATGCCGTTTTGCAGATCTTCGGTAACAAGCTGTAAATAGTTGCGATCATTGGTTACGCGGGCCATCAGCGCATTGTGCTCGGTGCTCAGCGCTTTGATTTCTTGTTCATTGCTTTCGAGAAAGCCAAAGAGCGCAGCGAGATCTGTCGCGTCGACCTTCGGGCTATGTCGTCGCAAACGGTTGTAGTGAGGCCGTGCCTTGCGCCAGTTCTTTTGCCAGTGTATCGTACGTTCTTGCAATGTTTTCATCTGACCCACGAGCTTCTCCGTCCGCATTTGCATCACCAAGAGCTCGCCAAGGCCGTCCATCAGTGCATCAAGCTTGGCAGTGCGGACACGGATGGTTTCATCCGCCTGGATCGAGCGTGGACCGATCTGTGGCTGCTCCCTGAAAAGTTCAAGGGGAGGGGCAGCGTTCGGTTTTGCAGAGAAGGAGGTTGGATCGGACGGCACGCAAGCGCTGGAAGAAGAAGCCTTGTCATCAAGACGGGCAAGAATTGCGGCCATCAATTCGGCCGGCATCTGTTCAGACCGCAGATGAAAGGACATAGCCGTGTTGATGGCATCTACGGTGGTCAGGAGAGTGTCAAAATGCTGCGGCGTGAGAGAAACGTCTCCTTTACGAATGCTTGCGAGAAAGTCCTCGACGCGATGAGCAATGGTCTCAATGTCTTTGAGATTAACTGCCCGGGCGGCTCCCTTGATGCTGTGAGCCGCTCGGAAAATCTCCGACAACACGCTGGCGCGTTGCTCGGGGGCCGGATTTCGTTCCAGCGAAAGGAGACCATTATTCAATGTGCCGAGATGTTCCTGAAGTTCCGCCTGGAATGTGGTCATCAGCTCCTTTAGCATTTTATCCGATAATGGCATGGTCAGCTTCCTTATTAGATGATAATACCCTCAGTCTCCCTCGCGGACGATGATGTGCGGGTCGGAGAGAATGGATTCCAGATCGAGGACCATCATCATGTCGGACGTAACGCCTTTCAAATGACTCTGCACCTTGGCCGAAATAGTGGGAGGTGCCGCATTCAGGTCATTCGCCCGAAGGTGGCATACCTTGTCCAGATCATCGGTGAGCAGCGTCAATTCGATTTCCTGCTGGTCGTTTGCCTGGTCGGCTCTCACCAGGAGAATATGGGACTTGTCGGAGGGCGGACGGGGCGGAAGACCCCAGAACACTGCCAGATCCATAATGGAGTAGATCCGGCTGCGCAGGTTTACGATGCCTACGATGAAGCCGGGCGCACACGGCACGCGTGACCAATGATGTTTGCTCAGAGGCTGAACCTCGTGCACCTGCTCCGTCGGTATTCCTATGTACTCCGTTCCCAGGTGGAACGTCAGCACCTCCAACGTTTCTCCACTGACTGCTTTCTTTTCTGGCTGCCTGGCCAGTAACCGTGCACGTTCTTCGAGAATACCCCGCACGTCTTGTGGTTTTGCGAGGACGGCCTTTTGTGCCCTGGGTTGCTTTTGCTGCATCATGATTTGCCTCTTAGCGTTGCAATCGGGTGCGTGGTACTTTTATCCGCCTACGCAGAAGACCACGGGCTTTGCCCGTGGATGGATGCAGACTCTTCAGCTAAGTCATTCCTGTGCCTTTGGGTTACTGCTACGGCGGATTCCGCTACTGGCGGGTATTTCATGGAGGTACCACGGGCTTTGCCCGTGGGGCTCCATATGTGCTCCGGCTGCTTGGGATGGCCCGAGCCATGGTCAACAACTGCCCTGCAGTCAAATCGTCCGAACCTGGTAAAACTGTATCAGGTGAAAGTTTAGAGGCCAGGTGAACCGCCACTGTTCGATGACGTCCGGCTTCGACCGGATTGGCGGTTTTCTGATAGAGATGGAATAGTCCGAAATGTGCCAAAATAAAATTGGGGTCCAGGTAGATCACCTTCTTGAGTCGGAGTATGGCCTCCTGGAGCTCCCCTTGGGCCTCGTGAATGAGCGCTAATGTATAGTGCAGCTCGCTCCGGAACGGGTCATGGTCGAGTGCCTGCTGCGCCCAATTTCGAGCTTGGGTGAGCCGGCCTGCATTGGCCTCTAACCAGGCCATTCGGTGCTTCGCCGTAATTGAGATAGGCTCTTTTTTGAGGCAAGTGAGAAAACACTGACGGGCTTCATCATAACGGTGCTGCTTCATGAACGCTTCGCCCTGTTGGCAAATGGCCGCCAGTTGGCCGGCATCAAGGCTCGCTTTTGAGGAGGGAGCTCGATGTTGGTCAGGATCAACCCAAATCAAATCCTGGCCCTCAGGTTGGGAACACGAAGGGGCGACTTTAGATTTTCTTTCCAAAACGTCGCCCTCGAGAAGTTGGATGATCCCGATTTCATGTGCAGGGTTAAGAAGTAATGGCGCGAAGGGTTTGGCAACACAGGACGATTGCGGAACCAAGGGTGAGGATATATCGCCCTCCCTAGGAGCCGCGCTCCATAAGCTGGTGGATGCGGGGATATCAGACACTTTTTGGTAAGCAGTCGCTCCGTTAAAGCTCAGCGTCCGAAATTGCCTGTAGATCTCAAGATGAGTTTCGCTAGGACCGACGATCAGCCAGCCGCCGTTCGACAGACATTGATAAAATCGATTTGCGATGTCGTGAATGAGGGGCGTGGGAAGATAGATGGTCACGTTCCGACAGAGGATGAGGTCGAGGTTGTCTGTCTGGTTTGTAGGTGAAGGGTAATTGTCCTCGGCCAGGTTGTGATAGGCGAAGGTCGCCATCTTCCGCAAAACAGGTTTCAGCGTATAGGCGCTGCCATCGTGGGTGAAGTAGGTGGAGCGAAGGGCCGGGTCGGTTTCGCGAAAGGACCAATCGCGGTAGCGGCCGGTAGCGGCATGTTTGAGGGCTTGGCGGTTGATGTCGGTCGCCAGGATCAGGATTTTCCATTGGTCGATATCAGAGAAGATCTGGTGGAGCAGAATGGCCAGGGTGTAGGGTTCCTCGCCCGTGGCGCAGCCAGCGCTCCACAAGCGCAAGGTGCGGTCGGTCTCGTGACGAGCCATCAGGTTCGGTAGAATATGACGCCGCAGCGTTTCGATCATATCCGAGTCTCGGAAAAAATACGTTTCTCCAACCGTCACCTTTCTAATGAAGTCATTCCAGAGCTCGCTCTCAGTCGGGGCCTCCCGTAGAGATGAAAAAAATTCATCTAAGTCTGCACAATCCACGGATTCTGCGCTTTCCTTTAGGGCGTGAGCCAGAACCCTCCGCCGGTTCTCTCCGACCCGGATGCCGGTGCGAGCCTGAATCAGTTCACAGAACCGTAGATAGTTTGTGTCATCAAATGGGTTTTTTTCCATCATCTGGTCGACTCATTAACTATTGTCTCGTCCTTGTCTGGAAACAGCCGAAAGTCGTTGAGGACCAATATTAAGATGTCCTCCTGCTGGACGGCCCCCGCCACAAAGCGGGATGACGATACAGCTCTAGGAGGAGATTGAACTTGTTTTGATGTGAATTCGTGAACGTTCAACACTTCGTCTACGACGATTGCTATCGTGTTTCCATGTACCTGAACGATCAAAAGATTATCCTGCAATTCAGGATGCCTGCCCGCTTGTCCGAAAAGCCGTCTCAAGTCGATCACTGGAACAATCTGTCCAGATATATTGATAACGCCTAACACCGAATTGGGCACATCGGGAACAAGGGTGAGCGCCACCATACGTACGGCTCGAATCACATGATCGAGCGGCAGGGCATAGTGTTGCCGATCGATCCTGAAGAGTACATAGTGGTGGGACTGACCCTCTGATTGAGAAGGTTGGCCTACTTCCTTCGGTGTTAACGCCGAGAGATCCATATTCTGTTCACCCCGTTAGAACGCCCCGCATTTTATGTGCGGGATGGCCCAGATTTGCATTTCATTCCTCATGGAAAGCTCGGAGTAAAAGCCCCATGATTTCTGGCGGGGTTCACTCCTTATCCAAGAGAGGCAATTTAAAAAAGAAAGTTGAGCCTTTCCCAACTTCACTCTCAACACCAATGACACCTTGATGCCCTTCGACGATCTTCTTTACAATGGCCAGCCCGAGCCCCGTACTTTTTTCGCCCGCTGTTGGTTTAGTGCTTGCTTTCTGAAAGGGTTTAAAAACATGGGGCAATTCATTTTCGGGAATGCCCTGTCCCTGGTCAATTACTTTGGTGACCACAAAGTCCTTTTCCATTAACACTTCGATGCGGATCGTTGTATTGCGGTGGGAATATTTGATGGCATTGCTGATCAAGTTATTCAAAACTTGTTCTATCTTATTCTTATCAAAACCGACCAGAGGGATGCCATCCGAAAGCACTGAATCGATTGAGATCCCTTTCTCCGTGGCAAAGAATCTATTGAATTCGATATTCTTCCCTACAAAGTCTGGATAATTATTCTTCGATATCTCCAACTCCAATTTCCCCGATTCAATCTTTGATATGTCTAACAAACTATTCAAAAGTTCGAGCATGAATTTGCTTGTATCGTAGATCTTTTTCAAAAATTCCTTCTGTTTTTCGGATAAATTTTCGCTTGAATACCTCGAGAGGATGAGCGAAGAATTCTGAATGACGGCAATTGGATTTCTCAG